>Ga0182013_10003938_pt1 | contig 18162 bp, 10 predicted proteins | sample 612S2MmetaG_FD_120487 | JGI IMG/M metagenome (GOLD analysis project Ga0182013, IMG submission 120487) | Permafrost microbial communities from Stordalen Mire, Sweden - 612S2M metaG | ecosystem: Environmental > Terrestrial > Soil > Wetlands > Permafrost | place: Sweden: Stordalen | collected...
CCGATGCGACTCGAGAAAGACGCCATGATCTGAGGTGTAGATGACGAGCGCGTTGGGAGCATTCTTTTCAATCTCCGCCAGCAGCCGGCCGATCTCATCATCGATGAAGACATGAGACCCGAAGAACTGTTTTGAGACGATGGGGCCCGGCGGTGCGTGCAGGTGCTTTCCCGCCCAGATGCGCTGCTCGGCGGGCTTCGATTCGAGCGAGTCTTCCTCGTTAGGGCTCGATGGGAATTGGTAGCCGGCGTGCGCGTCAGAGAACTCCTTGGGGCAGAGACACGGCCCATGCGGCTCGTCATAGCAAACGCCGAGCAGAAAGTCGCGGCCCTTCTGATCGGCGAGAAATTGGCATGCGCGATTGGTGACGCGATGTCCGTAGCACATCTCGGCAGTCCAGGTGGGGTCGTCGCCGGTCTTGGGGTCGCGCGAACGCCTGCGGTCTTCCGGACTGAGTTCCATCAGGTAGTCGCGCATGTCGTACCAGTAAGCCGAGTCCCATCCGGCAGGCGCGCGCCCGGTGCCAAAGTAGTCGGTGCCGTCGACATGCCATTTTCCGATTAGAGCGGTCTCGATGAATCGGTCGTGGAGCCGCTGCCCGATGGTGAGCGCCGTCTCGCCCAGCGGCATGCTGTTTCCCCACACCCCATTGGTGTGAGGATAGAGGCCGGTCCAGATGGCAGAGCGCGCCGGTGAGCAGACCGGCTGGCAGTTGTACGCACGCTCGAATCGCATGCCTTCCCCAGCCAGCCGGTCGAGATTGGGGGTTTTGAGACCCGTGTCGCGATAGCAGTTCAGCATATCCCGCCGAACCGACTCGCCGACGATCAGCACCACCTGGCGCGGCTCGCGGCTGGACTGCGACGAGGCCCCTGGGGCGCCTGAAAGCGCGCCGGCGATGATTGCGGATTGGAGGAATTCTCTGCGCTTCATGGGAAAAGAATTTGATGAAACAAATTCTGCGAACAATTCAAGATATCAGTTGAAGGCTATGATGGGGCTGGAGTCAATGCTTAACAGCCCGTGGTGCAAGTCGGGTTTTGAAAGGGCACGGCTTTAGCCGTGCCGCAAATGGTTGATCATAAAAGACGGACTTTAGTCCCTGAGGGACGGTTCTTAGCCATTTCGACTTTCACCACGGGCTGTTAAGTCAATTCACGCGATTTCGCGTGGCGAACCTCCGCTTCTCCACTCGCCACGCAGAGAAAGGAAATCAACCATGCAGTTGAAAGCGAAACGGCCGTTCCGGGTCACTCTGTCCATCGCCGCTCTCGTGCTGATTGCGGCTGTGGCCGCCGGCACTCACGCCCAGTCGAACACAACAACCCAGCCGGCCGCAGTCACGCACCCGATACTCGTCTTCATGACCGACTTTGGCATCATCGACGACTCAATCGCACTCTGCAAGGGCGTCATGTATGGAATCGACCCCGACCTTCGCGTGGTTGACCTGACGCACGATGTGAAGCCGTTCGACATTCTTGAGGGCGCGCGATTTCTGTCCGGAACGGCGCCTTATTATCCGGCCGGCACAGTGTTCGTAGGAGTGGTGGATCCCACAGTCGGCAGCACGCGCAAGGCTATCGTGGCTCGCAGCGGCCGCGGCCAGTTCTTTGTCGTTCCCGACAACGGCTTACTCACCTTAGTCGCAGATCAGGACGGAATCGAAGCTGCGCGGGAGATCACTAATCCGAATTGGATGATTGGCGCGCAGCTATCTTCCACTTTTCATGGCCGCGACATCTTCTCGCCCGTGGGAGCGCACCTTGCGCGTGGCGACGATTGGACGCAAGTCGGCCCCGCGCTCGACGTAGCGTCCCTGGTGCGCTTGAAGATTGCCAGGCCCTCGTCGGATGCAAGAGGACTCTCGGCCAGCGTCATCGGCATCGATGGACCCTTTGGCAACCTGGTGACGAACGTGACCAAAGGCGACTTCTCCGCGCTCGATTATGCGTTGGGCGCGAAAGTTCCAATCGCGATCGACGGCAAGAACTATGAATTCCCGTTTGTGAAAACATTCAGCGATGTGCCAACAGGCTCGCCCTTGCTCTACATCGATTCCCGGGGCCGGCTCGCGCTGGCAGTGAACCAGGGAAACTTCGCTCAACGATTTGCAGTGCACGTCCCGTCGTCACTCTTCATTCAAAAGAAAACAACCGGACAATAGATTTTGCTTAAGCTGCATGGCGGTAACATAAACTACGGAGGCAGGTTCGATGCTCATCGTCCACGTGCATGTCCATGTCAAGCCCGAGTCGGTGGAGGAGTTCAGCCGGGCTACCGTTGAAAACGCCCGCGCCAGTGTTCAGGAGCCAGGTATTGCCCGCTTCGATGTGGTGCGGCAACAGGACGACGCGACGCGCTTTGTGTTGATCGAAATCTACCGCGATGCGGAGGCCGCGGCCGCGCATAAGCTCGCCGCTCACTACGCAAAGTGGCGCGACGCGGTCACGCCCATGATGGCCGAGCCGCGCACCAGCGTGAAGTACGACGCCGTCTTTCCCGATTCCCAAGGCTGAAACAATGCGCTTCGAGTTTGCGACCGCAACACGCATCGTCTTCGGAGAGGGCGCCGCCGCTACTCTGCCCGAACTGGTTCGCAGTTTCGGCGCTCGCCCGTTCGTAGTCAGCGGCTCTTCAGGCGAGCGTGCAGCATGGCTCGTCTCAGCGCTTTCGACGGACACCCTCGCAGTCCCCGGCGAGCCCACAGTTGACCTGGTCCGCGACGGCGCCCGGCGTGTGCGGGCAGCCGGTTGCGATGTGGTCGTAGCGCTGGGCGGCGGCAGCGTCATCGACGCCGGAAAGGCGATTGCCTGCATCGCAACCAACGGCGGCGAGCCGTTCGAGTTTCTTGAAGTGGTGGGCAACGGGCGCCTCATTGAGAACGCACCGCTTCCCTTTATTGCAGTACCGACTACTGCCGGGACCGGCAGCGAGGTCACCCGCAATGCCGTGCTCGCCTCTCCTCAGCATGGTGTCAAGGCGAGCTTGCGAAGCCCAATGATGCTGCCGAAAGTAGCATTGGTCGATCCCGAGCTGACCTACGCACTTCCGCCGCAGATCACAGCCAACACCGGCCTTGACGCCCTGACGCAGTTGATCGAGCCCTACGTGAGTTCACGCGTCAATCCGCTTACCGACGCGCTTTGCATCGAGGGCATTGGCCGCGCCGCCGGGGCATTGGACCGCGCCTATCGCGACGGCGAGGATCGTGATGCCCGACGCGACATGGCGCTCGCGAGCCTCTTCGGTGGTCTGGCGCTAGCCAATGCCGGCCTCGGTGTGGTTCACGGTTTTGCCGCACCTCTGGGAGGCTCGTGGAACGCGCCGCATGGAGCGCTTTGCGCGGCGCTGCTGCCGCACGGCATGGCCGCTAACATTGCCGCCTTGCACGCTCGCGCGCCGCTCCATCCGTCACTGGAACGCTATGCTGTCATTGCGCGCCTGCTGACCGGACGAGAAGATGCAACCCCGGAGAACGGTGTCGAATGGGTGCGCGCGCTTTGCACCGATCTCAACGTGCCTGCATTGCGCGCCTGGGGCATCGCCCAGGCCGATCTGCCTGCCGTAGTGGAGAAGGCAGCCCATGCCAGCAGCATGAAGGCCAATCCGATTCTCCTCACGTCCGAGGAACTATTGAATGTAATCTCGGCAGCGTGGTGAGCGCAGGACTCGCGAACAACCCGCAAAGGCAGCGGCGCACTACGGATAGGTCAAGGAGTCCGATTCAAACGGCGAAGCCGGCAGTCCGTCCGCGTTATAGAGGTTGCACTGGGGATTTCCAGCCCATCCGTATCGAACGTAGATCGGCGTTGGAACGGCATCGCTGGAAGCGATCACCGCCGCTCCATCGATCCTCGCCTTGGCGGGCACAAATTTGCGGTCGGAACCGGCAACCTCAAAGCCCTGCAACTCGCCTCCCTTGCTGACCAGCTCACTGCCCGCATGGTCAAACAGAATGCGAAGATTGCTTCCTTCCCGCACCGTCTGCCGGTAAAGCGGGCCGGAGTATTCAATCTGCTCTCCATAAGCGATAGCCCGCGCGGCCAGGGCCAGCCTCTTGCCCACATCCTGCTTGTCGGTCGGATGGATATTAACCGGGTCTCCAATGTCGATGGTCACAGCCAGCCCCGTCTGTCTCAAGCTGAGAGTCTGTCTCTCCGCGTTGCGAACTTCCGGCCACATGGAGTCCGGCGAAGTGTTCCAGTTGGCAATCTGCACAATAAGAAAAGGAAAGTCGCCTACTCCCCATCGCGTGCGCCAGTCACGAATCATCGCCTGGAGCAAGCTGGCATAAAGGGGCGCTCTTTCGGGGTCGGTATTGCTCTCGCCCTGGTACCAGATCACTCCCCGGATCGGAAAGGGTGTGAGCGGCGCGATCATGGCGTTGTACAGCCCACTTGGCTTCTGAGATCGCAATTCCGGATGCCAGGGATAGTTTGGCTCAGGCTTTCCCGCAGCCCGCGCAGCATCGCTTTCCTTTTGCTGCCGGGCCCACTCCAGCAGATCGGTAGACTGCTGGTCGGTCTCCCGGGCCCAGTGGGCAAATAGGGGCATCAGAGAGGAATCGGCCGCGAGCGCCCGCATGCTTGTCCATGCCTCGGCCGGCGTGCCTCCCCAATCGGATTCTATGATTCCGACCGGCACTTTCTGGTCGCGCTCAATCTCCTTGGCGAAAAAATATGCGACCGCGGAAAAATTAACCGCTGAATCCGCGGAACACGCTGCCCAGGTCTTGGCATGGACGTCTTCAAGCGCATAATCGGACGAATCCTTCTCTACCTGGAAGAGCCGAATTCGGGGATGATCGGCGCTGCGCAGCTCTTGATCGGCGTTGGCCGCACTCTTGAGCGCAAACTCCATATTCGACTGTCCGGAGGCAACCCACACGTCGCCCACCAGCACATCGGAGAAGACGATGGAATTTGTTCCCTGAATCTGCATTGCAAACGGGCCGCCCGCGGCGCCCGGCGGCAGCGAAACCTGCCAGTGACCCAGTTCGTCGGCAGTCGTGCTGCGAACCTCGCCGCGAAAGTGAACAGTCACCGCCTCGCCGGCAGCAGCGCTGCCCCACACATGCACCGGCGCATTGCGCTGCACCACCATGTGTTCGGCCAGCACCGCGGGAAGCGTTACCTCGCCAAATGCCAGGACGCCGGAAAGAAGCGCAAAGAAGCAGAGGTGCAGGATCATTCGCGGTGAAGACATTCGTGTTTTCATTGTTGGGTCATCCATGGCCTGGATATGAATGAGTCACCCATTCATTCCAGGAAAATGCAAAATCAAGCATAGCAGCAGGTGCCATTCATAGGACGCCTTTGCTTTTGTCCGATGGGTGGCATCGGGTTGAGGGAGCAGGGGCCTTCACAGGCTGCGGAAAAACTCATTTTGGACGCTGTTTTGAAAGGGCACGACTTCAGTAGTGCCGCATAACATCAACAAAATCAGCGCGGCTTTAGCCGCTGAGGGAAGTACTTCCGGCGGTTTTCCTGATTTCAGGCTTTTCCCGCAGCCTGTTCAGGCCCCTGAGTGCACTGTTTCTGATTAGTCACCCACCGGCGAAGCCGGAGGATGAAACTGGGTGCCCCATCTATCGAACGTTTATTGCTCGATGGGTGGGAGGCCGCAAAGGCCAACCGTTCGCCCTTCAACGGTTGTTCCTGTCAGCGCCCCGTAGACGGCACTTTTTCCCGCAGGTTTTTTGCTTCCTCTTCGAGGCCGGAACCCTTGAAGCCGGCCAGCTGCATGGCAGACACGCTCTCTCGATTGCGCATGAAGGTGTTCCAGACGAAGCCGGAACGAAGATTCTCAGCCATCAGGACCGAGATGCCCTGGTCGATTCCGATCACGTCGGGGTCGTACCAGTCGGCTGCTGGATGAAAGGCGTCGACGAACCCATAGCGTCCCCACGCGCGCTTGCCAAAATTCGAACGCATGGCGCGCAGTACAGCAAGACACTCCGGGGGCAGAAAGGGCAGGGAACCGGCCGCTGCGCAGGGCACGGCTGTCCCGTCCGGCTGCCCGCCTGCCGGTGGCCCGCCCCAGCCGCGGTATCCGCTCACCGAGTCCGAGGCTGACACGCCCCAATAGTCATCGCTGTACCACTCGGGATGAGACAGGCAGAAGGCCCGGTGGGCGCGCGTCGCGGTCACCGAGTTGTCGAAATAATTCGCGTAGGCATCGCGCCGATTCCTGAAATCGAACCACGCCTGCGAGTACTGGTGGGTAAACAGCGGATCGTGGCCGCTGATGTAAGAGTAACCGTTATGGTGGACCTCGGGCCGCGTGAAGTTATCCCACGTCTCCGGAGACACGGGATGACTGGGCGAGCCGAGCGCCAGCAGGTAGATCATCATCAGCTCGCAATAATGATCCCAGCGCGCCGGAATGAATCCCGATTCAGGTTGCCAGCCCATCGAAAATGTGGTGCCGCCGTCCAGCAGCCACGGCCAGTCGACTCGCTCGTAAATCTGCTGCGCCAGAGAACTGATCTGCGGGTCGTTGAAGTGGGCCTTTGCGGTCAGGATTCCGCACAGCAGGATCGACGTATCGATGGAAGAAACTTCCGACCTCGACCAGCGAGCCCCCGACTCGAAGTCGGTGAAATGGTAAAAAAAGCCGTGAACCTCGGGCATTGAATTCAGATGCCAGCTGAGAGTGGCTTTTATGCGCTCCACGACCTGGTCGCGCGCCAGGTAGCCGCGGTGGTCGGCGATCGAAAGCGCCGTCAGTCCGAAACCGGTTGAGGCGATGCTGGCCATGCGCCTCGGATCGCGCCCTCCGCCCAGGTCGTTCCGGGCCCGGTCGAGAACCTGCCCGGTACGCTCGCTGGCTTGTTCCCAGAAAAAAAGACAACCCCGCCGTTCGAGCTCATCGAGAAAAGCCTCTTCCTCGCTGCTGGGTTTCCACCGCAGGTCGGCGAGGGCCAGAGCTGGAGGCAATAATGAATATCCGGCGGCTGACGCGAGGATGCGAATCACCTCACGGCGGCTGATTGAGGGCAACGAGAGAGAACGGGGCATCGATCCTTTCAAAACTTGCGAAACGTGCAAATGATTCTGTCTGCTCAATTTGAGCCGGTTGGGGCAGGCAGCCGCAACGGGTCATCGGCAGATCATCCTTATTCGATTGTGCAATCGTTATCCTAGTACGATTCTGCACCCGCGAACGGGTGGGTGCAAGCGGGAACTTGCGGCCTGGCACTACAGTTGTAGGTCGAGGATTTCGGTGGGAGCGGGGGAACCTCAGGCCCCCGAAAAGGCCAGGACGTCTTCATCCTGTCGGCAGTGGCGGAAGGCGCGAAACTCAATCAACGCAGGACGTAATTGCGCTGCTCAGCAGACCGTGGTGGAAGTCGGGTTTTGAAACGGCACGGCTTCACAGGCTGTGATGAAACTTCTTTCGTCCGTTGTTTTGAAAGAGCACGACTTCAGTCGTGCCGATAAAGCCAATAAAATCAATGCCGGGCTTTTAGCCCCTGCAAAAAGCCAACCCTGGAAAAAACCCCAAGCTTGCACTTTTTCCGCGGCCTGATCAGCCGCGGAGGGAAGCACTTCCGATCTTTCATGCCTGATCCCAGCCTTTTTCCGCAGCCTGTTCGGCCGTGCCGCAACCTGGCTAGCCAGAGTGGGCCGTAACCCTGAATGTCGGATTTGTGACATATACGGACGTTTTGTCGGTCGATGCATGCTGCCCCAAAGCGGGCGGGTGCATCGTAACTCTTTGTGGTGTCACGTCCCCACGCGCCTGATTCAGCACAGATCGCAAGCTTCGTCTCTGCGCTGCTGTTCCCCGAGTTGGTCGAACGTCTCTCTGCTCGCAACGGCGGCTGGAAACCGAGGCGAGACTTTCCTCACCCACAGCAACAGTTTTTTCAGGAGGCCGTTATGCGAACCTTTGGTTCAGATTGCGATCCGGGCCCGGCCCGGAGTCACAGAAACATCCTCTCCATACTGGTAGCCGCTATTGCCCCGGCGCTCTTTATCCTGTCCTTCGCCCTCCCCGCCCACGCCCAGTATCGAGCCTCGATCCAGGGCACTGTCACCGACCCGACCGGCGCTGTCATCCCCGGCGCAACCTTGACCTTGACCAACGACGGAACCAACGAGAAACAGGTCCGCACCAGTAATGACGTCGGTATCTATAACTTCAATGCCCTGCCGCCCGATACTTTCACGCTGGTGGTGGAAAGAGACGGGTTTCAAAAGAAGGTTCTGGATAAGCTGCAGCTGATTCCGGAGCAGGCCAATGCGATCAACGTGGTGCTCGAGGTCGGAGGAAGCTCGTCGACCGTCACCGTCAATGCCTCGGCCGAGCCGGTTATCGACCGGGAGACCGCCGACAACGGCATCAGCATTACGGCGAATGAGATCCAGCATCTGCCCGCCTTTGAGCGCGACGTGACCCAACTCGTCCAGCTGGCGCCCGGCGTTCTGGCCGATGGATCGCAGCAGGGCGGCGGCGGCGGTTTTGCCTCGCCGGGGACCGAGTCGAACACCAGCCATGGCGGCGGCGGAAACCTGGGAGCTTCCAGCAGTATCTTCGCCACCGAAAATGGCGCCTCGGCAAACACCAACGGGGGCCAGTACGAGAACAACGGCTACACCGTGGACGGTATCAGTACCGCGAGCGCGGTCTGGGGCGGAGCCACGGTAATCACCCCCAGCGAGGACTCCGTCGGCAACGTCAATATTGTCACCAATGCCTACGACGCCGAGCAGGGCCGGTTCAATGGCGCGATGACTGAAATTACCTCCAAGAGCGGCACCAACAATCTCCACGGCAGCATTTTCGTCCAGGTCTTCAGGCCCGGGTTGAATGCGTATCAGCGGTGGAACGGTCCTGCCTCGGTGGCGCCCGGCGCGGCCCGTCCGGGCCTTCTGCTCAGAGACGAAAACCGTTATAACCAACTCGGCGGCAGTATCGGAGGTCCGATCTGGAAAAACAGGCTCTTCGCCTTCTTTAACTACGAAGGGCAGAACAACAACACCCTGACCACCGGCACGGGATGGTACACAACTTCGCAACTGGCGGCCTTGGCCCCCAGCGGCAGCATCGCTTCAACCTTCCTCAACTTTCCTCATGCCAATGTCCTTGGAACAGTCACCGGGGCCAATTGCAACAACGCCGGGCTGGATGAGGGTGTCAACTGCGTAACCGTCCCCGGAGGCCTGAACATCGGCTCGCCGCTCACATCACCGCTGCACAGCCAGGACTTGACGTATGTCAACGCCGCCAACCCCGGTCTCGGCGGCGGACTCTCCACCACGCCCGATATAGCCGAATACAGCACCAGCAGCCCCCAGAGCAGCGACTTCAAGCAGTACAACGGGCGCCTCGATGCTGACGTCACCAGCAAAGATCACGCCAGCTTCGCCATCTACTGGGTCCCGGCAACGACAACAAGATATAACGGCGGCCTAGGTTATGACCTTTTCAACCATGACCAGCTCAACGATGCCTTCTCCGTCATCTGGAATCACATCTTCACGCCCACCTTCCTGAATGAAGCCCGTGCTAACGCCGCCGGCTGGCGTTATAACGAACTCGCCAGCAATCCCCAGGAGCCTCTTGGCCTGCCGCAAGATAATATCAGCACCATCGGAAACGTGAACCTTGGCACCCTTGGCCCGGGTTACCCGGGCCATCTTGACCAGTGGACCTACGGCTACAAGGACGTTGCCACCAAGGTCTATCGCACCCAGACCATGAAATTCGGCTTCGACCTCACCCGGTTGTATTACCTCAACATCCCCATCGGCATCCCGAATTACACCTTCTATAACTTGTGGGACTTCATGAACGATGCCCCCGAGGCTGAAGGCGGCGCGTTTCAGGCCACCACCGGCCTTCCCGGAGGCTACCGCAACGACAACCGCGAAAACATGCTCGGCGTCTTTTTCCAGGACAACTGGAAAGTCACTCCCAACCTCACCCTGACCGCCGGACTCCGCTACTCCTACTTTGGTCCCATCACCGACAAAGACAACAACATGGGGGTGCTCACGTTCGGCAGCGGCGCTGACCTGTTGACCGGCATCACCATCCGCACCGGCATCGATGGCTGGACAGCGCAAAAGCTCAACTTCGGCCCCGAACTCGGCTTCAACTGGAGCCCCGATGCTCTGAAGAACAAGCTGGTGCTCCGCGGCGGCTTCGGCTTGAACTACAACGAGGAGCAGATCGCCAACGCCAACAACTACGACGGCAACCCGCCCGGAACCAGCTCTGTACCCGGCTCCAGCACCGGCCCCACCAACATCAACCCCAATATCGTTTACGCAGTGTCGAGCAGCACCAGCAACATCTTCGGCTTTCCCCCCAACAAGAACGCCATCACCACCTTCACTCCCGCCGGGCTGCCCACGGCTGGCGGTGCAAACCTGGGCGGTTTGCCGGGCCGCATGCCCACCCAGTACCTGGAGCACTTCTCCCTGGAAGCTGAGTACGACCTGGGCCATGCGCTCATCGCCAATCTGGGCTATGAAGCGGGCCTCGGCCGGCACGAGATGTACAACTACGACGCCACCGCGCTGGGCGACATCATGGGAGCCCCGCAAAGTACTTTTGTCAACAGCGTCAACACCTTTGGCAGCGGCGGCTCGTCGAACAACAACATGATGCTTGCCGGACTCAAGCACCAGTTCTCGCACACCTTCTCGGCCGAGGGGCAATTCACCTGGGCACACAGCCTGGATTCAAACTCCGGCCCATACGATCGGAGCGCCTATCTGTATAACCCCGCCTACTCCTACGGGAACTCGAACTTCAACATCAACCGGAGTTTTAAAGTATTTGGCGTCTGGCAACCCGTGATCTTCCACGGCGCAAACAACTGGGCTGAGAGGATCGTCGGCGGCTGGTCGATCAGCGGAATCCTGACCCTTCACTCCGGCTACGGATGGACCCCGTCTTACACCGAGCCGCACCAAATCTACTGCAATACCTGCAACTACGGCTACCAAACACTCCGTCCCTACTACCTGGGGGGCGCAGGCAAGAGCAGCAGCAACAACGCCTTCAAAACCGGAAGCAACTTCACCAACCCGGGCAGTCCGATGACCGGTACTCCGGTTGCTGTCAGCTGCTCAAACACATCCTCCATAGCCCACTATGAATTCGCCAACAACTACTTCGCCGTCCCGGATTATTACAACGCGATCACCGACTGCGTCGGGCAATCGACAACCACCTTCATCCCTCCGCCGGGAATCGATCGCAACACCTTCCCCGGCCCCGGATACAGGGATGTCGATGCCACCCTCGCGAAATCGTTCGGCTTCCCCAATACGCGTTTGCTGGGCGAAAACACCAGGCTGGAGATCAAGGCCAACTTCTTCAATATCCTCAATCTGCTGAACATCAGCCCCAGCAGCATCGCCACCAACATTGAAAGCTCGAATCTCGGCCAGGCCAGCAACGCTTTGGGATCAAGAACAGTCGATTTCCAGGCCCGCTTCAGCTTCTGATCTGAACCGATTGTGCAGTTTCCCTGAGGGCGCCAGTGTAACGGCGCCCATTCTCTCAATCCGATGTTTCAATATTTTCAATGCCTTGGGCAGGGAGTTCGACCTCGGAAATTGGGTGCCTCATCCCTGCGCGTCTTTCAGCGCGAGGGCGGGACCCCGCTCCTATCGGGGACTCTAAGAGCTTCAGATTAGGCAGGGGAGACGACTGAGGGGAGTTTTTCCGCAAATTTGTAGGATCCGTACCGGTTTCTGGGCAAATCGCCACTTCGCATCCCCACAACAGGTATGCGATAAACTCTTCGGAATGTGAATGGAGTTGCGAGGTTTTTCCCCAATCCTGGAAGGTCTTCGCGCCAACCTACACCCGAAACTGGATTAAAAGCAACGGTGCCGGTTCACTCCTCGCGGAGCAGGATCAAGGGATCGACTGAGATGGCTCGCTGCGCGGGAACCCACGTGGCCACAAGGCCCACCAGCGCCATGGCCAGAACAACACCGGCGAGCACGAGCGGGTCTCGAGGAGTGGCCTGGTAGACGATGTAGGCCAGTATTTTGGTGGCAAGGATTCCGAGGACTAGCCCCGCGATTGAACCGAAGGCCAGCAACTTCAAAGGCCGGCCGAGCGCCGCCTGCAACACTTCTTTGCGTTGCGCGCCGAGAGCCATGCGGATTCCCAGCTCTTTGAGCCGCTTGCTCACCGAGTACGCTGCCATTCCAAAGATTCCGGTGATGGAAAGCATGGCGCCCATCATGCCGAGAATGCCCAGAGCCAATGTAGAGATGCGGGCAGGGAACAGAATTGCGGCCATCAATTGTGTCCATGTCTGGATGTTGACCGGAAGCCCTTCATCCAGGTCGCGCAGTCTGCCGCGCATGGCGGTCGCCAATTGCTGCGGATCGCCGTTGGAGCGCACTACCAGATAAGTTTGGCTCATTGGCTCCTGGAGCAGGGGAACAAAGACAGCGGGCGCTTGATCCTCGGTGAGGTTCTGATATTTTCCGTCCACAACGAGGCCCACGACTTCAATGCGCTTGATGTCCGCTCCTAACGCTACCTGGAAATGCTTGCCCACGGCGTCTTTGTCTGAGCCGAAGAGTTTTCGGGCGAACTCGCGGTTGACCACAGCAACGAGCGGAGAATTCTTGTCGTCCTGCCAGGTGAAGGTTCTGCCGGCCAACAGGGTTGTGCCCGCGGCCTGGAAGTAATCGGGAGAGATGTTGTACCAATATGGCCCAGCGGCGGCGCTGGACGGCTTCAGGTTCTTGGCTTCGTCGGTAAAGACGTTCCATGAGTTCGCGCCGCCAGACAAGGGTGCCCAATTGATCGATGCTGCTGACTGAACCCCGGGGATCGTTTTCATAGCGTCGATCATGCGCCGCTGCATTGCTGACTCCCGGTCACCACTGTATCCCGCCATTCCCAAACCCGTATCCGCGATCATCACGTTTTGAGGCTCAAATCCGAAGTTACTGTGCATGGAGCGCGCCAGTCCGCGGACGGCGACCATGGAAGAAGTGATCAAAACCGCGCAAATGGCAATCTGCAGCACAAGTAATACGTCGCGCAGTGTAACCCCGCGGCCACGTACACCCGCAGAGCCGACTTTGACGATCTCGTAGGGATTGGTGTTGAAGACTTGGCGCACGGGAACAATGCCGAAGAGCAGGCCGCTGATCAATGCCAGTGCGAGAGCAACGAGGTAGACTTTGGCGTCGGGATCGACAGGGATCTGCACCGGAAACTGCGGAAACGGCTGCCACACGCTGAGGCGCCGCAAGATGGCCACGCTGCCCAACAGTCCGACGGCTCCGCCGGCCAGCGAGATCAGAGTGGCTTCGGTCAACAGTTGGCGCAGGATGCGATTGCGGCTCGATCCCAGCGCGAGCCGCAAGGCGAGTTCCCGCGAGCGGTCTGCCGCGCGCGCGGCAAACAGGCTGCCAAGGTTGGAGCAGGCGGCGAGAAGAATCAGCCCCGATAACGTCATCAGCGCGGTCAAAAATCCCAGCATCGGCTTGCCCAGGTAGTCGCCATATAAGCTGGGGCGGCCAAGAATGAACTGCATGCCGCCATCGTCGACGGGGTATGTTTTGCCAAGATACGAGGCGACGGAGTTGAGATCGGCCGTGGCCTGCCCCGGGGTGACTCCGGGCCTGAGATGGCCCATGGTCTCAAAGATCCAGTTGACGCCACGCGTATTGAGGTCAAACTCGCTGTTGACCTGGGGCTGGTTGACGATGGGCACGTAGAAATCGGGATTGAAAAACAGAAGCGTTCCGCGAAAGCCGGGAGGGGCAACGCCGATCACGGTGAAGGGATGCTTGTTGATCTGGATGACGCGGCCCGGCACGCTGCGATCGTCTTGAAAATGGCTGTGCCAATAGGCGTAGCCGAGCACGATGTAGGGCGCGCTGTTGAGGCCGTGCTCGTCGCCTGCGTGAAAGGTGCGGCCGATGAAAGGCTGAATGCCCAGGGCGTCGAAATAATTCCCGCTGGCGGCGGCGACCCAGGCGCGCGAGGAATTGCCGCCGGTATCAATTCCGGCCTGCGATATGTTCCATGCGACGAGGCTTTCGAAGCCGCGACTGCGATCGCGGAGATCGAGATAGTTGGGATACGATTCCTGGCCCATGTGATCGTCAGAGTGTTCGAGCCCGTAGAGGCTGTCGGCATGGGGCACGTTGAGCGGACGAAGGATGACGCCGTTGAGGACGGCAAACACCACCGCGTTCGCTCCAATGGCCAGGGCCAGCGTGAGCACTGCGGCGACGGCGAATCCGGGGCACTTGCGCAGAACCCGCACGCTGAAGCGGACGTCCTGCAGAAATGTGCCAACGGCATTGCCGCCCAGAGCTTCGTGACATTCCTCTTTGTACTTTTCGCGGGCGCCGAACTCGATTCGGGCGCGGCGCTCCGCCTCAGCGCGCGGTAGGCCGGCGCGCTCCAGATCGTCGGCGCGATGCTCGACATGCGAGCGCAGTTCTTCTTCCAGATCGGCGTTGAGTTCAGAGCGTTGAAAGAGCGCGGCAATGCGAATGCGGAACCAATCGAGCGATTTCATGGTTTTTCCGGTTGGGCGGCGAGCGCGGAAGTCATCGCAGCCGCGAGGCGAATCCAACTGTTGGTTTCCTCGCGCAGCCGCTTGCGGCCCGCGGCAGTGAGCGAATAAAACTTGGCGCGGCGATTGTTCTCCGAGGTGCCCCAGCTGGCTTTGAGGAGTCCCTGGCGGACGAGTCGAAAGAGGCCGGGATAGAGCGCGCCCTGCTCGATGAGCAGGGCATTGCCCGAGATTTGCCCGATGCGCAGAAGGACGCCGTAGCCGTGGAGCGGGCCGAGGGAGATGGCGCGGAGGATGAGCAGATCGAGAGTGCCGGGAAGCAGCTGAGCCTGGTCGTTCAAGAGAACACCCCTAACGTGATTAGGAGAGTAGCGCGATCTCTCCTAAGCTGTCAAGGGGAAAGATTCTGAACAGGACCGCTCAACCCCGCCGGCGAAGCCATCTTCCTCACTCGTCCGTCCTCCACCTGCCCCACTAAGCGCCGAGTAGGGAAGGTCGCCAGGGATCGCGCACCCTCAGTCGGCCAAAAGTATCCCATAAGGATGCGAGTGTCCTTGATACGCCCATCCTCTAGGCGATCAATGACAACTCCCCAGGCGCGCACAGGCCGTCCTGTTCCGGGAATGCCGAGAAATTCACCGTTGTGAGTGCCGGTCCATTCAAAGCGACTGGCCACTTTATCGTGTTCTGCGACTTGCTCTTGAATCGAAAAGACAATATCCGGAAAACCGGATCGCATGGCGCGAATGATATCTTTCAGACCATCGAGTCCGGGACCCTGGCCAGGCAGTGAAACCTGCTCAACCACGTCTTCCCAGACATAGTGCGCTGCCGCTTTCCACGATCTTCAGGCTCCGGTCGGATTTCACGAGTGGGCTGGCAGCCCAGTCCCGTCAACCCTTCCGGGACCTCGATGGGGTGCCCCAAAGTCCCTCGCCTCCGGGGACCGGGAACGGAAGCCCAGCCAATCCACCTTGCGCACAATTACCCGCCCAACGCGCACACTGACTTGCATAGCCAAAATTCCAATTCATCCCAGCAGTACAATTGCATGGAAACAAGGGAGAGAAGCGATGGCGGGTGTTCTTCGTTGTAATGCATTCATGCGCGTTTTTGTGCTGTTGGCTGCGCTGTCCGGTTCGATGAAGTGCTCATGCCTGGCGAGTGCGGAGGGGGAAACAGGCACACAGGCCGCCGATACCGGAAACATGCTTGAAGCAACCCGGCATCCCGGCACCCTTATCGGCGTTCAATACGAGTCTTGGTTTACGCCGCATAACGAGGGTGGATACGAAACCACCGAGGCCATCCCTATCCTGGGGAAATATAGCTCCTACGACGTAAAGGTCATTCGAAAACAAGAACAATGGTTTGAAGACATGGGCGTGGACTGGCTCCTCCTCGACTGGAGCAACATGCTGTGGATGAAGCCCGACTGGGAACAACGCCGCGACGCGACGCACGAGTTGGAAGAGACCACCGCACTGCTCTTCCAGACTTACAGCCAGTTAGCCAGGGAAGGCAAGCACCCGCCCAGGCTGGTGATCATGATCGGCCTTCAAAACGGCCCCCCTGTTCCCCACGCCGTCGAGAGGCTCAACGGCATCATCGCCTGGATCAAGCAGGCCTTCCTCGATAAGCCGGAGTACAAGTATGAGTGGCTCTATGATGGCGGCAAGCCATTGCTCGCCATTCTCGACAACGTCGCGTTGTCATGCGGTGACATTGCCACGCAAACAGCCGGTGTGTCGGCGCCGGATTTCGCCCTGCGTTACATGGGCTCCCAACTGCAAAACACCCACGTGGAAAAGTGCGGATTCTGGTCCTGGATGGACGGCCCCATCCGCCAGGTAGTTACTTATCGAGACGGCGCGCCCGAAGAAGTAGTGGTGACGCCTTCGAGTTTCCCTATGCCCGGCCAGGAATGCCCTTACGTCGCTGGCGGCGATAGTCAATGCAACACCGCCCTCGGCTACCATTGGCTTGACTCCCGCGCCGTATCAAAGGACCATGGCGCCCCCTATCTTGAAAGTTGGAAGGTGGCTTTTGAGAGTCATCCCAAATTCATTCAGATTCACCAGTGGAATGAGTTCGCCGAGCAATACAATCTCGAATTCGGCGATGATATGGAGCCCACGCAGTTAGACGCCTGCGGATCCCGCGTCTGTGGAGGCTGGGGTTACTACTATATGAACCTGACCACCGCCCTTATCTCGCTCTATCGCAACCAGACTCCCGACATCACCGTGTTGGCTCTGTCCGGCCCCGCCCAGCCTGCGGTGGTAAAGGGCAAGGAACTCCCGCTGAGATGGGAGCTGATCGGCAAGCAGCCCACAAGTTACACCCTTCAACTCGACGACAAGACCATAGCGGAGAATATCCAGGGCGAGAAGTATCTTCTGGATCTATCGCACGTAAGGCCCGGCAGGCACCGTGTGCGCCTCATCGCCAACGGCGCGCACACCTACTTCGATCTGTCTCCGGAGAAGCAAGCCATGAGGTCGGCCACGCCGCTGCCGGTAACTTCAACCATCGAGTTCACCATGGACCTGACCTACACCCCCGGCTCGGGTGGCACGGCCTTGAATTGAGCGCTCTAATCTATCCCCTCGGCCTTTTCCGGCGCGAATCGGATACCATTGCTCTTTGTGGAGGATCCAATGCGCAACAGCAACATCAGGATCAGGGCTTTATTTGTTGTTCCGGTCTTTCTCTCCTGGCTGGCCTGCGCACAGGCGCAGGTTGAGAAGGCTCCTTATCCGGTCATGGCTCCCCTCGAACAGTACCTGATTGCGGACGAGAATGCTGAGATCGCGCTCGCTCGCAGCGCCGCTCCAGCATCGATCTCCAATGCGGCCGAAGTGATGGTGCTGCGACGGGACGGCTACACGACTGCCGTGAAAGGCTCGAATGGCTTTGTCTGCATTGTCGAGCGGTCTTGGGCTAACGTGACCGATGATCCACAGTTCTGGAACCCCAAAGTACGCGCGCCTCACTGCTTCAATCCACCCGCCGCAAAAACCTCTCTGCCCTTCTTTCTGATGAAGAGCAAACTCGTGCTGGCAGGAAAATCGAGGGCGGAGATTGCAGCGGCCGTGGCGTCGGCCCTGGTTAAGAAGGAACTGCCGCCGCTCGCGCCTGCGACGATGGTCTACATGATGTCGAAGCAGCAGTATCTAAACGATGACGGCAAGAGCTGGCATCCACATGTAATGTTTTATGCTTCCGGCGATGCTGAGAAAAGCTGGGGAGCCAATCTGCCCGGCTCGCCGGTTATGGCGGCCTACGACCCTGAACAACAGGTGACGACCTTCTTTGTTCTGACCGGCGAATGGTCGGACGGCACGCCCGGACCGCCAATTTCGCACTGACTCGCCGGGTGCCCCAGGTCTCGCCTTTGAGACCTGGGATCATCATCCTTCCGCTCCCTCATAACAAAGCGGTGCAGGCAAGCGGTTGCCGCGCCTGGTGGCCGTCCACTGCGATTCGATCTCGACCGCTCCCTCGACGCCCGAAGCGTAATGCCGGAAACTCGACCACGCCCAGTCTTCAGGATTCGAAACAAGCCCGCGCTTAACCGGGTTGCGGTGCATGTAGCGGAGTTTCTCCACCCGTTTCTCTTCGCTGTGCACGTTGAA
>Ga0182013_10003940_pt1 | contig 18159 bp, 19 predicted proteins | sample 612S2MmetaG_FD_120487 | JGI IMG/M metagenome (GOLD analysis project Ga0182013, IMG submission 120487) | Permafrost microbial communities from Stordalen Mire, Sweden - 612S2M metaG | ecosystem: Environmental > Terrestrial > Soil > Wetlands > Permafrost | place: Sweden: Stordalen | collected...
CCGATAAGCCGCAAAATTTAACTGTTATAGCGGAATAAAAGATGTGTGCATAGGCAGGGGGGACATTCCAGTTTCCGCTAAGGCGGAAACCGGATAAAAGATGTGTCCAAACGGTAGCTGCCGATAGGCAGGTAAACCGTTGAAACGGTTTTGGTTATTCGTGTTATCCATAGCCCACGGATTAATCCGTGGGCTATGGATAAAATTTTATCTTACACCTGTGAAGCCTGAAAAATTACCCTTACCAAAAATTATTGCCTACGGTTTCGGGGTTTTTGGCTGGAGTTTATCGCTCAACATTGTAAGCGTATTGCTGGCCTATCTTTACCTGCCACCTGCAGGAAAAGGCCTGGTAAATTTAGTGCCCCAGATTACAGTTTTTGCTGTGTTCAATATTATCTCGCTTATTATGCCGGCAGGCAGGCTGTTCGATGCATTTATTGACCCCTTCATTGCTTCATTCAGCGACCGCAGTAAGAACCCCAAAGGCCGCCGTATTCCGTTGATGCGCATAGCTACAGTGCCCATGGTCATTTTCGCCATACTTATGTTTATGCCACCCTTCAGGACCGAGAACGGTTTGAATATTGTGTGGATAGGGGTAATTCAGTTTGGTTATTATTTCTTCTTCGGCTTGTATGTAATTCCTTATAACACGCTCCTTACAGAATTAGGCCATTACCCCAATGGCAAAATGCAGCTTTCCACTACCCAAAGCATTGGTTTTATGCTGGGTATGGTAGCTTCTACCTTTACCGCGCAATACACTACCGAAATACAACAGTTTTTACATGTGGCCGACCGTTTAACCGCTTATCAATACGCCATTATTATTGAAAATATAATTGCCGGGCTTTGCATGCTGCTGCCAGCCCTGGTAATTGACGAGAAGCGGTATTGCAAGCCCGGCGAATCAAACGAACCCCTGTGGCAGTCGTTAAAAACAACGCTCAAAAACGCCAACTTCAGAATATTTGCCTTTGCCGATGCCTCATTTTTTATGGGGGTGGCCATTATTACCTCAGGCCTGCAATATTATATAACGGTGTTACTGGGAATCAGGGAGGAAGAAAGCGGCGACCTGATGGCCATTATGGTAGTTGTTATTTTGCTGGTATCGCCATTGGTAGGGTTACTTGAAAAAAGAATACGTAAAAAGGTGTTAATCATATTCTCGTTTACTGCACAGGCCATAGTATTTATGGGTATTTATTTTTTTGGCCGCCTGCCAATTCCAGCCTATGCACAAGCAGTGCTGCTGATGGTTCTGTTCGGAATCTTTGACGCTATATTGGGCATATTGCCAACAACCGTTGTTGCCGATATTGCCGAGGCTGATACCAAAGCCACCGGCCAGAATAAAGAAGGCATGTATTTTGGTATGCGGGCCTTCTTTCAAAAAACCGGGCAAACATTAGGTATTTCGGTATTTCTGATGCTCACATTTTATGGAAAAGACCCCGGCCACGACCTGGGCCTAAGGCTTAACGGCGTTGCCGGATGCCTGCTTTTACTGACGGCGGCAGCGGCTTACACACGATTTAAAGACCAGCCAAACCACTTTTAGCAATTTTAATTTGGTACTTAGATTAAATTATTGCTAATTTTCAAAACACAAAAACCCCAGTGATATGAGAAAACTCTCCTTTCTTCTTTTCATCATCGTTTTATTTACCACTTCGTTAAATCAGCTTAATGCACAATGTACTGGTGGCCGTTATTACAACCCGATATTCGGCACTGTTAATACATCTACAGTTATATATGGTAATGCCGTACTATACAATGGTGTGGATACCAATTTGCGCGTAGATATTTACCAACCCGCCGGCGATACCCTTGCTGCCCGTCCTTTACTGGTATTTGCTTTTGGCGGCAGTTTTGTTTCGGGATTGCGGGAAAGCCCTGATTTGGTTATCTTATGTAATTACTTCGCATCACGGGGTTATGTGTGTGCATCTATTGACTACCGCCTGGGATATTATGGCAGCGGTACGGACACTAATTTGTTTGCGGCCATGTTACGTGGCATACAGGATATGAAAGGGGCAGTACGCTTTTTTTACAAAGATGCTTACACCGCCAATAACTACCGGATAGACACCAGCCAAATATTTATTGGCGGTGTTTCGGCAGGAGCCTTTATAGCCTTGAATTATGCATATTGGAATTTTCTCAATTATTCAAAGCCTCCACCAGGATTTGTAATTCCCATCCTTGATTCCGTTGGTGGCATTGATGGTAACAGTGGCAATCCCGGTTATTCGCAAAAAGTAAAAGGGGTAATTGACCTTTGCGGGGGCATTGCCGATACTATATGGATAACTCCTGAAGCGCCATTGCTGGTAGGTATGCACGGTACTGCAGATAACACAGTGGCTTGTTCTTACGACAGCGCGTATGCCATTACCAATACCAAATCAATGCTGTTTGGCGGGTGTGACATTAAAAACCGGATATCACATATCGTTTCGCAAGATACCTTTTACCTGTGGCAAGGGGCAGACCATTGTCCTTTTATTATTCCATATCCTCCTACCTATCTTCAAATGACAGCTTACATGGATACAACTGAATGGTTTGTTCGTGATTTCCTGGTTAAGCACATAACCTGCCCGCCATTTCCATTGGGTATAAATACGCCTGAAAACAAGGTTTCGTTATCTATATTCCCGAATCCTTCGGAAGATGTTATTTCTGTAAACTCGCAATATGGGAAGGATCTTTCGGTTTCAGTTTTAACTACCGAGGGTAAAATTGTTCAGCAGCATATTTTACCTGCAAACTCAACACTTACCCTTAGAAAAGAAAACCTGAGCGCCGGTGTTTATTTACTTCAGTTTTCAGAAAAAGACAGCAACCAAACGCTGAGAACAGATAAGATTATTTTTTATTAATGAGGGAACTAAATAAAAGGGTGGGGTGCATTGCCATGATAGCAATACACCCCACCGTCATTAACTTAGCACGTAAGAGGGAGGAAACCTTTCAGTCTTTGGATGGCTTACAAGTGGTTGGTGAGGACGCCAAACCACGGGCTCCCGGTTCGGCGTCCTCACCAACCGGTTTTTGCCAACTGGCCACAATTCTCTATAACCCACGATTAACAGATTGATTTACAGCAACATTCAAATATGGGTTATATCCAGTGTTTTACAGGTGCAAGGCCCTATATTAGAATTTGGTATGCACCCCACCCTCCTGATTTTATATCCGTCACAAAAAATAACATTTGCTTTGACTTGAAAACCATAACTTCCGCAGGCTTTTCCTAATCCGTAGTTATAATTATACTTTAATGATAATATCAGTTTGGTGCCGCCGTGTTACGATTGCGGTATGTTTTTGCCTTCCGGTTGTAGTTTTGGCACAAACGTCTTTTCCTAAAATTGACCCGTCAAAAATTACCATTGCGCGCGATAGTTTTGGCATACCGCACATATTTGCCGAAACAGATGCAGAAGTAGCCTACGGGCTGGCCTGGGCCAATGATGAGGATGCTTTTTCAGAAGCGCAGAATTTAGTATATATCGGCAAAGGCTATATGGCCCGTAAAGATGGTATTGAAGGCGCTAAAACTGATTTTTTTGTACACTCAATTGGTGCAAGACAATTAGTAGAGGAGCGTTACGATAAAGACCTTTCGCCCGATTTTAAAAAGTATCTGGATGGTTTTGTGCAGGGTTTAAATGCCTATGCTGCTTCGCACCCGGAAGAGGTGAAGGTAAAAGCTGCATTTCCTGCAACGCCGAAAGACATAGTTACGGCTTATGTAGTTACCATGGCTGCCCTGTCGCATGCACCTGATTATGTGGGCGATGCCATAAGCGGCAAATATGATAAAATGCCTGATGTTTTAAAGGTAGACCAAAAACCGGTTGGCTCAAATGCTTTTGCGCTCAGCAGCCTTAAAACAACAGATGGGAAAACCTATTTATGCATAAACCCCCACATGGCCATGGATGGCCCGCTTTCGTTTTACGAGGCGCAACTGCACAGCAATGAAGGATTAAATATTGAAGGGGCTATGTTTCAGGGCACCGGTTCTTTGGCCATGGGGGTTAATGACGATTTAGGATGGGGTATGACCTGGAATTTTTTCGACCGGATAGATGCCTACAAATTAAGTATGGACCCCAAACGGAAATTGTATTACCAGTTTGACGGGCAGTATTACAAACTTGAAAAACGGCCGGTGTGGTTAAAAGTGGGCCTTGGCAAAAACCATAAGATTGTAATACCGGTTAAGAAAATGACCTACTGGAGCAAATACGGCTGCACCATTAAAAGCGACAAGAGCAACAATTTTTATTCCATCCGGTTTCCGGGTAACCAGTCTATAATGGCCGGTGAGCAGCTTTACCGCATGAACAAAGCACATAATTATAAAGAGTTCAGGGAGGCATTGCGGGTACATGCTATCGTTTTGTTCAACGTTATTTATGCCGATAAAGAAGATAATATTTTTTACCTGGAACACGGCACCTTGCCTGAACGTGATACCACTTATAACTGGGAAGGGCTGTTGCCCGGTAATACCTCAAAAACATTGTGGACCCAACTTGTTCCGCTCGATAGTATGCCTCATATTATTAACCCCACGTGCGGTTATGTTTACAATTGCAATAACACTCCTTTTCACAGCACAGGCGTTGAATGTAATGAGGCCGGTTGCAAATTTCCACGCCGTATGATTGACGAAAGGCCGGGTGATAATAACCGCTCTATACGTTTTAAGGAGATGATGGACGCAAAGAACAAAGTAAGTTTTGACGACCTGGAGAAAATGAAGTTTGATGTCACCTTATCCCGCCATGGCAAGTATGCTGAGTCGCTGAACAATCTTTTTGCGCTGGACGAAAATAAATACCCGGATATAAAAGATGCCATTCATATCCTTAGCACCTGGAACCGGGTTTTCGATATAAATGAGTATGCCCCCACCCTGCTGTTCCTGGTATTGAGGGACGCTTTTCTGAAAAGAGGTTGTGATGATCAGTGCTTTGTTACCGGTATAACTGTTAGTGATGACGAATGGGTAAGCGGCCTGCGCACCGCTTGCGATACTTTGAAAGCGCGTTACGGTACAATAAAAGTAGAGTGGGGCACCGTTCACCGCAATATCAGGGGCAACATAAATTTGCCGTTGCGTGGCTTTGCAGATATGCTGAGCCCAAGCTACCCGGATATTAAATCAGATAAGTTTCCTTTAACACCTTCTTTTGGCGATAGTTATATCATGTTTGCCTCTTTTGGCAAAAGCGGGCTCGAAAAATTACAGGCGCTTGAACCTATCGGTAATTCATTAAACCCCAACAGTCCGCATTATAACGACCAGATAGCCTTATTCAGCAAACAGCAGTTACGCCCATTGAGCCTAAAGAAAGAAGATGTAATGAAGAAGGCCGAAAAAATTTATCATCCCCTGTAAAGGTTTAATTTAAAGCTATAAAACAACCATCATGGATACCACAACATCATCACCCGGAACTGATTTAAAATTATTTGCAATTCTGCTGGGCTGCACACCTAAGGGCAGAAACATTGAACAGCATGATGTATTCTTTGGAGTAGCGAACCATCTGGACGACCTGTCCAACGATATAAAAGAGTTCTGGTATAAAGAAATTATCGACGAATTAAGTGGCGCAGTTAAAAGCCTGCTTCCGGATTTAGATTCAACGGCCATGCATGCTGAACTACTGAAAAAACTATCGCGGCGCGATAAAGTGCATATTGATGCGTGGACCAAAGTGGAATATGTTGATAGCTACAAGGTCAGCGTTCAGCCTAAATCATCTGCACCCGATAGTGGCGAACAGAAACTGTATTTCATTAACCTGGGCGGTTATAAAGAGCATGAATTTGAAGAGTATCATAAAAAACTTTTTGTGGTTGCCACTAAAGTAAGTGAAGCCCTGGAGAAAATTATGGTTCATCCGTTTATGACAGAATACTCTGCCGAAAGCCTGGGGATTGCAGGCTGTGCCCACCTGGATGACCAGTATAAAATCGGATTTGAGGCCGATGATGTAGTATGCGTATCAGAAGCTATCGGCGATAATTACACGCTGGTATTAGAGCCGGTTGCGTCTCACCCTGCCGATACTTTAGTGGTAGGGTATACCCATATTAATTATCCTGATTGATAGCAACGAAAAGCGCAAAACCTTTCAGGTCTTAGCCAGGCAATTAGCAACGCAGAGACCTGAAAGGTTTAACGCCTTTTTTAGCGCGCATGTCAGTAACACCGGCACCCTTTCTACCTCTTTACAAACGTTAAAGGGACGCCATCTTTAGGCCTTAGTGTTATAAACGGTTGTGTTTCTACTACAAAATCATCCGGCAGCTTAAAGTCAAATTTATTGCACATTAAAGCAATAACAAGCTGCATTTCCATCATGGCAAAATTATTGCCTATACACAATCTCGAACCACCACCAAAAGGGAAATAAGCAAACTTGGGTATGCTTTTTATATTGGTAGCATTAAACCGTTCGGGGTCGAAGCTTTCAGGCTCAGTCCAGTATTTTTCGCTGCGCTGAACAGCGTATGGGGAAACAACCACCTTATCCAGATGCTTTACCAGGTAACCATCAATCACATCGTCTTTAGCAGCTTCTCTTACGGTTACCCAGGCAGGAGGATACAAGCGCATAGACTCCTTGATAACCATGGTGGTGTATTCAAGCTTGTTCAGCAGGTCGTATGTTAACTCTGCGCCGGTTAATACATCAGCTACTTCCTGTTGTACGCGCTTTTTTACATCGGGGTGTTTAGCCAGCAGGTAGAGGGTAAATGCCAGTGCATTAGCAGTTGTTTCGTGGCCTGCTATAAAAATAGTAAGCACCTCATCACGCAGTTGTTTATCAGTCATGCGTTCAGCAGTATCTGCATCTTCCACTTCCAGTAACATCGAAAGCAGGTCGTCAAAATGGCGGGTATCTTTCCTGCGCGCGCTTATAATTTCGGCAATGGTATCCTCCAGTACCTTTCGGCTGCGGGCCAGTCTTATTTGCGATGGTAGCGGAAGCCATGCTGGCAAGCGGAATAAACGGCCCCGGTTTTTGTTTACACTTTCAAGCACCGTTGTCATTGCCTTGTTTACTTTGGCAAAATCGCCTTTCAGGTCCGTGCTTAGCAAAGTGCGGCCCACAATATCAAGGGTAAGCTGGTTCATTTCCCTGTAAAAATCAGGCACGCTCATATTGCGTTCCTCCCAATCATTCATCATCGCGTTTGTTGCATCGGCAATTTTCTGCACAAAACCCTGCAGCCGCTGCTTATGAAATAATGGCTGCATCAGCCTGCGCTGCTTTAGCCAAAACTCACCTTCGCTGGTAAGTAAACCGTTACCCAATAAATATTTAAGCTGGCTGCCTTCGTTCATCTTCACATAAACATCACGGGTAAGAAACATGTGCTCTATATATTCGGGCTTTGCCAGAAAAACAAAATTGAACGGCCCGGCTTTTGCGCGGCTTATATCGCCATATTTATCTGCCATCCATTCAATAAAAAAGTGCGTTTTATTACGCAAATCAAACGGTGGGCGTAATACCAGGTTGCCCTTGGGGCCGGGAGGGGTTTGTGTTGCGGTTATGGTTTCCATATTAGTATTAGACGGGGTTGGCTGGTTAATATTGTTTGAAGTTCCCTCAACCACTAATATACCGGATTTTCAACAACCTATATTTCACTAGCACCCAACCACTAAAAACAAAACCCCTGCCTGAGCAAGGGTTTTGTTTTTTATAAATATGGGAAACCTCAACTTACAGCTTTATCAACTTCACAGTTGCATCTTTGCTGCCTGTATGGATACGAACCATATAAACACCTGAAGTCAATCCGCCCAGGTTGAATTCTTCTTTATATTGCTCACCTGATTTAGGTGCGGCAATCCTGGTTTCCATCACCTGGCCCAGTTCGTTCATCAACGATAAAGTGGCATTTGATTGCTCCGAAATAAATTCTACCGTAGCAACGTTGTTTGCCGGAACCGGCCAAACTGTAAGGCCCTTAATAGCTGCTACAGATAGTATGCCCGAAGGATAAATACTTACGGTATCAGTAACAGTATCATTATTACATACCCCATACGCAATCAAAGTAACTGCATATGAACCTACACCTGGGTAAGAACTAACCGGGTTTTGTAAGATACTTGTATCACCATTGCCAAGATTCCAGAAATAAGAAGTGGCGCCGAGTGAGGTATTAGTAAAAGTTATAGTAGTGTCGTTTGCGCTATAAGTAAAGGCTGCAATTGGATTTGCAGTAACTGTTATAGCTACGGTATCGGTAGTGCTACAGCCGCCTGCAGTAACAGTTGCATAATAATTTGTGCTAGATAGGGGCGCAACGGATATACTATCTGTAGTTTGCGATGAACTCCATGCAAAGGTTACATTGCCAAAAGCGGTTAAAGTGTCAACAAGCACCACAGTATCGCCGGGGCAAATAGCGTTGGCACTGGCAGTAATGCCTGCGGCAGGAGAACGACGCGTAGTTACATTAACGGTTGCGCTGCCATAACAACCAAGCGAATCAATACCGGTAACCGTATACCTGGTAGTAGCAGTTGGCGAGGCCAGAACGCTGTCGCTGATATTGGTATTTAAACCTGTAGTGGGCGTCCATGTAAATAACTGGGCGCCTGAAGCTACCAGGGATACGGGTGCTGCACCTGAACAATAAGTCACCCCGGTATTAGGGGTTATAGTAATAACAGGAACAGGATTAGTAGTCACTACCACAGAATCTGTAATTGAATCGGCAGTAGCAGAAAAGCTACAGCCAACTACGCATTTATAATAGGTAGTTGCGGTTATGGTGCCGGTATTAATAGCTGTAACCGCGGTGTCTATAACTGTCCATGGGCCTGATAAAGATGAAGCAGACTCCCAAACATAACTCAGGCCTGCAAAGCCGGTAGTTTCGCCACTTAAAGTAATAGAAGTTGAACCGGTGCCACCACAAATCAATGGGTTATTGACAGACATAGTTCCTGCAGCCGGAGTGCCGGTGCACAAAGCAGGGTACGAAACCCAAACTACGTCATCAATAAATATATTATCACCAAGCTGACTGGTTCCCTCCAGCAAAATATAATTGGTATTTGTATTAAACCCTGCGGGGATGTTAAACGAGTATTGGTACCAGCCGGCTGAAGCAACAGTATTAGGCAGGCTTATAGTCGCACTACGGGCAATAACACCTAATTCTGTAGCGCCGGTCAGGCTTGCAGTAGTATTGATAAAAACAGAGAGGCTATCGCCTATCGTTGCTTTGGCAGAGGTAGTATCGCGATACAGCCATAAGCTGAAAGTAGCGGTATTACCGCCTATATTACTATAGTCAATTACAGGGGTAACAATAGTTTGCGCCGTACCCGCAGCAGCAGCGTGGCTGTCAAACCGGGCCATGCCTGCACCGCTATGGGGCGTTATTGTTGGAAAGGTTCCGGTTGTTTTGCGGCTCCAGTAGTTAGTGGTTCCAATCCCTGTCCATCCCGTAGGCAAAAAAGTTACGGCATCAAAGCTTTGGGTATTTGTAACCTGGGCCGATAAACTGGTGAATCCCACCAGGGCAATTACTGCCAGTAACCCTCTTATGCACTTTTGTATATCTCCGCTCATATCGTTGAATATTACATTTGGTTTTAAAATGAAGCGCAAATATAACAAAGCACGCATCAGCACAAAATGCCTGTAAGATGGGGCTAATAAGAAGGCAGTGAAGCCCTAACTGACTAAACCAATATTGTGGTGATACCGGCTTTTGTGATCAGCGACTTTTGAAACAAGGCTTAAATTTCACGAAACAAAAAATCCGCTCCCTGAAGGAAGCGGATTTCTATTTAGCAACGCTGTCATTCTGAGCGAAGCCGGAGAATGTTGGCCCAGCTGGACAGTCGGTTTCACCTGGTTTTGCCTGGGCCTGCGCGCAAGTTGCTCAACATGGTTGAGCAGGAATGCTGTAAACCAGCGCTCCTGGCTCTGTTGAATAATAAACAGTGCAGGAGCGTGGGCAGCGATAGGTGCTTTAAAGGCAACCAAGCTCGCGCCAATAGCACGCGTTGTCATACACTCGCGTAGTATTAAAATTTCATAACCATTATTACTGGATTAGTTGTGCCGGTTGTCCCGCCGATAGTAATCGTGTGGTTGCCTGGGTTAGGTGAATTAGTGAACATCAATTTGAAGGCCCACCCTGGCGAGGCAGCATCGTTATATGCCGTTATAGTGTCCATCGCAGTTCCGTCCAGATTCAATGTCATTGTCTGGGTGGCCCCTGATACTGTTGCCCCCTTTGCCCATACTGTGATTTGTTGTCCCGAGGTAGTGGTTATAGTCATCGTATCATTTTGAGTCTCGGAAATTGTAATCCCTGATGTTGCAACACCTGTGGGGCCAGTTGCACCATTGTTTCCTGTCGAACCAGTAACGCCTATGCCTGTCGGCCCCTGTAATCCTTGCGTGCCTGTCGAACCTGTTGCTCCTGTGCTACCTTGCTGACCAGTAACTCCAGTTGACCCGGTTACACCTGCTTGCCCCGTAGCACCTGTTGCTCCACCACCACTACCGGATGCACCGGTTGGCCCCATCGGCCCCTGAACTCCAGTCGGACCCTGTGGGCCTTGCGAACTGTTAGCCGCAAAGAGTGCGTATGGAACGCTGATGAGTTGGGACGTCCCCATGTCAACAAAAGTCCCGGTATTGTTCAAATCAGCTTGGACTTGTAAATACTTCGCCCCACTACTCCAATTTACAAGCGCAAGGTTACCCGTCCTACCTATTTGAGTTACTACGAGGCCGAAAGCATTAGCTGTATCCAACTGCGTTTCCGTGAACACGGTCATGCCATTCGTGGCCGTGTCGTGAATGGTAAATTTCAGCCCAACTACAGTGCCACCTGCTACCGGCTGGCCATTCGTAGTTCTCACCACTGCCTGGTAATTCATTTGTTGCGGTGCCTGGGAATCAGATAAAAGCGAGTTAAGTAATAGAACGCAAGTGAGGAGCAGAGCTTTTTGCATAGGAGGATTTAATGTATAAGATAATATCTTGGCGAAATATACATTTATTTCTATGAACCAAATAATTTATTTCGTTCACTCAGTCCACTACCCGAAGATAAGGCTGTTGTATTATGTTCATAGCCAAATGTTTTCAGTTCGTCCAAATATTTTGTTACTTGCACGACATTTTAACTTTTGACACATGAAGAAAATATTATTCCCATTTCGGCGTAGCTTGCTTTGAGCGAATGCGTCTCGCTTCGCTCTACTATGTTTTGTAGCCACTGGCTACTGTATTCGTTTAGCCCCAACTGGTCCGTCTGCTGCCCAATGCAGTGTGGACGCAATCGAATTCGTTATCAGATACCCAGACTACATCAGCCAGCTTGAAGCGGTGGTGAAGTCCGAGCACCTGCCCGCCATCAAAAAGTTGAGAGCACTGGACCCGGCTTTTGTGATCAGCGACTTTTGAAACAAGGCTTAAATTTCACGAAACAAAAAATCCGCTCCCTGAAGGAAGCGGATTTCTATTTAGCAACGCTGTTATTTTAAGCGAAGCCGGAGAATGTTGGCCCAGCTGGACAGTCGGTTTCACCTGGTTTTGCCTGGGTATGCGCGCAAGTTGCTCAGCACGGTTGCACAGGAGTGCTGTAAACCAGCGCTCCTGAACTAATGTTGAATAGTAAACAGTGCAGGAGCGTGGGCAGCGGTAGGTGTATTAAAGGCAGCCAAGCTCGCGCCAATAGCACGACCAACTATCCTGGTTACCAATTCTGGTATGCGCGATAGACAGCAGGCTTAAGAACTATATTATACAGAAAGCCGGATGTCTAATCATCCGCAATCATCTTACCTTCCATCGCGCTTTGAACGAGATGGGCGATTAACTTGGCGAAAGGCTTTATATCCTCTCCCGCACTGGCCTGCTCTAACGCTTGCATATATTGGTCTCTTAATTTAAGCGGAACGACTGTCCAGGGATAACCGCCAGAAGCTAACATCGCATTCATCAGAAATCGTCCGATTCGTCCATTACCATCGGGATATGGATGGATATAAACAAATACAAAGTGTCCGAGGACCACACGGACCGATGCCTCCTTTTCTTCTTTCAATAAATCAAAAAATGCAGGCATGAGGTCTCTAACGGCTTCCACGTTTGGAGGAACATGCATAGAGTGTCTTATATAAACCTGATTATTACGGTAGCCAGCTAAGTCCGATGGTTTTAATAAACCCACTGTAACACTGGGCTCGAACATCTCCCTATACCATATACTATGGGCCAAGTCAGTTACCTCTCCGGCATTTTCACCATTTAATATTTTTAGAAGGCTTTTTTGCACAGCTTGGTATGCCAGCCAGTATCCTCTTGCAGCCATTGCATCTATCTGTTCACGGTCCCCCTTATTCTTATCTGGTTCCCATTTTCCACTCCTCACACGCTCAATAAGTTCGGAACTTACCCGATACCCTTCTATAGAAAGCGAATTGTAAGCGTCGCGCGCATAATTATCTGATACCTGCTTCATATAGGTATCCTTATCCTTTGGCAATCCCGGGGAGGGTGGAAAAATATTGATAACATCTCCGCGCATAGCCTGCCACATTATTTTGACGCGGTTCACATAGGGGGAAGGCTCCCTTAAAGAAATAGCAACTGGGGTTTGTTCGGTAAACGGGTCGCTCTCCCGCACGTCATAACCGGCTTTGCGCATTGTTTCAAGGATTTCATCGGCAATACGGGTCTGTCCTATATTTCTAAATGCTCCTGCCAGTCGCCCCGCAATTTTACTGTGGCTCCCATCAAGCAAAGGCTTCAAAATATCTGAAGCATTTCGAATCATCAACAATGCTACCCGGGCATCGGTCGGATAACGCGTATAAAAATCTTCCGTGCAGTTTATTAATGCCGCAGGCAGTGAATATAAATTTAAACCCTCCTTGGATGCAGTCAATGATTTATCGGGTAAAACCGACCTTATTTCAAATAGGGAGGTGCCATGTAGAAGGCTTGTCATCTGGTTATTTCCCTTAGGGGATTTCACAAGTAATTGGGTTGGGACAGTTCTGCTACCGGCGTGAAGTTTAGCGGATTGTTCCGGGGATAAAACCCATTCCTTGCCGAAGCGCGTGTTGAGATATTCCGCGCAAAAATGCCAAAATGAGGTATACCATGCGGTACTTTCCCCTGGGGAGTCGCCCGGTTTTGCGGGGACGTACCACCCTTTCATTACCTCCTGCAAAAAGCCGGCTTTTAATAGGCGTTCTCTGTTCGGGCGTGTTAAATCGCTCGACCTAATGGCTATTTTGCCTTGGTCTTGTAGTGATTTGAGCATCTCAAGGGAATCCGCCAGTTTTGTTGAAGGGTCTGCCATAACTTCTATTTCTACAAATATAGAAAATGCTCTTCAATTTTGTCTAAAAATTAGTTTATTGCGTTGTCTGTCAATTATTGTATTGCGTTGTCCAAAAATTAGTTTATCGAGTTGTATCATAATTATTGTATTGTGCTGTCCAAAAACTATTGTATTGTGCAAGAGAACAATGATGGGAGTATATGCTATCAACTTGGACCGGATTATACATCAGTCGCACCGTGTAGAAATGAAAGGGGAATCAATGCGGAAAAAAGCCGCAAAGCCTAAGTAGACGTCAACGCCGGCTAATCTACTTTATTATCTCCTGCTATACCTTGGGCGAAACAGAAGGTTGAAGAACCACTCAAGCAGGGCAAAAGCAAATGCCACCAAAACTGTAATGACAGCAGCAAGAGCAGCCTTCTCCCAAAATGATAGTTCGCGAGGTGCTACCTGCTGCCAACCTATCAGGGTCTTGTTGTCTCATTGGTTCAGCACCGCATCAATGATTGCTTGCTTATCGGCGGTAAGCAAGGCAGGCTCCGTTAAGTCAATGCGTACGCATTTGGTGTTGCTCTTCTCGTATGCACGGGTTTTCTCGGTGCCCAAGTCGTGGGTTACTACTATCTCAACATGTACGTCCTTGTCCTCGCTATCTATCAGCACATCCGACCAGTAACTTTGAAACGCAGCTTCCATCCTGGGGTTGCTGTAACCTATGCGTTTGCTTTGAGCTATCATTATTGAGGTGTTGTCCGCGACCACCTGCTTGGCGAATTCATGAAGGAAATCGTTGCGCGTACCGGCGCAGATTGCATCTTCCTGGTGCCGGAAGTGCCAATCCCTTTTACGAGCCTCACTTTTTACAACTATAAGTTGGCTTTCACACACCGTGCACCGGTAACCATCACCTGTTTTCTTAACCACATCCTCAACATGCACACCACCCTACCCGTAGATTGTTGCCTTGCGTAAATTGTTGAAGCAGCCATACCTTTTATTTTGAAGTAAAGTTATAAATAAACTGCAAGGGGTTATTCGTCATCCTCGGCATATTCGTCCTGTTCAAAAATCTCAAACGTGCTGCCCATTTCGGCGTAGCTTGCTTTGAGCGAATGCGTCTCGCTTCGCTCTACTATGTTTTGTAGCCTCTGGCTACTGTATTCGTTTAGCCCCCAACTGGTCCGTCTGCTGCCCAATGCAGTGTGGACGCAATCGAATTTGTTACCAGATACCCCGACTACATCAGCCAGCTCGAAACGGTGGTGAAGCCCAAGCACCTGCCCGCCATCAAACTTCAACAGCGAGGCCGGGGCGGTGGGCGTGGTGTTCAGGCTGTTCTTCGAGAAATGGAATATCAATATTTTCCGGTTTCACTGATTATTTATTATCCTTACATTCAAACGTCTATTCAATATGCAACTTCAGGTTATTCAAAAAAGAATTTACGAAATACGAGGACAAAAAGTGATGCTCGACTTTGACCTTGCCGAACTATATGAAACGGAAACGAAAGTATTAAAGCAAGCAGTAAGGCGTAATCTGAACCGTTTCCCTTCTGATTTTATGTTTGAGCTTACCCGCGACGAATACAATTTTCTAAAGTCACAAATTGTGACCTTAGAAAGTTTGAGGTCACAAATTGTGACCTCAAACAAAAGAGGGGGCACGCGTTATTTGCCCTTTGCTTTTACCGAACAAGGTGTGGCCATGCTTGCAAGTGTGTTGAATAGCCCCAAAGCTATTCAGGTTAATATTTCGATAGTCGGGGCTTTTGTTATGCTCCGGCAATTAGCGCTTACTTACAAAGAATTAGCTGAAAAAATCGGAAAACTTGAACGCAAATACAACAAGAAATTTGCTGATGTATATGACGCCCTCGACCTGCTGTTACAGGAAAAAGAAAATACTGATGACTGGAAAGGAAGAAAACCTATCGGATATAAAAAATAAAGCATTATTGAGGTCAGAATTTGTTATCAGATACCCCGGCTACATCAGCCAGCTTGAAGCAGTGGTGAAGCCCGGGCACCTGCCCGCCATCAAAAAGTTGAGGGCACTGGACCCTCACGACACCGTGAGGCCCGAGCACTACTTCAACAGCGAGGCCGAGGCGGTGGGTGTGGTGTTCAGGATGTTCCTGCGGCAGATAAGCAAATGATTACTGAGGCATCCGATGAAAATCGCTGCACAACTCGACGGTTTGCCCATAAAACGACGAAAGCCTTGCTGGGCAAGCCTTTCGTGACGTTCATCGTTGGCCCAGCTGGATTCGAACCAACACACAGAACCAAAATCCATTACTGGATTATTTCCGTTTACCCTTACTTTCCGCTGTTTCTATTTCTATTAAAATTAATCGAAGGTTCTTCATGTCTTCAGGAATATTCTTTTGAATTACTGCCCAAACTTCTTTTAAGCTGATTCCAAAATATTCATGGGCAACATAGTTTCTGAATGCTTTCATGGCCCTCCAATTAATCTCAGGGTGTTTTCTTCTGGTTTTCAAACCTACCTTACTTGCGCCTTCTCCTATTATTTGCAAATTATAAAGCACTGCGGAGGAAGTTTTATAATCATCCTCAAAATCGTGGAAAGAAAGCTGATGGCAAAACTCAAGAACATTCTCCGCTCCAATTATCATATCCTCAATAAAAAGCGCTTCACTTCTTTTGTTATGCTTAGTCAACGTATATGGTTTGGCTTAAAATAGTATCACGCATCCGGGGCTTAATAGCATCTTTTGTTGTTACATCCACTTTTACTTTTAACAGCGTACGTAAAATAGCGGGTAGTTCAAAATAGGTCCAGCCGAGGGGCTTAGAAAACTCTAACAGCAAATCAACATCGCTTTTGGCATGTTGCACATTGGTAGCGTAAGAACCAAACACGCCAATCCGCTTTATGCCATACTTTTCATTAAGCATGGGTTTTAGTTCCCGCAATTTATTCAGCAGCTGTTTTTGTGTATAAAGCATATCACAAAGTTATTAAAAATATTCTGCAAAACTCCTCCCCTCCCATTTCGGCGTAGCTTGCTTTGAGCGAATGCGTCTCGCTTCGCTCTACTATGTTTTGTAGCCTCTGGCTACTGTATTCGTTTAGCCCCCAACTGGTCCGTCTGCTGCCCAATGCTGTGTGGACGCAATCGAATTCGTAATCAGATACCCCGACTACATCAGCCAGCTTGAAGCGGTAGTGAAGCCCGGGCACCTGCCCGCCATCAAAAAGTTAAGGGCACAGGATCCCCACGACTTAGTGAAGCCTGAGCACTACTTCAACAGCGAGGCCGAGGTGGTGGGTGTGGTGTTCAGGTTGTTCTTTAAACAGGCAACTACGTAGTTTACGTCGTTCGCCGATTATTTATTATTTTTACAGCAATTGAACTATTTTTTATGGATACGATGCTCATACAACTTACAAATCAAAAAGCTTTCAGGCTTCTGCATGAACTGGAAGAACTGAAATTAATCAAAGTGCTGAAACAAAATTTTGGTTCTGCCAAAAACCTTTCAGATAAATATGCCGGCAAACTGCCTTCGGATGTAGCAGAAGAACTTCAAAAATATGTGTCGCAAAGCCGTGAAGAATGGGAGAAATAAGATATTTGACAGATACACGGTTATTGATTACCTTGCCCGAAAGATGCCTGCGAACGGCATGGATTTTATGAATAAGGTGGTTAATTCAATTCCTAACATTTCCATTATAACCAAAATTGAGGTATTGGGATTTAACACCACCCCTGAACATACTTTACTACTTACTGATTTTATGGATGATGCTTCTATTCTTGATTTAACAGCCGGGGTAGTTGATTTAACAATATCCATACGGCGGGCACAGAAAATAAAACTGCCTGATGCCATCTTAGCCGCAACCGCTCTGGCTAATGGCATGAAATTAATTACCCGTAACACATCTGATTTTAAAAACATATCAGGTCTGGAAATTTTGAATCCTTATACTTTATAATCCCCACATTATTATGTAATAGCTGCCCTGAAAAGCAACGCAAATTTCCGGTGCGCGTTCTAAGCCCGACTACATCACCCAGCTTGAAGCGGTGGTGAAGGCCGAGCACCTGCCCACCATCGAAAAGTTGAAGGCACTGGATCCAGGCAATTTACCCACAAAACAACGAAAGCCTTGCATTGCAAGACTTCCGATACGTTATCTTGCGAACCCAAGCTGGATTGACAAAATAGATTCGAATCCAAAGGCCTTGAATATTAAACCGTAGTTTCCTTTTTGGATATCTCTTTGACGATTACCCCTCTGCCTATTTCCTTATTGCCTTCTACCAAAGTGAAAGCAGTATTGATATGGATATTACCACTAATAGTACGGGCTGGCAATAGTTTTATTCTAGCTAAAGATGTTTCTCCCGGACGCAATTCTTCTTTATCTAAAAGTTTAATCTCTCCACAATATTGCTTTTGAGAATTAAAGACAAACGAAGGTTTGTAACCAGAAAAAATAGATTTCTTGCGTCCACCACTTTGGGTGGCGAATAAAGTGATTTTGGCCTGAAAATTATATGCTACTTCAAATGTCATATCTGATCGTAAAGGTAATACAATTATTAAACTCAGGCAATAGCGCCTCATCTACTTAAACAGCTTCATGAGTATCTAATTCAATGAAGTCTACACCTAGTGTCATGTCAAGTTAGTTTTGTCGGATAAAGTTGTATTTTAGCGTTCCAAAAAGCGTATGATAAAATACAAAGTGGCATTAAGCAAACACGAGCATGAGCAACTCATGGCCATTATC
>Ga0182013_10003942_pt1 | contig 18154 bp, 12 predicted proteins | sample 612S2MmetaG_FD_120487 | JGI IMG/M metagenome (GOLD analysis project Ga0182013, IMG submission 120487) | Permafrost microbial communities from Stordalen Mire, Sweden - 612S2M metaG | ecosystem: Environmental > Terrestrial > Soil > Wetlands > Permafrost | place: Sweden: Stordalen | collected...
ACCGAGACGCAATCGATGTTCATGAATGCGATCGTTCTCAATTTCAATGGGCCGCAGCAAAATGCGGATGCGCTGATTCGGAAAACGCTGGCCGAGGTTGATCCCAATCTCACGGTGATGGATTTGCGACCATTCAGTTTGCAGGTGGCCGGCAACTTCAATGAGGAGCGCCTGGTCGCGCAATTGTCCACGCTGTTTGGCGTTCTTTCGCTGATTCTGGCATCGGTGGGACTCTATGGCGTGATGTCCTACTTTGTAGCGCGACGCACGGGTGAAATCGGAATTCGCATGGCGCTCGGTGCTACTCGACCCGGTGTAGTCGCGTTGGTTATGCGCGGAGTGTTATGGCAGGTTCTGATCGGGCTTTGCCTGGGCATTCCGGCGTCGTTTTACGCCGGCTACCTGATGAAGAGCCTGCTCTATGGAGTGGGTAGCTATGACCCGTGGGCGCTTGCCGGCGCGCCTTTGATGCTCGTGATCTGCGCCGCGGCGGCAGGCTTTATTCCCGCACGGCGCGCAGCTTCCATTGAACCGATGCAGGCCTTGCGCACCGACTAATGCGCTGTCTGCATTTAGAGAGGAGACAAGAGAATGAACACGCTGTTCAATGACCTTCGCTTCGCATTTCGTCAGTTGCGACGCGCGCCGGGCTTCACGCTCACGGCGGTGTTTACGCTGGCGCTTGGACTGGGCGCGAGTTCGGCAATTTTTTGTCTCATGGACGGGCTCTGGCTTCATCCCATGCAAGTTCCTCATCCGGGTGAACTGGTGCGCATCTTCTCCACCACGACCCAGGATCAGGAAGGCGCATTCAATTACTCGGACTACCAGACGCTTGCGCAGCGGGCCAATGCGTTCCAGGGCGGTTCGGCAGGATTGGTTGCGCTGGGCGGGCGTGGCAGCCTGATGGCCAAGCCCGACGGTACTTCCACTCTGCTGCTCACCAACGTCGTCTCCGCAAATTTTTTTGGCGTGATGGGTGTTCATCCTCTGCTCGGCCGCGTGTTCACCGCCAGCGATGCGACAATGCTGCGCGCCAAGCCCGGTGTGCTTCTCGGCTATCGCTGCTGGCAGCGCGAGTTTGCCGCCGACCCGAACATCGTCGGCCGCCAGATCCCCCTGCGCCACGGACAGTACGGCGTCAACCATGTGGATGTTTGGGGAGTACTTCCGGCGAGCTTTCGCGACATCGATCCTGACGGCGATCGCGATCTCTGGATGCCGGCGGACACCTGGGCCGCCCTCGTCGATTCTTCCGAACTCACTTCGCGTGAGCGGCGGTGGTTCAATCTACTCGGCCGCCTGGCTCCCGGCGCTTCTGCAGCGCAGGCAAACGAGCAGGTCGCGTCCGTGGCCAAGGCTTTGGAGATCAGCTATCCGGCCGATAGTCATGGCCGCGGCGCGCGAGCTGTAAGTGACTTCCGCTATCGCATGAGCCAGGCAGGCACTACCGGAATGGTGCTGTTTGCCATCGTCGGCGGCGTGGTGCTGCTGGCCATTGTGAACGTAGCTCATTTGCTGCTGGCGCGAGCCCTGGCCCGGGCTCCAGAAGTGGCCCTTCGTATGTCCCTTGGAGCGCGGAGATGGGCGGTTGCCCGACAACTGCTGACTGAAAACCTGTTGCTGGGCGCGGCAGGTCTAGTCGGCGGCCTTGGACTGGCTGCGGCGCTTGTCGCTGTACTGCCGCGCCTGCTCACTCTGGAGCCGGCGATGCTGGTTTCGATTGGCGGTGTTGCTCAGTTTCATCTGGATGCCCGTGTTTACTTCATCGCTTCGTCGCTGGCCCTTGTTGCCATGCTACTACTGGCATTTGTGCCGCTGAGTCAGGTTGCTCGGACTGAACTGCTGCCGGTATTGCAGGCAAGCTCAGGAACCCGCACGAGCGGCAGAACACCCATGGTGCGTCGCGCCGCGGTCTGGTTACAGATCGGCATCTCTTTTGCGCTGCTCGTTTCTACCGGCGCGCTGGTACGGAGTTTCCTCAACACCCGCACGCAGTCCATCGGCCTGACGCGAAACCAGGTGCTCGTCGCTTTCACACAAGACCCCGACGCGCCCATGCGCGACGATGTTCAGGCGAAACTGCGTGCTCTGCCCGGCGTCCGGAATGTTGCCTATGGCATCCGTTCCCCCCTCATGCCTTCCGAGGGAGGCATCGCGGTCAAAGCGGTGCTTCCCAGCCATCCCGAGTTACACGAACCAGTTGAGATTAAATTCAATGCAGTGTGCCCGGGATTTCTGGATGTCACAGGTACGCATGTCGTCCGCGGCCGCGACTTCACCGAGGCCGATAATGCCGACGCGCCTGTAATCGTGCTCGTCAACCGGACCATGGCGCAAAAATACTGGGCAGGCCAGGACCCTATCGGCCAGGTTGTGCGCCTAGCCGAAGGCCACGTGGATGCGCGCGTGGTGGGCGTCACTGAGGATGCACCCATCAACAAGATTGGAGAGATGCCCGAATCATTTCTCTACATCCCGTTTCAGCAGTACCAGGCCCATCTATCAAACATGGGCGAACTCACTTTTGTGATTGCGACTGGCCAGAACGCAATGTCCATGGCCCAGGATGCGCGCCAGGTGCTGATCCACGTAAACCCTCTTCTGGATCCCATGTTTGTCACGTCTCTGCCGGAACTGATCCGCTACTCTTCTGGCAACTATCAGATGATGGCGGAACTGGTGAGTGTACTGGGCCTCATCGGATTGGCTCTCACGGTTGTAGGCCTCTACGGTTTCCTGGCCTTCCGCGTCACACAGCGGAGGCGCGAGATTGGCATTCGCATGGCGCTGGGAGCAACGCGCCAAGCGACGGCCCGTCTTGTATTGAGCGACACGGCGCGCATGGCAGCAGTTGGCCTGGTTCTCGGAGTTGTGCTGTCTTTGGCCGCCGCGCGTCTTGAAGCGGCAGTGTTGTTCGGCGTGCGTCCGTTGGACGCGCTTTCGCTCGCCGGCGCATTGTGCATATTGGCAATTGCGGTGGCCGCCGCCGCGTGGCTGCCTGCGCGTCGCGCAGCGTCTATTGAACCAATGCAGGCATTGAGAACAGAGTAACGCGCACAGAATAGGCTTCCCCGAGGTGAACAAGGAATGAACACGCTGCTTCAAGACATTCGATACGCACTACGCCAGTTGAGAAAATCGCCGGCTTTTACGGTCACCGTGATCGTCACGCTGGCGCTCGGTATCGGCGCCAACGCGGCGGTCTTTACGCTGTTCGACCAGGTGCTGCTGCGCATGTTGCCCGTGGAGCGGCCGAAGGAGTTGGTGCGCTTCAATTGGACAGGCGACTTCTCCGGTTCGTCCAGCAGCTTTGGCGGCAACCAACACGATTTCTTCTCCTACCCCATGTACAAGGAACTGCGTGACCAGAACCAGGTTTTCGCGGGCATGCTCGCCGCTGACAGGACCGGCGTCGGCGTCTCTTGGCGCAACCAGGCGGAGAGTAAGGACGCGGAGATGGTCAGCGGGAATTACTTCCAGGTGCTTGGACTGAGGCCCGCCGCGGGCCGCTTGCTCTCGCCTCAGGACGATACCGCGAAGAATGCCAATCCTGTCCTGGTGCTCAGTTACGACTATTGGAGGACGCGCTTCGCGGCATCACCGGAAGTTGTCGGCCAATCGGTGCTCATCAATGGCCACTCCTTCACGATTGTTGGCGTGGCGCCGCAAAACTTCGATTCCGCCATCGGCGGTTATCGTCCCGGAGTCTTTATTCCCATGAGCATGGTCGAGATTGCTATGCCGTGGATGGCGCCGCGCGACGATTTAAACAACCACCAATCGATCTGGCTTACGATGGTTGCGCGGCTCAAGCCGGGCATGACGATGACGCGGGCGGAGGCCAGCCTGGGGCCGCTGTGGCATTCGCTGCGCGCGTATGAATGGACGCTCTATAAAAGCCATTCGGAGCGCTTCCGCAAGGGATTTCTCGACAATTCGCAGCTCAAGGTTGTTGACGACTCAAGAGGATTCAACCCTGGCCGCATGGAGTTGCAGACGCCGTTAATCATTCTGATGAGCATGGCCGGATTGCTGGTGGCCATGTGCGCGATCAACGTGGCCACGCTCCTGTTGCTGCGGGCTGCCGGGCGGACCCGCGAAATGTCGATGCGTTATGCCCTGGGCGCGAAGCGAATCAGGATTGTCTCGCAGTTGCTCGTGGAAGGCGGTCTCCTGGGCACGGCCGGAGCGGCCGCGGGCCTCGCGCTTGCGCCGATGGTTGCCACCGTACTGGTTCGGCTCATCACCAGTTCCGACCCCGGACAGGAGCCTTACTCCACTTCGATCGACGCCCGCATTCTCCTGTTTACGCTGGCTGTTTCGCTGCTGGCCAGTCTGCTTTTCAGCATCGCGCCTGTGTTCCACTTCCTGCGTCCCGATCTGGCCAACGCGCTGCGCCAGAATGCCGGGACAGCCTCGAAGAATTCGCAGCGTTTCCGCAAGCTCGCTGTGGGCGTGCAGATTGCGCTCAGCGTTGTGCTGCTTGGAGGTGCCGGGTTGTTCGTCCGCACGCTCGACAACCTTCGCCATCAGCAGGTCGGCTTCGATACGTCGAACCTGGTCTCCTTCAGTCTCGACCCCACCAGTTCCGGCTACGGCGAGGACCGCACGCCGCAAATCGTCACCGGCGCGCTCGAACGGCTGAGCGGCGTTCCTGGCGTGGTCTCCGCAGCTGCCACCAACGATCCCGAACTGAAGGGGGATTCGAGCGGCTCAACTTTCTCGGTCCAGGGATACAAGCCAGCCGAAGATGAACAGATGAATTTCGAGGACGGCAGAATCACGGCCGGCTACTTTGCCACGTTGCATCAGCCGCTTCTGGCGGGCAGGGAACTGACTCCTTCCGACTCGATGGGGCAGCCCAATGTCGCAGTGGTGAACATGGCATTGGTTAAACGCTTCTTCGGCACGCCGCAGAACGCTTTGGGCCGGGTTATTGGCGAGGGCGGCGGCGACAGCACGAAGTTCGATACCACGATTGTCGGCGTGGTGGGCGATATAAGGCACCAGAACCTGCACGACCAAATGGGCCCCGCTGTTTACCGCGCCTACCTGCAACAAAAGCACCCTGGCGGAATGGAGGTTTACGTACGCACGGTGCAAGCCCCCGAGACCGTCGAGGCAGCGATCCGCCAGGCCATTCATCAACTCGACCCAACACTGGTCGTTGACGAACTGCGCACCATGAAACAGCAGGTGGACTCCAGCGCATCGGATCAGCGTGCGCTTGCATTCCTCGCCATTGGCTTCTCTGTGCTGGCGATGCTGTTGGCGGCGGTTGGACTCTACGGTGTGCTTGCCTATTCAACGGAACAGCGTACGCGCGAGATCGGCGTGCGGTTGGCGCTCGGTTCGCGACGCATTGGCGTGATCTTGTTGGTGGTGCGCGAAATGGCGCTCGTTGCCGCGATTGCTGTGGTGGTTGCGATGCCGTCCGTGGTTGGCCTGGCACAACTATTCCGCAGCCAACTTTATGGCGTGACTACATTCGACCCCATCACGCTGGGTGGTGCACTGTTTCTCACCATGGTCATGGTCGCTCTGGCAGCGGCGCTGCCTGCGCACCGAGCCGCAAATGTTCAACCGATGAAGGCGTTGCGCAACGAGTAGCGGAAAACGTTGTGAGTTAGTGCTCACGAGAGAGGAGATTTCCAATGCGATCGATCTGTGAGGACCTGCGTTACGCTCTGAGGCAGTTGCGGAGATCGCCTGGATTCACATTTACGGCAGTGGCCGTGCTGGCTCTGGGCATTGGCGCAAATATCGCTGTCTTCACAGTGATGAATGGGATTCTGCTGCGCCCCCTGCCTTACGCGCAGCCGGACCGCATTGTGACGGTCGAGTTTTCCGGTGGGCGGCAGTTTTATGGCATGAGCTATGCGAATATGCTCCAACTGCGCGATTCTGTTGGCCCGAAATTGCAGATTGGAGCCGCGTTCGGCACGGCTTCGGCAAGCATCGTAGGCCCCGGCGGACGTTATCAGGTCGTTCAAGCCAATCTGGAAGCTCGTTTGCTGACGATGCTCGGCGTGCAGCCGATCCTGGGCCGCACGTTTCGCGACGATGAGAATGAGCCGGGGCGCGATCGCGTGGTTCTGCTTAGCGAAGATGTGTGGCGCAAACTCTACGCTGCCGACCCGCAGATATTGGGCAAGACTCTGACCATCAAGAGCAAGGTGTACACCATTATCGGCGTCATGCCGCGCGGCTTCTCGTTCCCGATGAACGACCAGATGCAGATCTGGTCACCGGCTTCGCTGACCGCGGCCAGCCACTCGGCGATGAGCGGCGATGCGGAGATTACGGGTGACCTGTATGCGCGGTTGCCGGATGGGATGACCGCGGCGCAACTCTCCGCTGCGCTGAGCCGGGCGCAGGCCATCATTGCCAAAGAGGTGACCGACGACGATGCTCCCGTGCGCATCGCCGTCACCGGCTACCAGCAGTCGCTGAACGACGACGCGCGCAAGCCGCTTATGCTGCTCTATGCGGTCGTGTTTGGCATTTGGGCGCTGGCATGTCTCAATGTGACCAGCCTTATGCTGACCCGCGCGGTAGCAAGGACCCGCGAACATGCGGTGCGCGCCGCTCTGGGCGCAGGCCGTGCACGCATGCTGCAACAAGCGGTGGTCGAGAGCCTCTTGCTGAGCAGCATCGGAGGTGTCTTCGGACTGCTGCTGGGACAAACCGCAATCAAGCTTCTCTGGCGCCAGATCCATCGCACATTGCCGCTGACTGGCGCCATTCATCTCGATTGGCGCGTGGTCGCGTGCCTGGCTGTGTTCACGCTTGTCACCGCGCTGGTGGCAGGCATTTTTCCTGCTCTGCGAGCCACGCGCCGCAATGTCCAGGCCGGGCTTCAGGGCGTGACCACTACCGCGTCGCGCAATCAGAATCGAATCCGCGAGGCGCTGGTTGTGGCGCAGCTAGCGCTCACACTTGTCTTCCTGGTTGGGGCGGGACTTTTCCTGCGTACTATGCTTGCGCTGCGCTCTGTGCCGCTGGGTTTTACTCAGCAGAATGTTCTTACCGGTGGCATTATTCTCAATGCGGGCGGTCATCAGCTGGAAGAGCTGGAAGGCAGCGCCGGTCAGAAAACCAACATCGTTCGCTCCGATTATCTACCACTGCTCGAGCGTCTGCGCGCTATTCCCGGCGTGCAGGTGGCCGCGCTCAGTTCGGTGTTGCCCATGCGCGCGGAGTTCGCGGTGATGATCATGGGAAATCTCGACCACAAGGAAGCGCCACGAGGAAAGATGCCGTCGTTCGCTGGGCGGCTGGCTTCGGCGGGTCTGGTGGAGGCGATGGGGATTCCGATGCTGCGCGGCCGGTTCTTCAATGAAGACGACACGGCAAGTTCTCCGCCGGTGGTTGTGGTGAACCAGGCGTTCGTGAATATGTTTCTACCGGGACAGGACGCGATAGGCCATACTTTCGGCATGGGCAAAGAGGGCCGGTTTGCCACGATGCGCATTGTGGGCGTGATTGGCGATGTGAAGCAGGCGAAGGTGACCGACGCCACCCGGCCGGAGATGTACTTCTGCCTGGCGCAAACTGAGCCCGGAACGCCGCTCTATGGCATTGCGGCGGCCTTTATCCAGGTGGCCATTCGCGGCGCTGTGCCGGCCGATGCGCTGCGCGCGCAGTTCGACATGGCGCTGCATGAGGTCGCTCCCGACGCTACCACTACAGATGTGAAGACCATCCATGAAGCGGTGGAAGATTCATATGGAAGCCAGACTTTGATTGCGCGCCTGCTGGAGGGTTTCGCCGCGCTGGCACTGATGATTGCGTCCGTCGGATTGTACGGACTGCTGTCCTTTACGGTTGCGCAGCGGACACGGGAGATTGGTCTGCGCATTGCGCTGGGCGCGCCGCAAATGAACATCCTGAACCTCGTTCTATCCCGCGCGCTTTTGCTGGTGGCTGCCGGCTTATCCATTGGTGGCGCGTTGGCCTGGTTTGCCGTCAAGTTCACGAGCGGCTATATCTTTGGAGTCGACGCTCATGACGGGTTCACCTTTACGGGAGTCGCCGTGGTTCTGGCGGCTGCCTCTTTTCTGGCCGCATGGCTGCCCGCGCGTCGAGCCGCCTCGGTCGACCCTATTCTTGCTTTGAGATCGGAGTAATTGAAATGATTGAACTGAAAAATGTAGAACGCAGTTATAAGACTGGCCACACCGAAACATGGGTGCTGCGCCAGGTTCGGCTCACCATCAACGAGGGCGAATTTATGACTGTCATGGGACCATCCGGGGCCGGGAAGTCGTCGCTGCTCAACGTTCTTGCGCTGCTGGACGACGGCTGGCTGGGGGAGTACTGGTTTGACGAGACACCGGCGCACAAGCTGAACCGCAAGCAGCGCGCGGACCTTGCGCGGCAGCGCATCGGCATGGTCTTCCAGAGCTATCACCTGCTCGACGATCTAACGGTTGCCGAGAATATCGACTTACCGCTGAGTTACAAGAATCTTCCCGCCAAGGAGCGAGCCGGCATGGTGGCCGACATCCTTGACCGCTTCCAGATTGTGGCCAAGAAGGATCTCTATCCCAACCAGCTTTCAGGCGGGCAGCAGCAGCTGGTGGGCATTGCGCGCGCCGTGGTTCACGCGCCGTCTCTGCTGCTTGCGGACGAGCCGACGGGCAATCTGCACTCGACGCAGGCGCGCGAAATCATGGAGCTTTTCTGCCAGTTGAATCGCGCGGGCACGACGATCGTTCAGGTGACGCATTCTGAAGAGAACGCGAAGTATGGCAAGCGGATTTTGGAGCTGCGCGATGGATGGGTGACGCGCGATGAAGCGGTTGAGCCAAGGGCGACGGAGGTTGGTGCACAGTGAATCAAGTCAAGTCCAATTCGGCGCGCGGCGTGAAGGCCGCGGCTGCCATTCTCCTCTTGCAAGTGAACCTTGCCGCCGTCGCACAGCCGGCGCAGCAGCAGGCCACGCCCGCAACCTCGCAGCCGGCCCCGGAAGCTCCGACGCCTGCGGCCGGCGGCACCGCGGCGCCCCCGACACTGGCGCAACAGATGCAGCAGTCACAACAGGCAGCGCCGGTCCCGCCGCGTCCGTTTCACGTCGACATGCCCCACTCACACAACCCGCTTTTTCCCTACATGCCCAGCACTGCGCCTGAGCTGGACCTTAGCAATTCGCCGCGCCTGCAGAACCTTATCCGCGATGGCAAGATTTATATTTCGCTGCGCGACGCGATCGCGGTAGCCATTGAGAACAATCTCGATCTGGCCTACTTCCGCTATAACTTCCCGATCGCCCAGACCGATATCCAGCGCACCAAATCGGGTGCCACTGCCAACGGTGTCAATGCCCAGGTCACTCAATCCACGCAGGGTGGTTTCAGCTCTTCCGCTTCCGGAGCGGGTGGAGGAGGCAGTTCGGGCGGGTCCGCCGCCGCGGGCAATGGCGGCATCGTCACTTCGACCCTCGGCGCCGGTACCAGCGTTTCGTCGTTCGATCCTTACCTCACCTTCAACGGTCACGTCGATCACACTACCACCCCGGAGGTGAACCAATTCCAGGTCGGTACACCGCTTTTCAAAACCAACACGATCGAGGTGCTGTCCAACTTCTCCCAATCATTCCCCATCGGCACGAATGTCTCGGCCACCTATCAGGGGGAGCGGCTGGCGGTCAACTCCCCGGACTTCAGCATCAATCCCGAGCTTTTTTCCAATTTTGGGTTGCAAATCACCCAGCCCCTTCTGTCAGGCTTCGGACTCTCCACCAATGAGCGTTTCATCCGTATCGCCAAGCGCAACGCACAGATCACTGACCTTGTTTTCAAACAACAGGTCATCGCTACCGTCACACAGGTGGAAAATATCTACTGGGATCTGGTGAATGCCTACGACAGCGAGCAGATCAGTGAGCGGTCTCTTGGTTTCGCCAACAAGAATCTCTCCGACGATCAGAAGCAACTGGATCTTCAGGCCATCCCCGCGATGCAAGTGATGACGGATCAGTCCGCCGTGGCTGCCGCCGAAGGCAACCTCACGGTGGCGCGAGCCAGCCTTCGGCTGAACGAGCTCCTGATGAAGAACATTCTCACCAAGGTCGACGATGCCGCGATCGACGAGATGCCGGTCATTCCCCTCGACCTGAAAGCCGATCCCGACCCGAATGCCGACAAAGCCATGGACGACCTCATCGCCGAGGCGGAGAAGAAGCGGCCCGAGGTCGCCATCTACCAGATGGAGGCCGAGGTGCAGAAGCAGGGATTGAAAGATATCAACAGCGAGCTTTTGCCAACCCTGAACGTGTACGGCCTCATTGCCGGACAAGGTGTTGCCGGCCCCAAGAACCCGAATTGCGACCTCGGCGCACAGGATTGCTCAACCACTTTGCCCACGGGTTTTTCCGGCATGTTCGCGAACACCTTCAACTACTCGGCTCCGGAGTACCAGGTGGGGATGACGCTTTCCATCAATCTGCGCAACCGCCAGTTCAAGGCCGATCAATTCCGCGCCGTGTTAACGTACCGCCAGAGCCAGATCGCCTCCGTGCAGCAGCAGAAAAACATTCTCTTCGACGTGCGCAATTCGAAATTTGCTCTTGAACAGGCTCAGGCCCAGGTTCAAGCAGCCCAGAAAGCCCGCGATCTTGCCCAGAAAACCTTCGACATCACCAAGCAGGAACAGGTGCTCGGTGCGAAATCCGGCCTCGATGTGCTGAACGCTGAAAGCGCGCTCGCCTTGCTTGAGTCCGCGCTGGACACTGCGCAAACCAACTACGAGAAGAAGAAGGTGGATATCGACCGCGCCATTGGCGAGACGCTGGAGCGGACAGGAGTCTCGATCGACGACGCAAGATTGGGCGTCGTGAACCAATAGCCGTAGAATCACTGAAAGGGGCTATGCTGGCTAGCGTCATGTCTCAGAAGATCTTGGCATTTGTTCGGCGTGGGTGCTCGGGGCATCGGCTCCGGAAAAGCAGGCCCTTCGACTCCGCTGAAGTACGCTCCGCTCAGAGTTTGTGACTTTTTTGAATATATGCAATTTCTTGGCGCATAAGTCATTTGTTTTCAGGGCCCGTTTTTGTGAGAAAACAAAAAAGTCACAAGCTCTCAGGATGACAGGTCTTTTTGCGATATGAACTTTGGGCTCAGGACAGCGGCGCAGTCTCGATCAACGACGCGAAGTCCGGCGTAGTGGAGGCATACCATTCCAAGTAAGCAAGAACGAATTCGTGTATTGGTTGCCGACGATCAGCCGCACATCCTTGAGGCCGTCGAACTGCTGCTCTCCCCACAGGGCATCTCGGTGGACTGCGTTCGATCACCTCAGCTGGCGCTCGAAGCGATGGGGCAAAACGACTACGATGTGCTGCTGATCGACCTCAACTACACGCGCGACACAACCTCAGGCCAGGAGGGCCTCGACCTGCTTGCGCGCATCCAGGAATTCGATTCGCGGCTGCCGGTGATCGTGATGACTGCGTGGGGCAACATCGACCTGGCTGTTGAATCGATCAAGCGCGGGGCACGCGATTTTATCCAGAAGCCGTGGGAGAACGAGCGCCTGGTTTCGCTGGTGCGCGTTCATGCCGAGCTGCACGCAGCCCTGCGACGGGCACGCCAGCTTGAGTTGGAGAATCGCTTGCTGCGCGCCGAAGGGATGCCGGAGTTTGTGGCTGGTGCGCCTTCGATGCAGCCGGTACTTGAACTGATCTCGCAGGTGGGGCCATCCGATGCCAACGTGCTCATCACCGGTGAACACGGGACTGGCAAAGAGATTGTTGCCAAGCTGCTTCATGCTGCTTCTCCGCGCGCGCGCATGGCTCTGGTGGCTGTGAATGCCGGAGGATTGCCCGAGGGAACCTTTGAGAGCGAAATCTTTGGCCATGTGAAAGGCGCCTTCACCGACGCGCGGACCGACCGCATCGGCCGCTTTGAGCTTGCCAATGGGGGTACTCTCTTTCTGGACGAAATTGCGAACGTCCCCATGCGTCAGCAGGCCAAGTTGCTGCGCGTGCTTGAGACCGGCGAACTGGAGCGGGTTGGCTCTTCGCAAACCCGGCGCGTGGATGTCCGCATTCTTTCAGCCACCAACGCACTTCTGCATGAAGAGGCGAAGGCCGGCAACTTCCGCGAAGATTTGCTCTTCCGAATCAACACGGTCGAGATCCACCTGCCTGCGCTGCGCGACCGGCGCGAGGACATACCGTTGCTGGCCGCGCATTTTCTTAATCGCAGCCGGACGCGCTACCGCAAGCAGGTGAGCGGTTTCTCCTCCGCCGCCATGCAGCACATGATGCAATATCCATGGCCGGGCAATGTGCGAGAGCTCGAACATACTGTCGAACGTGCCGTTTTGCTTTGCCGCAGCGACGAAATCGAGCCTGCAAACCTGGCCATTGCGGCTCAAAAATCCGCGCCGCAGTCGTTTGAGAATATGAGTATCGACGATGTGGAAGCGTTGCTCATCCGCAAAGTGCTGCGCCGTTGCGACGGCAACATCTCTCAGGCCGCCGAGTCCCTCGGGCTGAGCCGCGCCGCGCTCTATCGCCGTATCGAAAAATATGGCCTCTGAAAGGGTCTCTTCCCTTCGCCGTGTTCGTCACCGCCGCTCGGCAGTTCGCCGGGCGTGGCTTTATTGCTTCCTGCTCACGCTGCCCGCGCTGATTTTTGTCTCGATTTATCTCTACCAGAAATCGATCTCCATGGCGCCGGCTCTTCTTCTGGTCGGATGTCTTCTGATTTACATGCTGGTTGTGGCGGCAGCTCTGGTGGATGGCTTGATCCGTCCGCTGCAGACGCTGTCCAATGTTGTCTCCTCACTGCGCGAAGGCGACTATTCGTTTCGCGCACGAGGGGCGAGCAATCGCGATGCATTTGGCGAACTGGCCGGAGAGGTCAACGCACTTGCCGACTTGCTGCAGAAGCAACGGGTGCGCTCGCTCGAAGCCACGGCTCTGTTGGCGCGCATTCTTGAAGTGATGCACGCGCCTCTGTTTGCCTTTGACCGCGAGGACCTTCTGCAGTTGGTCAACAATGCAGGCGTCAGGCTGCTCGGCACAACCCACGCGCGCAGCTTTGGCCACACCGCGCGCGAACTCGGCCTTGAAGACTTGCTGGCCTCACCGGATCAAAGCATTCACTCGTTTGGATCGAAGTCAACGCGCTGGCTGCTGCGGAAAGCCGTTTTCCGCCAGGATGGCGCGCCTCATACCCTGCTGCTGCTGGCCGACGTGAGTTTACCGCTTCAGGAAGAGGAACAGATCGCCTGGAAACGGCTGATCCGAGTGCTGGGGCACGAACTCTCCAACTCCCTCGCTCCTATCAAGTCCATTGCCGGCAGTCTGCTGGCGCGCGTGGATAACATGCAGGGCGACGATGCGACGTTACACGATTTTCGAAGGGGTCTTGGTGTAGTTGAAAGCCGTGCCGATTCGCTGCACCGCTTCGTGCAGTCGTATCGGCTTCTTGCGCAATTGCCGCCGCCGCAGTTCAAGGCAGTGGCACTGGGCCCATTGCTGGAGCGAGTGGTCCTGTTGGAACAGCGGTTGCCTGTTCACCTGGATGCCGGACCGCCGGTGACAATCGATGCCGATCCGGACCAATTGGAGCAGATGTTCATCAACTTGCTGCGCAACGCGGTGGACGCTTCGTTGGCCAACGGGGCTCAGCCGGTGCGGGCGAGTTGGCGCCGCGAAGAATCCGCGCTGGTGGTTACGATCGAAGATCGCGGGCTGGGCATTGCTAACACTGAAAATCTATTTGTGCCGTTCTATACCACCAAGCCCGCGGGCAGCGGCGTTGGACTGGCGCTGGCACAGCAGATTGCGCGTGCGCATGGCGGTGAAATCAGCCTGCTCAACCGCGAAGACGGAGATGGCGCGCGGGCTACGATTAGGCTGCCGTTGGTGATGCCGTAGCACGAAAAGCTGATGACATCGTTGATATGGAATCTCAAGCAAGCCCACGAGTGCCTCAGTCGCAAACCAGAGCGTCTTCGGGGAAGCCGCTGGCCTGATCTTCGGGCTCGTGACTTGCGATCTCGGTGAATCCCTCTTCTCGCCGAGCCGCAAAGAACTGCTCCACCTGGCCCAGTACCTCAGAGCCCGTGCGTGCGTGATAGATGGCAGCGCGCAGCTTGGCCCCGCCGGGTACGCCGTGCGTGAACCAGGTGGCGAACTGCTTCATCTTGCCGGCTGTCTCGCCCATGCGGTCGCTGCGCGGCAGGTCTTTGGTGGCTTCCTGTTCGTCAAGAAGCATCTGGAAATAGGCGCGGATCATGCGATAGCGGTCTTCCACGGTGGGCCGGTCATAGGCGCCAGTGGCTGTGTACTGGGCAATCTGGCGGAAGATCCATGGGTTGGCCGGTGCCGCGCGGCCAATCATGACTGCATCACAACCGGTTTCAGCCACCATGGCAGCCGCGTCTTCCGGGGTGCGAATATCGCCATTGCCAATGACCGGGATGCCGACCGCCTGCTTGATGGCGGCGATCCACTGCCATTGTGCCTGTCCGCTGTAGCCCTGCTCGCGGGTGCGCGCATGAAGCGCAACGGCGTTGAGGCCTTCCGATTCGGCCATGCGGGCCAATTCTACGCAGACTATCTGCTTTTCGTTCCAGCCCATGCGGAATTTCACGGTGAAGGGAATCTTGACTGCCTTGCGGACTGTGCGAAAGATTTCGCCGATTTTGGGCAGATCGCGGAGCAGGCCCGAGCCGCCGTTGCAGCCGACCACGCGCTTAGCGGGGCAGCCCAGGTTCAAGTCGACGGTGTCGAAGCCGGTGTCCTCGACAATGCGGGCGGCTTCGGCGAGTGTTTCCGCATTCGAGCCGAAAAGCTGGGCGCCGATGGGGTGTTCGTCGTCGTAGAAGGTGAGGTAGCGGCGGCGCTTTGACTCGCGCATGCGGGCCAGGCCATCGGCTGAGGTGAATTCGGTCATGAGAAGCCCGCAGCCGGATTGGGCATTGGTTACGTCGGTCTCGATCCTGGCTTCCAAAGAAGTGGGTGCCCCATGTCTCGCTTGTGAGACGTGGGAAAGCGATGCATCGACCCCCGCCGTGAAGAGGCTGGCGTGGCGAATGAAGCGACGGAAGACGGTGTCCGTGACGCCGGCCATGGGAGCGAGCACGGTGGCCGGGGTTACCAGCACCGGACCCACGCGCACCTCCGCCGGTACCCGCGCTTCCGCGGGCATGGGGTGGTCGATGGGGTTGTCCCACTCCTTCTTCACGGTAAAACCTTTGCCAGCCATTGGAATTACGCTTTCCAAATCAATTTGCTCAACTCGGTAGTTCCGCTACTTCATAGACGAACGGCTTGCCCCTCGATTCCGGGTCCCAGCCCGCCGCAATTGCTTCTCGAATATGATTGGCAACTTTGGCAGCTACAATGGGCGGCCGGATGGTCAAAACCGGCGTTGCATAGCCATTCTGCTGCTTCCTTACCGCAGGATATTCGAGATAAAGCTCCCGGCGCACCAATCCCACAACCTCGACATGAATTGCCAGGCCGACTGGGTTCAGGTCATCGGTCCAATTCTGTTCGCGGTGCAGGCGCCAGATCAGCGGAACACCGTCAATCGTGACCGAGGACTGAATGGAGCGCTTCGTATTTCGCATAGGGATTCACATCTTGTACTCTACCGACCGAGGAATGTTATTCGCGGTACTCCCAATTGGCCGTGTGCTCCGCAACGAAGCGGTCTGCAAGCTCGACAATTTCTTTCGAGGAACGGAAGCGCTCCGGCTTCAGCTTGACCTGGACCGGCGGCTCGATTGTAAAGTCCACATATAGAATCCCAACGCGGCCCACACCATCCTCGGCAAACGACTCTTGCAAAATAGCGTCGGCTGGAGAGAATCTGCGCGCATTGGGGTCGTCGCTAGCAATGGCGATATAGGAGTAATGGCTTGGAAGACACTTGAGTTCAACCACCGCGGAGGAGACTTTTCTAGCAATCAATGCCAAGGAGCCGTCTTCGACTCTACCTTGCGGGGGCACCATCCGGACAGCATGAACATCGCCCACACCTGCTCGGTCGATGGCGAGAACATCCACTTGCGTGCCATTCCAATCGGCATCGAGATATACCTTGGGGATGAGAAGCCTTTGAATCAGGTAATCCTGAATGGCATTCTTGGCCCTGCCGATTTCTTGCTTTGTCTGAGCCTGGATCATCTCACCACCCCTCAATCCTCAATCCCTTGCCTGCTGCCTCTGCCCAGGCTTCGAACCGTTTGGCATCCACAACAATCTGCTTGATCTCGTTTTCTCCTGCCGCGTCCGCAACGTAGGCAATCATGCTCTTCTTTGAGAGCAGTTTTTCCAGCCGGCCGACGCCTTGCGGGTTCTCAAACTTACGACTGGCAAGAAGCAATCTCAACTCCCTTGCCGCACTCTGATGATCGTCCGACGACAAGCCTTTGCTTCCTAAGCCAATTCTCAAAGCATCGCAATACGAGATTGCTCCATGAATTCCGAGCAATGCCGACGAGTACCTGTACTCGGCCAGATCATTTTGAAGAAGGTCCATCCCTTTCAGGAAGTCTCTTGCTCGACCTAAGTAGTGCTGGACCTCGACGGCTATCATGAAGACATCCCGCACCACCCACTATGTGAAAAGGCCCCCGCCGCAGCGGAGGCCTTTCGTGCTATCCGGCTGAATCGGCTACGGTTACTTGGCTGCCGGTGCTGCTGCTGCTGCCGTTTGCGAATCGGCCTTGGCATACTTGCGGCGGAACCGCTCAACGCGGCCGGCTGTGTCAACCAGGCGCTGCTTGCCGGTGAAGAACGGGTGGCAAGCCGAGCAGATTTCCACGTGAATGTCGCCCTTATGGGTCGAACGGGTCTCGAAATTGTTTCCGCAGGCGCACAGAACCCGCACCGCGTCGTATTTGGGATGAATCTTTTCCTTGGGCATCGCTAGAGACAGACCTTTCCTACAATCTTCCTTGTCTATTGTAGGGGCAATTTGTTTGTTTAGCAATGCGAGCAGGGTAACTGCATGAATGGTTGGACAGGGCCATCCGGACTCAGTCGGCGCTCGAAGTCTGCTGCATTCCTGGCGCAAAGTGACCGGTTTCCGTCGGGCTCCGAGACGTAAGTCGTTTGTTTTGGTAGGTCGTTTAGGCTTTTTCGACGTAACCTTATTGTTTTCAGGCGCATGGGAGGAAAAGGGGGGAGGGGTGGGGTATACATCCTCGTCGAAGGGTGGTACGGACCGGGGACATTCCTGACATTTTGAACCGGAGAGATTTCGGGAGTTCTGGATGTCATGAATCGATTTTGCGCGTTTCATCCGAATTAAACTGCAAATTCCGGGAAGAAATCGGGGACCTATTTTGTGAGCCGGTTTCCTCATGCGATTGACCTGGCAATGTGGGCTCAGGGGTGGAACAGTGTTCGTTTCTCGACGATGCCGACTCGATTCTCAACCCCGGAACGGAACAAAGCGCGCTTTCAACCCGTATATTCCGTCAAATGAACGACCAATTTGCATCGCCCGACCCGCGCACAGATTTTCTTGCCGGACGTCTGTTCGCCATGACGAACCGTATCGAGGGCATTGACCCGCAGTTGTCGCGTGCAGTGGTTCCCTGGGTCGTGCGCCATCCGCGCTACCTTCCGGGATTCCTGCGGCTTGCGCGAACCATGGGTCAGTCGAAACGAGCTCGAGCGCGGGCGCTTGCCGGCGGGGTGAAGGTGCCGCCGTTTCTCGTTCTCAGCGTCACATCCAGGTGCAATTTGCGCTGCGTGGGTTGCTTCGCCGGGGCTGTGGGAACTGTGACCGCCAAGCCGGTGCAGGCGGGGCTCGGCCTGCGCGACTGGTACGGAATCGTGGACGAAGCGGTTCGGTTGGGCGTGATGGCGTTCATGATCGCCGGTGGCGAACCCTTCCTGCTGCCGGGCATTGTGAACCTGTTCCGGGATCATCTCGATCGTCTCTTCCTAGTCTTCACCAACGGGACGGCTTTGCAGCCCAGCGATTACCAGGTTCTGAAGAACTGCTCGAACACGGTGATCGTCGTCAGTCTGGAAGGCGATCAGCGCCTCACCGACTTGCGCAGAGGCCGAGGGGTTTACGAGAAGGCGCTGGGCACGCTCGACCGTTTGCAGGAAGCCGGAGTCCTGACAGGCATCGCCGTCATGATCGGCTCGGGAAACATCGAGTACTGGACC
>Ga0182013_10003947_pt1 | contig 18144 bp, 18 predicted proteins | sample 612S2MmetaG_FD_120487 | JGI IMG/M metagenome (GOLD analysis project Ga0182013, IMG submission 120487) | Permafrost microbial communities from Stordalen Mire, Sweden - 612S2M metaG | ecosystem: Environmental > Terrestrial > Soil > Wetlands > Permafrost | place: Sweden: Stordalen | collected...
CGTTCGTTGAACCATCAGGATTGCTCTGGAATTCAACCTGGCCTTGCGTGGTGTATAGCTTGCTCGTGACGCCGCCCAGCGCATTGGTCATGATGGCGACGAGACCTCCCGGTTCGTAGCTGTCATACGATCTGGAAACGGATGTTGTGTGCTTCTTAAAGCGCAATACTTGACTATGGCAAAGTATGTGTCAAGCGCAAGAATTTGAGATGTTTCGTCGTGCCCTCGATTGGACATTACGAAACAGTTCGCAAGGAGATCATCCGACTCCTGCAAGAGGAACGGAAGAAACGCAAACTCTCGAAGTACGCCGTTTCCCAACGCTCGGGAGTATCTGAGTCCATGCTCAGTCTCGTAGAACGAGGGCTGCGGAACCCGACACTCGAATTGATGCTTCGTATTGCAGATGGCATCGGCGTGAGTCTTCCGACTGCTATTGAGAAAGCGACTCTCACGGCTTCGCGTCACAATGCGCCGTCGCTTGTTGCCACACACAAAAGTACACCGAGCCGCACCGCACAAGTTAAACGGTGAAAGCTGACGGCTTGTTGTGCTGCAAATTTGCGCATGCGTTCTCATTATTTTTTGGCGTGAGTGATGCGAGGTTTCACATTCTTGTATCCTGCGTCCATGCGGTTTTCAGAGAATCATGGGACAAGTGTTGACCCAAAAGCGCCACGAAGTAAAGCCTCGTGTTTTCGGAGGAAGGTTTTCGGAACTATTTGGGGATGCCGGTGCGCAAACCCAAATCTTGTCCTCATCGAACCCGATTCGGGAACAATGTTTCTGCACTGCGGACACAACGGCATTTAACACAGGAGCAACTAGCTGAAAAAAGTGGCCTGAGTGCCCGCTACGTTCAAAGTGTCGAGGCTGGCGAGTACTTTCCGAGCCTTCCAACGTTGGTTGCCTTGCGCGCCGCTTTGCGTTGCGATTGGAACGCCCTTTTTGACGGCTGCGAAAAAGCGAAATCTTGAAGCCCTTCGGAATCATATCACTGGTCTGTTATCTGATGCGCATTATTGGACACGGACATGATAAAAGCGGCTCGAACCTGTCGTTCCTGAATTCATTAAATTGACCGTTGCACCCGTTCCACTATTTGTTTGAACTGGAACCCACGTCGGATCGCTCAGGGAATTTTTATATTCCAAAATGTAGTTGTACCCCGTTTGTGAAGGAGCGGAGACCGTGACGGTTGAGCCGTTCATTTTGAAGTTGGAGATTGTTGGTGACGCCGGGCCGCCACCGCCGCTGTTAATCACGCTCAGGTTGTCGGAGATTGACCACCCAGTCGTGAGGGTGTTGTTGGCGGCGGCAAGATAAAACTCTCGCCAAGTGTAACCATCAGCGGTGGCGGTATTGCCTGTCGCAACGTGGCGTTTGCCGTCAATCGTATGTGCAATGACACCGGCACTTGTCGTGGGACTGCTGCGAATGTTTAGGCGCTGAGGAAACACCCCGGTTACTTCAAGTTGAGCAGGGCCGCTTATGATGGTCACATTTGCAGCGGGTATCCATCCGTCCCAATGAAATTCACCCCCGCCCGGCAAGTAGTCTTCAGACGATTCAGTGCCACAAACGAAGACCAAATAATAGCCCGCGTAAGAATCATAAGCGACGAACCGTTGACCCGGTGTCGCCGGAGCGACGATTGGTGCTCCGGCTTGGGGAAGCGTCGTGATGGATGTCGCACTCTGAACATTCAGCACGGAAAACGATGGGCCATGTCCCAAGGCGGTCATCACGCGCCTCCAATTCCACCAAGCGCCAGTATCATGATGATTGTCCGCTCCGCCCCATTCGGTTGTCGGAGGATAGGAGCCTCCTGGGCTTGGCACCTGATTGTGAGCCATGATATGCGCGCGATCCAGCGGGATGCTGTATTGCGAGACCAACCAACTAATCAAATTCTCCAAGGCCGTATATTGTGCGTCAGTCTGCCAAGAGAAATTTCCGGCAGGATTTCCGTCCGCATACCCCTCCAGTTCGATTCCAATACTTTGCTGGTTGTAGGCATAGTTGCCGCAGTGATACGCCGTGTCTGTATCCGCAACCAACTGCCAGACGGAGCCATCCATGCCGACAATGTAGTGCGCACTGACAACCTCGCCAGAAGTCTGGAAAAGGCTTAGCGCAGACGATGCGCTGCCTTCAATAGTATGGACGATAATCTTGTTAAGAGAATTCCCTCCTCGTCCCGGTTCGTAATTTCCGGCAGCCGCCGGCCCTTTCCACGTTGCATTTGGATACCCCACAGGCGTGCTGATACCGGCCTGAGTAATCGTGTACGACACACCTTGAACGCTAATCGAACCGGAACGCTGAGTACTACTCCCATTTCCTGAGACTGAATATCCGATTGTCCCATTGCCGGTTCCATTGTTGCCGGAGGTTATGGTGATCCAGCCATCTCCCGTTGTCGCTGCCCAACTACAGCCAGCAGTCGTTGTGATATTAAAGCTGCCAGTTCCACCGCTTGAACCGAATGAATTTCCAGAAGACGAAAGAGAATAGCTGCAGGACGGCGAAACGGGATTCCAGAGATTTACGTTCACTGCAAGCGTGTACGGGTCCGGGCCACTGCCTTGCCAGCCATACGGATCAACAGGCACTCCGTTGAATTGAACTTCAAAATGCAAATGCGGATTTCCCGGAACACCTGAATCACCAGAAACTCCTATGATTTGGCCCCTGGTGACGCTCGCCCCGTCAACCGCGATTTTTTGGGAAAGGTGCAAGTAGTGCGTGCTATAGCCATTTCCGTGGTCAATCCAGAGCGTGTTGTAAACGCTCCCCTGCACCCAATGTGCTACGCCGTCTGCTGCCGCTAGAACGTTAATCTGGCCATTGGCCGCCTGGTCCGTGGTGCGATAATCAATTCCGGGATGTCCTTCATAATAGAGGTAAGTAGAGTTGCCGCCACCGGCGTAGTTGCCGTTCACGGTAAAACTCGTGCCGCTGCTGTTTTTGTAGCCGTACAGAGCATTGCCGTTAAGGGTTATGACGTAGTCTTCACCGTATTGGCTTCGCCCTGTTTCGCCAGTATAAGCGACAACCACTCCATCCACTGTGTAAGGACTCGTTTGGGAGTGGTCGAAAACTGTATTGATTTTCGCAGTAGTTGAATCGCGATTGGGGAGTGGAAAACTTAAAAAGAAAGAACCGGAAGCGGCTTCGGAAAAATAAAGCCGATTCGCATTTGGAGTTCCGTAGCCAGCACTGTTGTGCGTTGCCATGTTCCAACGATATTGTCCGCCCGCGAGCAAATATCCGCTTGGAAGATTGTACGATGTGCCAGTAAGCGGGTCGCCGAGAGTACTGGAATCATAAATCACATCGTAGGTTGAGCCGTTGAATTTGCTGATATAGAGCGCATAGCCGTCCCCACCGGCCATAGCCTGCCATTGAAATTGTGGCGTCGTTGTTGAGATGGAGGAGCCAGGTGTGGTCGAGGTTCCCGGAGACACCAGAGTCGGCGGATCAAGTGGAGCAACGGCAGAGGCGGTAGTAAACGTCCGCACACTGGAATAATTCCCTTCCGTGCCGCTCGAATTCCAGCCCTGGACCTTCCAATAATAGGTCGTGCCGGTATTCAATGTTCTCGTTGTACCGCCAAAAGGGAAAACCGTGGGAGGGGCGTAACTGGTTTGATCGGTGTTGCCGCTCAAACCGAATGTCACACAATTTGGACAACTGGTGGCATTCGGATCAGTGGGAAGGTCGGACAGACTCGTAGAACAAATCAGCCAGTAGCGATTTGCGCCTGTCACACTTGACCAACTGAATGTCGGAGTTGTGGAAACACCGGTTGAGCCGTCGGCAGGGCCGTTAAGCGTTGGCGCGGAAAGCAGCGATGCTGGCGTCTCAAAATAAAGCGCCGTTGTGAAGGTGGATTCGCCAGCCGAATCGCCTGCCGCTACGTCCCAGCGGTATTGTTTTCCCGCTGTTAAACTTGCGGTATAGCTGGTTGATGTAGTGGTTGTATTGACGACCAATGTGCCCGAAGCAATATCACGAACGCCAAGATCGTAATACGTCGCCCCTCGGATTGCGCTCCAACTCAAAACAACCGATGCGCTCGTTGTTGTTGGCCCAGGGCTGGTGGTCGTGCCGGGAGTGGGACTCGCGGGCGTAGTGGGCGCGATTGAAGACAAACCGGCTTCGGCAGCAACCCAGCCGTCAACACCTGAATCGAAATCTACATTCCACCATGTATATGTGGTGCCGCTGAGGACTGCGGTTGTCGGACCGCCAATCGTCACTCCTTGAGTGCCGGAGCTTTGTTGTCCGATGGCTGTTCCAGCAGCCGAAGACCTGACGTTCAAGGTGGCCGTTGTTTGTACTCGGTCTCCCAAAGAAATCCCAAACACAGGTCCCTCGGTGAACAACAACAACATCAAGCAACAGCAAATAATCCAACGAACGCTTACCTTTTTATTTTGATAGTTTTCCATATTGTTTCTCCTCACGACGCGATGCTTATCCAAAAGAAGGGGCGTGACCTACTCACGCCCCACGACAGGCACTGGTATGCCCTTACAGGAACGCTTTGGGGCACGCCCGAGTGGGCGTGCCTCGTTTGCGTGTCCTGCAAGTGAAATTACCAGTTTCGTCGTGGACAGCAGCCGAAGCCGCAAATCTGTTGTTAAAATGTGATTACATAGTGTGGCTCCGAGATCGGCAGATTAAAAACATGAATGCCACCATTTAGCAAGCCTTCAATTCGTAGAATTATTGGCGTCAAATGAACAATCTCCACCGTGAAAACCAGGCCGCAATTTTGCCATCGGTGTTTAGCGGTGGCAATGTCAGCCGCTTGAAGCCGTTTTCACAATGCACCAGCACGCATTCGTGGTCTCGTAGGGCGCGTAGCTGGTAAGGTTTGATTCTGTGTTCTTCGGTTTCTGAATAATTGACATTGTGCTTTCCGGCGCTGGAACCCCAGGAGCGTTTGACCACTCGCTTTTTTCCGAGAAAATCGGCTGCTTGAACGGCGTCTCCTTCATCAGCAGACCGGAATATCATCCGGTTACGGAGATTCAACGTCAGCACTTTTGACTTGTCGTTGCCGAGGGGCGGGACGAGTGAAGTCGTGGATTGCGCGGCGGCGACGATGGTCGCACCGGCCTCGCGGATCACGTCCACGCAGTTGTAGTCGCTCGTGCCGTCTTCACTGGCGGTCATGAATCGCTGCGCTTCGTCTGCCCAAAGGATCAGTATATTATTTGCACCGCGTAGTTCGGTCGCTTGGTCGAAGCGACGCAAAGCATGATTGTAAAAAAGCAGCTTCAAAAATGTATTTACATAACGCCGCTCCGTCTGAAATTTTTGCGGCATTGTGACGAGAATTATTTTCCCGCTGTCAATTGCCGAGAATTGGAAAGTGCTTTCCCTGACGCAAAAGACTTCCGCCACTTCGGGCGTAAGGAAGTATTGCAGATAATTTCCGATGGTTTCGCGGACACCACCAAGCTGTTCCGGTGGTTGGTCGAGAAAACGATGTTTGAAGTGATCATTCAAAACACGGCGGCGGGGCGTCTGGAGGGTCAACTCTCCCAAGAACTCCAAATCTTCGTCGAGCCGTGGTTTGCTGGAAAGCAGTTCCAATGCGCCTGACAGCGTCACTGGCTTTCCCAACGTGGCCAATAGTTCCAACGCATAAGCAATATGTGTTTGCGCCTGGCTCTTGAAAAAGCCTTTGTCACCGCCCTGGCCGAGACTCGTGGCTGTGTCCACGACGAACTTCGCGTACGTCGTGAAGGGAATGCTACGGTCGCCAGTGAGATTGAAGCGATGCCGGGGTTGCCCCTCTTGCTCACTGTCGTGAATGTGCAAGTGAATGAGATCATTCGTCCGACCATAGTGCCGGGCCATCGCAGAAAGCGTTTCCCAATAGACGCCCTTTTCATCAATGCACAGTCCACCCCAATTTTTTTCATTTTGAAAGACTTGGTGCGCCAGTTGGTTGATACCAGACGAGGTTTTGCCACTACCAGTATCGCCCGTGATGAGCCAGCCGCGACAAAATTGATTTCTTCTCCACGTCAGCCCGCCGAGTTGCGCCACATGCTTTCTGCGCGAAACCAAAATATGGATGGCGAGAAGAAACAGGATGACGCCATATCCGATGCCGAAGGCGCGGAACAGTTCCGTCAGAGATGGAAGACGTAACCAGTCAAGAGGTAGGATGATGAGGCTCATAAAAACTTTCCGATGAGGTACCCGGCAACGCCGGAAGTGAAGGCAGCGATGATCGCCATAGGCAGTTCCACCGAGCGGACTTCCTTTTCTGTCCGCTCCTTCAAGATTTTTGCTGCCTCGGCCAATGCCGCAATGTCCGCCTTGAACTCGTCAATGGAAGGCATTTGACGATGACGAATTTCGTCCCAATGGCTTTGATGAATGCGAAATAAATCCAAGAGAACGAGAATTGTGTCGTCCTCTCGGATTTTGTGCCGCTCTTTCCATTTGGCGAGGCTTTGCAAAAAGTCCTCGTCAAAATCGGGGGGCGATGATTGGGCGGTCGCGCTCATGAATTTGGCGGCAGCAGTAAATCGGCGGCGGATTCAATTTGCTCGTGGAATTTACGTTGCCAGGTTTGCAGCCGCCTACGATCAAGCAGGTGCATGTGCCCGTCTTTTAGGGCAGCGGTGATGGTGAGATTCTGGTGGCTTAGTTCTTCGACCAGCCAAGGCTGCAACTTGGTCATGGTGATTTCCTTAGCTCCAAGTTCTTTCAGCAATCTCTTGCGGATGACGGTATTTTCAAAAAGAGGGAAGCTCTCACTATGAACAGTGTTGCGTAGCACAACGTACGAGCAAGTGTTCTTGAGCTTTTCGGTGGCACGTTGAAGCTGGTCAATACTGTCTGCCTCCTGATTGATCGGCATCACGAGCGTCATGGAGGCAGACAAGTCTTTCAGCGTTGCGGACAAATCAATATCGTCGAAAAAGCTGAAAAAAACGTCTGTGGAAGCGGCCCGACAATCCACGACAACAAGGTGGGTTTTGTCCAGGGCTTGAATCATGGCGTCCAGTCCGCGCGGGTGGGAGAGGTCCAAGAATTGCACCTCATCACCATGAAAGCGTTTCAGCGTGGAGTTTTCGTTGTCACAATCACAGGCACTGAATGGGACATTTTGGTCTTTTAGGTACTGGACAAAGTTGACGGCAAAGAAACTTTTGCCGACGCCGCCTTTGCCGTTAAAGATTAGATCAAGGCGTTTGTTCATATTTTCTCTCCAGGTGGCAGTTGTTCAACTTTGGCAATGCGCGGCCCGCGTGTTATGAGGGATGGAGCCACGGTAGGCACGGCGACTGGCTTCGCGGTTGGCAACGGCGTAGTCTTTGCCGGCGCGATAGGCGAAGCTGGAAGTGAAGCATCGCGGTTGGAATGATGCGAAGCACGCCGCTTGCTGGATGACTTGCGCATTGGAGGTTCCTCCAAGACACGATGGCAGAAGTTGGTGACGCAAGTATCTGAGGCCGAGATGCCGTTTTGGATGAGCAGTTCGCTGATGGCGCGGTACGAGATGCCGCGTTTTCGAAGGGCGGCGATCTCATCTTTGAGCAGCAGCAGACGCGAAGCACGCGACTTGGTTAAACGATTGTATTGAGATGCGGCAACGCGGAAGCGGTCTAACGCTTCTAGTGAGATGGTAGGCGTGTTCATATATGCCGAAGCATGAGAAAGGCAACGGAGTTGGCAGCATGCGAAGCAACAAGCGAAGCACTTGGCGAAGCAGTCAGGTTGGAACGATACGAGGCGTGGATGCGCGCATAATCCATTGTGACTGACAAGGCGTAAACGTGGCAACGCGCGAAGCGCAGAATCCTTCCGCCAGGAAGGGGTAAGGCTTGTTCTGTAATACAGACATTTCTCATACCGAATGAGCCAATTGCTTTTGCTGCTGTTGAAGTAGTTCATCCCGCCAGTTTTGAAGCAGTGGAATCACCTTTTCGATGTGGCTGGTTTGTTCGTTGGTTCGTGCTGAAACCTGATCGGCGTAGCTGTCTCCCAAGTCAGTGTGTGGCAACTGCCCGACGGAGTGGGCCGCATGTTCATGCAAGCGTTGGTCGAGCATTTTCAAAACCTCGACGGCGGTTCGTAATTCGGCGGTGGTGGGTGTCATCATAAACAGAGGTGTTGCACCATATTTCCGATAACTGCCGGGCACATGGCTGGATTCATTTTCATTCCCCCCAATGAAACAGTTTTTGCCGCATTGGTTGTGTAACGGGTTACACAACATGAAAGTCTCATCCTGGCAGACTTACTCCCGATGTTGACCGCCAAAACGCAGTACAATCTGAAGAACGCAAAGCAGTATTTTGAGGAACATCTTTGCGTTGGCGATTACTATGATGAAGGTCAGCGAGTTTCCGGCCAGTGGTTCGGCTTGGGTGCGGAAAAGATTGGCTTGGCCGGCCGGGTTGGAGCCGAAGCATTTTCCCGCCTCTGTGAAAATCAGCATCCCGCTTCCGGCCAGACTTTGACGCAACGGCTCAATACCACGCGGGCCGACGCAGCCAGTGACAACTCTGCCAATCGCCGCATCTTTTACGATTTCACGTTCTCCCCTCCAAAATCCGTTTCCATCGCGGCTTTGGTTGGAGATAACAAAAGGATTTTGGAAGCACACGCCCGCGCCGTTCATTCGGCCATGAAAGAATTTGAGACTTTCGCTGCCACCCGCGTCCGGGCTGGAAAGTCGAACTGTGACCGCTCAACCGGCAATGTTGTGGCGGCATTGTTCACCCACGATACGTCTCGTGCTCTCGATCCGCATTTGCATACGCACTGTGTCGTGTTCAACGCCACCTTCGACCCAGTAGAGAACCGCTGGAAGGCTTTGCAAAACTATGAACTGCTGCGCGCACGCAAGTTCGCTGAAAACGTGTATTACCACGAACTCGCCCGTTCGCTCCGTGGATTTGGCTATCAGATCCGCAACCACCCACGCGGCGATTTTCAGATCGAGGGAATTTCTGAGGGTATTTGTGAACGGTTTTCCAAGCGCGATGCTGAGATTGACAAGGCGCTGGCAAAGCTGCTGGCTGAAAAGCCTGAACTGGCAACCGTGAATTTTAAGGCTTTGCGCGCTCAACTGGCGGTGACAACGCGGGTGAAAAAACAGAAGGATTTGAGCCAGGCTGAATTGCGACAGTTATGGGATTCTCAGTTGACGGAAAACGAGCGGACCATGTTGGATCAGCTCGCGGTTCATCGGGCAAAAAATACAGATGCCCAAATCGGACTAGGTGAGGCTGTCCAATGGTCGGAAGATCATCTTTTCGACCGCCAATCAGTGGCACTGGAATGTCAGGTATGGCAACACGCTTTGGAACACGCGCGTGGGGAAGATTTCACCATTGGTGAACTCAAGGACTGCACGCGGCAGCGTCCTTACGTCCGCAATCCAGACCGTCCAAATGAGGTGACGACACGGGAGGTCCTGATGCGGGAGGTTGAAATCGTCGAAATCGTTAAAGAGGGAATTGGCAATTGCCGTCCATTGGTTGAACAGCACTACTCTGCCAACCCAAAATTGGATGATGAACAACGCCAGGCTCTGGACAAGTTGCTGCATTCCATCAACGCAGTCTCGCTCTTTCGTGGTGGTGCCGGAACCGGCAAAAGCTACGTCTTGCGCGAATTGGCCGCACAAGTCCTGCTGTCTGCAAAGCCGGTCATTGTCCTCGCGCCACAACGCCAACAAGTCGTGGACATGGAGCGCGACGGCTTCCCATCGCCGACCACCCTGACAAATTTTTTGCTCAAGAGCGAATTGCCTGTCGGAGCAACGGTCGTCGTGGATGAAGCCGGTCAAATTGGAGGCCGCCAAATGTGCGAGTTGCTTCGGCTGGCGCAGCAACGAAATGCGCGGGTGATTTTGTCGGGTGATACGAGGCAGCACGGCGCGGTCGAGGCATCTGACGCCCTGCTTGCAATTGAACGGCACTCCGGCATCAAGCCGGTTCAACTCCGTACAATTCGACGGCAGAATCCCAAACTCGGTCGTGACAAAAAGGAACGATTGCAAATCAAAGCATATCGCAAGGCTGTCGAGGTGGCGGCGGCGGGTAAATTGGATGAATCCTTTACACGTCTCGAAAAGTTGGGCGCGGTCGTTTCCTGTGCCTTGGGGAATCAAGCCGATAAGTTGGCCGACGAATACGTCCGGGTGATTGAAGACAAGGCTTCTGCCGTCGTCGTATCTCAGACATGGGCGGAAGTGCATCACGTCAATGAGAGGGTTCGTGACGCTCTCAAATCAAAGGGACTGCTTGGCACAAATGAGATTGCCATTCAAGCGTTGGACAAGCTGGACTTAACCAGCGCGCAAAAGCGGGACAAAAGATTTTATCCCCAGGGCGTTGTGGTCGTGTTCAATCAGAAAGTGCGCCAGATCGAACCGGGCAAGCAGGGAAAATACATTGCCATCATCAAAGCGGGTGTTCTCGTCGAAGTTGAGGGCAGATGCGTTACGGTATCAAACAAAGTGATGGATAAAATAACGATTTGCCTGCCTCGTCAGATCATGGTTGCTCCAGGAGACAGACTTCATCTCAAGGCGAATCGCAAACTGGCTTCTGATGCCCGCGTTACCAATGGAGAATTGGTCACGGTGAAGTCCGTCGAGGGAGACGGTCGCATTGTGCTGAACGATGGCCGCGTTTTGGACAAAAGCTTTCGTGAATTTCTTCCCGGCTATGCTGTCACGTCATACGGTTCGCAAGGCAAGACGGTGGATTATGTTCTTTTTTCAGATTCCACAGTCAAGGCGGCGACCAGCGCGCAGCAATGGTACGTGACCATTTCGCGTGGCCGGCGTGGCATTCGCATTTTCACGCCGGACAAGGAACAACTGCGCGAAAACTTAGTACGGTCAGGTCACAGGCCACTCGCTTTGGAATTTGCCGGCGGATTCCGCCATGATCATGGCAACCCACTTTGGAGCCGGTTGCATCGTCATCTGCTCCGTTTCGGCCAGCGCGCCGCCGACACATTTTGCAAATTAAAAAAATCTCGCCGCCAGCCTCATCCCGGACAAAAGCATGAACACCAAACCGCCCGACTGCTACACCACTGATACGCAGGCTCGTTGCTTGCGCGTCGAAGTGAAGGCAACTCATTTCCTCGTGTTGCCACTGGACCAGTTTGTATTTGCTGAATTGACCAGCGAAGACAAAGAGCAAAGGCTGCGGCTCGTCTTTGCTACACATGAAATCTTGATCTCAGGCCATGTCTTGCAGCGAATTGAAACCGCCATACACCGGCTGGAATTGTCGGGCCTCACGAAATTGCCTGAAAAGTATCACTCGCTCGTCGCCGACAATCAGCCGAGAATTCGGGAAATTGTAGTGACGGAAAAGAATCCGGTTGATTCCCACACGGAAATGCCGAATCAAGGGAATTGACAGATTCAAGATTGTGACCTGAGCCATATTTTTTTAGCAAGATTCAAACAGGATGACAAATTGTTTCTTGGAGCACTGTGCGACCGTTTCAAAAGCCGGAAGCGAAACGGAGCGGTCGGGAGCCGCCGTTGGCGACCGTGCGCGGAGTGGAGCGGGGTTTTTGAAACGGTCGTTGAGTGCGTTACCGCATAGGTTCCTGGGGGGGGCGCTTTGTCTGCACGGTTTCCCAGCCGGTCGGGAAAGCCGGGCAGTCAAAGCGCCGGGGTTCGTGCTGCTCTGACGCGCACTGAGTTTGGCTTGATTCTGCCGATCCTTTGGGTCTCCATTGGTGAGATGAAAGCCAAAATGCTTCTAAACCAGACTTTGAGGAAAGGAGGATGACGTATGCTTGGACATGATGTTGTCGTAATTGGAGCGTCGGTAGGCGGAGTGGACGCGCTGCCGCGATTGATCGGGAGCTTGCCAGCCGGACTGCCCGCCTCCGTTTTTGTCGTTCTTCACAGCGCCCCACAAGGGCCGGGACTTTTGCCCGAGATTATCCGCAAGACCTCAGCCATGCCGGTACGCCATGCCGTGAACGGCGAAAAGATTCAACCAGGGCGCGTGTACGTTGCCCGACCTGATTATCATTTGATGGTGAAAGGAAGTCATGTCCGGGTGGTGCGAGGCCCGAAGGAGAATTTCCATCGGCCCTCGATTGACGCGCTGTTTCGCACGGCAGCGGAATCTTATGGAGCCCGCGTGGCGGGTGTCATCTTGACCGGAAACTTGGATGATGGAACGGCTGGCCTGTTCGCAATCAAACATGTCGGTGGGATCGCCATCGTCCAGGACCCAAAGGAGGCATCGGCTCCCGCCATGCCACGGAGCGCGCTGCGCAATGTAAAAGTGGATCATTGCCTGCCGTTGGCCAAAATTGGCCCGCTGCTGGTTCGATTGGCCACGACGCGGAACATCCCAAGAAGCAAGAAGGGCGCGCTGGCCAAGAGGCGATTCTTGGTTCCTAAAGACATGGAAAAGGAATTCGGCTTGCCCACTTCGTTTGTCTGTCCAGAATGCGACGGCCCGTTATGGGAAACCAAACCCGGTCGGTCCCTCCAATTCCGGTGCCATGAAGGGCATGCGTATTCGCCAGACAGCCTTTTGGCGGACCAAGCGGAGGCGCTGGAGCGGATGCTTTGGTCTGCGGCCCGGACGTTCGATGAGCGGGCCAATCTGTTGCACAGGCTTGGAGAGCGAAAATATCACTCCGAGACCGTCGGGAAAAACGCGGGAGCCAAAGCCAAAGAATTGGAACAGCAATCAGAACTGATTCGGAAGTTGCTCAAAACTTACCAGCGAGATTAAAACCCTTTCGGTAACGAAAAATGCCAGAAGCTCGCTCCAAGTAGCCGACGGCCAAAGCCCTTAACGGAGTGGCTCGACCGTCAGGGGAATGCCCTAGTGCCGCTCAAGGCAGGGCATAGTATCCCTTGCTTGCGAAAAAAGTTAGAGCCGTTTGGCGCGGAAACCACCCATGAGATAAACCACGAGGCAGATCAGCAGAATCAGGCCAACCCCGCTGCCGCCGACGACCGGGCCGCCGAAATAAAAACCGCCGCCGCCGAATAGAAGCAGAAGAAGGACGAGGATCAATAATAAGTTCATACCATAAAATAACACTCCGCCTCGCGACAGCAATGGGGTCTTTACCCCTGTGCGTTTTGACCCGCCAAGGTGAAATAAAATGTTGCGCCTTTTTCCGGTTCCGCTTCGGCCCAAATACGTCCCCCATGACTTTGTATGATGCGATTCACCAGAGCCAGGCCGATCCCCGTGCCCTCAAATTCTGAGGCGCTGTGCAACCGCTGAAAACCGTTAAACAATTTTTCGGCGTATTGCATGTCAAAACCCGCGCCATTGTCCCTGACGAAATAAATTGTTTCGCCGTTTTGCTGCTGACTTCCCACTTCGACGATCCCTGGCTGCCGATTCCGCGTAAACTTAAATGCGTTGGCGAGCAGATTGACAAAAACCTGCTTGATGAGCGTCGGGTCGCCCTCACAGCCGGGCAAATCCGTTACCCGGACCTCAATCGCATTCTCACGCGGTTCTTTGCCCAGTTCGTCAAGCACTTCGCGGGCTACGGCTGAAATGTTTACCGGCTTTTTTACCAGCGGGTGCCGGCTCAATTGTGAAAATTCAAGCAGGCGGTCAATCAACTGCCGCATTTGGGTTGCGCTTGCGCCAATGGCGCTCAACATCCTCTGGCCGTCGGCGGGCAGTTGGGCGGCGTAAGTATCAAACAATATTTTGGAAAATCCGTCGATTGACCGCAGCGGGGCGCGCAAATCGTGGGAGACAGAATAACTGAACGCTTCCAGTCCATCATTCGCAGTTTGCAGTTGGGCCGTGCGTTCGACCACCCGGTGCTCCAGTTCCGCGTTGAGACGATGGATTTCATTTTCCGCGTTTTTGCGTTCCGTGATGTCACGGACGTTGCATTGGATCACATCGCAGCCACCGGATTCATACACGTTGCTGACAAACTCCACGGCAATCTTCCGACCGTCTATGGTTTCCAGCGGCAGGTTTTCATAACGAACGTATCCCCCCTGCTGCAATTTTTCCAGCATCGCTTCATTGCACTCCATGTCCTTGAACGGACTCAGCTCGGCAACGGTTTTGCCAATCATCTCACTGCGGGAAAAGCCCAACAGTTTAATCAGGAAAGGATTTACGTCGTTGATATGTCCCGTCTCGACATCCAGCATCAGGATACCGTCCTTCGCGGCTTCGAATAACCGCCGATACCGAGTTTCCGAAGCAAGCAACAATTGCTCGGTTTCCCATTGTGGCTGTTGTCCGCGCGTTTCGCGGTCGAACGCACACGGGATATTCTGCTTCTTCTTGATGCCGTTTCCATTCAGAGCCAGAGCTGCCACCCTGCCTGCGGCTGGCGACGAACCACGCTCGGTCTGCAATGAGTTTTTGGAGTCCACCAGAATACACTAGCCGGGGCGCCCTGCCGTTGCCATGGGGTGTAACCCGACCAAGGGTTAAACTTTGAACTGGCTGGAAGCACTGAGCGACCGTTTCAAAAACCGGAAGCGGAACGGAGCGGTCGGGAGCCTCGTTGGCGACCGTGCGCGGAGTGGAGCGGGGTTTTTGAAACGGTCGTTGAGTGCGTCACCGCATAGGTTCCCGGGAGGCGCTTTGTCTGTCCGGTTTTCGAGTGCCCGCAGAAAAGCCGGACAGTCAAAACGCCGGGTGGGTCGAGCGAATGCAAGGCTCCAATGGAGGGCGGATGTGGTGGGCCGCAAGAGCGAATGCGATGATTGAAATTAAGCGAGTCGCGGCGAAATCAAGGTGAAGCCATTTGGTTTGACGGTGAGGCGAGATTCTGACACGCTGCAACGTACGGCAAAACGTACGCACAAACTTTAACGAACGCCATGTCTGCCAAGACCATCCGTAAATTCTGTGACCCGTCAGGGGGTCGTATGGTATGCGAGCACAATCAGATGGCACTCGGAATGGTCATGGGCGGCATCGAGCGTACCGAGTGCTTGAACCTGCCATCATCTGCCGACGGCAGGGGATTGATGAATTGGGCTTTGAGCAGAATCATTGGCTCCTGGCATTCTTCAAATGCTACCGTTTCCGATGTTGAATTGGGAATATTGGAAAGAGGGGAATTTAAGCGTCCCGGTGGGGCGCTGATCACCTTTGCTTTGCCGAAGCAAATCAAAACTGCGGTTGCGAGGCTGCGGTCAAAATCAAATCCACCCGCGAGATCGAAGCAATATCGGCGCAAGCTGCTTATATAGGGGCGCGAAAGATTGGCAGTCAGCCGGCAGAATGGCTCATTTTGTTTGCATATCAAGTGGCTTCAAGACCTTTTTTCCAGCGTGTTTCAAATTGGGCAGTTTTTTCCGGTAGTCGCATTCGTTTCGGTGGCATGGCAATGCGGACGAAGGCGCAGGAATTGTTCTAACTTATCTAAGAAAGTTTTACAATGGCCTCATTGATGCTCAATACCACGCTTTCGATATAAGCTCTGTTCGTGGAGGTTAGCGCATGAATTTCACCCGACGCGCTTGAGAGGCTAACATGGTATTTGGTCTTCGCAGTAACCATCCAGAGGACCGCCCCGACAATCATCATCCCTGCAACAACGTAAACACCACCGGGCGCGGGAGCGTGTTCATTTATCGGGAAGAATGCCGCAAGCAAAAGTATCAATCCGACAATAAACAGCAGGATCGGCTTTACCTGACGTGGCCGCGTAAACAACATTCTGACCGACGTGACGTTTCTCAGCGCGTAGGTTGCCCCACCAATGATTACCCGCATATTGGTGACAATAACGGCATTGTCGGAATAGATCGTTTCTTCCTTCGGCTGAATGGGAAGGAGCGGCGGCGCGGGCTGTTGCTGCGGCGCACCGCAATCGGGGCAGACGGAAGCCCCAGTGCCCACCGTCTGCCCGCATTCTTTGCATGAAATCAGAGCCATAAAATAATCAGGTGATTTGTTATCTGTTCGCCGGATTATCGGTTTGTTGCTGCAAGTGATGATATAGCCTTTTTTTCGTATTCTTCAAGGCTCGGAAGTTTCATCTTTGCCCGCTTTGCGTATGCGCGATGGACGGCGGCTGAATTATGCCCCAATGCCTCCTGCGCAAACCGTTCAGGATAACCGCACGACTTGGCACGTTCCGCCCAGGCATAGCGGTAACTGTGAAGAGAAATGCCCTCGATTCCGAGGCCGCAGCAACGCTGTTTGAATTCGGTCGCCCGGTCGCCTGCGCGAACTCTTGCCAAATAGGGGAAGATAAAGCCTTCGCTCGCCAAATCTTTGAGCGCGTTCAACGCCTCGTTCCCCAAATGGAGAATCACCGGCACGCCGGTCTTTCTGCGGGTGAAACTGAGGGTATGGTTTTCCCAATCCACGTCTTCGCCCCTCAAACACGCAATGTCTCCCTGACTGCCGCCAAGGTGCCAGCACAATTCATAAAACTTCTTACGCTCCGGGTTTTTCTCTCGGTTGACGATGGCTTGATGCTCATCAAACGTGATGGCTCGCTTCTCCTTGAATTGCACCGCCGGCCACTGCCGTTTGGGAATGATGGAGCGTGGCAGCCAGTTCATATCGAGTGCGAAATTGTGGAGTCGCCGTAAAAAGACATTTGTTGAAACCGTCCCTTTGTGCAGCGCATCCAGAAGATGCTCTGCCTGGGTTTTGATCAGCACAAGGCAGCGAATCTGTTCAAACGCCCTGTCCTTCATCGCAGTGTCCCATCGCTTCTTGGTGCTGCCAGATTTGGTGCGCCCCATTTCGTCCATGACGTGTTGCCAACTCCGTTTGACGAAATCCGGGTCGCTGTGCTGCAAATAAGCCTGAGCGATTTGCAAGTTGATGGCGGGCTGTTGACAGGCTTCGTTGCGGGCGTTCAGGAGGCGTCGGGCCTCGGCCGGGTCGGAAGTCTGAAGGCTGTCTCGTCTTTTGGTGACCGTGTCGAGGGAGTAGTAAATTCCATTCTCACGGCGGTAGGTGCGGTATCGTAGTTTCATGGCTCGTTCTCTGTTTACGAGCCTCCCACAGAACCGTGCCGACTTGTTAGCGCCTTCAGGTGGCCTGGTGGATGCCTTTTCGCAGCCTTTTAACTGCCTTGTGCTTTGCGGCTTCGTTCCGAGCACAATTTTATACACACCGGGCCACTCAAATCGCCCAACTTGTCCTCCACCAACCACTTCAAATTGGAGGCGAGGGTCGGAATCGAACGCAGTCCGCTACCCGTCGCTCTCCACAAACCATTAGAAATCAAGCGTTTATTTCATCGCTGATAAGTCTAACTATAAACAACTTGCGTCAAAAGTCAAGCACTATCCGCTCACTATCCAGTAACCACCCCTCCACTACCCTGTCACTACCCGTTTACTGTGCTGTTTGCTGGCATTTCTGCTGGCACTTTTCAATATGGAGGATCAGCTAGACCAAGAAAAATTTTCCCCGTTCGCGTTCCCGTAATTGTCATCTTGCTTGCAGAATAAAGGCCAAGCCAGTTGCCATTTACGCGAACGCTCACCCCATCTCAGCCTGGTCGTGCTCGATCTTTTCACCAGGATTGCGCCCTCCCTTCCCCCGCAACACTGGCAAAAAGTTCGACACCACCAGGAGGACGAAATTCAACGCGCGTCGAATCGTTTGCCGACCTACCACCGTCCTCTTCCGCGTATTCAACGCAACTTTTCCCCGCTCGCGTTCCCGCATTGGTCATGCGGCTTGCTAACCATCAAGGCCAAGCCTATGCCCAACACGCGAACACTCGCCCCACATATGTCTGGTCGTGCTCGTCATTGGCTGAGACTTGCGCCCTCAACCCTCGCAATTCTCAGCCAACGCCGACACCACCAGAATTGTATTTTGTCGCGCTCATCGTTCGTCATACTTCCGATGCCTCCACCCGCGTATTCGGGGTAATCTTTCTCTTTTGATCATCAGTGTAAAGCACACCGTTAATTTGACTCAAGATTTTGGGAGCCATCAGGATTAATGGCGTATTGAAGAATTGTTCCCGATGATATAGAGGTCTGGACATGGATGCGCCCATATTTACGCGGATTGCCGAAAGCTATGTAATAGGTTTTGTCGAGCCGCTCCGTCCAATTCGGATCACTTTTCTGAAAGTTAAAATCAACTGTGGGCTGATAGCCTGATTCGGGAGCTTGAAAAGGAA
>Ga0182013_10003951_pt1 | contig 18140 bp, 15 predicted proteins | sample 612S2MmetaG_FD_120487 | JGI IMG/M metagenome (GOLD analysis project Ga0182013, IMG submission 120487) | Permafrost microbial communities from Stordalen Mire, Sweden - 612S2M metaG | ecosystem: Environmental > Terrestrial > Soil > Wetlands > Permafrost | place: Sweden: Stordalen | collected...
AATACATAATACATCATCATTCTGGACTATATATTCCATTTTAATAACATCAATAAATTTATTATTATATCCTACGTAATTTATCAATTTTGGTAATATATTTTTGTTTTTGTTGTCTAATTTAAAATAAATTTTTGTAATTTTATGAATGTTAAATAGATTATGCTCATTATTGTTTTTAAATTTGTATAAATTACATATTCCATTGTACAAAGATGAACATCTGATTATTTTACTATCTGATTTAAAATGAGAACAATCGATATCGATATATTTTTTAACAAATAAAATCTTACTGTTTATAAATTTATTTAATACACTTGCTAAGAATGAATCTGAAGATTCAAATAAAAGTGTCATTATAATATCTAGTAATGTTATAAATACGTATATGTACTTCAATAACATGTACCTAACGTATAATTTCAGTCCATAATTAACATTATTATTGTATAATATTTTTATATCACATGGTCTTATTAATTCATATAATGAAAGTATATAACTGTATATATAAAATAAGACGGTGTATAACATTTATAATAATTTATAGTAAGTTATTAGTTATGTTTAATCCTTTATGTTTATTAGATTATTTTAAATTAGAGAAACAATAATACTAAAATGTAAAGGAGTACGCAAATAATATATAAAATCATTGTAATATATATATCGATGTCGCTGAGTACAATCCACGACATTATCATCAGAATAATAAAATAATAATAGTTATTATTCATTTCGTGTTGCATTTTCTTAAGTTTTGATTTTAATAATAATGTTTCAGATTCTAACGAATTTAATCTGTCTTCTGTCGACCTTATTATTTTGCCTGTAGTTATGTCGAATTTTACTATAAAATTTTCTTTGGATTTTGCATCTAAATTTATTATTTTGATGATTCCCTTTTCCGATTTTAATAATTCTGGAATATTGTTTTTAATATCGATAGGTAGTTGAATAGATTGAATAGATTGATTAGGTTGAATAGATTGATCTATTTGTTTAACTTCCTGAATAGATTGATCTATTTGTTTAACTTCCTGAATAGATTGATTAGGTTGATTAGGTTGATTAGGTTGATTAGGTTGATTAGACTGATCTATTTGTTGAATAGGTTCAGTAACATTATTATTTTGTGGTTCTATCATTACTAATAAATTAAATCAAATTAAATATATATTATTATATATTTAAATTTTGACAAAAAAAACAAATTGTTCATAATATTATCCTTTTTTGTCGAATATATCCATTATTTTTAAAAAAACGATACAAATAACAATAATCATAACTATAACAGCTCCCCAATAGCTACCCTTATCCTTTACAGTATCTTTTTCATCATCATCTGAATCATCATCACGATATGTATTTCTTTTTGATTTCCTTTTACTTTTAACTTCTGCATCGACCAATTTATCTTCTAAATTTTTAATTCTGTCATCAAGAGATTTGATAATTTCATTTTCTGTTTTAGTTTTATTTGCTTCAATAAATAATTTTACTTTTTCGTCAAATAATTGGCCTAATTCATTTTTTAAATTAGCATCCATAATGGGCTATATATTTTTAATAAAATTGAATTATATATTTTTTTTGATAAAATTGACTTAAGTATATACTGTTAATAAACTTTCAATAACATACAAATAAGCAAGAAGAATGAATAATCTTCCATGGATTGAGAAGTATAGACCAAAGTCATTGGACGAAATCATTTCACATACAACAATTATTAGTACATTGAGACAGGCAATTGATAAAAATGCATTACAACATTTACTGTTCCACGGTCCTCCTGGAAGTGGAAAAACAAGTGTCGCAATGTCTATCGCACGTCATTTATATGGACCAAAAATGGATTTGATGGTACTTAATATTAATGCGTCTGAGGAGAGAGGTATTGAAGTTGTTCGTACAAGAATATTACAATTTGTTGCAACTAAAAATATATTTAGTGATGATAATTTGTTTAAACTGGTTATATTGGATGAAGCAGATGCTATGACTTCTGATGCTCAAGCAATGTTAAGACAAGTTATAGAAAATTTTTCTAGTACGACACGATTTTGTTTGATTTGTAACCAAGTTAAAAAAATAACTCAAGCATTACAATCAAGATGCGCATGTTATAGATTTCCACCATTAGCGAGTGAAGCCATTCGAAATAGAGTGAAACAAATTGCACAAAAGGAGAATATTAATGTTATGGAAAGTGGTATCGATGCTATGATAAAAATATCAAAAGGTGATATGAGACGTGTGATAAATATATTACAGTCAACAAGTTTATCGTATGATATAGTTGATAATAATGCAGTAATAAGATGCACTGGGTATATAAGTTCTGAACACATTGATATTATTTTGAAGTCTTTAATTAATGAGTCATTTGAACAATCTCATAATTTAGTTGATAATATTAAAAAACAATATTCCTATACATTAGCAGATATTTTAACGGAAATATCAAATATACTTATTGATTATATTTCGAATAAACCTATCAATATAAATAATATTGATGTGAACAAAATGTCTGAAGAAAATTGTCTCAAAATATTAGAACAAATTCGGGAAATTGAATTTAATCTAACGACTTGCACAACGGATACTGTTCAGACGGCAGCATTTATAGGAATATTTAATTCGAATACACCTATTAAAAAAGATAAAAATGTAAAAACTAAAATTATAGAACAAAAACAAACTAAAGTAAAAATTTAAAATTCATTAATCGTATTTGTATCGTAATTTATTAATTTATAACCACTTAAAAAAATGACAATAAAATTGATTATTCAAATGTCAAATATGGGATTTAATATACCAAAAAAGGTAAAAACAGACAGGGAAAACAAAATAGATACGATGGACAAAAATAAGAAATCAAAATTACAACGTCCTCAAAATAAATTTTTATTACCTGATGACAACCCATCTGATAATAAGCATACTAGTAATAAACATATAAATAGTTCTAAGGAAGAATCTAGTGAAGTATTTAACACTAATTTATCAGTTCAATTAGATCAAATAGATCAAATAGGTCAATTTATTGAACCAGATCAAACTGATAAAAATAATCAAAATAGAGATAACTCAGATGACAATAATAATAATAATAATAATGATGAAGATGAAGATGAAAGTGATGGTTGGCGTAAAGTTGGAACTAAAAACAAAAAAAAACCCAAGATTGTTGTGAGGAATAATAAAATACAGAATTCTGAAATGGAAACTAACTTAAGACAGAATTCTGAAACATACAAGATATCTCATAGCAAACCTTATCCAATTTCCCATACGAATTCTTATACGAATTCTCAAATTGTAAATAATACACAAGAAACAGTCAATAAAGTACAACCTGATGAGAATATTTCTGTATTAAATTCGTTATTGAATGGTGATAGCGATATTATATCGGATATTGAAGATTCTGTACAAATTATCGAAGAAGGAGAAAAAAATAAAAATCTTGATAAGGGCACTGAATTAAAATTTAAACATTCATGGAAAATTTATGTTCACAAGGCTGAATCAAATGATTGGTCAATAGAAAGTTTTGATAAAGATTTTTACACAATAGATTCTGTTAGTACATTCTTACAATTTTTCAATAATTTTTATAAATTCAATTCAAAGATGCATAACTTTTTCATAATGAAATCGCAAGATGACGGAACTTTTATTGAACCGACATGGGAACATAAAGAAAATAGAAATGGAGGAATTTGTTCAATCAGGATTGATTCATTACATGGTGTAGAATTAATGCAACAATTATGTATGTTAATGATGAATGAATGTTTGATACCAAATATGAATATAATTAATGGAATATCATATGGTGTCAAGACAAATTGGGCATTGATAAAGATATGGACTAATGACAAAGTTGAGGATATAAGTAAATTATTACCTAACGCTGTTGTAGGTACATATTGTAATATAAATGTTAGATATAGACTCAATGTTCCAGAATATTAATTTAGTTTATTTTGTGTATAATTTTATGAATTTAGTATATTAATCATAAGGTTGATATATTGTTCCATACAAAAAATTGATTTGTTAAGTATTTACAAAGTTCATTATAACTGGACTTTATTAAAATGCTTCAGAAAACGTGCAAAAAAGAGAAAAGAGGATTATCACGAGAGCTTATAAAATGGAGAACATTAAGCTCTTGGTGATTCCTGCCACAGAGAAGATTGATGACAAGATTACACCGCAAACAATTGCATGTGATTCTCTGAAGGAGGTCGAGGGGAAGATTTGTTCCATGACAGAAAAGATACGGAGTCTTAGTCTGGTGTACAATGTGCCTGATTCTGATTATGTTGATGATACTCTACGGCATCTTACATATTCAATCCAGAAGAAGGGATTCACGACACCATCTGGTGAAGTCCAGGTAAAGCTGACAAAGGTAACTAACGATTACATAAAGACCATTTTTGTATAATTTTTTGTACAAGAATGTGTATTTTTGGAATTTTGCCTTTTAGGTTTTTTTGGTAAAAATGGTTTTTTTGGTAAAAATGGTTTTTTTTATTTTTTTATTTAAATTAATTTAAATTAGTTCGATTGGATTAATACAATGTTTCAAGTTTGTCATATCCCAGGTCGATTGCTGCAGTATCAATACCGCTTGCTTCAATACCCTTTACTATAACTAACATATCTTCTATTTTTGCTAAGACATCTGTTTCAAATTTGAATAATTTATTATATGATTCATCGATATCTCTTATGACGTGAGAATATCCAATCGTTCCCAAGATAGCATTTGGTGCAATTAGTGTTCCATCTGTTTCGACAATTTTATGTATTTCTAAAGCAGCATCAGAGAATTCTTTAAATGTTGGCGTATTATTTTTAATATAATCTATAGTAACTATTTGTTCACAATGTTTTTCTAATAATCTGTCAAAATAATAAACGATAGAACCACTTTGTAATACCAGTTGTTTAGATAAATACCCATTATATTCAACACTATCAATAGTTTTAGGATTATACGTGGTTATAATATAATTTAATTTTTCTCTGATGCCGGAATTTATGTCACCTGTTTGTCCAATAGAATTGATATCTGTAAATGCTTTTTGTAATTGTTCGAAGTATAATTTTATAGTTCCGATAGGAATTTTTCTTTCAACGAAGCACACTAATGTTAATAAAAATAATCTCGATATACGTTTTGTATACTTAACTTCTTCCCATATAAACAATTCTTCGGCACATAACATAATTACTATATCGGCATACATATAATCGGCTGTAGGAGGAGAAATGGGTAATAACATACCAGTTTTTTTTATTTGTAAATATCCATCCAAATATTTTTGTGTGTAGGCGTCATGATTAAGATAGATATCATAATATCTAGTTTTCATATCGTTTTCATGGGGTACTGATATATCAACCAATTCAAATGGCACATTGAGTTTAACATCTCTACCGTTAATTTCCATGGTAGTTTTGTTATTAACTTTCAAACGAAACAATGCGAATTTAACAATTGTGTATCTCTTAACGATTGTCAAATCATCCATTAACATAGTGTAAATATTATTTCTGGGTTCATTGAATGGCAATCCTTCATCTCTGGTTCCATTATTGTAAGAAAATATATTTTTAACCTCGATATAATTATTTGAAGTAAAAGGCAAACCATTATATACAGTACTTATACCACTCCATTCGATATCACGTGTTGATTGTGTTACTGTTTTTAAATTATCTTTTCTAATTATACCAGTTTCTGTAATTTCACTATCAAATGTATCTATTTTTTTAAGTTTTATTGAATTGAGTTTATATTTGGATCCAGGAAATTTAGTATTATACTGATTAATCAAATCATTAATAAATTCATCTACTTTTTTATCTTTTGTTTCTCTATTTAATAATCTAGTAAACAACAATTGGTACAAATCATTTGATTTGTAACTGGCTTTTAATAATGATGATAATGACCATTTAAGTTCAGATATTGCAAATGAAACAACCTGCACTAATAAATCTTTCATTCTATCTACAGTTATATTATTTCCAAATTTGTCGACTTTAGATCCTATATTTTTATAATCGACAGCAATGTTATAATCCCAGTCACCTAATCCATATCCATCAATAATTGTATTCATATGTGTTTTGGCTTCTCTGGAAACAGGATCATTTTTTAATGTAATTTTTTTGAATAAATTGCGTATATACATTCTTGTCGTGTTACCTCCTTTATATAATAAAACTATATCATGTTGTGATAAAAGATAATCTGACGCTGAACTATTTCCATAGTTAGGATCATATACTTCATTAAATTTACTGATAAATTTTTTTATTGCGTAATCAATTGTAAAATTAATATAATTTGTAAATAATTCAAATGTTTCAGCTGTTAAATAATTTTTGATAAATAAATCTGTGAAATACACATTGAAGTATTTTTTGAACAAATAAAGTTCGTTTTTTTCATAAGTATCTTCATTCACAACCATTTGTGTTCCAAAACAAGCATATTTGTGTACATCATCATATTTTATAAATTTACTTGTGTCTCTTTCTTCGTCCAATACTGTTGAAAACAGACATTTACCGACATCACTCAAATCATTTGTTATTCCAGTTTTAATTTGAGCATTTTTTGTGGTATATTTATATTTATTATTTATCATTTCGTCAATAAATATATCAATATTGTCAAAAGATGAACGATTACCTCCTTTTTTATTATTTTTTTTTTCGTAGTATGCATGATATAATTGGTTGATAGCACCATCATTACCTCCACCCGTCATTTCTGATATAATTTTACATGAATTTGTTTTATCCAATTCATCAACATAACTATTAAATTTATGTCTATAGTACATGTATCCTAATTTTGTTCTTTCTAATTTTAGATCTTCTTGATCTCTAATAGATGGACCACCCATACCAGCAAGTTTATTAATTTTATTTGTTTGATTTACAATGTCATGCTGAAATGAACCAAACGATAATAGTTTATCTTTTTCTTTATTATATTTAACACAATCTTCCATAAATTTTTTTTTGTCTCGGAGTCCCAATACTGGACCTGGAGTAAGAACAGGAGCAGGGGCAGGAACATAACCAGGTACAAGAGGTGCAGGTGGTATAGGAGCTACAACTCCTCTATATCTATCCAATTCTCTTCTCAATTCTTCACTTCTTGCTCGTAATCTTTCAAGTTCTGCCTCCAATTTTTTATTTTTCATTTCGTAGCCTGTCGAGACACCAACTATCTCACCGATATCTGCGACAATATCATACAATAAACTATATTCTAAACTGTTCATACCAAAATTACTCATACTATGAAATGTATTTATATATACTGTTAATATAAATAAAATATAATAAATTATTAAAAATAATTTATTATAACGAATTTAAAAAATACAAAATGGGACTAATAAATAAATAAATAAATTATTCGTCATCGACATCGTCATCATAGTCATCTATGTCTTCATCATCAGATTCATTTTTACCAGATTTCTTTATTTTAATTGGTTTATCATCATCACTATATTCGTCATCCTCATCGCTGAAATTATTATTAACACTCTTATCGTTAACCGGAACGATGCCAACAAGAATTTGTCCCAATGATGCAATAAAATATTTTATAAAAATGGGATAATTATTTTTCAAATAGATTTGTATGTTTTGGCACAGTCCTGAACATTTTTGGAACATCGTGAAATATTTCAATTCGAATATTCCTTGAACGATAAGTCCTTTTCCTGGAATTAATGGTTTTATTTTAACACCATTATGTTCAGATGCATCAATTGTTATACTTTTATCTGAGCAATCACCCGTAGAAGTAAATGTTATACTATTTTCTTTACATACAATTTCAACATAATCTGCTAATTGAGATAAATCTTTACATACCCTGTGGAATTCTGATGATTCCATTGTAACAACCATATCAAATTTTGTTTCTGGAATTTTATATGTCTTTTTATCAATATCCAATGTTTTCAATCTGTTGCGTGTTCGACTATTTCTAACTTCATTTTCTACATCTAATATCAACAAATGTTTTTCATCACTGTCGATTGATATTCTCAATATATCATCCTTATCAAGTGATCTTATCAATTTATGTAATTGAGACAAATTAATACCCACATCGTAAACTGGTTTCGATACTTTGAAAATTCCAAATTTTTTCGATTCGAGTTTAATAACAATAATCAGCGATTTTGTAGTATTTACTGCAATAATTTTAATTCCGTAAAAATCATTTTTTTTTGCAACTTCATTTTCCTGTTTCACACCATTAGTAGAAGTTTTTGGGTCTTCGTCACTTTCTATTTTAATTTTTGATTGTTTTACAGATTTTTTATTATTATTTATATCGCTCGCTATACCAGCACTAAGAAGTTCGTCATTATCATCATCCTTTTCCATTTCAGGATCTCTTTTAAACTCAAGGTTTACATCTCCCAGAAAATCTTTACAAACATCAATCAATGTTCTCACAGTGACGACATCGTTTATTTTGACATCAAGATCTTTAGTTATCTTTTTTTTAGTTTTTCTATCGAGCATTATTAATATACAATAATTAATGTTTACAATCTTTATGTCGGTTTTAAACCAATATAAACGCAATTCAATTTTTTTTATTCTTTTAAAATTGACGATATCAGGAATTAATGAATAAATCAAACAATATAGATATTTTGTTTATTTTAACATATTATTTTGGAATATTATGAATTAATAATGAATGTTTATTTTTTTATTCAATATATATATCAGTATAAATAAAAATATTATGCAATCGTTTAAAATTATCAATCCAACAATTATTGGTGGATTCAATCCAACTGTTGAAGCAGTTGATGAAAATGAGGCTGCAACCAAAGCCTGGAATAGTATATCAGAACATATAACAGGAAATGTCCCTACATTTCTTTTTACAATGGAAAATACAGGCTCACGCGAACTTGTCAGTTTCCGCGTTGATGAGAATCGTGCAGGAAAATATGCTGATTACTCTATAACAGAAATTGAAACTAAACTGACTCCAGCTCAACAAAAAAAATTCAAAGCTGAAATATCTCGCTTAGATAAAATGAGTAACGAACTCAAAAAACAAACTAAACAAAACGGAGGGAGAAAAAGACATCATTTACATAGACACGAAAGAAAAGATGACTCATCATCTTCATCTTCGTCTTCTGATGATGATAGTGACAATGTTTATGATAAACTTAAATTATTTAAATACATAAATCAACCGAAACCTATAGTCTATTGGTGGTACTCTCCAGTAATATACGGATGTAAAACTTTTTATTGTCCAACATTAAATGCTCCAATGACTCCTTATATTGAAATCAATTTATCTTCAGCTTTCCTTGGATAAATATATTATTATATATTTGCTAAGAACAAATCTGAAGATTAAATTAAAAGGATTATTATAACATCTAACAATTTTATTTATTAATTTATTCACAAAAATTAATAAATTTATTAAAATATTTATTACTTTATTATTTATTGCTTATTACTTATTGTTTATTGTTTATTGTTTATTATCCTCATTTTTGTCATCATTTTTATTATTTTTATTTTTATTATTATTTTTTCTGACGAATGTTCTCTTTAAATTTGTTCTAGAACTTTTTCCTCTCTTTTGGTTCATTAATTCTATTATTTTCTCGGTGACGTCATTAAATTTAACATCATTCGCGTTCGCAAGATCTTTTCCTTCATTTTTAATACCCTCTTTAATTGAATCCTTTATTACTTCTAATTTTAATGGTGACAATGTTTCTGCTTTATTTTTAATCAATTTACCATCTGCTAAATTTATACACGGTGCGTCAGCTCCTTCTAAATATTTCAATATATATTCTTCATATGGTTTTCTCTTTTCTTTTAAATCCTTCAATTGTTCCATAGTAATTCTAATTGAATTATCGAGTTTTAAATACTTTTTAACATTTTCTTCAAACACCGATTTCTTACCCTTTTCATCATAATTGTCTGAATTATCCGAATTATCTCCAGAATCGTCTTCGTATGTATCTTCAATATTATCATCTTCGACTACATCATCAGTGTCAGTATTGTGATTTATTATTGTCATATTTTTATCATCATTTAATTCTTTCATTAAATCTTTAATATTATCTGATTTATCTGAATCTTCTAAATAATAATTTTTATTATTTTGTTTTTTACCGTTTTGTGAAGCCTCTTCAGCTAATTCACGTATAACACTTTTTTTATTTTTTTTATGATCCATCTTATTATATTATAGTGTATATTATCAATGCTTCTTTAAATAATTTTAGGTTTATATATTATGTTAAATAAATTAAAAATTATTGAGTTGATTGATAGACCATTCACAATTTATCCAATCATGATTTGAAATAAATACTAATGCAGTGATGAGATTGTGAGTAATCTTTTCATGTTTGTCGACTGAAGTATCATTAACAGTAACGGAATATAATGGGTAATCTTCTGGTAGTGTTTTATTTTTACTCATATATTTTTCTTTATATTCATCAGGATCATATAATTCAACATATCTATCATCTTGAGATGTTTTATATTGATGCATTGATTCATAAAACATTTCGAGGGCGCGATTTGTAGATGTTTCGTCATCTAGATCAATCCCTTCAAAAAGACTTGCTGTTGTAGTTTTTTTAAAAATAGTTTTATAGTAAATATTAAATATATTTAATAAATCAATATATTGACCAAATTGATTATCTTCCTCGGATACTTCATATTGTGACAAATCAATTTCTACATTATCAAATTCTTCTTGTTCATTATTTTCATTTTCTGAATTATCTTCGTAGATAGATTCTTCAATCGGAGGTAATTTGTTATTGTAATACATTTAATATATTGGATTATTTAATTCAATATATATATTTATATTTATGTAGTTATGAAAATAACTTTCAATTTTTTAATTATTTAATTATTTTAGCAGAGTGATTTCATGTTTGTATCAGGTTCGATAGTAGATTGTAACCATGGAGCAACAACGAATTTAGGACATGTTGGAGTTCCACGAATATCCCAACTGGCGTTACGTAAACTTGTTCCGATTGTATTAATACCAATAGGTTTAGATACGTTGATTAAGTGACGATTTTTAGCACTTATTGCCTCTGGTAATACTTCAAACCAATCATTATTTTTGCTCTTTGGTAAGAAATTTCCTGAATTGAAGATTTCATCTAATTTATATTTATCTGATTTTCTTCTTTCTGGTTTATATGATGCAAATTGACCATCACTTTCATCATAACCCGAATATTTGTCATTTTCCATATAATCATCTTGAATAAGATCGTTACTATTTTCTAAATAAGATTCGAGATCTTCATTAATAGTTTGACTACCTCTTACACCGTTAACATAATCAACCATTTTATAAACTCCAGGCCTTGCTGTATCAACAGTAACAAATTTGCGTTTGATTCTGTCAGCTATTTTTCCTTCTTCGCCATTGTTTATGATATCGCGAACTTGTTGTCTATAAGGAGGATCTTGTTCGTAATAGCTATCTTCATATGTGTCAGGTTCTTCATCTCCATTTGGATTAATATAATCTATGGGTGTGTTCTCATCTTGATAATCATATTCACCATCAGTATCTTCGTTTCCTGCGTTATTTCTGTCATTATCGATCATATTTTTATATTCAACACCTTGGGTTTCGTCTTCGTCTCCAATTGGTATAAATGATTCATTTTTTGTCGAACTAGATTGAGAATACCATAAATATAGTATAATTACTAATATTATTGCTCCAACTATATAAAGTGTCTTGGACATTGTTAAGAATTATATATTTAACACAGATAATAATAATAGTCTATATTTATATTTTGATTTTTCTAAAAATATATTAAAATTAAAATTAAAATTAAAATTATTGTAAAATATTTTGAATGTATTTTGAATATATTTTCAAAGATTGACTCAAAATTTATTATAGTATAAAAAATATTATGACAAAATAATATATAATATACTTATATAATGATGAATTATATTAATTTATCTGATCATAAAAATAGAATCTCGATGGATACAATTGGTTCAGAATCTGCAACATCCTCATATGCTCCCGAAGTATATAATAAAAATCAATCTGGAGGATGGTGGTTTTTCAATAATAGTAATAATAAAAATTTAGCTATCAAAGCTTGTACCGAACGTGAATTTGCTGCCCTCTCGTTTATGATAAGAAATGATGTCGTAACTGATTTTTCTGAAACCGATCGCACAAATGGATGCACCGTTTTACACTATGTTTGTAAATTTTACAGAGAAATTCCACATGTCAACGAAGTCATTAACAAAATATTGGCATCTAAAAATTTATCGTCGTTCATTAATAAACAGGATGATAACAAAAACACCGCCCTTCACATTGCATTGGAAACTGAAAATCACGAACTATGTGAATTACTTATCCAACACGGTGCTGATCCAAAAATAAGAAATGCTATGGGAAATTATATTTTGACAGATGCTGAACCTGTTGTTGAATGTCAAAAAGAAATAAAAAAACATATAGATGTAATTAAACATATCGACATTGATGTCAAAAAGGGAACTAGACCAAATATTTTTGCTAAAAAACGTGAAAATTATGATATTGACGATAAACTTACTGAAAGTAATTTAGTTCAAATATTACTGGCTCTTGAAGGAAGAAGAAAACAAAAAAATAATATTGATGTAACACAAACTGAATTTACTGAAAATATGCCGGCACAATTAGGAGCAACAACTGTTCCGTTGACAGATCTAATTGATACCGATGATTTTATACAAAAAGTGATGGAACAAGGAAATCAATTGAAGAAAGTCCAATCTACCAATGTTATGCCGATGAATGAATTCAGAGATGTTAATATGACTGGTGGTTCATCAAAAAATTCAAAAGTTAAAGTTTTCGGTTCAAGACGCATGAATTTATATTCTGATTTTGATGTTTTACTTGGTGGATCAGAAGAAAATGAGAACGATTTCGATAGTGATGACAATATGGAAGATGAACTTGAGGGAAGCGATACTGAATCTTCGGATGAACTCAGTAGACAAGTTAAAACTCAAGTTGATATTATACATGATAGAACTATCGATAAAATAGCTGAAATAATGGGAGTTTCACGCGATATTGCTAGAAATTATAAAGCAGCTTTGTATAGACAAGTGAAAGATTCAAAACCTGAATTAAATGGATATGAAAGAGCAATTGAAATGGAAAAAATGGCCACAAAAGATGTTCTTGATAAAATAGATATCGACAGAGTAACAGCTGATATTAAAAAACATATCGAAGAAAGAGAAAAAAACGGTAAAACAGCTAAACCAGAAAAAGTAGAAAAACCAAAAGGAGAAAAAAAAGCCAGCAAACCAAGAAAAGCTAAAGCTGCCGAAGAAACATCATCAGCTTCTTTAATGTCCGAATCAGATTTATCATCGACAAGTGCATATTAATTTAATAAATTTATCTTTTGATCTAGTTTAATTTGATTATAATAAAAAATTATAATAATCATCAAAATAAAAAAAGTAATTTTATAGAGAAAATATATTATATACATCGATATTGAATTCTTTTTCATATTCTGTTCTAGAATCTTTTGAATTAACAGAATAACTATGACGAATCGCAACTATTACATCAAGAATATTCGCACCCATTGATTTACATAATATATGTAATGCTTTAGCTGATTCACCGGATGCTAAACCATCATCAATAATAACTATATTTTTATTCAACAACAAACTAGATGATCTAGTAGAAATTTCTATCGTTTCGACATCATCATAATTTTTTATATATGAAACACAACTCACCGGTCCAGCTATTTTTCCCTTTTTTCTAGCCATAATAATAGGAATGGATAGAAGATTACCAACTGACATAAACATAAAGCCACGCGCTTCAGATAACACAATGCAATCAATTTGTTTGTTTTGTTCAAATTGAATACACTTGATGCGTTCAACCATTTGTGTTATTATGTATTTAAACATTGTGACATCTTCTGTTATTGATTCAATTCTATAAAATTTTTGGACTCCTTTGTGAGGAAAATTATCCATTGTATTTTTCAATATATCTTTTTTCATAGTTAACCTAATTTCATGAGTTGAAATTATTTCTGGGATATTTCTGTTATGATTTTTAATTACTTTATTATCATCTGTTTTTATGATATCGTACGGATCAAAAATTTCACATAATTTATTGTAAAATTTTGTTGAAAATGCATGACCAATACACGATCTAGGACCGTAGGAAAAAAATAATTTATGTTCTAACATATTGATAATTGCTAAATCTCCTTTTTTTATGGAAATCAGTTCATTATCAGATTTATTTTCAGTTAATGTGATATCCAATCCGATTACTCTCATACGATGAGGAAAAAGGAAACTATTTGTAATATTTTCATCTTTCATACTTCTACGATCTATAAAATTTTGGTTAATAGATGCAAACCGAACTATAGAATTACATGCCAGTATATTTATAAAATCGTAGACTAGGATGCTTAAAAATGTATTATCGAGTACAATTTTATCAATTAATATTTTGTCATAGTCAGTAGTTTGTTTAAGTTGATTGTAAAATTCTTGTATAAATCCATCTGTATTAATGGAATTATTAATCAGTTCACGAAGTTGTTTATCAATTTCATTATATTCATTTTTGTACAAATAAAACATTATTTTAGAGATATATTCTCCGATATATGGGATGTAACTTGTTTTTCTATTATAAAATGTCGTTCTCAATGTTTTAATTAGTTTTTCTCTAATTAGTTTATATTTGTTAAAATCTTCATCGGGATTTTTTGTTATACCAAAACAAAATTCAAACCAAACATTCATAACATACTCACTCATTACTTCTGTTGGATTGTATTTAGAATTATATTTATATGTTAATATTGATGAATATTTCGACATAATTTCGTCTAATCTATTGGTGTCGATAGCTTTCGCTAAACCATGATGGACTTTGTGCCACATAGAAGGATCCGTTTTATCGTCATCATATGATTCATTTTGTATATTTCCGATACTATACAAGTGACCATGTGATAATGTAAAAACCCTGTTTATATATGCCAATTTGCTGTCCGATTTTGTTGATAGAATAGTTTTTGTCACTTCTTTCGAACATTTTATCCATATCTTTTTATTAAATAATTTAACAAAAAGATTTTGTGAATTAGGATGTAGTTTTCCGATTTGATCAATAGTCTCTGTGAATGACCAAAATTTAATTAAGTAGTACAAAAACACAAAAATAGAAACTTCTTCCATAACGTGTATAGTTTGTGTGTTTGTACAACAATTGTAATCATGAATATGATTTCATATAGAATTGCCAACATATAACAGTTTTCAATATTTTTATACAATTTTTATATCATCAATATACCAAACTAATCCGTATTCATTACCGTGTTTCCATATATGATCAAGTTCTATTGTTGCAATGAGTTCTTTCCCCTTTAGCTCTTCAGATAAATAAGTAAGTTCTGTTCCCTTTTTCATATGGCATCTATGGTGAAAACATTTTGAAAATCTTTCTTTTAATGAGCCGACGAATAACGTTTTATCGAGTTCGTTTGTTAATCCATAAGGTATATTATACATTTTTGCATCAGAATTTGAACCGATTGATTTAAATATTGTATCTATATTTCTAATTATATTTACATAATTGTATGAATCATTATTATCGATATTAAATTCAAGATTGGCAATTATTTTGTCATAATATTTTTCTAATCCAAATGGTAGCGAACACTTTGGTGTTGTTATTTTAAACTTTTCACTATTATTAAAAATTCTATATGCCTTCTGTAAATATTTAATTCGGATCTTTGACGAATCAAAATATATATCTGAATCGTTGGATTTATTTAATTTATTTGACTTATTTGACTTATTTGAATTATTTGAATTATTTGAATTATTTGAATTATTTAATTCGTTCATATTCAAGACTGGTTTGGGAATATAAGTTATTTTAAATATAGATATATAATTATATAATCATATAATTATATAATTAAAATGTCTGAAACTACTTATATCGGACCGATAACTAATGCCATTATTGATTCGATCATTAAAGAATTAAAGAAAAATAAAACAAAAGAAAAAGTTATGAATAATATTGTTGATCCATTATTAGAAGACATGGTAAGTAGATATTACCCCTATTTTATATTAACCATTGTTGTTATGTTATTAATAATAATTTTATTGGTTTCTATATTAATTATTGATATTATTTCAATGAGAAAATTATCTGTTGTTTCCAATACGATTTAATTTACTTTTTAATATTCTTAATATTTTATGACACTGTTGTTTCATTTTTTGCTTTATCAGACAACAATTTAATTATTTCTACTTGTTTTGATTCATTAAGTGAATATCTCAAATAACTATCTATCATATTTTTTCCTTCTTTTACGAATTGTTCAATGATATCAGTAAAATACGGATAAATTGTTTTATCCATTAAAGTAATTATTGATGAGGTTGTGTCTATTGGTAATGTTTGGTTCATAATTAACATATTCGTTATAGGATCAAATAAACTACTTATTTTAACTAATAATCTATCAGGATCGTCATCACCCTCGTATATTTTTGTTATAATTTTGACACATCTTAATGGCAATGTTGTCATAATATATTTTATTATCATAGATTCGTGTTGAGAACCACTTGACATTATATTATCTACGATACCTGTTATATATTTAGAATATTCTATATCATTTGTGTATATAGCAGTTTTATTATTAACATTCATAACATACAATGTTAAACTTTTTGTTAATACATTACATAACATACTACATAAATTGTATTTTATAACATGGATTAAAATATCCATAACAATATCAAGTGCATAATTTGTGCCTGTATTATATTCTAAAGGAAGTGTTTCATAATCTTCAGCAAATGGATTTATTATATTTTTGTGTAATTCAAACACAAGTTCAAGACTTTGATTGTATTCATTGAGATCTATTTCTTTATTGTTAAATTTTTCTAATAAAATAAGTTGGAATTTTGTTAACAATATTGGTAAATTTGTGAGATTGTTTTGGCCATCAATATCAGCTATATATAAACTCCACAATGATCTATATGTATCTAAATTAGTTGTATTCATATATTTAAAACTATGACGTGGAGGAACATAATTTATAACATTAGTGAATATTTTATCGTATAACTGTACACTATTTTTTATATTTGAAGGATTGAAATTATCAATTCTTGTTTTTATATTTTTAATTTCATATTGTTGATTTAAAACATTAAATGTAGTTTGTACTTTTTTTTTAAGATTGGTTAATTTGGTTATATCTGTTCTAATATTATTAATATCAGTTGTTAATTCTCTAGAAAGTTGTCTAAGTTCATTTATTCTTGCTTGATAATAAGGATCACTGACTTTTCCAATTATATCATTATATTCATCATTTATAGATTGTACGCGCTGATTGAATTCATCCAATTTATTATTTTTGACAGCTAATTGAACATCGATGAATTGATCTCGACCAGTCAATGCTTGTGTCCCATAGGTTCCGGTCAATGTAAGATTATAAAAATATGTCAACAGTGGTATTGTTTTATTAATGGGAGATTCCGGATCAATTATATTATACGACGCAAATTTGTCCATCAATAATTTATATTTATCATATGTCCAATCTTTTTTATATTGTTTTGTTAATAAATAAAAGTGATGATTCATCATTAACATTATCTGAGGCAGTATATTATCTGCATATTTGATAACATTATTTTTATATTCTGGTTTTTTTCTAATTAAATCTTCTATTTTTTTATAAATTCCGCTCGTGAGTGACGATGTATCTTTTAATATTTCCAAATGATAACTATACATATTTAATGCATGTTGTAATGGAGTTATTCCTATAACATTTCTTGACAAGTTCGTATTTACAGAGACATTATATGATAATAATTTCTTGATTGTCTCAATATGTTGATTCTCAATAGCATAATAT
>Ga0182013_10003952_pt1 | contig 18136 bp, 17 predicted proteins | sample 612S2MmetaG_FD_120487 | JGI IMG/M metagenome (GOLD analysis project Ga0182013, IMG submission 120487) | Permafrost microbial communities from Stordalen Mire, Sweden - 612S2M metaG | ecosystem: Environmental > Terrestrial > Soil > Wetlands > Permafrost | place: Sweden: Stordalen | collected...
AGCGGCAAGACCATCGTGCTCAAGCCCAAGGTGGCGCTGCTCGACAAGGAAATCATCGACAGCATGTTCATGAGCAAGAAGGCGTTGTGCGAGTTCTACGAGGCCGAGATGCAGGACGCCTACGAAACCGGCGTGATGTTCTCGCTACACGTCAAGGCGACGATGATGAAGGTCTCGCACCCGATCGTCTTCGGCCACGCGGTGAAAATCTTCTATAAGGACGCCTTCGCCAAGCACCAGGAGTTGTTCGACGAACTCGGCGTCAACGTCAACAACGGATTGGTCGATCTGTACAACAAGATCGAAGCGCTGCCCGCGTCGCTGCACGACGAGATCATCCGCGATCTGCACGCCTGCCACGAGCACCGCCCCGAGCTCGCCATGGTTGATTCGGCCAAAGGCATCAGCAACTTCCATTCGCCCAGCGACGTGATCGTGGACGCCTCGATGCCCGCGATGATCCGCGCCGGCGGCAAGATGTGGGGCGCCGACGGACGGCAAAAGGACACCAAGGCCGTCAACCCGGAGTCCACGTTCTCCCGCATGTACCAGGAGATCATCAATTTCTGTAAGACGCACGGGGCATTCGATCCGACCACGATGGGCACGGTTCCCAACGTCGGTTTGATGGCGCAGCAGGCCGAGGAGTACGGCTCGCACGACAAGACGTTCGAGATCCCCGAGGACGGCGTCGCCAACATCGTCGACCTCGACACCGGGGAAGTCCTGCTGACCCAAAAGGTGGAAGAGGGCGACATCTGGCGGATGCCCATCGTCCGGGACGAACCGATCCGCGACTGGGTCAAGCTGGCCGTCAACCGGGCACGGGACTCGGGCATGCCGGTGGTGTTCTGGTTGGACGTCTGGCGTCCGCATGAGAACGAATTGCGTAAGAAGGTCAACGCCTACCTGGCCGACCACGACACCGAGGGCCTCGACATCTCGATCAGGTCGCAGGAACGGGCCATGCGGCACACGATCGAGCGGGCGATGCGCGGGCAGGACACCATCGCCGCGACCGGCAACATCCTCCGTGACTACCTGACCGACCTGTTCCCGATCCTGGAGCTGGGCACCAGCGCCAAGATGCTGTCCATCGTGCCGCTGATGGCCGGCGGCGGCATGTACGAGACGGGTGCCGGCGGTTCGGCGCCTAAGCACGTCCATCAACTGGTGGAAGAGAACCATCTGCGCTGGGATTCGCTCGGCGAGTTCCTCGCGCTGGCTGCCAGCCTGGAGGACCTGGGCAACAAGACTTCCAGCGAGCGGACAAAGATCCTGGCCAAGACGCTGGATGCCGCGACCGGCAAGTTGCTGGAAAACAACAAGAACCCGTCGCGCAAGACCGGCGAGCTCGACAATCGCGGAAGCCAGTTCTACCTCGCCCTGTACTGGGCGCAAGAACTTGCCGCGCAGACCGCTGACCAGGAACTACGGGAACACTTCGGCGCACTCGCAGCCGCGCTGGCCGAGAACGAAGACACCATCGTGGCCGAACTCAACGAGGTACAGGGCAAGGAAGTGGACATCGGTGGCTACTACGCTCCGGACCGCGACAAGACCACGGCGGTGATGCGGCCGAGCAAGACCTTCAACGCCGTGCTGGCCTCCGGGGAAGACTGAGGTCAGAGCAGGCCGCGAAGCGTTTCGATGAGCTTGATCCGCTCGGCGGGCGTTGCGGCGATGGGTGCCACGTTCAGCGTGGTAACCCCCGCTTCGCGGTAGGCCGCCACGCGTTCCTTGACGAACCCGGGTGAACCGATCAGGTTGACGTCGCGGACGAGTTCGTCGGGCACGACCTTGGCGGCGCCGTCCTTATCGCCGGCCAGATAGAGCTCCTGGATCCGGTCGGCCTGCGGCCCATAGCCGTAGCTGGTGGCCAGGGTGTGGTAGAAATTCTTGCCCTTGGCACCCATTCCGCCGATGTAAAGCGCCAGCTGCGGCTTGGCCAATTCGCGCAGCGGCTCGACGTTTTCGCCGATGGCCAGTGCCGGACCGGCATAGACATCGAGTTCCCCCAACGCGGGATCCCGCTTGGCCCGGCCAGCGGCCAGGGCGTTGCCCCACACGTCCTGCGCCTTTTCTGGCAGATAGAAGATCGGTTGCCAGCCCTCCGCAATCTCGGCGGCCAGTTCGACGTTCTTGGGCCCCAGCGCAGCCACCAGAATCGGAATGCGCTCCCGGACAGGCGTATTGATGAGCTTGAGCGGTTTCCCCAGCCCGGTGCCCCGCTCGGCGGGCAGCGGGATCGTATAGTACTTGCCCTGGTGTTGCAGGCGTTCGCGCCGCCACACCTGACGGCAGATCTGTATCACTTCGCGAGTTCGGGCAATCGGGGCGTCATAAGGCACTCCGTGGAAACCTTCGATGACCTGTGGTCCGGAGGCCCCGAGGCCGAGCGTGAAGCGGCCGTCGGAAACGTAGTCGAGACCGGCCGCCGTCATCGCGGTCAGCGTCGGCGTTCGGGTATAGAGCTGCAGGATGCCCGAGGCCAGTTCAACCCGTTGCGTGCTGGCGGCCAGGTAACCGAGCGCGCTCACCGCGTCGTACGAATACGCCTCGGGGACAAAGACGATGTCGAGCCCGGCGCGCTCCAGGTCGGCCACCTCGGCCGCCACCTCCTTGAAGCCGCCCGCGTAATTGATGCCCAATCCGATCCGCATGATCAGCCCTGCGCCGACGCGAACGTGCCGGCGAGCTCGACGGCCTCTAGCTGGATCCGATCGAACTGCGCCCCCATGGCCTCGGACAACGCCGTCGCGCCCGACAGCGGCCGCACCATCACCGTGAACTCGTCGATCAGACCCTCGTCGTTGACGTGCAGGAAGTCGCAACCCGTGAGCCGTACGCCCGGCGCCCCGGAGATCGTCGTCTCGAACACCAGCGCGTGGTCACGGCCGTTGCTATCGGCGATTTCGCGGACGTAGTGAAAGTCTTCGAAGATTCGCAACACACCGCTCAGGATCGCCGCGGTAATCGGCTTGCCGACATACGGCTTGAATGCCACCGGGCTGGTGAACACCACGTTGTCGGCCAGCAGCGCGTGCATACTCGCCTCGTCGCGTGCCTCCACTGCCTGACGGAAGGGATGCTTAGAACTCACCAGACACCTCGCATTGGTCAATTTGTTGAGTAGATCTGATTCACGGTAGAGGGTGCCCCGACGACCTTCGAATACGCCCACCGGCGAACTGCGATCGCGCGACGTCCAGGATCGTCGATCGATCGTTTTGGTCGCAGCTATCAGCCGGGAACGGCTTATGCGGCTGCGGCCATCTGGTCGATACGACCGGTTCAACCCTTACGGGTGGCGGTGAAGAATTTCGCACGCATAAGCCGCTCAAAGGTCGGTGGCAGGTCTCGAAACGGCCGGCCGTATTCATTGGCGGCCTTATCCAGCAAGTCGGCATCGGCGACCGCCCAATCTCGTTCGGCGAGCCATCCTTTGGTGTCAGTGCGTGCGTCGTCGTACCACAGATCGGCCACCGGGGGCCGCGCGTCGTCTTGGCCGAATCCGGGCATGCTGGCGGCAAATTCCTGAATCTCCCCCGGCTCTGGCCCTAGTTCGGCGGCTACCTGGCTGCCCACGGCCGACAACTCGTGCAGCTTCTCGAACAGTGCGTCCTGGGCGGTGCCGGGCAGATACGGCAGCAAACCCTCAAGCGCCCATGCTGTGGGTTGGTCTGGGTCGAAGCCCGCCGCAATCAGCGCGCCCACCCAGTCTTCCCGCAAGTCGGTGGCGATGGCGACGCGCCGAGTCGACGGCACGGCGCCCCGCTGGTCAAGGACCTGCTGCTTAAACTCGAGCACCCGCGGTTGATCGACCTCGAAAAGTGTGTGATCTGCCGGCCACGCCAATCGGTAGGCGCGGCAATCTAATCCGGCCGCCAAGATGACCGCCTGCCGTGCTCCGGACTGGCCGGCGCGGATGAAAAAGTCGTCGAAGAACCGGGACCGGACCCCCACCCACTGGGCGTTGAAGGCCGTCGCGCTCGTGAGATCTGTACTGGCCACTGCAGCAATGAGGTTCGGCTCACCGGCGGCGATTACGAAGCCCTTGGCGAAGTCATCGTTCGCCAAAGGCGGGTCCAGCGCGGCATCGAGCGCCCGCGCCGCACAGACAGCCAACGCCGTAAAACCGACGCTCGTCACGATGTCCCAGGTATCACCGGCAGTGCGGGGCATAAGGCCCTCCCGTGTCGCGTAAGTATTTCGTTCGCACAACTAACAGTACCTGAGGCCCGGAGGTGGTGAATAGTTGCGCAGTTGCGGTGCCGCTCGTTTGGCGACAGCCTAATCGGGTATGCCCTTGCGAATGGTCGGGATCATGCTCAGCGTCGACCGGGCGATTGCCGCGTCGCCCTCGGATGTATGGAAGCTCCTGATTGACCTCGAAGCGTGGCCGAAATGGGGTCCGACCATCCGCCGGGCCCAACTTGACCCGCCGCACACCGTGCTGGCGCTACATGCGACCGGTACCGTCGAAACCCCGCTGCTGGTCTCGCTGCCGTTTGTGATCACCGAGTTCGAACCGGGAAGACACTGGGCCTGGACGGTAGCCGGCGTATCCGCCACCCGTCACCGGGTCGAAGCATGGGGCGACGGAGCACGCGTCACGATTGCTGTGCCGTGGTGGTCGGCGGCATATCTGGCAGTTTGCGCAATCGCGTTGCGTCGCATCGACGAAATGCTTACCGGTCACCACTCGCGTTAATCCCGAGCAGTTCTGCCAAATGCGCAGCCGAATATCGGCCCGGCCCAAGGCCGTCCCGAACCGCCTCACGTGCGGCACTCGCCAACGCGGAGTTGAGTGGCGCGGTGATGCCATGTCGGTGAGCGAGCCGGACGACTTCGCCGTTGAAAAAGTCGGTCTCGACATTGCCAGTCTGGCGGCTCAACGACTGCCAGGTGGAATTGCTCGGGCCGGTGTCCCATCCGGGTACCGGGCGCGGTGTCGGTCCGTCGGCCCGCGCCGCCGTCGAGGTCTCGAACGAGGTGAATTCGATTCCTACCCGCCGCAGAACGTTCTCGCCTTCACTGCGCACCGCGGCAACCACCTCGCTTGTGTCGGTCGCCTCGGCGGCTAGGGCGCCCACGGCATTGCCGAGGTTGCTCAACAGCTTGTTGTACTTCCAGGGGGCGACGTCGTCGGGAATGCGCACCCGGATCCCCGCGGCGCTCCACGTCTTGGCGAGCCGGGTCAGCAGATTGCCGTCGTGCTGAGTGCTGATCGAGGCAGGCCACCGTGCGATATGGAACTGACCGACTACCGGCCACGACCGCACGATAACCTCACCGGGCTGGAGGTGCACGGCAGGCAACCAGACACAGACACCGAATACCCGACGGAAATAGCGCAGCGCTTTCTCCTCGGCGGCAACACCGTTGAGCGCCGTCATTGCCGGCAGCCGCTCACCGGCGGTCCCGACGGTGTCGTGGGGGCCGTCGGGACCATGGACCGGCTGATCCACCCATTCCTGCAGTGCCGCATCGAGCTGCTGGGTTTTGGTGGCGAATACCAGCACGTCGCGATCGGTCAACCGGATATCTTCGGGCCGGCGTGCCGTGGTGACTGGCGTGCGGAAAGTTCCGTCGGGGGTTCGCAGCGTGATGCCCGCGGCGGCCAGGACCTCGGCGTGTCGACCCCGTGCGATCAATACCGTCGGACTACCGGCCCGCGCCAGCACCGCGCCCACGGTCCCTCCGATCGCCCCCGCACCAATGATCACGTACCGGTGGTCTGCCAAAGCCACACCTTCCGTCGGTTCCGTACCTGCCCGCTATCGGGAGGTTACGGTGCGGGAATGAAGCAGGGTGCCCCCAGGTTGTCGTCCTTGAACACTGGCCATGCAGAGCGATGGAGGGGGCGAGGCGTGACCACGACACGCGCTGAGGCTGTTGCTGCCCCGCAGCTGCTTGTCGTGCATCAGAACGATCCGCTTGCAGCGCCGCTGCTCGACGAACTCTCCGTCGAGTACAACACCCGGTACGGCCGACGTGTTGCGGACGAATACCGAAACTTGCGGGCCTACCCCGCGGAGGAATTCGAACCGCCCGGCGGTGTGCTGATTGTGGCGCCCTTAGGCGGTGTCCCGGTCGCAGGCGGCGCGTTTCGCCAGTACGACTCCACGACGGCAGAACTCAAGCGCATTTGGACGGCGTCGGCCCATCGTAGACGCGGATACGGCCGGCTCGTGGTCGCCGAATTGGAGCGGATTGCCACGCAACGCGGATATGCGCGGGTCTACCTGACTACCGGATGGCGGCAACCCGAAGCGGTGGGCTTGTATCTCGCGACTGGATACACACCGCTCTACGACCTGTCCCTGCCCGCCGAAGAAATCGGGCGGCACCCGTTCGAGAAGCAACTATGAAGTTTCTGCTTCTGACGCTCATCGCGCATACCCCGGACCCCGCGACAGGCGAGAAGAAGAGCCCTGCCGATCGGTTGCGTGACGTCATTGAAAAAGCCGTCCTCGCTGAGGAACTGGGTTTCGACGGCTTTGCCGTGGGCGAGCGTCACGAGGATCCGTTCATCTCATCCGCTCCGCCGGTGGTGCTGAGCAACATCGCGGCACGGACGTCGAAGATCGGGCTGTTCACCGGAGTGACGACGTTGAGTCTGCTCGATCCGGTCCGGGCATTCGAGGATTATTCGACGCTCGACAACCTGTCCGGTGGGCGGCTCGAACTGATCATCGGCAAGGGTAACGGGGCCGCCCAGGCCGAGCTGTTTCATGTGACCGTCGACGATCAGTGGGACCGCAATCGTGAAGGCTACGAGCTGTTCCGCAAGCTCTGGGACAGCGACAGCGTGACGTGGTCGGGTCGGTTCCGGCCCCCTCTGGTCAACGCCAAAGCACTCCCCCGGCCGCTACAGCAGCGAATACGGATCTGGCACGGCAGCGCGACCAGCACCGATTCCGTCGACCTCGCAGCACGCCATGGCGACCCGATCTTCTCGGCAAACGTGAGCCACCCCATCGGGCCCTACGCCGAACTGGTTCGCCACTACCGGCAGCGGTGGGAGTTCTACGGCCGCCGACCCGAAGATGCCCTCGTCGGCGCCGGGACCGCTGGGTTCTATATTGCTCCGACGTCCCAGGAAGCGCTGGCCGCGTACCGGCCAACGTTCGAGGCGCGCCTGGCGATGCAACGCCGCATGGGGATTCCGGTGGTGTTCGACTCGATCGAAGATCTCGTCGAGCGGAGCTCGGCGTTGGTTGGTAGTCCCGAGCAGGTGATCGACAAGGTCGGTCGCTATCACGAGCAGCTCGGCCACGAAGTGATTCACGTCAGTGCAGACTTCGACGGTGTGACGGTGGCCCAGCAGCGTCGTAGCCTTGAACTGTTCCAGTCCGACGTCGCTCCCGTGCTGCGCGAGCGGATACCGAGCAGGCCGCTCGCCGCTCAGTCCACGCGGAAAGAGTTTGCGCTATAAGCAGTTTCGCAGTGGTACCGAATTGGACTGCGAGCGAAGCCATCCGGCGGCGTGGCGCCGGACTTATTAGCTGAACTGATCACGCTCGAGCCTGTGCCGTCGCCCACTTGACCTCGCCTCCGCTTGTCACCATCCTGGGCGACTTCGTCACGTCGTTGTGTTTTCGCCCAGGCCGACCGGTGCCAGCCGACGCACGGGCGTAGAGTTCTCGGTGGCCGGGAGTGTCAGCCGGTCGGGAATGAGTTCAGCCGTACGCCGCTGAGATTGAGGAGCGTTGGCTCCGCGCCCGGGCGTGCCGGTGACCGTTAAATGCCGGGATGCCCAACCCCCCAAACGCCCTGGGTGGAAAAGGGCCATTCAGCGGGAGCACTCTCCGGGAGGTTGTCCGCGGCACGCTTCAGCGGTCCGACATATGTATGTAGATAGGAGGACGCCTGAGAATTTCTCACTCAGCGGCCAGAGAAGTCCAGGCAGGCCGGGCGGCCAGTCCTCTCAAGCCGCACCCAAGGCCGGCAACCAAAACATCAGCCTCACCCGACCCACCCGGGTCACAGCACAACGTAACAACACGAAGTAACTGCAACTACGAAATTAAGGACCAAACAGTGACCCCGCACGTGAGCAGTCACCATCGCCTGACTATCGTGAAAATCTTCCACCACCCCGCCGGTGGGAACATCGAGTGGCGCCAAGTCCTCGCCATGCTCGAGGACCTAGGAACCGTAACCCAAGAGCACAATGGCAAATTCAGCGTGACCCTGGGATCCGAGACAGAAGTACTCGAGGCTCCGAGAAGCAAAGACATCGATGAGCAGATGACCGTCGACTTGCGCCGGATGCTCAGACAGGCCGGATTCGCACCCGATGTGGCACCGGTTCCGGATACGCGTCAGCGCGACCACGGCGATGGACAGTGGGGGGAACCCAGCTAGAGCACCGGCGGGGTGGTCCCCGCACCGCATAACCCGACGGTATTCGCACCTTGGCGAGACTGCCATCACATCGCACCCGGGATCCCCGCTCAAGGAACTGGACCTGACCGAACTCGAGTTCCTCGGCTTCCTGACTAACCACGGCCCGGCTCAAACGCGCCAAACGTGATGGGCGCCAAGAATTGATAGACTTTGTGCATCGGGTGCTAACGGCAGCGATGAAGGTGACCCGGGCCCGCCACGGCGCGCTCGGTGTCCGCGGCCCGGATGGCATCCTATTCTCCCTCCGCCAGTTGGACCTCTCGCGGAAGTGTCGGGTTCGGGGGTGAATAAGCGACAGTGTCTGTCCTGCAACAATAATGGATCTTCTCGACGACTCAACGGTTGCAGCTCACGCATTAGACGTCATCGCGTACGACATCGACGACCGAAGCGCTCGACGGCGCACGTGGACGGTTCGACCAACTGGTCGACACCTAGACGAAGGAAGTCAAAGCTGCCGCCGACGGAGAAGCGGCCGCCGCGCTGCATCGACTGACGCTGACCGCGGATCTCGGGCAGGCCGTCGCAGACGCCGATCTGGTCATCGAGGCTGTACCGGAGATCCTGCGCAGGCGCATCGCCAACAAGTTGGCCGCCAACGAAGTCGGTGAAGCTCGAGGAATACTGCCTGATCAAGAGGTAGTTCAGCGCAGATAGTCGCCGCATTTGTTTCCGCCAGTTGTATAAGATCGTCCTCGGCGCCGGCCCACACTTCCACCCAATGAGGGGGTACACACTGATGGCCAGCAGGCGCAGCGACGAGCCTGACCACGACCCCGCCGGTGCGGGTCATCACCATCTGGCGGGTCAAACACACAGCGAAGATGCAGGGCCGATCGCCGAAGCCGAACTCGTTGCCGCACAAATGCGTTCCGACGAGCACCCGCTTGGCGCGCGGGGGCTGCGATTTGAGCGGGGTTCTCCTTTCTATGTGGGGTTGGTCGCGTCGGCGGGCGTGGCCGTCACGTACGGCGCGGTGCGTGTTCTCGGGTCGATATCCTCGGTGCTGGTCTTGATCGGTGTGGCGTTTTTTTTCGCACTGTCACTCGAGCCCGCGGCATCGTGGCTGTTCAACCGGGGACTCCCCCGATGGGCAGCGGTCATTGTAGTGGTAGTGCTGACGTTCACCCTTCTCGCCGGGTCCATCGCGGCGGCGATTCCCCCGATTGCCGAGCAGGCACGCGAATTCATTGAGCAGGCACCGCATTACCTCCAGCAGGTTCAAGATCACTCGTCGGTGATCGGCCGGCTCAACGACCGCTTCCAACTGCAAAAACGGATCACCGACGCGATGAACAGCTCGGGCAGCCCGGCAGTTGCCGGACTTGTCAAGGCCGGATCCGCGGTGTTCGGCGCCTTGGCCGACCTCGGGATCGTGGTGGTCTTAACCGTCTACTTCCTGGCCGACCTGCCCCGCGTCCGCGCGACCCTGTACCGGTTCGCGCCGCGCTCCCGGCGGCCGCGTGTGATCCTCCTGGGCGATGAGATCTTCGCCAAAGTCGGTGCCTACGTTCTGGGCAACGTCATGACCTCAGTCATTGCCGGGGTGGCCACCTCTGTCTGGTGCATCATCTTCGACGTCCCATACCCGTTGCTGCTCGGTGCTTTCGTCGCGATCGTGGACCTCGTTCCTTACGGCTCCACCGTCGCCGGGTTCGTAGTCGCCGGGGTAGCGCTGACCGTCTCCATTCCGGTCAGCATCGCCACCATCGCCTTCTACATCGTGTTCCGGTGGTTCGAGGACTACCTGTTGGTTCCCAGGGTGATCGGGCGCGTCGTCAAGGTGCCGGGGGTTGTCACCGTGGTCGCTGTCCTGATCGGGGCGGAGCTCCTGGGGATTGTGGGTGCGCTGGTCGCGATTCCGGTCGCCGCGGCGCTGCAGCTGCTCATACAGGAACTGCTGTTGCCCGCGCTCGACGAGGCGTGACCGACATCCCAACGCTGAGTTCTGGAAGGCTCCAGAGATGACCGCGTGAACCGCTGACGCGTAGACACAGCGCTGAGACCGGCAGCAGCACAACGCGTTAACCCACCCGTGCATTCGACGGACCAGGAAGGTAAGTTAGGATCATGACCACCAGCGCAAATACCGCAGAAGTAGTGTTTGAGGCGGCCTGGAACGAGTGGCACGGTGAACGCGAACGCTCCTACGCTGACCCCCTTGGCTGGGTGAGCCTCACCGGTTTGTACTGGCTCACCGACGAATTCGGGACCGTCGCCGACCTGCCGGGTCGCTGGCGAGCGGACGCCGACGCGGTATACATACAAGGGATCGAAGGAACCGAGCGGCTCGAGCCCGTCGAGGGTGCACCAGGATTGCTCGTCGAGGCCGGGGATCGCCGTATCGAGGTGATCCGCCGAACCGGCTCGGTGGCGTTGCGTGTGCATGATCCCAGGTCTCCGCACCTGAAGACCTACAACGGTATTCCCGCCTACGCACCGAGCGAGCGGTGGCGTGTAGTCGGCACATTCACGCCATATGAGGCGCCCAGAACCATTACGACTGGCGCCGTGGTCGAAGGGCTCGAACACCGCCTCAACGCCGTTGGCGTCATCGACTTCGAACTGGCCGGCTCCGCTGCGCAGTTGGTAGCCTTTGGTGACAACGCGGCCGGCCTGCGGGTGCTGTTCACAGACGGCACCAGCGGCGTGACCACATACCCTGGCGCCAGAGTGCTGTCGATCGACGCACCGGACGCCGACGTGACGGTGACCCTCGACTTCAACCGAGCGTCGAACCTGCCGTGCGCACTCACCGACTACGCGACCTGTCCGGTTGCACCCGCCGAGAACAGGCTCGCTGTTGCTGTCGAAGCCGGCGAGAAGAATCCCCGCTGAGCGTCAACCGCCGATGACCTTGCGATAGGCGCGAGGGCCCGCGTAGTCGTTGACGGCGTAGTGCCACGTGGCCTGGTTGTCCCAGATGACGAAGTCACCTGCCTTCCAGCCGAATCCGACGGTGAAGTTCGGCGACGACGCGTGCGCGAGAAGGAACGGTAGCAACGCTTGTCCCTCAGCCGGTTCGATGCCGGTGAGGCCGATGGCGGACGAACTGATAAACAAGCCCTTGCGGCCGGTGTGGCGGTGGGTGCGCACCACCGGGTGCTGCATTTCCTTTGCCTCGACTGCGCGACATCTGAACGCCATCTCATCACGATCGTAAGTCGCTTCGGGAACCAAGTGGAATGGTTTGGATCCGGATGCGCGGATGCAGTTGTGACTCGCCAAATCGTCGCACTCCGCAACTGGGACTTGGTATTTGGAGCTCCCCAGGCAAAGACCGGCGCCAGAGCGGCCGGGCCCACCACTCTGATCCCTGCGGCTGGCCGGCTTAGAGTAAATCGGGCACGTCCCAGCGTCGGACAGGAGAACACCATGCCGTTGCCGACAGATGAGAAGCTGCTTGACCTCAGCAACAAGATACTCGCGACTTTCGCCAAGATCTTCGGCGAGCATCCCGGGATTCGCCCGGCCCACGGCAAGGGCACCCTCCTGAACGGGACCTTCACCCCGTCTGCCGCCGCGGCCGATCTGTCGATTGCTCAGCATTTCCAGCAGGCCTCGACGCCCGTCCTCGTGCGTTTCTCGGACTCAACTGGGCTGCGGAACATTCCGGATACCGATCCGAACGCTGTCCCCAAGGGGATAGGCGTCCGGTTCGTGCTCGGCGACCGAGTGCATACCGACGTCATCAGCCATTCAACCGACGGCTTCCCGACGCGCACCGGCGAAGAATTCCTCGAATTCCTGGAAGCGCAGGCGACCGGTGACCCGGGCAACCTCGCGGGCTCGCCGCTGGAGGCCTTTCTCGGTGCGCACCCGGCGGCGCTGCGCTTCGTGCAGGCGCCCAAGCCCTTCCCCGTCAGCTTCGCGCAGGAATCTTATTTCGGTGTGAACGCGTTGAAGTTCACCAATGCGGCCGGCCAGAGCAGATTCGGGCGCTACCGCATCATTCCGCAAGCCGGCAACCGGTATCTCAACGAGTCCGAAGTGCAGTCGAAGGACGGCAATTATCTGTTCACCGAGCTTGCCGAGCGCATCGCCGCGGAATCGGTGCGCTTCACCCTCGCTGTGCAACTCGCCGATGGTACGGATGCAGTAAACGACGCCACCATTCACTGGCCGTCCGATCGAGAGGTCAGGGAGCTGGGCACTCTTGAGCTCACTACCCCGGTCGCGGACGATGCTGCGCAACAGAAGCACATCATCTTCGACCCGATCCCACGCCTGGCGGGGATCGAGCCGTCCGACGACCCCCTGCTGGAGCTGCGCGCTGCCCTCTACCTGATCAGCGGGCGCAGGCGACGGGAAGCGTAGGGCTGCGTCGCAAGCCCCATCCGCCGCCCGATGCCGTGGTGGGCGCCGGGATCCCCGATCACTGCCCGTGGCAGGCTGGACCGCCACGAAGGTCGTGGTCGCCGCCGTGATCGCCGGATCCGATGAATCACGATCGTGACCGGGCCCGGAGCGTCAGGTCGCGGCACGCCGTGGCAAGGCGTTGGTGATGGTGACACCGCTGATGACGGCACCAATAAAGAACAACACCGCGCTTACCGGCAGTAACCGGGCGAAGCTCGCATTGGTGAAGTTGCAGGCAGCGATCAGTCCCACAGAGGCGACGGCGACCAGCGCCGAAAGCCGGCCCACCGCATTTTGGATCGCGGCGGCGATCCCGCTGTGCGCGGGATCCACGGCGGACAAATTGAGCGCGGTCAGCGGGGTAATGGTGAGGACCAGACCACAGGCCAGCACGATCATCCCGGGCAGCAGCTGGGTGAGGATGTTGAATCCGTGTGCGGACGGGCGGATGAGCAGCAGCCCGAAACCGGCCAGCAGCGGGCCCGTCGTCACGAAAATCCGCGGTCCGATCCGTGCGGCCAAACCACCGATACGCCTGGCGAACAGAAACGACATGACCGGGCTCGGCAAGGTGGCCAAACCCGCGACGGTGGCCGAATAGCCGGCGACCTCTTGGGTGTACAGAGCGATGGCAAGCGAGCCCATCGTCAGGGCGCCATAGACGAAGGCGGTGACCAGATTGGCGCCGGCGAAGTTGCGGGTCGCAAACAAGCCCAGCGGCAGCATGGGGTGCGGGGTCCGGCGCTCCCATGCCACGAACCCCAGCAATGCCGCGGCCCCCAATGCCGTCGATGCGATGACCAACGGGTCGTCCCATCCGCGCCGGTGAGATGCGATCAGCCCATAGACCAGCGCGGCCAGTCCGGTCGCCGACAACGCGGCGCCGGCGATGTCGACGCGTGGGCGTTCGGGCGGCCCCGGCATCGGGCACAGCCGAAACGTCAGGGCGAAACCGATGACCATTGGGATCGCCGACAACACATAGATCCATCGCCAACTGAGGAAATCCACGGCCAGACCCCCGAGCAGTGGTCCCAACGCAAAGGCGCTGGCGGTCCAGGCAGTCCAGGACCCGATCGCCGCCGGCCGGTCCGCGCGGTCGAAAGCAGAGTTGATCATCGCCAGGGAGCCAGGCACCAAAAACGCTCCGCCCACCCCCTGGATCACGCGTCCGCTGATCAGCATCGCCGGCGAGTCCGCGGTGGCGGCCAGCAGCAGGCCCGTTCCAAAGGTCGCCAGGCCGAATCGCATCATCGGTATGCGCCCAAACAGATCGGCGATCGAACCGCCCGGCAAAATCGTGGCTCCCAACGCCAGCAGGTACCCGTCAACCACCCACTGCTGCAAAGCCAGGCCCCCGCCGAGGTCGCGTTGGGTGGCCGGCAGGGCCAGGTTCACCGCGGTGCCGTCGAGGAATGCGACCATCGACACCATGATCGCCACCACCAAGACCCGCCTCGTGGGCGCAGCATCCCGCACCCTTCGCTCGGACTTGATCTCCGGCGCTAGGACCCCGATATCCATTGTCATCCCTCCTGACAATCCGCGAGCCGGGTGTATTTGAGCACACTTTGTGCGTGATGCGGCGTACCTAGATAAGGACGAGAGTTACGCCGCACAGGTTCAAAGCGGCGCGCGACGACACGAGTTGACTGGTTCCTCCGACGTGGGACACGATGATCGAAAGGCTTAGTGGTCAGGGGAGGCTGGAAGTCGCAATGGCTGACATCACGATGCTGATCCTCGCCGACCATGACTGGTTTCGCGAACAATTCGCCCGGCTCGACGATCTGCAGGCGCAGACGCCGGCCAACCGCGGGGCACTCGACCGGGTCTGGCGGCCGCTGGCCGACAAGCTCGACGTGCACGCCTACGTCGAAGAGATGATTTTCTACCCGCAACTGCTGAAGCGGGGCACCGCCGATCCGGAGGGCGAGACGCTCGACGCCATCGGCGATCACAACGACATCCGCGACGGAGTGCGCGACGCGAACGCGGCCAGGGTCGGCACTGAACCATGGTGGACCGCAGTCGGTCGCACCCGAGTAGCCAACGACGAGCACATGGGCGAAGAGGAACGGCAAGGACTATCCGACTTCCGTCGCAATGCTCCGGTCGGTCTTCGCGAAGCACTCGGGCGCCAATACAGCGAATTCATGGCTCAACATCCCACCACCAAGGGATTGCTGATCACCGACCGCGACCCCAGACGCTACGTCGAGGACCTCGAGAACGCCCCGCAGTCCAAGCCCGCCGACCACTCGTTTGGCTCGCTCGGTATTGGCAGCCTGAAACGCAACTGAGGAACAACGCCGTAAGCACCGGCTGGAAGGGGTTGCGCGGTGTCCGATGAAAAACGGGGACAGGCCAAACTGTCCGACGCTTTGACCACCAAAGGCACCGCCTTCACGCTGGACGAGCGCCGCCGGCTTGGTCTGCTGGGCCTGCTGCCGCCCACGGTGAAGACGCTCGCCCAGCAAGCCGAGCACTGCTGGTACGAGTTCTCCACTCGCCCCGATGATCTGGATAAGCACGTGTATTTGCGCTCGTTGCAGGACCGCAACGAGACGCTGTTCTACCGGGTGCTGGCCGAGCACATCCCCGAGACCCTGCCGATCGTCTACACCCCGACCGTTGGTGAGGCCTGCCAGCGGTTCAGCGAAATCTACCGCCGCCCAAGGGGATTGTTCGTTTCCTACGCCGACCGCGACTGTCTGGAAGAGGTGCTGGGCAACCGGCCGCACCGCGACGTCGACGTAATCGTGGTGACCGACGGGCAGCGCATCCTCGGGCTGGGTGACCAGGGCATCGGCGGGATGGGCATCCCGATCGGCAAGCTTTCGCTCTACACCCTCATCGGAGGCATAGACCCGGCTCGCACGCTTCCGATCGTGCTCGACGTGGGCACTGACAATCTCGAACTCCTGGACGACCCTCAGTATCTGGGCTGGCGTCACCGACGCATCGCCGACGACGAGTACTACGCGTTCATCGACACCTTCGTCGCCGCAGTGCAAAAACAACTACCCGATGTGCTGCTGCAGTGGGAAGACTTCGCCACCGTGCATGCGCTGCCGATCCTGGCCCGCTACCGCGACAAGCTGCTCACTTTCAACGACGACATCCAGGGCACCGCCGCCGTCACCCTGGGTGCACTGCACGGCGCCGCCAAAGTGGCCGGCCGTCCACTGTCGGAGCAACAGGTCGTGATGCTTGGCGCGGGCTCGGCCGGCATTGGTGTGCTGGACATGATCCGTCAGGAGATGGTGACCGAGGGACTGTCCGAAAAGGCCGCGCTGGAGCGGATTTGGGTGGTCGACGTCCTGGGACTGCTCACCGCGGACCGCACGGACCTGTCCGATGCACAGCGTAGATTTGCCCAACCCACGGCACGCGTTGCGGGCTGGGGCCTGTCGGAGCCGGCCCAGCTTGCCGACGTTGTGCATCACGTGGACGTCGGCGTCCTGCTTGGCCTGTCCACCGCCACCGGTGCCTTCACCGAGGACATCGTGCGCGAACTTGCCGGCAAGACCGAGCGCCCGATCATCTTCCCGCTGTCCAACCCTACGAGTCGTGCCGAGGCTCGGCCTTCCGAACTAGACGAGTGGACTGACGGGCGTGCGCTGATCGCCACCGGGTCACCGTTTGCACCGATAAAACGCAACGGAGTGGAGCGACCCATCGCGCAATGCAACAACGTCTACATCTTTCCCGCGATGGGGCTGGCCGTGACCGCCGCCCAGGCGACCCGGGTCACCGATGAGATGATGCGAGTTGCCGCGGCGGCCTTGGGCGATGGATCGCCCGCGCTGGCCGATCCCGACCAGCCGCTGTTGCCGGCGTGGCCGGACGTGCCCGAGATCGCGGTCCGCATCGCCCACGCCGTCGCCGTCCAGGCCGTCTCCGACGGCGTCGCCCCCAAACGCAGCGACGAAGAACTCACCCAACGCATCACCGAGGTGCGCTGGATCCCGGAATACCGGGAATAGTCTCGCCGGGCGACCGCGTTGCCCGACGTATGGCTGCCTTCAGCGAGACTCAACGTCAGGAATTCCTCGCCGCGAAACACGTCGCCGTGCTATCCGTAGCCGCCACGGACGGCCGCCCACCGGCGAGTGTGCCGATCTGGTACGACTACATCCCCGGCGGTGAGATCCGGGTCAACACCGGCGCTTCGTCGCGCAAGGCCAAACTCATCGAACAGGCCGGCGCGGTGACGCTGGTCGTCCAGCACGAAGAGCCGCCGTATCAATATGTGGTCGTGGAGGGCACCGTCGTCGAGACCACCAAGCCCACTCCGGTAGATGTGCGGGAAGAGATCGCCATCCGGTACCTCGGCGAGGAAGGGGGCCGCGCGTTCGTCCGCAGCATGGACAGTCAGACGACGGTGTTGTTCAGCATCCGCCCCGACCGATGGCTCACTGCTGATTTCTCCAGCTGACTCTGTGGCCGCGGCTACGGCCGTTCAGGATTCACCGTATTACGAAGACCGGGCCACCGCGTCGCCGGGCTGCTGCTGGCCGAGTAGCTCATCCTGACCGACTTCGGGAAGGTTCTGGCCGACAGTGAGCTCACCGCTCTTCGCCTGCTTTTTCTTCGGCGGCTTCTGCGGCGCGGTGGCGGCCCCGGAAACCGTCGACACCGCGGGACGATGTCCGTTGGAGCTCGCCCCGACAGACTGACCGACCATCTCGATGGCCTTCTCGGTATAGACGCGGTAGCCGAATTCCGGCAAATATCCATGGATTTCGGGCGTGTCGAGATCGCGCATGAACTGCAATATCTCGCGGCTGACCACCTGACCGGGCACCAGGACCGGAAAGCCCGGGGGGTAGGGCGTCACGAAGGTGGCAGACACGATGTCCACCCCCGCGTCCAACCGTTCGTCAATCTGCTCACCGGTGAGGTACTCGCAGTTGGTGTCGTCGTACGACAGGTAAAACGCCGGGCGCACATCCCCTTCGGGAGTCGGCTCGTTTCCGCTGTGATCCAGGAACGCGGGGTGGAAGCCGCTGAAGTCGGGCAGGGGTACCGGTTGTTTGGTCAGCCGGTGGACAGCCCGCTCGAAATGTTCACGCTCACCCAGGCTCATCTCGGAGATGTCCTGGTCGAGCTCGCGGGCGATGTTGACAAGGACTTCCACCAGGAATGCGACCGAGCTGCGCGTGGTGCCGATATTGGTCATGAAAAGCACGCTGTTGCGCGACGTCTTATTGATCTGAATTCCGTAGTGGTCCATCAGCTGTTGGCGTTTGAACGTGTCTCCGTCGTACCCGGTACGCCCGATGGACAAGGTGATTCTCGTCGGATCGAGGACGAATTCGTCCTGCTCCCAGGCCGCCATCATGTTGCGCAGCCCCGA
>Ga0182013_10003955_pt1 | contig 18119 bp, 16 predicted proteins | sample 612S2MmetaG_FD_120487 | JGI IMG/M metagenome (GOLD analysis project Ga0182013, IMG submission 120487) | Permafrost microbial communities from Stordalen Mire, Sweden - 612S2M metaG | ecosystem: Environmental > Terrestrial > Soil > Wetlands > Permafrost | place: Sweden: Stordalen | collected...
GCGCAGTTCCTGCTGCACACCTGGCTGCCCGACGCGATGGAAGGCCCGACCCCGGTCTCGGCCCTCATCCATGCGGCGACCATGGTCACCGCCGGCGTCTTCATGGTCGCGCGTCTTTCGCCGATCTTCGAATATGCGCCGGATGCGCTCACCTTCGTCACCGTCGTCGGCGCGACGACCGCCTTTTTCGCCGCGACCGTCGGTCTGGTGCAGAACGACATCAAGCGCGTCATCGCCTATTCGACCTGTTCGCAGCTTGGCTACATGTTCGTCGCCGAGGGAGTCGGCGGATATTCGCTCGGCGTGTTCCATCTTTTCACCCACGCCTTCTTCAAGGCGTTGCTGTTCCTTGGCGCCGGCTCCGTGATCCATGCGATGCATCACGAGCAGGACATGCGGAACATGGGCGGCCTGCGCAAGGACATTCCCTTCACCTTCGCGATGATGACCATCGGCACTCTGGCGCTGACGGGCTTCGGCATTCCGCATACGGAGCTTGGCTTCGCGGGCTTCTTCTCCAAGGACGCGATCATCGAGGCGGCCTACGCCGCCAGCCAGCACTCCCATGCGGCGATGTATGGTTTCGTTTCGACCGTTGTCGCGGCGGGACTGACGTCCTTCTACTCGTGGCGTCTCGTGTTCATGACCTTCTTTGGCAAGCGCGCGGAGGCTCATGGCGACGCGCACGGCCATGACGATCATGCGCACGCCCACGCGGCGCATGATGATCATGGTCACGACGATCACGCGCATGACGATCATGGCCACGGCCACGACGATCACGGCCATGCGCCGCATGAATCGCCGTTGGTGATGCTGGTTCCGCTCGCCGTGCTGGCGACTGGGGCCGTCGTCGCGGGCTTCGTGTTCGAGCGGTATTTCGCCGGTCATGCCTATGAGGAGTTCTGGAAGGAATCGCTGTTCACCGGCGAGCACAACCATCTTCTTCATGCGATGCACGAGATCCCGGGCTGGGTCTCCTTCGCGCCGTCGACCATGATGGTTCTCGGCTTCCTCGTGTCGCTCTATGTCTATGTGCTCAAGCCGGGGACCGCGCAGTCGCTCGCGGGAGCCTTCCCCAGGCTCTACCAGTTCCTGCTCAACAAATGGTATTTCGACGAACTTTACGACTTCCTGTTCGTTCGTCCGGCCTTCGCCATTGGCCGGGCGTTCTGGAAGGGCGGCGACGGGCGGATCATCGACGGGCTCGGACCGGATGGCGTGGCGGCCCGCGTCACGGACGGCGCGCGTCTCGTCGCGCGTCTCCAGACCGGCTACATCTATAATTATGCATTCGCCATGTTGATCGGCGTAGCGGCGATCGTCAGCTGGTTCGTCGTCGGAGGCATACGCTAATGTTCGGTTTTGGAATTCTCTCCGGCTTGACCTTTCTGCCGCTGGTCGGCGCCGCCTTCATCCTGACGCAACGGAGCGAGAGCGAGTCTTCCCTGCGCAACGTCCGCTGGGCGGCGTTGCTCACGACCATCGCGGTGTTCGTGCTGTCGATGGTGGCGTGGCAGCGTTTCGATACGGCGAGCGCGGCCTTCCAGCTCGTCGAGGAGAAGCCCTGGTTTGGCTTGGGCCTCGTCTACAAGCTTGGCGTCGACGGTTTTTCGATGCCCTTCGTCCTGCTCACGACCTTCCTGATGCCTTTCGCGATTCTCGCCTCCTGGGAGTCGATCACCAAACGCGTCGCGGAATACATGATCGCCTTCCTCGTGCTGGAGACGCTGATGATCGGCGTGTTCTGCGCGCTGGATCTGGTGCTCTTCTACCTCTTCTTCGAAGGCGGCCTCATCCCGATGTTCCTCATCATCGGCATATGGGGCGGCAAGCGCCGCGTCTATGCGAGCTTCAAATTCTTCCTCTATACGCTCGTGGGTTCGCTGCTGATGCTCATCGCCATTCTGGCGATGTATAATTACGCCGGAACGACTGACATCAGCGTCCTGCTGACAACGCATTTCCCGGCGAAGATGCAGACCTGGCTGTGGCTCGCGTTCTTCGCGTCCTTCGCGGTGAAGATGCCGATGTGGCCGGTGCACACCTGGTTGCCCGACGCGCACGTCGAGGCGCCGACGGCGGGCTCGGTGATCCTCGCCGCCATCCTGCTGAAGATGGGCGGTTATGGCTTCATCCGCTTCTCGCTTCCGATGTTCCCCGACGCCTCCGTCCAGTTCGCGCCGCTCGTTTACGCGCTTTCCGTGATCGCAATCATCTACACCTCGCTTGTCGCGCTCGTGCAGGAGGACATCAAGAAGCTGATCGCCTATTCGTCCGTCGCGCATATGGGCTTCGTGACGATGGGGCTGTTCACGCTGAACCCGCAGGGCGTTCAGGGCGCGATGTTCCTCATGATCTCGCATGGCTTCGTCTCGGGCGCGCTCTTCCTATGCGTCGGCGTGATCTACGACCGGATGCACACCCGCGAGATCGCCGCCTATGGCGGCCTCGTGAACCGCATGCCGCTCTACGCCTTCACCTTCATGGTCTTCACCATGGCGAATGTCGGCCTTCCCGGCACAGCGGGGTTCATCGGCGAGTTCCTCACCTTGGTCGGCGCCTTCAACGCCAACAGCTGGGTGGCGCTCTTCGCCACCACGGGCGTCATCCTGTCGGCGGCCTATGCGCTGTTCCTTTATCGCCGGGTGGTTTTCGGCGCGCTGGAGAAGGCCAGCCTCGCGAACATCGCCGATCTTTCCGCCCGGGAAATCGCGATCTTCGTTCCGCTGATCGCCCTGACGATCTTCTATGGCGTGCGGCCGGGGCCAGTGCTCGACGCCTCGGCGGCCTCCGTCGCCAATCTGCTTCAAACTCACTCGGCGCTGCTTGAAGCGGTCAAGCTCGCCGCCGCCGGCCAATGACGGATCAATGACGATGCCCTTTTTCACGCAGCTCGCGCATCACTTCCTGCCGGAAGTCATCCTCGCCATTGGCGTTCTGGCTCTCATTCTCGTTGGCGCCTGGCGCGGCGACCGCTCCTACGGCCTCGTGTCGGAACTCGCTGTCGGGCTGCTCGGAGTGGCCTTATTGATCGTTCTGTCGACGCATCCGGAGGCGAGCGTCTTTGACGACGCCTATATCGACGATGGCTTCTCGCGCTTCGTGAAGGGGCTGACGCTCGCCGCGTCGCTCTTCACCATTCTGCTCTCCACCGATTTCCTGCGCCGCGCCGGGCTCGACAAATTCGAATATCCGATCCTGATCCTGCTCGCCACGCTCGGCATGCTGCTGCTCATTTCGGCTGATAATCTCATCGCGCTCTATCTCGGGCTCGAACTGATGTCGCTGGCGCTTTACGTCATCGCGGCCTTCGCGCGCGACGATGGTCGCGCCTCGGAAGCGGGCCTGAAATATTTCGTTCTGGGCGCGCTTTCCTCAGGCATGATGCTCTATGGCTCCTCGCTGCTTTACGGCTTCGCGGGAACGATTTCGTTCACCGGCATCGCCGCCGCGATCTCTGGCTCCGCGCCGATTGGCGTGATCTTCGGCCTTGTCTTCGTTCTCGCCGGCCTCGCCTTCAAGATGTCGGCCGCGCCCTTCCATATGTGGACGCCCGACGTTTACGAAGGCGCGCCGACCCCGGTGACGGCTTTCTTCGCGTCTTCCGCGAAGATGGCCGCCGTCGCCATCACGGTCCGGATCACCCTCACCGCTTTCCCCGGAATTACCGGGCAATGGCGGCAGATCATCATCTTCCTCGCCATAGTTTCGACCCTGCTGGGCTCCTTTGCTGCTATCGGACAGACCAACATCAAGCGCCTGATGGCCTATTCCTCGATCGGCCATATGGGTTTCGTCCTGATCGGCCTTTCAGCCGGAACCGAAGCGGGCGTGAAGGGCATCGCGATCTATCTCGCCATGTATTCGGTCATGACGCTGGGCGCTTTCGCCGCGATCCTGACGATGCGCGTCGAGGGCAAGCCGGTGGAGAACATCTCCGATCTCGCGGGGCTTTCGCGCCGCAACGGCGCCACGGCGTTCTTCCTTGCGATGCTGATGTTCTCGCTCGCGGGCGTGCCTCCGCTCGGCGGCTTCTTCGCGAAATACTACGTGCTGCTGCCTGCGGTGCAGGCGGGGCTCTATCCGCTCGCGGTGATCGGCGTGCTGGCGAGCGCGGTGGCGGCCTATTATTATCTGCGCATCGTCAAGGTCATGTATTTTGACGAGCCGGCGCCCGCCTTTGACGCGTCGCCCGCGACGGTTCGCGGCGTCCTCGCTCTTTCGACGATCTTTCTGCTGTTCTTCTGGATTTATCCCGCGCCACTGATGGACGCGGCCTCCGCCGCCGCGAAATCCCTGTTTTGAGTGGGGGCGCGCGCTTGGAGCTTGGCGAAGAGGCGCGCGCGTGTGGCGTTCGGCTGCTTTCCCTGGAGGAGGTCGACTCCACCAATGAAGAGGGAAAGCGTCTTGTAGCGGAGGGAGAACGCGGTCCGCTCTGGATCGTTGCGCGGAGCCAAAGCAAGGGCAGGGGGCGGCTCGGGCGGGAATGGGTCTCTGCTTCCGGCAATCTTCACGCGACCCTTGTCTATTCGAACGACCTGCCGCTTGCGCTTGCGCCGCAGCTTGGTTTCGTCGCCGGGATCGCGACGATCGCGGCGATCAGGCAGGCTGCGCTTCTGTCGGATCAGGTTGCGCTCAAATGGCCGAACGACATCCTTCTGGGCGGGGGGAAGCTCGGCGGCATTCTGCTCGAAGGCGTCGTCCTTCAGACCGGCGATCCGCGCGACCCCAGTCATTGCGTCACGATAATAGGCATCGGCGTTAATTGCGCGGCGGCGCCCAAGGGCCTGCCATACGCCGCGCGCGCGCTATCTAACGTTGGAGCCTATGCGCCGTCGGCCGAGGCGGTGTTCGCGCGCCTTTCGGATTGTTTCGTTTCGACGCTGGACCTTTGGGCCAACGGAGAGGGCTTTCCGGCGATACGTGAAAAATGGCTTGAGGACGCCGCCGGTCTCGGCGAACCGATCAGGGTGGCGCTGGCGCGCGGCGAGGAATTGCAGGGAAGGTTCAAGACGATTGACGCCTCGGGGCGGCTGATCATAACGACGGATAGCGGCGACCGGATCGTCGATGCGGGCGATGTGTTTCTTGGCGAAGGCCAGCCCGCTGTTCTCAAACATTCAGGTACAGGCTCATGAATACAGACGCGAGCGACTTTGTCTTCGCTCCGCTGGGCGGCCTCGGCGAAATTGGAATGAACGCGGCGCTATATGGCTTTGGCCCGCCGCGCGCCCGCAAATGGCTGATGGTTGACTGCGGCCTCACATTTCCGGGGCCGGATCTTCCGGGAGTCGATCTTGTGCTCCCCGACGTCTCCTTCGTGGAGAAGATCGGCCGCGATCTCCTCGGCCTTCTGATAACGCACGCGCATGAGGACCATATCGGCGCGCTGGCTTCACTATGGCCGAAGCTGCGTTGCCGCGTTTTCGCGACGCCTTTCGCCGCTGGCCTCATAGAGACGCGCCGTCTCTCCGAACCCGGCGCGCCAAATATCGAGATCACCCGCGTGGGGCCGGGATCGGTGCTCGATCTTTCGCCGTTCAGCGTGGAATATATCGCCGTCGCGCACTCGATTCCGGAGGCTTGCGCGCTGGCCATCCGCACTCCCGCCGGTCTCGCTCTGCACACCGGAGACTGGAAGATCGATCCCGATCCCGGCGTCGGCCATCGTATCGACGAGGCGCGGTTGCGGGCGATCGGCGACGAGGGCGTCACCGCGCTGATCTGCGATTCGACCAACATTCTCCGTGATGGCGACAGTTTTTCCGAGAGCGACGTCGCCCGCACATTACGGACATTGGTGAGCGAAGCGACCGGCCGCGTGCTGGTGACGACATTTGCTTCGAACATCGCGCGCGTGCGCGCCATCGCCGAGGCGGCGCAGGCCTGCGGCCGCAGCGTCGTGGTCGCGGGCCGCGCGCTCGATCGCGCGATCCAGGTTGCGCGCGACTGCGGCTATCTCGAAGGCGTTCCGGGTTTCTTTTCGCTCGATCACCTTGCGACCCTGCCGCGCGACCGCGTGGTGGTGATCGCGACAGGCAGCCAGGGCGAGTCCCGCGCCGCGATGGCGCGCGCCGCCGAGGGCGAACATCCGGCGATAAAGCTCGTCTCCGGCGACCGCGTCATTTTCTCGTCGCGCGCCATTCCCGGCAATATGCGCGAGGTGCATCGGGTCATCAACAAGCTGTGCGATCTGGGTGTCGAAGTGATCACCGATCACGATCATCTCGTGCATTGCTCCGGCCATCCCCGCAAGGGCGAAGTCGCGCGCATGTATGAGTGGGTTCGTCCGCAGGCGGCGGTGCCGGCGCACGGAGAATCGCACCATCTGACCCAGCACGCCGCCTTTGCGCGCGCGCATGGCGTGCAGCAGGTGGTGTCGGCCCGTAACGGCGATGTTGTGCGACTCGCGCCCGGCGCGCCCGCGGTGATCGGCAAGGTGACGGCAGGCCGCGTATTCAAGGACGGCGACGTGCTCGTGAACGAGAATGACGGCGGCGTGCGCGAAAGGGTCAAGCTGGCTTTCGCTGGCGTCGTTTCGATCGCGCTGGCGCTCAACAAGCAGGGAGACATGATCGGCGATCCCGACATCGTCTTCGCGGGCCTGCCCCAGCGCGGCAAGAACAACGCAGACATGGGCGATGTGATCGACGACGCCGTTTTCAAGACCTTCGATGGTCTATCCCGCCCGCGCCGCCGCGATTTTGACGCCGTGGCCAATGCGGTCGAAAAGGCGGTGCGCGGCGCCGTCTATTCGACATGGGGCAAGAAGCCGCTGGTGCATGTGCTCGTGGTGGGCGGCTGACCGCGAGAAGTCCAGGCCGCGCCTTTGGCGATATCCGATCAAGAATGGCGAATATTGGCCTTAGCGGCAGCGCCGAATGTTGCGACCCTCTCCCTGAAAACGAACAGCCGGTCAATGCAAAAGCCCGGCGATCAGGGGAAGCGCGATCATGAGAATCAATTTCGGACTTGGCCCGAACGTCATCATCTGCGGCGCGGCTGGCGCCGTGCTCGGCCTCATCCTCGCTCTTTGGGGCGCGGGGTCGAGCACGGGAATCGTCGTCGCAACGACCATCGTGATGTCGGTTTTATCGGGCATCTTCGGGATGTTCGTCTGAGGCCGAGCCCAGACGAACGCGCCTGAAGCGAAGATTACCTGCTGGCGAGCACGGTCACATTGACCTGGCCAGTTCCCGAGCTGATGAGCCCGAGCTGGGTCGCCGCCCCACGGGAGACGTCCAGGCTGCGGCCGGTCCATGCGGCCGGTCCGCGGTCATTGACACGCACGACGACAGATCGCCCCCGATGAGTCAGCAATAGCCTCGTTCCGAGAGGCAGGGTCCTGTGCGCGGCGGTCAGGCCCCATTTGTTGAAACGCTCGCCACTGGCCGTATGGCTGTTGGGTTCAAGCGAGCGCGGGCCGCCTCCATACCAAGATGTCATGGCGGTGAAGGAGCGGCCGTGAGCGTCGCTACGCACCACGTGTCCTTGAGCGCGCGCATGGCGCTGAATCCGCCGCCCGTGGTCATGCCTGCTGGCCGAAACCTGGCCGCCGTTGTCGCCAAAAACCTGACCCAGAAAGTCACTGACAATATCAGCCTTCGCTTGAACCGGAAGGGCCAGAAGTCCAGCCGTCAGCAATGTATGGATAACTCGTTTCATTCTCTACCCTTTTTTACACATGGAACAGCACGCTGAACGTTATGCGGATGCTATTCGCTTTCCTCGAATGTTGATCCAAACTCCCTTGGATTTGCGTGAGCTTAAATGCGTATAAAATAAATGTGACGAAATAATGTGTGGCAAAAAGATGCTTGAAACCTGTTGCATTATATCGTTTGTTGAATCATTCAATAGCCAAGCATGGGTGATAATGAGTTATGTTGCGTTGCATATAGCCAGCCTATCTGGAATTTTATTGAAGTGTATGCATCTACAGCCTGGCCGTGAGTTGGATAATATAAATATCTATTTTATGATGTATGCAGCATGTCTATACATCTGTCGCATGTATTGGCGGCGTCGAAGCCGGGGCCTTGATGGTTGACGGCGGGGGCGGTCCCTGACTTTCTGTCGTCCAGCGAATGGCTGTTTCCGCCCGGACAACGAACCCCATGACCAAGACGTCACAAACCGCCATCATCGGAGTTCTGACAGCCTCCGACCGAGCGAGCGCCGGCATTTACGCCGACGAAAGCGGGCCCGCCATCGAGGCTTATTTCACCAGGGTTCTGACGACGCCGTTTCGCATCGAGCGCAGGATCATTCCCGACGGTTTCGAGAGCGTGCGCGACGCGCTCATTGAGCTTGCCGACAATGTCGGCTGCGACTTGATCGTCACGACCGGAGGAACCGGCCCCGCTCCGCGCGACCTGACGCCCGAGGCGACGCTGGCTGCCGCCCCGCGCGAATTGCCGGGCTTTGGCGAACTGATGCGAAAAGTGTCGCTGGAGCAGGTGCCGACGGCGATCCTGTCGCGCCAGCTGGCGGCCCATCGCGGCAAATGCCTGGTGATCAACCTGCCGGGCAAGCCTTCCGCGATCGAGCTATGCCTCAACGCGGTCATGCCCGCGGTCCCTTATTGCCTGGATCTGATCGGCGCCGCCTGGCTCGATACGGACCCGGGCCAGGTCAAGGCGTTCCGGCCCAAAGCCAAGTGAGTGGAGACGACCCCCTTGTGGCGAAGGAGTTGCGGCGCGCCAGGCATCGCAAACCCACCCGAAAGGATAGCGGGAGCTCCTGCCGCCGCGACCCTGCGGGCGCTTCTCATCACGCGCCCGCGATTGTATAGATTTTTCAGCGGCGCCTCGAATCATCTGCTGGAGCGGGCGCCGCTTTGGTTTTTCGCCTGTCAGCCAATCTAGGAATAAGAGGTCAGGAATAATGAACGATTTGCGGCTGGCCGTGGTGGGCGCCGCCGGCCGTATGGGCCGGATGCTGGTGCAGACGATCCCCGACACGCTGGGCGTTCGTCTCTCCGGCGCACTAGAGCACGCTGGCGCGCCAACGATCGGCGTCGATTCCGGTATTCTGGTCGGCTCGGGCGCCAACGGCGTTCCGCTCAGCGACGATGCGGCTGCGGTAATCGCGCAATGCGACGTGTTGATCGACTTTTCCGCGCCGGCCTCGACCGTGGCGCTTGCGGCGCTAACCGCTCAGGCCGGCGCGGCGCATGTCATCGGGACGACGGGGCTGTCGGCTGAAGATTTGGAGGCGATAGCGGCTGCGGCCAGCAAGACCGTGGTCGTGCGCTCGGGCAATATGAGCCTGGGGGTCAATTTGCTGGCGGTGCTCGTCGAGCGCGCGGCGAAAGCGCTGGGGCCGGCCTGGGACGCCGAAATCGTTGAAATGCATCACGCGAAGAAAGTCGACGCGCCCTCGGGCACGGCGCTGCTGCTCGGAGAGGCGGTCGCGCGGGGGCGCGGCATTGATCTTGGCGAGCACAGCACGCGCGGACGCGACGGACTCACCGGACCGCGCAAGCCCGGCGACATCGGTTTCGCGAGCCTGCGCGGCGGCACGGTGATTGGCGATCACAGCGTGATTTTCGCCGGTACGGGCGAGCGCATCGAGTTTTCGCACCGCGCCGAGGACAGGGGAATTTTCGCGCGCGGCGCTCTGGCGGCGGCGCTGTGGACAAGAGGCCGCGCGCCAGGCCTTTATTCGATGGCCGACGTTCTCGGTCTTTCCGGTGAGTGACCATTGCGAGGGTTTTTCAGGCATGAATCGAACACTCGTACTTGTCCGTCACGGCCAGAGCGAATGGAACGCCAAGAATCTTTTCACGGGGTGGAAGAATCCAGATCTGACGCCGCTTGGCATTGATGAGGCGCGGCGCGCCGGCAAGGAGCTGCGCAAGCGCGACTTGCTCTTCAGCGCCGCCTTCACCTCGTCGCTGTTGCGCGCCCAGCATACGCTTGAGCTCATCCTCGACGAACTGGGCCAGTCCAATGTCCCGACGGTGCGGGACCGCGCGCTTAATGAACGTCACTATGGAGATCTGTCCGGCTTGAACAAGGACGAGGCCCGCGACAAATGGGGCGAGGAGCAGGTGCGCCTGTGGCGGCGATCCTACGATATCGCGCCTCCGGGGGGCGAAAGCCTCAAGGACACGGTGGCGCGCGTCGTGCCCTTTTATTGCCAGTGGATACTGCCGCCTGTGCTGCGTGGCGAGCGCGTGCTGGTGGCGGCGCATGGCAATTCGCTGCGCGCGCTGGCCATGGTGCTGGACCAGCTGACGCCGGAAAGCGTGCCGACGCTTGAACTTGCGACAGGCGTCCCGGTGATCTACAAGCTCAACGCGGATTCCACCGTGGCGTCAAAAGTCGTGCTGGATTGAGAACCGGCCGCGGCCGTCGCGAACAGCCGCTGGATCATTTGGCCATGTCAGAGCTGCCGCCCGGCGCCATTCTCCATCGTGGCTTCCTCAACCCCGCCGCGCAAAGAGACCTCGCGCGCGAGATTTCCGGGATCGTCTCCAGGGCGCCGCTTTTTATCTCCACAATGCCCAGGACCGGCGCGCCGATGTCGGTGCGGATGACCAATTGCGGCCCGCTCGGCTGGTTGAGCGACAAGGACGGCGGCTATCGCTACGAGCCGCGCCATCCCGTCACCGGCGAACCGTGGCCGGCGATTCCGGAAGTTTTATTGAATGCTTGGAAACAACTGGCGGATTGCCCCGCGGCGCCGGAGGCTTGTCTTATCAATGTCTATGACGCCGACGCCCGCATGGGGCTGCACCAGGACCGCGACGAAAAGGATTTTTCGGCGCCTGTCGTTTCCTTGTCCCTGGGCTCGGATTGCCGCTTTCGAATCGGCCAGACAAAGCGGGGCGGCAAGACCGTCTCGCTTGTCCTCTCCTCCGGCGACGCTCTGGTTCTGGGCGGAGAGTCGCGCCTGAGTTATCATGGCGTCGACCGGATATTGCCGACGCTGCCGGCTCCGATGGCGTTGGCCTTGCCCGCCGGCGCCGCGAGAGTGAACCTCACGCTGCGGCGGGTGACCTGAGGCGCGGTTTGCAACCCGTGTCCGGTGAAGATACGAAGATTGGCGGGATTGGGGATATTGTGTCTTGGGCTGCGCCGATATAGTTTCCACCTCCGTGTGGGGTGGGCACGGCGCGCGGCTGGACGCTGCCGCCTAAAATATATAACGACGGTCGGCCTTAAACGGCCGCGATGAGGAAAGGAACGAGGATGAAATCTATTTCCCTGATGACGTTCGTGGCTGGCGTCGCTTTCACCGCCATGACGGGCGTGGCCCTCGCCGACGGCGACGCCGCCGCTGGTGAAAAGACTTTCGCCAAATGCAAGGCCTGCCATCAGATTGGCGAAGGCGCCAAGAACGCCATCGCTCCCGAGCTGAACGGCATCAATGGCCGCAAGGCGGGTTCCGCAGACGGCTACAACTATTCCGACGCGATGAAGGGCTCGGGCATCACCTGGGATGCCGCCTCGTTCAAGGAATTCATCAAGAACCCGAAGGCCAAGGTTCCCGGCACGAAGATGGTGTTCCAGGGTCTTGCTGCCGACACCGACGGCGACAATGTCTGGGCCTATATCTCCGGCTTCGGCGCCGACGGCAAGAAGAAGTAATCGGCTCCATCAAAGCCTGAAGATGCGAAAGCGGCCCCGTTGGGCCGCTTTTTCTTTGCGCGGGCGCGCGATGGGTTATAGGAGCGCTTCATCTCGCAACAGGACATATTGAGTTGACTCGCAAGCCCGACGAAATTTCATCCGATCTGATGCAGCCGCTGGAAACCCTGCCGGTTTTCTTCGATCTCAAGCGGCGGCGCGTGGTCGTTGTCGGCGGCTCGGAAGGCGCGGCCTGGAAGGCCGATCTGGTCGGCGCGGCTGGAGCGGATGTCGAGGTCTTCGCCTCCGAGCCTTGCGACAAGATGCGCGAGATCGTCGCCGCGCGGACGAATGTTGCGCTGCACATTCGGGAATTCGAGCCGGACGACATCAAGGGCGCGGCGCTGCTCTTCGGCGCCATCGGCGACGACGCGCAGGCCCGGGCGGCCGTGGACGCGGCGAAGGCGGCGGGCGTACTCGTCAATCTTGCCGACCGTCCGGCCATGAGCGATTTCATCATGGGCGCCATCGTCAACCGCTCGCCGCTCGTGATCGGCGTATCCACCGGCGGCGCTTCTCCCGTATTCGCGCAGGCGGTTCGCGGACGCATCGAGACGCTCGTTCCGGCGACCTTCGGCGCCTGGGCGCGGGCCGCCAAGGCCTGGCGCCCGCAGGTGCTCGTGTCCGGGCTCGACTTTCTTGCGCGGCGCGATTTCTGGCGCCGTTTCACGCGCCTCGCCTTCGCTGAACTGGAGCGTGCGCCCTCCGAGTCCGATCGCGACGCGCTGCTTGCTGAAACGCGCGACGCTGGCGACGCCCCATCGCGCGGGCGCGTGACGCTGGTCGGCGCCGGGCCGGGCGATCCAGAGCTACTGACGCTCAAGGGGCTGCGCGTGCTGGCGGGCGCGGATGTCGTGCTGTTCGACGATCTCGTGCCTGCGAGCGTTCTGGATTTCGCAAGGCGCGAGGCGACCCGCATCAATGTCGGCAAGCGCGGCTATGCGCCTTCCGTCCGGCAGGAAGAGATCACCGGGCTATTGGTCAAGCTCGCGCGCGAGGGCAAGAATGTCGTGCGGCTGAAAGGCGGCGACCCGATGATCTTCGGCCGCGCCAATGAGGAAATCGCCGCGCTGCGCGCCGCCGGCTTCGAAGTCGAGATCGTGCCCGGCGTGACGGCGGCTTTGGCGAGCGCGGCGGCGCTCGGCGTCTCGCTGACGAGCCGCGAAACCGCGCGGCGCGTGCAATTCATCACCGCGCACAGCAAGGATGGCGTGTTCCCGGAGGATTTCGACTGGGGCGCGCTCGCCGACAAGCGCGCGACCACGGCGGTCTACATGGGCAACCGCACTTTGCCGGAATTGTCGAAGCGGCTGATCGCCGAAGGCGCGGACCCCGCGACGCCGGCCTTTCTGATCGAGCGCGCGAGCACGCCGGAGCAAAGGATCATCGCGGGCACGATCGGCGATCTGCCCGGCAAGGTCGCGCAAGAAAAGCTGGAGGGGCCGGTGCTGCTGCTGATCGGCGCGGCGCTGGCGGAGTAGGGCTAAGACGCGGCGGCTGCCAATGCGTCCGGCGTGCGTTGAAGCTTCGCGCTATGGCGGATCATATCCCGCCGGTGATTTGAAGGCCAAGATACCACGAAAACGCATTCGTCTCGTTCGCGTGCTGAAGCCCTCGTCCAACCGAAGCGAGCAAATGGTAGCGCTCGGAGAGATCGTAGACCCCGCCGACGTTGAAGCCGGTCGATTGCTGGCCGCCAATCACGTTGGGCGTCTGATGAAACAGCTCGACCCCGAGCGCGAGACTGTCGGTGACTTTGCGTTGCAACACCCAGCCAGCAAACCAGAAGTTTTTGGCGCCGCCGGGGCCGGGATTGATCCAGAAGCCTCCGCCTCCAAAAGTGCTCCAGTCGCCATAGTCCTTTTGAATCCAGAATGGGTAGAAGGTCCTGACCGCGCCTTCGCCAAGCCCGCGCCTGGCGTCGCCCGAAGGGGCTTCGAGGAGTGGATAGAAAGCGATCGATGGCGTCCAATCGTTTTTGTCCTGCTCGATGAAGCGATATTTCAGGCCGAACTCCGTGTCGCCGGGCCCCCAGTTGGTCGCCGCGCCGCTGACGCCATGAAAAGCCGCGCCCGGCTGAAAATGCAATTGAACATTGGGCAGAATGCCGAAGTTGCAGTCGCATGAAGGCGTGACGCCATTCGTCTCTCCCCGCGAATGCGAGCCTTGGGAAAATCCGTAGACTTCCCAGTGGTTGTAATCGACGGGCTCGGGGTCGTCAGTAATGTAGGGTGGTCCCGCCCAGGCTTGCGCCGCGAGAAAAAGAAGCCCCACGAAAGTCGCGCAGGTCAGGCGCAGCAGTGACTGGGCGCTTCGGGAATTCGATTGCATCCAATCAACAATACATTGCGCCGCAGCGCCCGCAAGATTCTGGCAAGACGAAGGGTACCGCTGAAAGAACGACCTACATCAGGACTTATCCGCTAGCAGCTTCAACAAATGCTCCTCGTCCGGCTTCCCCGCGACAAGCGGACTTATGCTTAGAGCAAGCTCCAGAGGCGCGGCGACGTCATTCGACAGCGCAAGATGCGGGATAGCGCGCAGCTTCTCAGCAGAGGCCGCGTCTTTCGCCAGCTCCAGAAAAATCTCGGCGCTGCGCCTTGAGTAATGCAGCACGGCGACGATGTCGCCGTTCAAGAGCGCGTCGCACGCCTCCTTTGAGAGCGCGGAGGCCGCCCGCGCGGCGTAGGTCTCGACGATGACGGCCTCATGTCCCGCCGCGCGAAGGCCGTTTTCCAGATCGGCCTGACGGTCGCGCCCGGCGAGATAGAGGAACCGCGCGGGGGAATTATAGCGGGCGTAAAGCAGGGGAAGCAGCGCTTGCGCATTGCCGGCGACAAGCTCCACGCGCCAGCCGAGCTCTTGCGCGATTCTTTCGGTGCGCGCGCCGACCGCGTGCAGGGGCATCGCGCGCAAGGCGTCGTCAAGCGCGACATGCTCGACGCCCTTGGCGCTGGTCGCGAGCGTGGCGTCGTAATCGCCTTGTGGAATCGCCGCGCCGGTCGCGACGATCTCCAGCACCGGAGAGAGCAGCGGATCGAACCCCATCGCGCGGAGCTTTTCGGACGTGCGTTCGGCGTCTTCTCTCGCGCGCAGAACGAGGACGCGCTTCACACCAGCCCCGCGACGCCATGCGGCAGGCGCAGCAGAATATCATGACCGGCGTTGTAGCCGATCAACGCGGCGTCGACGGCGTGACCCGCGCCGCGCGCGGAGAAAAATTCGCCGCCGTCGCTGCGCAGCACTTCGCCAACGAAGATGAGCTGCTTGCCCTCTAAACGCGCATGCGCGGCGATCGGCGTGCGGCAGGAGCCGTCGAGCACGGTGAGAAATGACCGCTCGGCGGCGAGCGCGAGGCCCGTGGCCTCGTCGAGAATCGGCGCCAGCGCTGCGCGCGTTCCGGCGTCGGCGGCGCGGCAGGTGATGCCGATGGCGCCTTGCCCGGCGGCGGGCATGAAGCCCTCCAGCGGCAGGATTTCGGTGGCGTGGGAATCGAGGCCGAGCCGTTTCAGCCCGGCGAGCGCCAGCAGCGTGCCGTCGAATTCGCCGCTCTGGACTTTTTTCAGCCGTGTCTCGACATTGCCGCGCAGCAGCGCGGTGTTTATGTCGGGGCGAAGCCGCTTCACCTGCGCCGCGCGGCGCAGCGAAGCGGTGCCGACAGTCGCGCCTTTGGGAAGCTGCAGCAAAGTCGCGCCATTACGTCCGATAAAGGCGTCGCGCACGTCCTCGCGCGGCAGATAGCCGGCGACGATGATTTCCGTCGGCAGATGCGTCGGCAGATCCTTGGAAGAATGCACCGCGAGGTCGATGGCCCCAGCGATCAATGCCGCGTCCAGCTCTTTGGTGAACAGCCCCTTGCCGCCGGACTCCGCCAGAGCGCGATCCTGAATCGCATCGCCCGTGGTGCGGATGATTTCAATTGTGAAATGATCCTCAGGGACTCCGTGGGCTTTAGCGAGCAGCGCGCGTGTCTGGTGTGTCTGCGCCAGCGCCAGCGGGCTGCCGCGCGTGCCGATGCGAAGGGGAGGGGTGGTCATGGAGCTTTCCGGTTTCAAAGTCGCCCAAGCCGCGACTATAGGATTAACAGCGCGAACGGCAAGCATTACGCGGTGCGAGTCTTGCGTTGTAGCGCCGCTATGAAGGAAAAGACGTGACGCAAAACCCCGCCAAGGTTGAACGCAGCGGCTCCTATCGCTGGACCGCGCTTGGCCTCGCGACGCTGGCTCAGGTCGCCGGCTGCTTTCTGGTGCAGGGGCTGGGCGCACTTGGCGGGCAAATGCAGCAGGCGCTGGGGCTGAACGCCGCGCAGCTTGGGCTGCTGGTGTCGGCCGCGCAATTCGCGCCCATAGCGGGATTGCTGGTCGCGGGCGAGTTGCTGGATCGTTTCAGCGAGCGGCTGATCGTCGGCCTTGGCGCGACGATGGTCGCCATTTCGATCTTCGCCGCCTCGCGGGCGCAAAGCTATGAGGCGCTGCTCGGCTGGCTCGTCGTCGCCAGCATCGGCTATTCCTCGGTGCAGCCCGGCGGCGGCAAGGCGGTCGCCTCCTGGTTCGCCCCCAACCAGCGCGGCCTCGCCATGGGCATTCGTCAGGCCGGCCTGCCTCTTGGCGCGGCGCTGGCGACGCTGATCCTGCCGCGCGTCGCCGAGGCTTACGACTGGCGCACGGCCTTCGCGCTGGGGGCGTTAGCCGCGCTGCTCGGCGGGCTGAGTTTCGCGCTCTTTTATCGCGCGCCGGGGCAGGGCGCGCCCTTGCGCAAATTTCCCCCCTTGGGCGAGCGCTTCAAATTGCTGAGGCTGCCCGGCATGGCGCGCATCGTCTGGCCGGGCGTGACGCTGGTGTCGCTGCAATTCGCGCTGACAATCTATTTGCCGCTGGATTTGCGCGATCGTTTCGGCCTGCCGATCGAGACCGGCGTGGCTTTGCTCTTCGCCGCGCAGGGGGCGGGCGTCGTCGGGCGCGTCGCGCTGGCCTTCTGGAGCGATCACAGCCGGGGCGGGCGCTATCTGCCGCTGCAGGCGAGCATCCTCGCGCTGCTCGCGGGCGTCGGCGCCTATCTGATGGCGGGAGGCGCCTCCACGCCCGTGCTTGCGGCGCTGGCGATATGGCTCGGCTTTTTCGGTTTTGGCTGGTACGGCCCGTGGATCGCGCTGGTCAGCGAGGCCGCGCCACCGGGGCAGATTGGCTTCATGATCGGGCTTGCGATGGCGATCAACCAGCTCGCCGTGGTGACGGCGCCGCCGATTTTCGGCTGGCTGCGGGATTTTTCGGGAACTTACGTCATCGGGTGGTGCCTGCTGATGGCGGGAATGGCCGGGGCCTTTTTGAAGACAATCCGGGAGTGAGCCCGCCGCGCATTTGCCTCCGAAGCGCCCCTCACTATACGCTGTAGCAGGGCTGCGGGGGCGCCGAATCGACTCTTCATCCCCGCGGGAAAAGGATTCGCATGCGCGTTCTTGGCATTGAAACCACCTGCGACGAAACGGCGGTCGCTGTCGTCGAAGAACGTCTTGGCGGTGAAGGCGGCGAAATTCTCTCCAACGAGGTGATGAGCCAGATCGCCCGGCATGCGGCCTATGGCGGCGTTGTGCCCGAGATCGCCGCGCGCGCGCATATCGAGGTTTTGCACCGGCTGATCTCGCGCGCGCTTGCCGACGCGCGGCTCGATGTGTCGGGGGTCGACGCAATCGCGGCGGCGGCTGGACCGGGCCTGATCGGCGGCATATTGGTGGGGCTCACCGCCGGCAAGGCGCTGGCGCTGGCGGCGGGCAAGCCCTTCATCGCCGTCAATCATCTGGAGGCCCATGCGCTCACGGCGCGGCTGACCGATGGAATCGAGTTTCCATATCTGGCCTTGATCGTTTCGGGCGGCCACACGCAGATCATCGCCGTTCGCGGCGTCGGCGACTATCAGCGGCTGGGCTCCACCGTCGACGACGCGGCCGGCGAGGCTTTCGACAAAGTTGGGAAAATGCTCGGTCTGCCCTATCCCGGAGGACCGCAGATCGAGCGGATCGCGGAGGAGGGCGACCCGCATCGCTTCGATCTGCCCCGCCCAATGCTTGGACGACCCGGAGCGGATTTTTCTTTGTCGGGCCTCAAGACGGCGGTGCGGCAGGAGCTTTTGCGTCTTGGCGAGGACCCTTCCGAGACGGACAAGCGCGACCTCGCGGCGTCGTTCCAGGCGGCGGTTGTGGACGTGATCGTCGACCGCGTGCGGTCGGCGTTGCGCATTTTCTCGGAGCAGGGCGTGCGTCCGAATGCGCTCGTCATCGGCGGCGGGGTCGGCGCAAATGGCGCCATCCGCAGGGCGCTCACCCGTTTTTGCGCCGAATCCGGCCTGCGCTTCGTGTCGCCGCTGCCCGAGCTTTGCTCGGATAATGGAGCGATGATCGCATGGGCGGGGCTGGAGCGCTTCAAATTGGGGCTGATCGACAATCTCGGCTTCGCTCCGCGTCCTCGCTGGCCGCTGGACTCAAGC
>Ga0182013_10003956_pt1 | contig 18118 bp, 18 predicted proteins | sample 612S2MmetaG_FD_120487 | JGI IMG/M metagenome (GOLD analysis project Ga0182013, IMG submission 120487) | Permafrost microbial communities from Stordalen Mire, Sweden - 612S2M metaG | ecosystem: Environmental > Terrestrial > Soil > Wetlands > Permafrost | place: Sweden: Stordalen | collected...
AAGCCAAGCCGGTCAGGGGACCGGCTGCGGACCTGGGGGTCCGCCCCACTAAACCTAAGCTAGTTTTTCCACGAATTTATGGATGCGGTCAATTCCCCTCTCCAGCTCATGCATGGAGGTCGCGTAGGAGAGACGCACGTGGCTGTCGGTTCCAAAAGCTTCGCCCGGCACGACGGCGACGCTGGCTTCTTTGAGAAGGCGATCGGCGAACTCCAGCGGAGTTTTCATTCCGCCGCGCTCGAATGCTGCGCGCACATTTGGATAAGCGTAGAAGGCACCCGCGGGCATCGAACATGTGACGCCCGGGATTTCGCGAAGGCGCGGAACCACGAAATCGCGGCGTTTGCGGTATTCCGCAAGCATTCCGGGAATGGAATCCTGCGATCCGCTAACTGCCTCGATAACGGCTTTCTGCGCGATGGACGTCGGATTGGATGTTGAATGGCTTTGCAGTTTCGTCATGGCGCCAATAATGGCTTCGGGCGCCAGACCGTAGCCAATGCGCCACCCGGTCATCGCATAGGTCTTCGATGCCGTTCCGGCGACCAGCACCGTGGACTTGGATCCGGGGATCGACGCTACCGAATAAGGGCTCGCGTCATAGAGGAAGTGGGAATAGCATTCGTCCGTAATGACGAAGATGCCGTGCTTTTTCGCCAGATGATAAACACGCTCGAACTCCTCATTCGTCAATACTCCACCCGACGGGTTGTTGGGTGAGTTGATGATGATGATCTTGGTTTTCGGCGTGATGTACGGCTCAATCATCGCGGCGGTGAGGCGGAAGCCTTCCTGTTCGTCGGTCTCGACAAATACGCATTTGCCTCCCGCATAATTCACGATGTCTTTGTAGGTGACCCAATAAGGCACGGGGATAATGACTTCGTCGCCCGGATTCACCAGCGCCTGCGTGTAATTGAACAGAACATGCTTGCCGCCCACCGTGACGATGCATTCGGAAGGCTTATAGTCCGTGCCGAACTCGGCCTTGTGGCGATCGACGATGGCCTTCTTGATCTCGGCCGTGCCGCCCGCGGGCGTGTACTTGGTGAAATTCTCGTTGATGGCCCGGATCGCCGCCTGTTTGATGTTATCGGGCGTCGGGAAATCGGGTTCGCCGGCGCTGAAGTCGACGACATCGACTCCCTGCCGCCGGAGATTATCGGCGTCGGCCATGACCTTCATGGTCGAAGAAACGCTGATCGACGAAATGCGATCGGCAATGGCTGGTTTAGCTGTGGTTGGTGTCATGGCTTTGATTACGTCCTGCTATTAAGTCCTGCCTTATTTCTGCGGCGGCTCTTTACGCCGTAGACGTTCCCGGAGTCTGCGTTCAACGTTCGGGGGAACAAGGCCGCCGATGTCGCCGCCCAGACTGATCACTTCCTTCACAAGTCTGGAACTCACGAAAGAATATTGCTCGCCCGCGGGAAGAAAAATCGTTTCCAGTTCTGGCTGAAGGCGGCGGTTCATCAGCGCCATCTGCAACTCATACTCGTAATCCGAAATGGCCCGGATTCCTCGCAGAATCCCGCGGGCGCCTTTTCTCATGGCGTACTCGGCGAGGAGTCCGTTGAAGGAATCCACTTCGACATTAGGATAAGGCACGAGGGCCTCGGTCAACATCTCCATACGTTCGGCCACCGTGAAAAGCGGTGCTTTCGATTCGTTCCGCAGGATCGACACGACGAGGCGATCGAAGAGCCGCGAGCCGCGTTCGATCACATCGAGATGGCCGCTCGTAATGGGATCGAACGATCCAGGATAGATCGCGACCACCCTTTCGTGCTTCTGCTTCATGCTTCCGGCTTCACGCTTCTAACTTCATCAGGGAGAGAACGGGGTGATCTTTGATTCTAGCCGATCACTTGCGCCGGCTTCGGCCTCAGTGCAACCGGACAGGCAACGCTCGCATCCAAAGAGCAGAGATAATGGAGCAAACTGTGGTATTTAAGCCACATATCCTGATCCTGGAAGGAACAGAATTTAGCTTTTTTTCAATCACTTACAGAAATATTGGCATCTGAAAAGCGCACAATGGCGCATTTCCTGTGTCATACTCAGTAGAAGTAAAGAGACGGATTCCGAACAAATGACGCAGTTGGACGAAGCGATTAGCCGGTATCACCGGATCCTTGAGTCTGAACCTTACCGCGATCTGCGGTGGGTGAAGAGTCTCCAGGACCAAATGGAAGCTCATCAGCTTTCCGCGGGCGGGCGATTGATCTGTCCGTTTCTGCGGCCGAATTTTGTCACCCAGAAACAGTATGACAATCTGGTCAAAACCGGTGAAGCTTTAATTTCTGCCGTGGACCGGATGCTGCGCACTGCGCTTGCATCCCCTCAACTCCTTTCCCGCATGCAGCTTTATCCCGCGGAGAAGATGCTGGCCGCGATCGATCCCGGATACGAAGTTCCTGAAGTATCCGCCCAACTCGATCTGCAGATCCAGAACGGGTCCCTGCATGTCATGCAGTATAACGCGGACGCTCTTTCGGGCGCGGCGTGGTCGGAAGGGCTCTCCGATTTGTTCTTCGATTGCCCGCCTGTGAAGGAATTTCGGCGGCGCTACAACCTCACGCGAGTGGGCGGCAAGAAACCCTTTCTGCATGCACTGCTGAAGGCGTACAAGATGTTTGCGCCTGGCAAGAAGCCGAATATCGCGATCCTCGAATTCCGCGATCCGACCGGCCGCAGTGAATACGAAATCTATCGCGATTATTTTCGCGCTGAAGGCTATCAGACTGAGCTGGTTTCGCCCGATCAGCTGGAATATCGCAATGGCGTGCTGCGCAGCGGGACATTCAATATCGATTTGATTTACCGGCGCATCAGCGCGCAGGAGTTCCTGCTGCGCTTTACGCTGAATCATCCGCTGGTGCAGGCATATCGCGATCACAAGGTTTGCATCGTGAACAGCTTCCGTTCGGAGTTGTCGCACAAGAAGGCGATGTTCGCTTTGTTGACGGATGAAACGCTGACTGCGAAATTTCCGATTCTGGAACGTAAAGCCATTCGCGAGCATGTGCCGTGGACGCGTGTGGTGAAGGCTGGCAAGGCGACGGGCAAGGACGAGGCGATCGACGATTTGCTGCAATATATCAGGGCGAATCGTGAAAAGCTGGTGCTGCGTCCGAACGACGAGTACAGCGATCTGCACAGCTATATCGGCTACGAGCACGATGAAGGTTCATGGAGCCGGGCGCTTCGTGAGGCGGAGCGTTCGCCTTATGTGGTGCAGGAACGCGTGAAGCCGGCGCGGACCGTATTCCCGCTGATGAATTTCGGGCATCTGGAGTTCAAGGAAATGCAGGTGGATGTTCAGCCGCAGGCGTTTCTGGGCAAGGTGTCGGGTTGTTCGAGTTATGTTTCGTCGTCGGGTGCGGGTAGTTATTCGCTGGCTTCGGGTATTACGCCGACCTTCATCATCGATTCGAAGAGCTAACTGGCGGATCTTCGCTCCAGGGCGGAGATCCGATCCTCCACCGCAAGAATTCGCTCGTTCAGCGTTCCTACATCCCCCAGAGCCTGCTTCGTTCGCAGATCGGAAGTTCTTCCCCATTTCCAGAATTCACCGACGATCTTTGTTTCGAGGTCGTGATCCGAAGCCCTGACGAAATCTTTCATGCGCTCCTCTGAGGCATCGAGGCGTCCGCCGACTCGTTCCATAACACGATCGATGATTCGTTCCTCGGCGGCGTCGATGCGCTTATCGACGCCGAACATCACACGATCAACTATCTGCTCCTCTGCGGCAGAAACACGCGCGTCGACGCGATTATTGATCCGCGTCTCCATGCTTTCAAGAAAAGTCTTTAACTCGGCGTCCATTACTTCTTAGTGTAGAGGTTTATTGCAAATGCCGCGCCGCAATACCTCTTCGACGGTTTCATACCGGTCGCTCGGTGAAGTTACCAGACCTTACATGCGTTCTGGCGGACCATTGGTTGTCCGACCTTGCATGAGAACGCCTGCTGAAATTCCGGCATATTCGATACCACGCCGTTGATGCGGTATTCAAGCGGTGAGTGGGGATCGGTCACGGCGCCTACGCGGAGATTCTCGGGCCGTTCACTGCCACAGGCCCATTGCGCCATGCCGATGAAGAATCGTTGATCGGGCGTGAATCCATCGATCGGCTGAAGCGTTTTGCCTTTGTTGGCGGCTTTCCAGGCGATGTATGCGAGGAATGTTCCGCCCAGGTCGGCGACGTCTTCGCCCATCGTGAGCTTCCCGTTGATTTTGATATCTTCGACGACCTTGAATTGTGAATACTCGTCAGACACGCAGTCAGCCCGCTTCTGAAATTCGATCGCATCGGTTGGAGTCCACCAGTCGTGCAAGTTGCCTTTGGAATCGAACTGACGGCCCTGATCGTCGAACCCATGGGTGAGTTCGTGGCCGATGGTTGCGCCGGTGTTGCCGTAGTTCGGCGCATCGTCCATCTTCGGATCGAAAAGGGGTGGCTGCAGCACTCCCGCGGGGAAATTAATGTCATTCATCTGCGGATCGTAATACGCATTCACGGTAGGTGGCGACATCTGCCACTCGTTGTGATCCACCGGGTGGTCGATCTTATTCAGATCGCGATGCGACTCAAATGCAGCGGCCCGCTCGATATCGCCCACAAAATCGCTGGCACGAATCTGGACCGCGCTATAGTCGCGCCACTTGTCCGGATAGCCGATTTTATTGGCGATGCCGTGAAGTTTCAGGAGTGCCTGCTGTTTGGTCGCGGGGCTCATCCATGGGAGGTTTTCAATCTCATTCTGCATGGCAGATTCGATTTCTTTCGTCATCGCGACGGTGCGGGCTTTCGTCTCTGGCGTAAATGTTTTTTCGACAAAGACCTGACCGAGAGCTTCGCCGAGGGTGCGATCGACGGTCTGAACGCATCGTTTCCATCGCGGCTGCATGGCGGTGACGCCGCGCAGATATTTGCTGGAGAAATTGAAATCGGCATCCACGAACGCGCTGGAGAGGAAACGGGCTTTGGCATGGATGAGATGCCAGCGCATATAGACCTTGATGTCATCGAGAGAATTAGTCTTCAACTGGGTGTCGAATTCGCGATAGAACGCTGGCTGGGCGACATTGATCCGCGTGATCGGCGGCGCCTGAAGAGCCGCGAAATATGCGGGCCACTGGAATGACGGCGTCAGAGCCTGAAGTTCCGCCCGTGTCATTTTATGGAAGAGTTTGTAGGGATCGCGCCGTTCCACGCGGGTGAGGGAAGCTTTGGCGAGCGCGGTTTCGATACGCATGACTGTCTTCGCGTTGGCTGCGGCGGCTTCCGGTGAATCGCCGAGGAGTTGCAGCATCTGGGCTACATGCTCCAAATATTTCTGGCGAGTCTCCTCGGACTTGGCGTCGGTCTTCGTGTAGTAGTCGCGATCGGGCAGCCCGAGACCACCCGCGTCGGCATATGCGATCACGGAAGACGAGTCCTCAAAATCCTGATTGGATCCGAAGTTAAAGAACATGCTGGTCGTATAGAGGGTGAGGTGCTGCCGCGCCAGCAATGCCGGTAATCCATCAAGCGATTTCAATGCGGCGATCTCGCGCAACGCGGCATCGAGAGGAGCGGCGCCTGCTTTCCCGACGGCCGATTCATCCATACAGGCGCGGAAAAGGTCGCCGATCTTCTGTTGATTGGGGGTGCGCGCGGCGGCAGTATTTCCGGCCTGTTGCAGCAGGCCCCAGAGGAAGAGCTGATTCTCGTATGTCAGCTTGCTGTAGACGTCCCAACGCGCCTGGTCGGGCGGAATCGGATTGTCTTTGATCCAGGTCCCGCAGGCGAACTGGTAGAAGTTATCGCAGGGCTGGGCCGACCGGTCCAGAGCTTTAAGATCGAGGCTTGGCGTATAGGGCAGCGTGGTCAGCGGCTGCTGGCAATACAGGCAAGAGGCGATGCAGGGAATGGCGGCCAGAAATGCGACACGATTGAAACGCATGATCCGTTTTAGCACGCGCCGCGGACGGTAAAGCGTGTCAGAATACGGTAATGGTCCGTATACTGGCTGCGGCGTTCCTGTGCGCCGCGATGGCGTCCGCGCAGACGACTGTGATCCGGCTGGGAACGCTCGTCCCTAAAGGCTCCAGCTGGCACAAGATCCTCATCGCCATGGGCGATCAGTGGAGTAAGGATTCCAACGGAAAGATCGAACTGAAGATCTATCCTGGCGGCGAGCAGGGCGACGAGCCGGAAATGGTGGACAAGGTTCGCATCAAGAAACTCCAGGCTGTGGCGCTTTCGGGCGCGGGTCTCACCAGTATCGATGCGGGGGTCGCGGCTTTACAGATCCCCATGATGCTGAACTCCTACGAGGAACTGGACTACATACGCGACAAGATCGCGCCGCGGCTCGAAAAGGAATTTTTGGCGCGCGGCTTCGTTGTTCTCAATTGGGGCGACGCGGGCTGGGTGCATTTCTTCACCAAGCAGGCAGCCATGAGCCCGGACGATATCCGCAAGATGAAGCTTTGTGTGTTACAGGGCGATAACAGCACCATGCGGCTCTACCAGCTCAACGGCTTTCATCCGGTCGCGCTGGCTGCAACGGACATTCTCCCGGGCCTGCAAACGGGCCTGATCGACGCGATACAATCGCCGCCGCTTATCGCGCTCGCCAATCAATGGTTCGGCGGAGCGAAGAACATGCTCGACATCAAGTTCACTTCGCTGGTCGGCGCCACGCTGATCCGCAAGGATGTATGGGATTCGATTCCGAAAGATGTGCAGAAGAAAATGAAGGACGCAGCGCTGGTTGCTGGCGTCGGGCTGCGCGAAGAGATTCGCAAGGCGGAAGCACAATCTGTCCCGATCATGCGGCAGTTCGGATTGAACGTGGTGCATGCCGATGACAAGACCGTGGCGGAATGGCGCGCGCTGGTCGAAGGCATCTACCCGAAACTTCGCGGTCCCTATATTCCGGCTGACCTGTTTGATCAGGTAGTGAAGCTGCGCGATGAATATCGCAAAGCGCATCCTGAACCCAAATCGTGAATCCTGACACTGCGAGCGCAGGCGCGGTGAGCGGTGTCCCGGCCGAGATCGGCCATCTGGTGGACCCGCAGGACGAGAAGCGCACGCCGCTTACTTATTTCGAAGACTTCTTTTCCGTAGCGGCGCTCGCCTTGATGGTGGTGTTGCCGGTTTCGGAAATCGTGGCTCGGCTGTTTCGTGTGCCTGGCGTACCGGGATCGGCGCTGATCGTTCAACAACTCACCCTCTGGATCGGCATGCTGGGGGGCATGCTGGCTTCGCGGTCAGATCGGCTGCTCGGGCTGTCGTCGAGTACTTTCCTGCCGGAGAATTGGCGGGCGCCAGCCAAAATACTGAGCGGCGCGGCACTGGCTGCAGTCTCGGCTGGGCTTGCCTGGGCCAGCTGGGTATTCCTGCAGTCGGAGCGGGAAGCCGGCTCGGTGCTGTTGCCCGGCCTGACCAAGGCGGAGGCGCTGGCCATCATGCCCGTGGGATTCGCGGTGATCGCACTGCGGGCTATTTGGCATGCCAGCCCGGGCTGGTGGGGACGTTTGCTGGCTTTAGCAGGGGCCGCGGTTCCACTTACTCTGTATGGGTATCTGATTCCGCCGGCAACCCCGCATGTATTGATGATTTCGCTGCTCGGACTGCTCTGCATCACGTTTCTGGGCCTGCCTATTTTCGCGGTGTTCGGCGGCCTCTCGCTGCTGTTGTTCTGGGATAGCAGTACGCCGACGGCTTCGGTGCCCGTTGAGATGTACCGGTTGGTGGCGTCGCCGTTGCTGCCATCGATTCCGCTGTTTACGCTGGCTGGCTACTTCATGGTTGCAGGAGGCGCAACCAAAAGGCTGCTGGGAGTATTCACTTCGCTGTTCAGTTGGATGCCGGGCGGCCTCGCGATCGCCACCGTGGCTATCTGCGCGGTGTTTACGTTTGCCGGTTCAGGGCTGACGATCTTGTCGCTGGGTGGACTGCTGGTTCCCATGCTGGTGAGTACGCGCTATCCGGAGAAGTTCTCCATCGGCCTGCTGACTTCCTCCGGCTCGTTGGGATTGCTGTTCCCGACCAGCGTTCCCGCGATCCTTTATTGCGTTTATTCGCAGACGCCGATCGATAAATTTTTTATTGGAGCGCTACTGCCCGAGTTGCTAATGGTCGGTTGCATCGCCGCCATCGGAATTCACAAAGGAGTGCAGTGCAACGCGGTGCGGGAGCCATTCCATTTCAAGGAAGCGGGTTCGGCCGTCTGGAACGCCAAGTGGGAGCTGATGCTCCCGGTAATTATGGTCGTCGGGTTATTCGGCGGGTTCGGAACGCTCACTGAAGCTGCGGCTCTGACTGCCTTCTGCGCGTTTATTGTGGAAGTCTTCATCTATCGCGACATCAAAATCAGTCGTGATTATCGGGAGATGTTTATCGAATGCGCCACCATTGTGGGTGGCATTCTGCTGATCCTCGGCGTGGCCCTGGGATTCACCAACTGGTTGATCGACGCGGAAGTGCCTGGCAAGCTGATCGATTGGGTACGGGCCAACGTGCATTCGAAGTATCTGTTCCTGTTGTTGTTGAATGTTGCGCTGCTGGTTGTGGGGGCGATGATGGATATTTTCGCGGCCATCCTTGTTGTGGTGCCATTAATCAAGCCTCTGGCGGCGGTTTACGCGATTGACCCTGTCCAGTTGGGCGTGATCTTCATTGCCAATCTGGAGCTGGGGTATTTGCATCCGCCGGTCGGTATCAATCTGTTTCTTTCCGCTTATCGATTCAAGAAACCGATGGGCACGATCATCTGGGCTACGCTGCCGTTCCTGCTGGTGCTGATCGGAAGCGTCCTTCTGATCACGTATGTGCCGTGGCTAACCACCGCGCCGTTGCAGTGGTTCGGCAAATAGCAGCAACCCCGGTAAGTTATTGCTCGGCCTTTCGACGTGGTCGATGACTGGAACATACATTTGAGACAGCATTGGGTCGGAGTGGACTGACCCGCCGAAAGATACCGATTGACTGTCCGGTGTCTGAGATGCTCATTCTGTACAACGCGACCAACCAGCCGCGGTCTGCGGGTCACAGGCCTCCTCGGTGTCCTGGGCGAGGCGGCCACTCGGCGACTGGTTGAACTTACACCCGCCATTGACCGTTTGCGGACGACAAGCTTTAGATGCACTCCGGCTCTGCTGAAGACAACACTTGATCACTTCGGCAATCGGTAATCCAGTCGGCCTGTTATGCTCTCAAAGGCGATGGACCGAATCGACGGCGTACGAACGCAACAAATCCACTGCGCCAATTGCGGCAAATTAACACCGGGCTACGACATCGTTAACTGCGGATCAATCGAGAACGGTTACCGGCCGCTTTGCGGCCAATGCTGCAATGCCGAGATCGCCAGATCGGATGGTCTGGACAAGTTTGAGCACATGAGATTCGATCCAGTCGAACTCGCCGACTCAACAGGCAAGACGCACCTGTTTTATTTCCGGACTCGTCTTTTCGGTCCAGGCGTTGCTCTGGATGCGTTCGAACTCCGCGATGGACACCCGACTGGCTATCAATTCCAGGAGATCGGCCAACCAGAGGACGATCTGCTGGTGCTGCTCGGGCGATTAATCGATAAGATGCGTCGGGCCTTGTCCGTCAGGCACATCGAAGACGGGGAGTTCGGGTTACAGATCGCGGATCATCGCGTAGTTCGAGGCTCAATCGAGTGGGATGAAGCCGCGGATGGTCGCGTACCGATGCTCACTATCGACGGCCGGGAGATCGCATGGGACCAATTGGGGCGCATGTTGATGACCTTTGAGGGCTGGCAGTTCAAGTTAGAGATCCGGGACAAAAGCGAAGAGATTTGACTGGCCCTACGGCTTCCACCGGAGTACGGGCTTACGGGCAGCCGTAACTTCATCAACACGCGTGGTGCGCGTTGAGTGTGGGGCGGTCTTAACGAGGTCGGGCGTTTCGCCGATTTCCTGCGCGATAGAAATCATGGCATCGATAAAGAGGTCGAGTTCGTCCTTCGATTCCGTTTCGGTCGGCTCGATCATCATGGCGCCATGCACGATCAACGGAAAGCTCACCGTGTATGGATGGAAGCCGTAGTCGATCAGTCGCTTCGCGATGTCGCCGGTACGCACACCTTTCGGCGATTGCCGGTCGTCACTGAACACTACTTCATGCATGTTGGGGCGGTCGTAGGGCAGGTCGAAATACGGCCGCAATTTGTGCCGGATGTAGTTCGCGTTCATGACCGCATCTACGGTGGCGTTGCGCAGCCCGGGCCCGCCGTGCGCGAGGATGTAGGCCAAGGCCCGCACCATTACGCCGAAATTCCCGTAGAAGGCTTTCACTTTGCCGATGGTCTGCGGGCAGTCGTAATCCCACGTCAGCGAGTCCTGGAGACGCTTCAACCGCGGTACCGGCAGGAACGGCATCAGATGCTTTTTCACCGCTACCGGGCCGCCACCAGGACCGCCGCCGCCATGCGGAGTCGAGAAGGTTTTATGCAGGTTGATGTGCATGACGTCGATGCCGAAATCACCCGGCCGCGCGATGCCAACCAACGCATTCATATTGGCGCCATCCATGTAAACCATCGCGCCTTTGGAATGCAGAATCTCTGTTGCCTTGACGATGTTTTCTTCGAAGACGCCAAGCGTGTTCGGATTGGTCACCATCAGCGCCGCAACATCTTCGTCTACTACGCGGCTTAGCTGTTCGAGATCGATCATCCCCTGATCGTTCGACGGGATGTTCTGCACCGAATAGCCCGCGATCCCCGCAGTTGCCGGATTGGTCCCGTGCGCGGAATCGGGAACCAGGATTCGCTTACGGGGACCGCCCTTCGATTCGAGCAACGCACGCACCAGCAGAATGCCCGTGAGTTCGCCGTGCGCTCCCGCGGCTGGCTGCAGAGTTACAGCGTCGAGACCGGTGATTTCGCACAACGCGGATTCAAGCTTCTCGACCACTTCCATCGCGCCTTGCGACAGGCTCTCAGGCTGATAGGGATGCGCCCACGCGAGACCTTCGATCCGCGCGACGGCTTCGTTGATGCGCGGGTTGTATTTCATGGTGCACGAACCCAGCGGATACATTCCGAGATCGATCGCGTAATTCCAGGTCGACAGACGAGTGAAGTGACGAATCACTTCGACTTCGCTCACTTCCGGGAAGCCTTCGATGCCGTCGCGGACATTGGCCGTGCCTAGCGCCTGCGCCGGATCCACTTCAGGGACATCGAGGGGCGGAAGCTGGTAACCAATCTTGCCCGGAGAACTTCGTTCGAAGATCAGGTCTTCGTTTTGTGAAATGTGCTGGCGAACTTTCCGGATCATTGGTTGAACGTCTCCGCAAGGGCGTCCATGTCGGCCCGCTTTGTCATTTCGGTGGCGCAGAGCAGCATGGTATTGCTCAACTCCGGATAGAATTTCTTCAACGCAAGGCCGCCGATAATTTTCCTGGCGAGCAGTTCTTCACTGATCTCCTCAACCGACAACCCGTCACCCGCCGCGACAAACTCATTGAAGTACGGTCCGCTGAAGTGAGGCTGCACCCGTGAGCCCAGATAATGGGCCTTCGCCAGATTCTGCAGAGCTAGTTCGTGCAGCCCGGCTTTGCCGTAAAGTTCCATGTAGACCGTCGCCATCAGGGCGATTAATGCCTGGTTGGTGCAGATATTTGAGGTGGCTTTTTCGCGCCGGATGTGTTGTTCGCGAGTTGCCAGGGTCAGACAAAAAGCCCGGTTGCCGTGAGTATCCGTCGTCTGACCTACGAGCCGGCCGGGTAGCTGGCGAATGAACTTTTCTTTCGCAGCCATGATGCCCGCAAACGGACCGCCGTAACTGGGTGAAATAGCGAAAGACTGCAACTCTCCCGCAACGATATCGGCATCGCGCGGTGGTTCCAGAATCCCCAGCGACACGGCTTCCGAGAAGGTGAAGACCAGCAGCGCGCCACTGGCATGAGCCAGTTCCGCGGCCTTCTTCACATCTTCGACGATCCCGAAGAAGTTCGGCGACTGAATGATCACGCAGGCGGTCTGTTTGTCGAGTTTGGCTTCGAGATCCTTCCAGTCGATCTGGCCCGAATCGGCGTCGTAGCCAAATTCCTGAACCGGCAAGCCCTGGTTCTTCGCATAGGTACCCATAACGTCGCGATATTCCGGGTGCACCGTTCTTGCGACGAGAACTTTCTGACGCCCGGTGACGCGGATCGCCATCATGGCCGCTTCCGGAACCGCGGTCGAACCGTCGTACATCGACGCATTCGCCACGTCCATGCCGGTCAACTGGCAGATCATGGTTTGAAATTCGAAGATCGTCATCAGGGTGCCCTGCGAGATTTCCGACTGATAGGGCGTATACGAGGTTAAGAACTCGCCGCGGGAGACCACCGTATCCACGACTACGGGCCGGTAGTGGTTATAGACGCCCGCGCCAAGAAAGCTTGCAAAGCCACGGCTGCTGCCGCCGGCATTCTTCTCCGCCATCGATTTGAAGTAATCGACAATCTCGAATTCCGAGATGCCCGGCGCAAGATCGAGCGGACGCTTCAGACGCGCTTCGGCGGGGATTTGAGAGAACAGCTCATCGGCGGATTGCAGTCCGCACACCGCCAGCATCTCCTGGCGTTCGGAGTCGGATTTCGGAAGGTAACGCAAGTTTAGCTTTCCGCCCCGACATAAGTTTCGTACTGCGCGGCGGTCATCAGGCCGTCGAGATCGCTCTTGTTCGAAACACGCACTTTGATCAGCCAGCCGGCGCCTTGCGGATCTTCGTTTACCTTCTCCGGGGCGTTGGTAAGCGCTTCGTTATTCTCCGTCACTTCGCCTCCGACCGGCGCATAGACATCGGAAACTGCTTTCACCGATTCGATCGATCCGAAGCTGGCGGATTTCTCGAGCTTTGCGCCCACGGCCGGGAGGTCGACAAAGACGATGTCGCCGAGTTCGCTTTGGGCGTGGAAGGTGATCCCGATCGTCGCGACGTCGCCGACCCCACTCTCATTTACAACGTGGACCCATTCATGCTCTTTCGTATATCGATAACTCTCGGGATATGTCATTTCGATTTCCTTTTATAGAAGGGCGTGGGAACGATCTCGGCTTCAACGGGGCAGTTGCGAATTACGATTTCGATTTTGTCGCCCGGCTTGACGCTGTGGATGGGCAAGTAGCAGAGCCCGATGTTTTTGTTCAGCGTGGGAGCCGGTGAACCGCTGGTGACCCAACCAGCGGGCTTGCCGTCCAGCAGTACTTCATAACCGTCCCGGCCGATTCCCCGCCCGCGCATTTCGAATCCAACCAGCTTGCGCGTGATACCTTTCTCCAGCCGGTCCAGAAGAGCATCCCTGCCCATGAAATCGCCTTTGTCGAGCTTCACGATCCAGGCGAGGTCGGCCTCATAGGGATTGATCGATGCGTCGATTTCATGTCCATAAAGCGCCATCTTGCTTTCGAGGCGCAACGTGTTGCGTGCCCCGAGGCCACACGGTTTTATTCCGAAAGGCTTGCCCGCATCCATGATCGCGTTCCAGGTGGCAACCGCATATTCGGGGGCGACGTAAACTTCAAAGCCATCCTCGCCTGTATAACCGGTGCGTGCGATGCGGGCCGGCACACCCGCGAATACGCCATCGGTAAACCAGTAATATTTGATCTCGCTGAGCATGACTTCAGTAAGAGTCTGCGCGATCTCGATCGCCCTTGGGCCCTGAAGGGCGAGTTGCGCATACTTGGGACCGGCGAATTCCACTTCGCATTCGAAGGTGTTGGCTTCGCAGATATGCGCGAAATCCTTATCCTGATTAGATGCATTCACGCAAATAAAGTATTCATCGTCGGCAACCTTGTGGACCAGGATGTCGTCGACGAATCCGCCGTGGTCGTAGAGCAGGCCGGAGTATTGGGCCTGGCCCTGTTTCAGCTTCGATACCGCATTCGTCGTGACGTATTCGACCAGGTTCAGCGCCCCCGGACCGCGGACCTCGATCTCGCCCATGTGGCTGACGTCGAAAAGCCCTGCGGCGGTTCGTACCGTGTTGTGTTCATCGATGAGTCCGGAATACTGGACGGGCATGTCCCAGCCGCCGAAATCGACCATTTTCGCGCCTGCCGCGCGGTGCACTTCATTGAGCGGCGTCCGCTTCAGATTTGCTGTTTCCATTATTTCGCCGGTGAAACCGAGATCGCTTTCAACTGGTTGCCGTTAGACACGGTGCCCGAAATGACGACCCTCTTGCCTGCGTACTTCGCGGCGAGTTGTTCGTCGGTCAAAACCCACGCCTCAGTGTCCGTCTGTAAGGTGTATTTTGGAGCCTTGATGACAGGGCATTGAGTGGCAAGGGCAGATCTGGCGGGTTCATTCTTTTGAACGGTTCCGACAAACGTTTTGGGAGATGCTGCGGCCACGCACACACCTGCGAACACAAGCAGAAAAGCGCACCTTCTCATTGAGTATTTATTGTAGCGTTGCCTGATCGGAGGACGCCCACTTTGGAAGCGCACAGGCGGCGCATTCGGCTGCCACCTTCCCGTCGCGCTGAAATCTTTGGCCGCAGCGGGGACACTTCCAGCGTTCCAGTCTGCCCTGCAGGATCAAATAGGCAATCACGGCGACGACGAACAGTATCAATGGGCCATTGGGGAAAAGAGATTTAACCGCGAAGCTGATCAGCAGCAGCGCTACAGGCACAAGCCACACTGCCCGTCGCTGTTTTCGGTAACTTACCCAAGCCTCGTCATACTCCGGCAAGGCGCAATTCATCCTCGATTTCGTAAAGACGGTCGTCCAGATTCCTGGTTGGTTTGCCCGCGGCCTTCACGGCCTCCAGTTTTTTCTGGATCCCGATTTTTTGTTTGAGTAAACCGGCGACTTTCTGGTTCGGCGCGGGAGTTGGAGCAACTGGCGCGGGCTTGACAACTGATTTCCCTTTGGCTTTGGGTTTTGCTTTCAAGCCGGCTTTAAAGCGAAATGCCGTTATCGTTGCAGGGGGTTTCAGGGAAGCACTAAAGTCGCGATGATATTCCTGCGCGATCTGCGCGGCTTCGAGCAGCAGATCGCGGAACCTGTTTTCCATCGCCTGCTTCGCCTGAACGCGCAGGGATTCGCCCTGCTGCTTCCACTTCTGATATTCCGAGATAACATTGTCCATGAGATGTCTGCCGATATTTTAGCCGGAGGGCGCTGCTCCAGACGCGGCTTCGTTCTCTCGGCTGCTTCGCTTGGTTTTACCAGTATGCTCGCGCGGGCGCAGCAAGAGACCACCTTTTCGTCGGATGTTCAGGTGGTCAATATCCTTGCCACTGTGCGCGACAAGAAGGGCCAGATCATCCGGGACCTGACCAAAGACGATTTCTCTCTGCTTGAAAACGGACGCCCGCAAACCATCCGCTACTTCTCGCGCGAGACAGATCTTCCGCTGACGATCGGTCTGCTTGTCGATACCAGCATGAGCCAGGAGAAGGTGCTGGATGCCGAGCGCGGGGCTAGTTACAGATTTGTCGATCAGGTGCTTCGTGAGAATAAAGACCATGTTTTCGTGATGCAGTTCGATCTCACGGTGCAAACGCGCCAGATTCTTACCTCTTCACGGAAACAGCTGGAAAGCTCGCTGCCTTTCGTCGACACGCCCACAAAGAAGGAATTGCGGAGCCAATGGGGCGGCGGAACGCTGCTTTATGATTCGATCGTACAGGCCTCGGAAGACGTGATCGCGAAGCAGAAGGGACGCAAAGCGCTGATCGTTCTTTCCGACGGCGGAGAGAATGGGAGCACTGCAACGATTGCCGAAGCGATCGAAGCGGCCCATCGCGCCGACGTACTGATTTACACGATTCTGTATGCGGATTCAAGCTACCCTTCATTCGGGATGGATGGCAAGGGCATCATGAACCGTCTGGCGAAAGAGACTGGCGGCGGGCATTTTGAAGTCTCGAAGAAGATGACAATCGATCAGGTCTATGCGGTGATCGAAGAGGATTTGCGCAGCCAGTACAGTTTGGGTTATGTACCCGCGACCGATCCCGATGTGCCGGCTAGTTCCGGATTCCGACGGATTCAGTTGACAGTGAAAAGACCGGCGATGGTAGTGCAGTCGCGTGATCGTTACTGGGCTGAGGTGCCGCCGCGCAGCTGAGTCAGCAACCCGGTAATCTGCTGCGGAGGCGCAAGCAATGCGCCGGCAATATTCAGCAGGAGCCGGCCGTCACCCGCATCGCCAAAGGCCACCGATTCAACACGCACGAAGGATTGCATTTGCGCCGGCAGGAGGGCGCCCGGGTCGGCGGCCTTACGGACTGACTTCGCGAGAGCGTCGCGGATTTTGTCTTGCAGCGCTGCGCCCAGAGATCCGGATCGCAACGCTTCACCCAGCGAACCATCCGCCTGAATGTCGCCAACCTCGGCGTCGAGTCGCACGCCCTTGCTTCGGTCCACGACCGGGGTCAGGAGCACGCTAACCGTGCCGTCGCCGCCAATCAGTCTTTTCGCATTCTCTTTTCCGAAGGCCTTGATGCAGGCCCACTTTTCCAAATGCATCCGCACTGTAAGCCGAGCGGCGGGGGCAGCCGGAATAATAGTCGCGTCTTCCACGGAGATACGTTCGCCGCAGTGGTTGGACTGGTTGAGCTGCTCCTGTAAAAGAGGTGTCAGATGAGCCTGAAAATCGACGAGATCCGCACGCAGCCGGAAGCCGGGCTGCTGCTCGCCTTCCGCCGATACGCTGCCTGAAAGGGTAACGGCTACAGGCTGGCCGAGGATATCGAGAGAAGACCGGATCGGCGGAATGTCAAAAGTCAGCGCGGCACCGAAGGCCGCCGAGACGGCAATGGTGACTTGAAGCAGAGATGCAAAGGGCAGCCGCAAATCTGTCTGACGTGACCTGGCACAACAGGGGTTTCAGGAACTACTTGCGAAGGATTTTATCCACAGCCTTCGCCAGCTCCTTAAATTCTTCACAGGCGGGGGAGGCGGGATCGTATTCGCGCACTGTCAGGCCGCTCGACACGGCTTCGGCTATTACGATTCGTTGTCCGATTCCTGGCAGAACCTTCTTTCCCATTTCTTCCAGCGACCTCGACAGGCTGCGGCCCAAGTTTGTATTTTTCAAGACCTTTGACGGCACGAATCTGATTCGCGGCTTTTTGGAGCGTCTTTGGGCTCTCGCTTTGAGCGCCTGGTTCAAGGCCACCTTCACCGGAAACAAGTCCAGTGGGGACGGTCCGCAAGGCAGCAACACCAGGTCGGCCAGCAACATCGCCTGGTAGGCAACATAGGGCATTCCGGGAGGCGTATCTATCAAAACGACATCGGCGCTCTTTTCGGCGGCCTTTACTCTGGCGCGAAGTTCATCGGCGCTGTCGCGGGTTAGCTTCTCTACACATACTTTAAGAATTCCTTCGCCCTGTTCGGCCCAGGCGGCGAGACTATGCTGTGGATCGGCATCCAGCGCAATGACGGTCTGACCCATCTCGTGGAACTCGCCAGCCAGATTTCCGGTGATGGTGGATTTCCCGATTCCTCCCTTGCGTCCTGCCACGACAACCACGGCCATGGAAGATACTATAGCCTTAAAGGATGATCTCCACGGCTGGTTTCGTTTTGGCGCTCATGCTGTTTCAGTATCCTTATCCCGGCGGGTATCCGGCCAGGACGCGGGTGCCGGCGCAGCCCGCTAACCCGGGCGGCGCGAACACGGGCGCGGTCGCCACGTTCCATGGCATTTTCAAGTCGGCTGACAAAAAATTCATCACTGTTGAGGTGGAAGACGGCCAGACGATGCGGATGTACATTACAGGCTCAACCAAATTCTGGCGTGACGACAAGGCTGCGAAGGCATCTGATTTTCACAGCGATGAGAAAGTCACGATCGATACTTCACGCGATGCCCGGATGAATCTGATCGCTGTGCGGGTCGAGTGGGCTAAGCCTGTGCCGAAGACCGATAAGGATACGAAGAGCCGGCCGGATTCGCAATAAGCGCCCAATTTGTCGGTGGCCGAACAGGCCGACGGGGGCGTCGGCCGCGGACTGGGGAGTCCGCCCCACGCAAAACGCAAATCTAGCTATAGCTAGGCTTGTGTCCACGAAATAACTAGACAGTCGCTTTTTTCCGTTTTCTGGATTTGGGACTCGTGCA
>Ga0182013_10003957_pt1 | contig 18118 bp, 10 predicted proteins | sample 612S2MmetaG_FD_120487 | JGI IMG/M metagenome (GOLD analysis project Ga0182013, IMG submission 120487) | Permafrost microbial communities from Stordalen Mire, Sweden - 612S2M metaG | ecosystem: Environmental > Terrestrial > Soil > Wetlands > Permafrost | place: Sweden: Stordalen | collected...
CAGCTTGCCGGAGTGATGCTCGCTGAGCGAAGCGCGGATTTCGGAAAGCTCCTTCTCGCGCTCTTCAGGTGTGACAAGTTTCGTGAGCACGGCACGCGCGTCGTCTTCTCTCCCCTTGAGCATCAGGAAGCGCGGCGTCTCAGGCACAAGCAGCAGGAGCAGCAGGAAGAGTGCCGCAGGAATCGTTCCGGAGAGGAACATGTAGCGCCAGCCAATGCTGTTGAGCCACGCGTCGCCGCTGCCTCCGCGCGAAATTCCATAGTTGACGAAATAAATCACCAGCATGCCGAAGATGATGGCGAACTGATTCCACGCCACCAGGTTTCCGCGGATTTTGGGTGGCGCGATTTCGGCGATGTACATGGGCGAAAGCATAGAGGCGAGGCCCACGCCAATGCCGCCGAGGATGCGGTAGACCACAAAGGCGCTCATGTAGCCGGGACCACCATGACCGATGGGCGCAAAGGGAAACTCCGGCGCCGCTGCTCCCAATGCCGAGAGAAGGAAGAGTACCGCGGCAATCACCAATCCGCGCTTGCGGCCGATGCGTGTGCTGACCCATCCGCCGATGAGGCCGCCGACGATGCAGCCGATGAGCGCGCTCGAAACCACGAAGCCGAGCAGCGAATTGGCCGCGTTGGCTTGTGCCGGATTGGCCAGGTCGGCAAAGCGCGGATCGATGAAGTACGACTTGAGGCTGCCCACCGCGCCGTTGATCACGGCGGTGTCGTAGCCGAAGAGCAGACCGCCGAGCGTGGCGATCAGCGTCAACAGGATCACATACGGGTTGATGCGCGGCATAGAGCTCCAGGGAATTCAGAGCGCCCAGTCCATTTCTCTTGAACTAAATCGCTTAAATTGCCCACTTCCAGATTGTCCAATTGCAGAACATTGGAATCATAGCCTATCCAATCCACAGTCCGGCAGGCGGTTGTATAGTTTCGCCATGGACAAAAAGCCATTGCGGTCGCGGGAATGGTTTGGCGGGCAGGACAGGGACGGTTTCATTCACCGCAGCTGGATGCGGAACCAGGGATTTCCCGGAGACGTGTTCGATGGGCGTCCGGTGATCGGCATCTGCAACACGTGGAGCGAACTGACTCCGTGCAATGCTCATTTTCGCGAACTGGCGGAACGGGTCAAGTTTGGCGTGTGGGAAGCGGGCGGGTTCCCGCTGGAGTTTCCGGTTATGTCGCTCGGCGAGACGCTGATGCGGCCCACAACGATGATGTTTCGCAACCTGGCGAGCATGGATGTGGAAGAGACCATCCGCGCCAATCCGTTGGACGCGGTGGTGCTGCTGTGCGGCTGCGACAAAACTACGCCTTCGCTCATCATGGGCGCTGCAAGCTGCGACGTTCCGACCATCGTGGTGAGCGGCGGCTCAATGCTCAATGGCCGCTACAAGGGCCAGCCAATTGGATCCGGAACGATTGTGTGGCAACTGAGCGAGGCAGTGAAGGCGGGAACGGTCAGCCGCCAGGAATTTATGGACGCTGAGAGCTGCATGAGCCGCTCGGCCGGCCACTGCATGACCATGGGGACAGCCTCGACAATGGCCTGCATGGTGGAGTCGCTGGGGCTCTCTCTGCCCGGCAACGCAGCGATTCCAGCAGTCGACTCGCGGCGCAAGGTGCTGGCGCACGAATCGGGGAGGCGCATCGTCTCGATGGTGCACGAGGACCTGCGCATTTCGAAGATCCTGAAGCGCGAAGCATTTCTGAATGCCGTTCGCGCCAACGCCGCCATTGGCGGCTCTACGAATGCGGTTATTCATTTGATCGCGTTTGCTGGCCGTTTGGGAGTTGCACTGACACTCGACGACTGGGATAAATACGGACGCGATGTGCGGACGATTCTGGACATGCAGCCTTCCGGCCGGTTCCTGATGGAAGATTTTTACTACGCGGGAGGATTGCCGGCGGTGCTTGGTTCCTTGGCCGCTCATGGGCAATTGGATGATGACGCGCTGACCGTGAACGGGCGCACCATGGGCGAGAACGTGAAGGATGCGCCGGTGTGGAACACCGAGGTGATTCGCGATTACCAGAATCCGATTGTGGCGAGTGGCGGATTAGCCGTTCTGCGCGGCAACCTGTGCCCCAATGGAGCGGTGCTGAAGCCATCCGCGGCCACGCCTGCCTTGATGAAACACCGCGGCCGGGCAGTTGTCTTTGAAGACATCGAGCAATACAAGGCGCGCATTGACGACCCAAACTTGGACATCGACGAGAACAGCGTGATGGTGTTGAAGAACTGCGGCCCCAAGGGGTATCCGGGCATGCCGGAGGTGGGCAACATGGGATTGCCGCCGAAATTGCTGGCGCGCGGCATCACTGACATGGTGCGCATCAGCGATGCGCGCATGAGCGGCACGGCCTACGGGACGGTCGTGCTGCATGTGTCGCCGGAAGCAGCGACGGGCGGCCCTCTGGCACTGGTGCGCGAAGGCGACTGGATCGAGCTCGATGTCGAAGCGCGCCGTCTGCATTTGGACGTCGACGATGCGGAGTTGGTGAAGAGGCGTGCAGAATGGGTTGCACCGGAGCCCGCGTTCAAATCGGGATACCAGTCCTTATATGTGAAGCATGTCCTCCAGGCGGACGAGGGAGCGGACTTTGATTTTCTCCTGGGTTGCAGGGGACACGCGGTGCCGCGCGACTTGCACTAGGACTGCGGAAACACTAGCTGCGTGAAGACTTTTGAATCTCTGGCTAAACTTTTCGGAGCAACAGACGATGCAGTTGGGCGATCGAAGATTTGCGAAGTATCCGAGCCTGCAAGAGCGTGTCGTGCTCGTCACGGGCGGTGCCACGGGCATTGGCGAGTCAATCGTGACGCACTTTGCGCGACAGGGCGCACGTGTGGCATTCTTCGATATTCAGGATGCGCCGGCGACGAGACTCGTGGAGAGTCTGCGCGCCGAGGGATGCCACGCACCGCATTATGTGCACTGCGATCTGACCGATACCGCGGCTTTGCTGCGATCCGTTAAGGATGTCATTACTGCGTTCGGCTCCGTCGATGTGCTGGTCAACAACGCAGCCAACGATCGGCGTCATTCAATCGAAGAAGTCACTTCGGAATTCTGGGATCAATGCCTGCAGCAGAACCTGAAGCATTATTTCTTCTGCATCCAGGCGGTGTTGCCTTCGATGCGCAAGGCTGGGCGCGGGTCCATCATCAATCTCTCGTCCATTGCGTGGGTGATTCCAACCACGGGGTTGCCGGCCTACAACACTGCGAAAGCGGGTATTGTAGGACTGACACGTACGCTGGCACACGAGCTCGGCAAAGACGGCATTCGCGTGAATGCTGTGCTACCCGGCGCGATCAACACCGAAAAGCAGAAAAAGCTCGTGCTGACTCCCGAATACAAGGCCGAGGTGATGGGGCGCCAGGCGCTCAAGCTGGACATACAGCCCGAAGATGTGGCGCGGCTGGTGCTGTTTTTGGCGGCAGACGATTCAAGCGCCATCACCAACCAGAGCTATGTCGTGGATGGCGGGTTCGTGTGAGCGCCAGAGATCAGGGTTCAGAGATCAGTGTGCAGGGAATTCGAATGATTCGCTGCGCTGCGTTATGCTTCCTGGCGGCCATAATGGCCGGCATGGTCGGCTTGCTGTCTGCGCAGACTCCGCCTGACAACGCTGCTTCAGCTCCATCGCGGATTGCGCCGGATTCGAGCATGCCTTTACCTGAATCGGCGGAATATAACGCGGTGCAGAAGCGTCTCGCGCAAGGCTGGAACACCTGGGATGTTCATAGCGTAACCACGCAGGTTCTGCTTCCTGAAGGCCTGGCGATTCGCGTCGGCATGAAGCATAACACCACCGAAGGCGGCGATGCGTTTCTCGCGGATGCGCTGATCGGGCGGCAGGCCAAAGGCGCGGAGGTGGTGACGCCAGGGCCGCACGCGTGGGATGGCAGCTATACCGATCTGCGCGTGGATTGGGAAGGGCATAGCTGGCGCATTCAGACCGCGCACAACGGTGGAGACCTCGTCATTCTGGTGACGCCGCTCGAATCGAAGAGTGGAGCACTTCCGCCAACGGTGGTGTTCAGCGTGGGCACGCTGTGGAATCTGCATGCAGGTATGGTCGTGTTCGGCGGACCCAGAACAATCATGACCACTGGAGTGAATGCGGCAATAGAGATTGACTGTACATGCGCGGAGAGCGCGGCCCCATCAACGTTGAGCGTTCCAATCGACACGCCGTACCTGGCAGCGGATCTGACCGGCCCTGTGGGAGTCAGCGCGCAACAGATGGACGTGGCACACAACGAACAAAAGCCGCCGCTCACGCTGGAACAAATTCGAAGTATTATTGATCGCGAGCGAGCGGCATACGAGAAGAGCGTCGCGGCAGCCGGCGCGAATGCGCCCATTGTCGATGCAATCGAGACCACGCTGGGCTGGGACACGATCTACGAGCCGGAAAAACAGCGCGTGATTTCACCCGTGAGCCGCGGATGGAGCGAAAACTGGGGCGGCTACGTCCTCTTTGACTGGGACACGTTTTTTGCCGCCACACTGGCTTCCATCGGCGACCGAGACCTGGCCTATGCCAACGCCCTCGAGATTCTGCGCGAGTCAACCGCGCAGGGATTTGTGCCTAACTATGCGCGTGCTGGCGGCTGGAAGAGCTCGGACCGCTCAGAGCCTCCCGTGGGTGCAATCACTGTGCTGAGTCTCTACAAACAATTTCACGATCGCTGGTTTCTTGCCGACGCCTACGCGCCCCTTCTCGCCTGGAATCGCTGGTGGGCCGCGCATCGCGATCTGCAGGGCTATCTCACCTGGGGCAGCGATGGCGACAACCGGCCGGCGAACCTCGACGACGATTCGCGCGGAACCTGGCAGGGCGCCATCTTCGAGTCGGGCCTCGACAACAGCCCCATGTACGACGGCACCACATACAACAAGCGAACGCATCTGCTCGAATATGCCGACGTCGGCTTGATGAGTATGTACATTGCCGACTGTGACGCGCTGGCCGAGATTGCCGATGCGCTCGGCAAGCCCGATAACGTGAAAGAGTTGAGGGCGCGGTCTGAAAAATATCGCGCCAAACTCGCAACCATGTGGGACGACAAAGCAGGCATCTTCCTCAACGTGAATCTGCATACCGGAGAAAAGAGCTTGCGGCTATCGCCGACGAATTTTTATCCGCTCATGGCAAAAGCTGCCACTCCCATCCAGGCGCGCATCATGGTCGACAAACATTTGACCAACCCCCAGGAATTTTGGGGCGACTGGATGATTCCTGCCATTGCACGCAACGATCCGGCATTCAAAGATCAGGACTACTGGCGCGGCCGCATCTGGGGGCCGATGAATTACCTCGTATACCTGGGGCTGAAGAACTACGATGTCCGGGCCGCGCGCTGGGCGTTTGCAGGCCAAAGCTATGCGCTTTTCCTGAAAGAGTGGAAGGAAAAAGGCCACGTGCACGAGAACTACAACGCGATTCTCGGCGTTGGTGACGATGTTTCATCAAGCGATCGCTTCTACCACTGGGGCGCGCTGCTCGGATACGTAGATTACCTCGAAGAACAAAGCCACTGAAGCACCCAGCGGAGCTTCGTCAGCGCCAAACCTCGCCGGAAATAATTGTGGTATCGATACACCCAAGCGGAACCGCATGGCTTACCATGCTCGGTGGGAAGGTTCGATGATGAAACCCGCTTTGAAGATACACTCCACAGCCGCTGCATTCCTTTTGGCCGCCACAACGTGCTTATTCGCCACCGCAGCCACTGCGCAGGGGGCCGACAGCGCCGCTAAGGTCGCCGGCGATTGGGCCAGCACGCTCATTGCGGATGGCTCGGAACTGCACCTGGCCATGCACATTGTGATTGGCAAAGACGGCACCGTCGCCACCACCATCGACAGCATCGATCAGGGCGACTATGCAACGCCGGCTTCCGCAAGCACGTTCAAGGACTCCAAGCTGACGTTTTCCATCGACGCTTACCACGTGACCTATGAGGGAACGGTTAATAAAGACGGCACGGAGATCGATGGCAACTTCACGCAGGGCCCGGCCTTCCCTCTCAAATGGACACGCGGATCAACGGAGTCTGGAGCGGTTTCAGCCGTCATCGGCCGGCTTTCGAGGCTGCAGTCGCTGCCCGATGGCGCGTGGAAGACGCATGCCGGCGATGTGGCCCACGGCGAGGCGGTGAATCTGGATGAATCCGGATGGCAGCCAGCGCCCAAAGAAGGCAAGGTGGGCACCGACGCCGTGTGGTTGCGCCAGACATATCGCATTCCGGCCGATCTGCAGGGCTACGATCTTACCGGCGCGCGCATCTGGTTCCACCTCAACGCCAACGCCGACTCGCCCATCCCCGAAATCCTGTACTTCGATGGCCGCCGCGTGGCCATGGGCGACGACCTCGACCCCGTCGTGCTTTTCGAGAGCGCCAAGCCCGGCGATACAGTGACGGTCGCCATGAAGATGCTGCACACCACCAAGGTGAAGAGCGTTTTCGGCGCGACGTTGCGTGTGGAAGCGCCGGCGAGTCGGCCCGATCCTCAGGATCTCCGCATCGAGTTCCTCGCCGCTGCCAGGCTTGTACCCTCGCTTGCGCCTGGTGATGCTGCATCTCTGGCGGCGCTGGATAGCGCCATCGCCGCAGTGGACGTGAAGGCGCTCGACGCGCACGACCAGGCTGGATTCGACGCCAGCCTAAAAGCGGCGCATACCAAACTGGAGCCTCTCAAGCCAATTGTTCGGCAGGCCACCTACCACCTCACCGGTCAATCGCACATCGACGCGGCGTGGCTCTGGCCTTGGACGGAGACGGTGGATGTGGTCAAGCGCACCTTCGGGACCGCGTTGCAGTTGATGCACGAGTATCCGCAGTACACCTACTCGCAGTCGGCCGCGGCCTATAACGAGTGGCTCGCGCAAAAGTATCCCGACATGAACGAGGAGATCGCCCAGCGCATCAAGGAAGGCCGCTGGGAGGTGGTCGGCGGCATGTGGGTCGAGCCCGACCTGAACATGCCCGACGGCGAATCGCTCGTGCGGCAACTGCTGGTGGGCAAACGCTGGTTCAAGCAGGCCTATGGATCGGATGTGCGCATCGGCTGGAATCCCGACTCTTTCGGCTACACGCTGCAGCTTCCGCAAATCTACAAGAAGAGTGGCGTGGATTATTTCGTCACCACCAAGATGACGTGGAACGATACGAATCAAATGCCGTTCAAACTGTTCTGGTGGCAATCGCCCGACGGCTCAAAGGTACTCACGTATTTCCCGCCGGGGTTGAGCACGGATCTGAGCCCGCTGCGCGAGGCCAACGACTTGGTGGAGCGGCGCAAGCTCGCGCCCGGCACGACCGAGATGATGGACATCTACGGCGTGGGTGATCACGGCGGCGGCCCCACGCGCGCGTTACTCGACGAAGGCTTCCACTGGCAAGGCAAAGCCGCCAATGGCGAAGACCACATCGTTCCCAAATACGAATTCGGTCTCGCGCAGCCGTTCTTCACTTCGATTGAAAAGCAGATTGCGCCGGAGAGCCCTTCGTGGAACTACCAGTCCATCGCCAAGGGCTACACGCCGCCGGCCGCAATTCCCGGCAAGGTTTCTATTCCGACGTGGACGAGCGATCTCTATCTCGAATATCATCGCGGCGTCTTCACCACGCAGGCCAATCACAAGCGCAACATGCGCGACTCTGAAGTGCAGGTTCTGGATGCGGAGAAGTGGGCATCGCTCGCCTGGCTCGACGGCAAGAGCTATCCGGGCGCTGAGATCACCGAGGACTGGAAGAAAGTGCTCTTCAACCAATTCCACGACCTCGCCGCGGGCTCGGGTATCGGCGTCATCTACAAAGACGCGCAAAAAGACTACGACGTGGTGCGCTGGTCGACGAATGAAATCTCTTCGGGCGCGCTCGCAACCATTTCGGAAAGCGCGGACACGAGCGGCGAGGGCATCCCTGTCCTTATCTACAATCCGCTTGGATGGGAGCGCTCCGGCGACGTTGCGGTAAAAGTGCAGCTGCCGGAGAACAGCCGCGAAGCCGTGGCGATTCGCGAGGGATCTTCGGCGCCGGGCCTTCCATTGCAATCGAAGATCGATGCGAAGACGGGCATCGCAGAACTCACGGTACATGTGAGCGATGTTCCGGCGCTGGGCTACAAGACGATCCACATTCTGCCGTCGAAGGTGGGCACAGCCATGGGCGCATCGGCGCACGACGATGCCGAGTCGATCACCCTCGAGCGCGATGGCCTGCGAGTCCGCGTCGACAAAAAGAACGGCTGCATCACGAGCCTCGAAAAGTCAGCAGCACCGGGCCATACCGGCTTCGAAGCATTGGCGGCGAAGGGATGCGGCAATGAGCTGCAGGCATTTACCGACAAACCAAAAGACTACGACGCATGGAATATCGATCCGGGCGCGCTCGATGTAGCGCCGGCTGTGGTCAGCAAAGTCGACTCCATTGAGCTCGTAGGCGAGCACACGCCTGACCCGGCCATTCGCATCGTGCGCACCTGGCAAAGCTCGAAGTTTGTGCAGACCATTACGCTGCCGCCGGCTTCGGGTCTGGTCGACATCGATAACGAAATCGACTGGCACGAAACTCACGTACTATTGAAGGCCGCGTTCTCGCTCAGCGCAAGCGGTCCATTTGCGACGGTCGAAGTTCCGTATGGAACCATCGAGCGGCCGACCACGCGCAACAACAGCTGGGAGAAGGCGCAGTTTGAAGTGCCGGCGATGCGTTGGGCTGACCTGGGCGACGGCAAGCATGGACTGAGCATTCTGAACAACTCGAAGTACGGCTACGATGCAGTCGGGAATGTTCTGCGGCTGACACTGCTGCGCTCGCCCATCGATCCCGATCCCGAGGCAGATCGCGGGCATCATCACTTCCACTACGCGCTCTATCCGCACGCGGGCGCGTGGAAGGACGCGCTGACAGTGCGGCGCGGCTACGAGTACAACTACCCGCTCACAGCGCTCGTGACCACGGCACATGGCGGGGCTTTGCCGTCCGCGCATTCCTTTGGCTCGGTCGGACCGGAGAATGTAACTCTGACTGCGGTGAAGAAAGCCGAAGATACAAACAGCCTGATCTTCCGTGCGTATGAATGGGCGGGCAAGGAGGCGACGGCGGAGTTCCATGTGCCACCGGGCGCGACGGCGGCCACGGTGACGAATATGCAGGAGACGCCGGAAGGCGGTGCGCTGGAACTCTCAGGCGACACGGTAAAGGCGCCGATTCACCCCTACGAGATTCTCACCATCCGCGTCGACTATCCAGCACCTGTGGCGCGACAGCCAAGGTAAGCCTGGGGCCGGGTCAAAAGCAAAGGGGCTTCGAAGACGAAGCCCTTCTTTGTTACTCTAACGAAGAGGATTGAGCGCATGAGCATTACTTCCCCGTTCGTTGTGGTTCCCGTCATTATCGTCATCTTCGCGTTGGCAATCTGGTTTGCCACCAGCAGCAAGGAAGACGGCCACTCGTCGCACTGAGGTACTCAGCCTGAATGCGTGGCCGAGCATGACCCAGCTCAGCGTACGATGACTTGTCTAGGGATTTTCGTAAAGCGACTTGGGCGGCGCAGAAAATTGAGAAGCAACCGCGGATCCCTCGGCTGCACCTCAGGATAATAACGCTGAACTGAAAGGCCCGCTCAGACTGAGCGGGCCTTTCAATGGTGTTGCTAAGGAGATGGAATTCCGGCAAGATTACGCGCCGGGATTCTCCTTCTTTTCCTTGTCCTTATCGTCCTTCTTGTCTTTGTTCTTGTCCTTGTTGTCGGGCTTGGGCGGCGGAGGTGGTTCCGGCTTAGCCTTCGGTGGCGGAACGGCCTCAGGAGCCGGTCTGCGTTCTTCGGGCGCCGGCGGATTCACCTTTGCCGGTGGAGGCGGAGGAACAACCGGCGCGTTATGCATGGGCGCCGGAGGCGGCGGCACGGGCCTTGAACTCCCTTCCGGCGTCGGAGCGGGTTTGGCTTCCTGAGCGGGGAAAGATCCCGCCGGGCCATGTGGCGGATTCGGCGGAGGAATCGGCATTCCCCTTGCCGGGGGCGGCGTGAACTTTACGGCGTTCGTCGGCGGCGCCACCACTGCATGTCCAACCGGAGGCTTGATCTGCGGAGCAGCTTTCACGGGCGGCTCCACAGGCCTCGCACCGGGAGTCGCCGTGACCGCTTTTCCGGTTTGATTGATGAACACAGGCCTTGCCACGCTGACTTGCGGAGCGCGCGCGGGCGGAGGCCCAGCGACCGTTGCCTGGCGCGTCGGCTGTGGCAAAGGAGCTGCAATCGGCTGCACGTGCTGTACCATTTGTGCGTTCACCGGCACAGCCACCTGACGTACCGGCCGTCCAGCGGCGAAGTCCGCCGTGTTCATGGCGGTCACGCCGATGGTGCGGTTCACATAAGTCACGTTGGTGATATTGACGTTTACGTACGTCGTCTGTACGTGGACCATCGGCGTGGGTGTGATGTTCGAGATGTTCACTCTGTCGATGTAGCGCTGGCTGCACGGATACCAGGGGCGATACGGCTCCCCTGGCCCAAGCGGGAACCAAACAGACAGGACGCCCCCGCCGAATTGGACGCCGCCTGCAAAAACCACCAAGGCGGGTGACCAGATGGGATGCTCGGCAGGCGGACCCGGAACCCAGCCCCACCGGCCGTTGAACGAAACCCAGCGTCCATAGTGGAAGGGCGCGTAGCCCCACGGCTCATCTTCCACCCAGACCCAACCCCACGGCGCGTGGTTCACCCAATGCCCGTAGTGGTAGGGCGCCCAACCGGAGGGGACGGAATTGGGGAACCAGACGGCGCCATAGGGCGTTCCTGGCATCCACTGGCCAGCCGCGTCGAGTTCGTAGGCGCCGGGAATCTCGCGGCTGACGTAGCGGTACGATTGCGACATTGCGATTTGTTGGTCGCGCTGACGGCTCCAGTTATCCAGGTTGTCCCAGTCGGCGGGCTGCAGCCATTGCGGATAGACTGGGTTCGACCCGATCAGTTCAAGCGATTGTTCGTTACCGATTTGCTGGCCGAACCCTCCTGCCCCGGTGATAAATAGATTGGCGTCATAAGTGGTGAAAACCGCAGATGGCTCATCCCCCATCACATCCACGCGCAACTCTCCCGGATACGAAAGGGTGGAGCTACCGCTGGGAGTATTGATGTAAACCGACTGGCCGTCCCACAAGCCATTGGAACGAACGTGAATCGATCCTTGCCCGACGCCGAAGGTGATGCCCTCAGGCGATGAATCGACGAGGCTGACGTCAGAGTTAGGGCCAATACGCACGAAGGTTTGCCCGACCTGGATTTCGGCGCGGCCATCAAAATCGGTGAACACGCGATCCCCAGGTCCAATTGGCAGATTCGGAAGCGCCTGGCCCCAATCGTCTGTGCCGGCGGGTTGAATCGAAACAGTTCCCGTAACGTAGGAGATCCGACCGGCCTGTGCGGGCGGATCGGGCTGCGCCTGCGATTGCGTGCAGGCAAAAGAGAAAAAGGCCGCTGCGGCAAACGCCAACAACAACCTTTTGGGTGAGGAGGGAGCAAAACGAAGCATACGTACAGGTCCTTTCCATGGTGCTCTGTTTTCCAATTCCAGCCGGATCCCTGCATTGCGGATGATCGGAAAAACCGGTTCGAGAATTGAAACTGAAACGCTTTGCGAACGACGATTTAGGCCAGCCAAATCGGCTCGCCATTTTCATCGCGCAGTGAGATTGTGTTTCATGCTGGATACTAACCCGGATTGGCGCGGAAAGTGGCAGGAATCTCTGGGCCGGTTGCCAGCCGATTCCAGGAACCGCCCGCCGAAGCGCGGCGTATAACAAAGGCAAGAGGGACGAAGGTCATGGTGCAACAACGAATTGAGAAGGTTACGGTTTGCCTCGCCATGCTGGCGGTGGCTGCTGTTGCGACGGGTTGCTTCCGCGTTCATGTGGACAAGGACGCCGATGGCAAGGAGAAGAATGTTCAGGTCGATACTCCCTTTGGAGGGGTTCATGTGAATACGAACCAGACCACGGCCTCTGACCTTGGCTTGCCCGCCTATCCTGGCGCCCACCTCGTCAGCGATGACGATAAACATAAGTCGGCGGATGTGCATCTCGGCTTTGGCGAGTGGGAACTGCGCGTGCGCGCCGTCAGCTACGGCACCGCTGACACGCAGGACCAGGTGTCCGCCTTCTATAAGAAAGCCTTGAACCATTTCGGAGACGTGATTACCTGCCAGGGACATTCGCCGGTCGGAACCCCGACGGCAACCTCCCAAGGGCTAACCTGCGCCGACGATGGGAAAGGCGCCAACGTCAAAATTGACCGCAGCGATTATGGCGGGGACGACAGCAGCGTCGAGCTGAAGGCTGGTTCCAAGCGCCATCAGCACATCGTTGGGTTTGAGCACTCAAAAGACGGCGAAACCCGCTTTGCTCTGGTTGCGCTCGACTTGCCCGCCGGAGCGGTTGAGGGCTCAGGCAAGAGCGACTAGAGCGGTCCTGCTCGCTGCCCCTACCCATGAATCGCTCTTGGATTCGTGGGTAGGAAAGCACAAACCCCCTGCGAGCAACCGCCGCACTGCAAGTGCTTAGAAGCGGCCCATGGTTACGCGCACGATCTCGGGCTTCTCATAGAAACAGAGGCCGCGATCGGTTTCGTCGCCATTCAGCAGGCGCAGCGGCTTCCAGTTTCCGTTATCGTAAATTCCCTGCTGCGCCGTCGTGATCTGGCTGCGAATCCATGGCAGCTTACCTGGTAAATGGAAGCTGACGCTGGCGTCGATGCCGGTGACGAGGAACTCGTCCGGCCCGAGCTGGGCGATGATCACCGCTCCGTGTGCGTCTTTCGTGCCAGGAGCGCGGCGGCCATCGGGCTGCGGAAAGCCGAACGACACGGTGGCCTGCCACGCGCCAAAGTCAATCTCCTGCGTTGCCTGGCCTGGCTCTTCTACGGTGGTCTTCACCTTGCCGTCGAATTCCAGCTGTGCAAGATCACGCATCATGGGCTCGACTAGCGAGAAGTTGTAACCATGCGCCTTGAATGGCTGGTCGCCGAGAATGTTCCACCCCGATTGGTCCACGCCGAACGGTGAGAAACCAAGCGCGCCGTCACCCAACGCGTAGAAAAAGAACTTGGCGAAGTTATCGTCACGGCCGGTTTCAGGAATCCAGAGTGGGTTGTCGGGGCGGTGATACGCCTGCATGGTCTCGCGGTAGAAAGGTGAGTCGTCCGTGTAGATATCAGGACCAATCATGTCGAGCGATGGAGCCAATGCGCGCCACAAGCCGACAAGCTTCTGCACGGCGCCGCCGCTGGGGTAGCCGATGCCCGGCGTATCCAATTGGCGCTGAGATGTCTCCGCGGCAGGATAATCGATCCACACGTTGATGTAGAGCGGGATGTTGAACTCCTGCTTGCCCGCCGCGGCAATCTCGTTGATGTACTTCGCCTGGTAGTAGGCTTGGAAGATCTCGTCGGTCTCGGAACCGAAGACTTGACCCCATGTGCCGGGCTGTTTGTGCGCGGCAGCAAGCAGATCCGACGGAACCGGTCCGGCAATCAGGCGATTCGCCTCGGCGGAGTTATCGCGGACGCTGCCGATGTTGCCGGACTCGTTCTCAACCTGGACGACGATGACCGTGTGCTTGTCGCTGTCGATCTGCTTCAAGTGGCGCATCAACGCAACAAAGGCCGCTTTGTCGGCGTCGAGCGTGTTGTGCGAAAGAGGCGAGAGCACGTCGATCGGCTCGCCGTCGGGGCGAATTGTATGCGGGAAACGCTTCGAATCGCTCTTTACCCACGCCGGAACGTAGTGCATGTTGCCGTTCTTCCAGGTGCCGAACCAAAGCAGCACAACATGCAGATTGTGTGCACGGGCGCCTTCAACCAGCGCGTCGACGTTGGCGTATTCGAAGTGGCCTTCCTGCGACTCGAACTCCTCCCAGTAGACGGGCGCTTCAATTGTGTTGGCGTGCAGGGCCGCTATCGATTCCCAGACCTGCGGCAGTTCCGAGGGCCACGCGCTGGAGTTGTGAATCTGGCCGCCCAGCATGAGGAAAGGACGCCCATCGACCAAGAGCGCGTACCGGCCGTCTTTCAGGACGATGCGTGGCGCTTCGGTGGTCTGCGCCGCAATAGTGCGGGCGAATGCGGCGAGCAAGAGTGCCGGGAGAATGACGGAAAGCAAGAGGAAGGAAACGGAGAAGCGCAAAGAGCTTGTGCGGCGCATGAAATTCACCCCTAAGCACTGTAACCGTATACATTGTCGCGTGCAACCGGATTGCTGTTCATCTCTCAAGGCGCGCGACAGATCGCCATTGCCGTAGGAGCTGAAGGTGCGTTCAATCTTTCAGTTGGGCCATGATCAGAAGAAAACAAGTGAAATCATGGGTTTTCACCGCGTTGATCCCTGTTCAGCGAAACAAACCCTTTGCTAGTCTGGGGACTGCTCCGAAGTTCTTCGGTTTGTGAGAGCGTCCCCCCACCCCATTGGAGATGTCGAATGAAACGCGCAAATGCCTTGCTTAGCCTGCTCGCCCTGCTTTCGACCGGCGTAGCAGTTGCCTCTACCCCCGTTGCCTATGTTTACGTCCAGGAAGACTCAACTCAAACAGGAAATACCGCGCCTTCGCCGATTTCTGTGTACGCGGTCGCGTCCAACGGGACCCTCACACAAGTCAAAGGTTCTCCGCTCAAGCAGATTGCCGGCGTGCTGGTCGGCAACAATGGATCGCACATCATCACGCTCGATGCAAGCTACTTACACTCGTATCCCGTCAGTTCAGGCGGCGTAATCGGAGCGCAGGATTCTGAAATCAACGCTTCGCTGTACGCCGGCGGTAGCTGTGCCGGAGTTCCATCGTTCCAGTGGGCACAACCGAACTTCGCCGTAATGGATCACACCGGCGAGTTCGTCTACATCATTTCGAATGGATCGAATCTCTATGGGTCGGCTGTGCCGGCGTGCTCGTCACTGCAAACATTCAAGGTAAGTAAGACGGGCGTTCTCACTTTCCTCGACAATCCCTTTTCATCAAGCGATCAAGACATCCTCCACCTGACTGCGACCGGAAACAACAAGTTTGCGCTGCTCACAGGCCAGAGCACGGCGAACGGCGGCTTGGTGTACACCACTCTCGTCCGCGCGAGCAATGGAGATCTCAGCCCGGCTCCGAATGTTGCGCCGTTTAACGGGACGCCTAATCCGGCTCAGCCAACGCCCAAGCCCAGTTCCGATTCCTACTACGCCTGGCCGCAATTTGGAGAATCGCCCGACCCCACCGATCACCTTGCCGTCCTTGTGGAAGAGGTGGCCGGTTGTGAATCGATTCCCGAAGCCATTGCCGGAACCAATGAGGCAGGCTGTGTGAGCGAAAGCACCTACCTCGCAAGTTACACGATGAACAGCAAGGGTCAGCTGAGTTCAACAAACACCTGGGAAAATCTGCCTCTGGCCCCGGCAGAAACGTGTTGCGCCGACAACCTGATGTTGAATCCGGCGGGCGCAATTCTGGCCGTTGCCGCCGGCACAGACGTGCAGTTCTTCAAGTTTGATGGGGCCAGTCCGATAACCGCGCTCACCAAATCGACGATTGTGGGCGACTCCGGCACACTTTCGCCGATGGCGTGGGATAATGCGAACCATTTTTACGCATTAAACAACCAGAGCGGAAAGCTGCACATTTGGACGGTCACGGACAAAGGAACCGTCGAAGCGCCTGGTTCCCCTTATAGCAACGTTCCGTTCTGCGGCTACTCGACGCAGGCAGATGCGCCTAAGTGCACGCAGACGCTCATCGTCCGGAGTAACTAACGCAAAAGCCCGATGCCAGAGAAAACTCTGCCGTAGCTAAAATGAAAAAGGCCCGCTCGATTTAAGTATCGAGCGAGCCTTTTCGTTTCGATGCCCTTACGGTTTAGTTTCAGGCGGAGGGGGAGGAACGGCGCCGGGGAAGATGCCTTCCAGCGGTTCGCGCTTCTTTTGCTCCAGGTCGGGCTGCGGCAGCGGCTTCCGCGGCAGCATTTGATCGCGCTGCGCGGCGTTATACAGGAAGATCGCTTCCACTGTCGCAATCTGCTTCAGGTCGGCAGGCTGCAACCGCTCCACTGTGTCTTCGTTTGAGTGGTGGGTGCGGCTCTCGTAATCCATGTCGTCCTGAATGAACTGAAAGCCGGGAATGCCGACCGCGTCGAAACTCAAATGATCGGTGCCACCTGTGTTGCGATTGGTGATGGTGGTAACGCCCAGGTCTTTGAGCGGTGCAATCCACTGCGCAAAAATCGGCGCAATCGCGGCATTGCCCTGCGTGTAGACGCCGCGAATCTTGCCGGTGCCGTTGTCGACGTTGAAATAGGCCGAGACAAGCTTCTGTTCCGGCTTCACTTCGAGTGGTCCTGCGGCGCGCCGCATAAACTCAGGCAGTTGCATCTGGTCCGGAGCCGTCGAGGTCTTGGCTGAGCCAAAGTGGATGGTGCAATACCCCTTGGAGCCGAAAATGCCCTGTTCTTCGCCCGTCCACAGCGCAATGCGAATCGTGCGGCGCGGCTTCACGTCCAGCGCTTTCAGAATGCGCACAGCCTCCATGGCCACAATGGTTCCGGCGCCGTTGTCGGTCGCGCCGGTGCCGGCGATCCAGCTATCAAGGTGCCCGCCCACCATTACCACCTGCTCTTTGAGCGTTGGGTCGGTGCCGGGAATTTCAGCCACTGTGTCGAACCCGTGCTCGTGTTCGCCCGTGAACTTGGTGTCGACGTCGACTTCCACCGTCGCCGGCGCGTGCGCCTGGGTTAGCCGGTACAGGCGCCCATAGCTCTCAATCGCCGCGACGATCACCGGAATCTTCACGCGCTTGTCGGCCAGATAGGGCGTGCGGCCTAGCGTGGCGCCGTTATCGTCGAAGAACGTTCCGCCGGAGCCGCCACCGTTTTTTGCGTCGCGGCTGGGCTCGATCACCGCTGCCACCTTTTCATCGGCGAAAAACTGCGCAATCTTGTCAATCAGCCGGAAGCGCTCCATGCGCTCACGCATGCGCGCCTGCATTTCCGGAGGAATGGCGCCCGGGGTGCCGGCCTGTACCGGGAACTCCGTCATGTCTTCGAGTTCCTTCTCGGTGTAGCGCTCAAACAGGGCCTTATCCACCGGCGGCACTTCGCGCATGGCGCCGAAAAGAACGATCTTCCCTTCCAGCTTACCCTTGTACTGGTCGAAATCTTTCTCGGTTTGAATGCCGACGAAGACCACGTCACCGGTCACCGGGCCGTTGGTCGCCGGAGACCATGGCGTAGCCTGCACAATCAGTACCGCGGTGTCCGGCGTAACCAGGCGTGCCCACGTGTTGAGCTGTTGCCATCCCAGGCCGAATTCGCCCCAGTCTTCCAGGTGCGCGTTTTCGAGGCCGATCTTGGTGAGCGTATCGCGCGTCCACGCGTTGGCCTTGGCCAGGTTGGGCGAGCCCGTGAGACGCGGACCAATACCATCCATCAACGCAGTGGCGAACTCCATCACGTGCGAGTGGTTCAGGCCTTCATCGCGAATGCGCTGATACATGTTCAGGTCAAGCGTCTCTGTTGCGGGCTGCACCTCGGCGTAGGGATCGGTCGCCGCGGGGGCAGGCGGAACGGCTTTGGCTTTCGCTTTGGTTTGGGCGTGCGCCCCAAAAGCAAGCGCCACGGCTAGAGCAGCCGCGGACGAAACACGAAGGAAGTTCACTGGCATGGTGTCTCCGGTGGGTGGGATATTCGGGTGACGCTAAGAAGGATAGCAATGTTGATGACGGGAATGGGAACGAATTAGACTCATGGCCAAAGCCGATCTCAAACCGAGGGCTGCCATGCCCTCCCGGCAAGTCCGCCCGCCTCGGCCTTCTCGCCATTCCCGCCTAAAGTCACGCGCTCACGATCTCTCGCCCGCGCGCGCCGCGTTGGCTGGGCCGGAGTGCCCCGTCCTAAAGGCTGGATTCTGCTACACTGATCGAAGCGCAATCAAGGGGACTTCGCGCCAGGCCGCGCCCCAGCGATACGCTCTACAACCCATGTTCGGGGAGTGGCTCAGCCTGGTAGAGCACCTGGTTCGGGACCAGGGGGTCGGAGGTTCAAATCCTCTCTCCCCGACCA
>Ga0182013_10003959_pt1 | contig 18107 bp, 13 predicted proteins | sample 612S2MmetaG_FD_120487 | JGI IMG/M metagenome (GOLD analysis project Ga0182013, IMG submission 120487) | Permafrost microbial communities from Stordalen Mire, Sweden - 612S2M metaG | ecosystem: Environmental > Terrestrial > Soil > Wetlands > Permafrost | place: Sweden: Stordalen | collected...
ATCCAGAGGATAATGCAGGCGCTTCAAGACCTTTGCCACCACTGGATTCAACGTCTGTCTCATTGCTCTGCACCTCGCTGTCAATGCAAAGAATAGCAAAATCACCTTATTGCGACAGAACCTGAAATCCACGTTGGCGCAAGCCTCGACGGCGCCCCCGTCATTTTTCGAGGTATCCCCTGACACTACTGGACGGCTTCATCGGGGCACGAACTGAAGTGTGTCTCTCGATAGCGTTTGAGGAAGAAGTCGATCGTTTCCACGCGCAGCCGGATCGAGTGGGCGGGCCGGTTTTCATCCATATCCTTGAAGGAAAAAAACGGCGTTCCGGAGCGCTCGATGATTTGGTCGATTGCGCTGTAGATGGGTGCATCGTGGCCGCACTTGAAGCTGGAGAACTCAACCGCGACCAGGTTCGGGTGGCGGGCGGTAAACTTGGCAGCCCAGAGCTTATGGTTGGAACTGGCTGAGAAGGCGGTCTTCCACACGTCGCCGATGTCGAGCGCATGGCGGCTCGAACCGGCGCGAATTTCCTCGCCGAAGAGACGCTCCAGCAGGTCCTCGTCCAGAGGCAGTGTGCTCTGCGAAAAGACCGGGTAGCCGAGGTTCTGGAACTGGTCCATGATGCCATGATTAATGCCTGGGTCATGATGATAGGGACGGCCGAGCATCACAATTCCAAGGTGGCCATTGGCCTCCAAGCGATCTAGAACCTGGCGAGATTCGTGGCGGAGTTCGGCTTCAAAGCGCTCCTGCTCGCGGAAGGCGACAGCGATGGCTCGATCATTTTCCTCTTTGCCGAGACCAAGAACGGGCTCCCATGCCTGCATCATCTGGTGCGCGAAGAACTTGCGATGGGAGAGATTAACCAGCGGATGGATATAGCGAATGCCGCGCTCGGCTATCAGATCGCTCTCTTTGGTAAAAGCAGCTTCGACCGTCTCCGGCGTAATTGAAGCGGTAGGGCAGCCGTTGTTGGCCCGCGTATTGACCAGCGGGGACATGAGTACATCGAACATGGGAAAGAAGATCGCATCGAGCGGCTGGCGATCGTGCTGTTTGAAGAGCAGGTTGTGAAAATGGGCAATGGCGATCTTCGAGGGGAAGCAGGGGTCAATGGAACCCCGACTGGAGCCAGAGCGATACATCTCGGCAGTGGTGAAATCGCTGTAGACAATGTTCTCCGCGCGCACACCCAGGCTCTCAAGATACGAGCTGAAGAGCGGGGCATACGCGTACAAGCTTAGAACGCGCGGAATACCGATGCGCAGGTACTCGCGTTTCCGCATGAGCACTGTCCGGCGTCGTGCGGAAGCTCTCCAGGAGCGCGTGGCAGGCGAATCAGCGACGTGCTCCGGATGGCGGGAGCGCCACACTTCACTAGCCGCTCGCTCCACCAGATTGGGATAGGCGGCCCGCAGTGCATCCTGTTTGCTCTTGATGAGGCGCACTTCCTCCACGCTCCCTGCAGCACCCTTCTCGCAACTAGCGAGGATGATGCGCCGTCTTGCGGCGGCCCCGCTATCCGGGGAGGAATCGATCTCGCTGCCTTCGGTGGCGGCGAGATGAACGTCGAGGAAAGTCCGCAGGCAGGCGTTCTTGCAAGAGTGGCAGCGGGTTTGCTCATCGCAGGTTGTTGAGTAGCGAATGCGCGGCACCGCGTCTAGACCGATAAAAGTTGTGGGGTGCCCGTGACGCCACAAGCGCGTCGCTTCCAACCCTGCGCCGATGGCTCCAGCCTCGCCGCAGTGCGGGTGAACGGTGATCTCCGGTTCTATGCCGGTGCCGCGAAATCCGGCGCGAAGGAAATCCACCTGCGCCTTAACCGCGGCCAGGTTGTTCTGTGTGCCGCCCTGCAAGATGAAACGCGAACCCAGCGCGGTAAGGTTGGGGGCTTTCGCCACATGCAAGAAGATGTTGCGGGGCAGCACCGTAGCGAGGCCGGCAAGAATCTCCTCGGCTCGCCAACCCTGACGCTGAAAGTTGACGATGTCCGATTGCAGGAAGACGGCGCATCCATAGCCGAAGGAGGGCATTGACCGGGCCGCGAAGGCGGTCTCGGCATAGCGCTCGACGGGAATGCCGAGCCCCTCAGCCGTGGATTGCAGAAAATAGCCATTGCCCGCCGAGCATTGGGCGTTGATGCGAAAATCGCGGACCCGCCCGCCGCGCAGCAGGATCAGCTTGATGTCCTGGCCACCGACATCGACGATCACTTGGGGGTCCGCGGCATGGTGCAGGGCCGATTGCGTATGGGCCACGGTCTCGACCAGAGCCACATCGGCGTTCAGCACCTGGCGCAGAATATCCTTCGCGTAGCCCGTCGTACCCACGCCGAGAATCTGGAGGTGCGCGCCCGCAGCGTCCTCGATCTGGCTGCGCAGATCGCCCAAAACCTCGATGGAGTCAGCGATGGGATTACCCTCGGAGAGCCGATATGCCTTGGCCAGCACCTCGCCCTGCATGGATAACAGCACAGCTTTCGTCGAAGTGGACCCGCCATCGAGCCCGATGAAGGCCTTGACAACATCGCCGCGCGTGCAGGCCGGGGGAGTGAAGGGCGCAGTCTGGTAGCGGTACTTGAATTCCTGCAACTCCTCCGCGGAAGCGCACAAACCCGGGCGGGCGGTGGATTTGCGCCCTTCGCGGCCAGTCTCGACGAATCGTTCAAGAGCCGCGCGTCCCAGATAACTGCCACTCTCGACGGCTTCGCCGATGCCAAACTCGACCGCTCCCAGCGCCGCATAATACAACGCATCCGGAGGAGTGAGGATCAGTTCTTCGGCGCTCTGGCCGGGAGGCAATACAACGCCCCGTTCCTGCCAAAGCAAGGGAATATTGTGCTGCCAGGCCTCGCGCATGCCGCGCAGAAAGGCATTGGGGCCGCCCAGCAGAAGTACATGGGGAAGAAGCGTATGGCCGCGCGTCAGCACGGTAAGATTCTGTAGCACAATGGCATCAAAGAGCGAGGCCATCAGCTCGGTGGGCGAAAGTCCCTGCTTCTGCAGCCCGTTTATGTCGGTCTCGGCAAAGACACCGCATTTGCCCGCGACAGGATGGATGCGTACGCCGCGATAGCCCAGATGCGGCATCTCCTCCGCAGAGATCTTCAGCTTGGCCTGAATCTTGTCGATGACCGCGCCGGTGCCACCCGCGCACTTGTCGTTCATTGAAGCGATCTTGCGGCGCCGTCCGCTGCTATCGGTCTTGAAGACGATGATCTTGGCGTCCTGCCCGCCGAGTTCGATCACTGACTGCGCCAGAGGGTGCAGCTTGTCGACCGCCAGTGCGACGGCGTTGACCTCTTGCACAAAGCGCGCGCCGATGGGCGCGGCCAGCGCGTGGCCGCCGGAGCCGGTGAGGAAGACGCGGCAGTTGCCGGGCGCAATGCCAGCTTCATGCTCCATGCGCAAGAGAAAGTCGCAGAGCATCTCGGCCTGGCGCGTATCGTGACGGCGGTAATCGCGCCAAAGAATGTGCCCACTCTCAGCCGCTACCACCACGCCTTTGACAGTAGTGGACCCTACATCCAGGCCCACCATGAAAGATATGCCGGAGGACGGGTTTGCACTGGATTTATTCGTCTTCGGGCTCATCGGCTCAATGTTCCCCTGGCAAGCGAGCCAGTTTGATTCGGCCATCGATGAGATCGCTCACGTGCAGAACGAAGTTTGCCGCTCGACCGGCAATGCCGGGGTGGCGCGGGATGGGATAAAACGGGCTGTGCAGGGCCCGATGCCGAGCGACAAAAGCCTGAATCTCGGCCAGCGATTTGCCGCTCTTCGACAGGGCCTTATCGAACTCCGCGCGGGCTTTGACGCGCGCTTCGCCCAAGGCCATTTGTACCCGGCTATGAGCATTGATCTCGCCCTCGCCCGAAGTTTCAACGGGTAGGAAGATCATTTCCGGATAGCGGTTGACCACCGCCGATTGCACGCCGTCGGACTGCGACGACGGCATACAGCCGAATGGCTTCAACGCCAGCACCATGTGGCACAATCCGCGCGTGGTGTAGTAGAGGTTCTTTCCCACCTCGAGGTGGCCCTCGCCGCCGCGAGCCAGGGAATGGTAGAAGGGATGCGCAAGGCGCGCCAACTCCCGCTGCGAGAGCAGTCGAGGCGTAATGCCCCCCAAGTGGCGCGCGGTACGCGCATGCAAATAGATCCACAACCCTTCGCTAAGACGAAGCAGCGACCACTTGCGGCGATACGTCCAGGTGTTGGCCAATCGCTTGCCCAATTGCCACCAGCGGGGGTCGGGATATGGGTCGTCCATGCCCTTCTTGGCTTCCATGGAGATGCGCGACTGATGCAGCAGATAGCTGATCCACCCACCGATCGAATCCACGTGCACCTGTGCGCCTTCGCTTTCGAGAAAGCGGAACATATTGAAATTGCCGTCACCCTCAGTGAGTTGCGCCCAGAACTCGCCTACAATCTTCACCACCGGCTTGACCTTGGTGTGATCCACCTCGACCTGCTCGAAACGCTCACGCGCCTTCCGCATCTGGGAGATAAACTCCGCACTATAGATGTGATCGAGGATCTTTCCTGTGACAGTGCAAAAGCCGTGAATCTTTGGACTGCGGCGGAGCGGAGCAGCCAGGCAGCGTGGCGCCTTTTCCAGGATGTCGAATCGTTTCCGAGTCTGGAGAAAGTGGCTGAGTAGATCGACAACCTCTTCGACGGCGCGGTCGGTGGTTCCAGGAACAGCCTCGAAAGGACGGATGCGATAGCTGAGATCGTTGACGACGTCGCCCAAGTTGAGCATATTGAGGGCGCCCATGTTGAAGTCCAGGGTGAACTTGAGGCCAGGATTGTCAGCCGCGGCCTTGATGGCTTCCTCTGCTTGGTAAAGCACGATGCGGAAGCGCTCGTAGCCCGCGTTCTCGAGCGCCAGCCTGTACTCGGATTCGTACATGCCAAAGCGGCACGGCCCGCAGGAGCCGGCAGTGAAAAAGATGTACTTTTCCACGATCTCACTGCGTGTAAACCCATGATTTTCCAAGGAGCGCAAGTACTTGATGAGATTGCCGATGGTGAAATATGTGGGATTGCACTGGCCGTTATTGCCGAATTCCCGGCCAAAGGCAAAGGACTCCACGTCTGGATTGGGCAGCATTTGGCAGCGATACCCGTCGGCACGGAGGATGGCCTCGATGAAGCGCTCGTGCTTCCAGGTAAAACCGCCGAAGAGGATCGTGACCTGGTCTCGCTCTTCGGCCATGAAGGGCCGCTCGACGGGGCGTCGAAAGTGTCCGCTCTTGTGGAGAGGCGCAGCATCTTCGACCAGCCGCTCCCGCTCCGTGGGCACGCGTTCCACCGGCTTTGGTCGCAAGGGCTGAGCCGTGCCAGCGAAGCTGCAATCGAATCCCATGAGCTGAGAACCTCAGGGCAAGGCGAGCCCTCGTTTCTTTGCCGCGCGAAGGCGCAATCTCTTGCCCTTCAAGTGTAATGCACACTTGCGTGCAAGATGCTTCTTTCAATTTGATCCATTGCGGCGCAGTTCCAAGTGATTTGAATCACAGGCAAACGAATTGAGCGTTTGCGACAATCGCTGCTGCCGCTGCCGAATCGGCGCGGAGAGGGATAGCGCCATGTCGAAAGCGGCTTGCTGGGTGATCGAGAATTGCGTCTATCGCCCGTGCCCGCGTCCGGCGCAAGAGTTCGACTATGCGGTCTCGCCGCACAACCACTCCAATCACTCCATTGAAAACATGGCCTTTCTCAACGAAGTGGTCAAATTGCGCTTTATGCGGCCTTTCCGCGGCCTGCTACAGAAGGCTTTCGGGTTGGCCTCCATCGTAGATCTGAACTATGCGGACATTTTCTACCGTTCCCCGCTTTCCGTCGAGGATGTGTTTCTGACCGAGTCGGCCAGCGCGGCGGAATTTGGCTTTCCCGGCGTTCATCTGGGCATTACGGATCACGATGAAGCAGGAGGAAGCATCGAATTGCTGCGCGCCCATCCCGAAGCGGGGCACCGCATCCCGCTGGGCGAAGAAATCTCTATCTACTTTGACGACTATCTTTTCCACCTGGGGGTCACGGGCCTGCCGTCGAAGGGGATCGAATATCTCCATGCCGCTTTGCAGCTAGCGGCCCGAGACCGTCGCCTGGACGACCTGTTTGAGATGCTTCGCGGCAGCGGGGCCCTGGTGATCTTCAACCATCCACTGGTGCCCTGGGGCAAGAATCCCGGACGCAAGATTCCCGCCGAGGAGTTGATGCAACGATACGGGTGGGCGGTCCACGCGCTGGAATATAACGGCATGCGCAGCCGCGATGAGAACGACCGCGTCCTGCAATTGGCTCAACGGGTGGGCAAACCTGTGGTTGGCGGCGGCGATAGCCATTTGCTGCTGGCCAGTTCGGTGCTGTCAGTCACATCGGCCGCCAGCTTTGAAGGATTTGCCGCAGAGGTCAAGGAGGGCCATGCGGTGCCGCTGGTGCTGCCCACTTTCTTTGCGCCCCTTGGCTGGAAGATCTTCTTGCGTGTGCTCTATTTCATTTCCCATTACCGGCGCATCGGCCATTTTCGCGGAGAACCAGTCAGCGAATTGCTTCGCGGCAAGACCGTGTTGCTGGACCCGGTGGGATTGGTTTCGCGCGGTTTTCTCGGCGCAGCCGATGTGCTGGGCTTGATACGCTGAACTCAGCGCAGGCGGCGCTTTCCAATGCCGATAATCAGGACCACGACTGTCTGCAACTAGTGCATTTACCCCGCCGTGCAGCCAGACTGAACGCGCAAGAACTCCGCAATCCGCTCGCGCGCATCGGCAACTCCACGCAGGCTCCGATCAACACCGGCCCGCCGCAGCATAAAGTCTCGCTGATCGGCAATCGACACGGAAAACCGCTCGGCGGATCCGCAAAGAGCATCGGTGCATATCTGTGCAACGCGGCCTGCAACTTGACCGGCGGCAAGAAACCCCAGATCGGCGAAGATAGCGCGCTCCGCCCCCTGCGGGCGAACTTGCCATTGGTCTAGATCCATGGCCATCGAATGCGCCGCCAGCAGCCCGCAGAGCGCATCGGCCATGGAGAAGGTCACGCCCTGACGGGCGTCGCAAAAGAGCTTGGCGCCGCGCGCATCGCACGTTTGCCGCAACCGACCCAGCGTCCAGAGCCAAAGCTCCATCGATGCGGCAAGAGTGCCCGCTCCAGCCTTCGGAAGGTGAGGCGCCCGAACTCGCACTTCTTTGATCCAGGTAGAAAACTGGGTCAGAAACCAGGCTCCAGTCATGGTTGCGGAGACCAGGCGGCGCTGCAATGCAGCGGGACCCATGTACATATCCTCGATCTGAGCGTCGACCAGGCGGGCTTGGATATTGGAGTGGATCTGATCGCCCGGCGCGGTGAACGTGGCTACGCGCTGTAACAGTGGAGGAAGAGCGCTGCTGCTGAAGAGCTTGGCGGCCGGGGACAGCAGTGCGGCTAGCCGGGACGCCGCGTGTGCAGTTTCGGTGGACAGATCAACCGCATCATTGCTCCGCGCGGCAGAGAAGCCCAAAGAGGCAGCAGCCTCGCCAGCGGCCCATAGATTGGCCAGGGCCAAGTGCTGGTCCAGGTCTTCTCCGCCAAGTCCGAACCGGGTTCTCTCGTGGACTGTTTCCAAAGCCTTGGCCGCGGTCATCACGGCAAGCAGGACGCGCATACGGCGGAGCGTTGGCTCGAGCAGAATACGGTGGCTGTGGCGGGGAACGACGGCTCCCTGCTCGAGGGTGAATCCCCCAACCAGACGCGCCGCAGGCACACGCAGACGAAAGACGGGGTTGGTAGTGGAAGCAAAACGATGCCCCAGCTTTCTGACAGGCGCGCCGCGGTCGAACTCTCCTGTGTCATTGGGTTCGAGAATCACCAAACCGCTGCCGCGCACGCCTTGGCCGTCGCCTTCAACGGCTGCCAGCACAAAGCCGGCAAAGTCCATATGGCTGGTGAATCGGCCACGCTTGTGAATCTCCAGTTGAGGCTGACCGTCTACAGCCGCGCCAGCGAAGCTCATGCGGCCGGTAAGAGAGGCTGCCTCCGCACCCGCGCCGGGCAGTGGTTCAGTGAGGCAAAGCGCACCGTGGAGCGTGCCCGGGGCATTCAGGTAGCCGTTGCGCTGAACTGGTGTTCCAAAGTCGCGAATGGGCATCTGGGCCAGACTTCCGGAGAGCATGCACGTGGCTGCGCCGGCATCTATCAGGGCAAGTTCCAAGATGCTCAGCGCCAACGGGAGAATAAGGCAGTTCTCTGAACGGGCCAGCAGATTGGTAATGCCAGCGTCGTCCAAGGCGCCGAGCAAGAGCGCATTGGACGCCGTCCATCGATGTGTGGTGGGAGAATGAGCAAGCAGCGGTGGCAGGGTCTGACGGGCGGTCCAGCAGGCTCGGCTTGCAATTTCCAGCAGATCATCGCGGGCCGCTATTCGCCACAGGGCGGCGTGCGCGCGGTTCCACCAAGCAGCATCCATGGCGCGGCCTAATCCTCATCCGCGGGAATGACGTATTCATCCAGGTAGGCCTGCGGATTCATCAATTGCTGAGAGCGGAATAAAATGCGAGCCAAGTGGCCGATGTGGCGCAGATCGACCTGGGGCAGCCATTGCCACCACTTCTTTCGCCCGCCGGCATTGAGCACCGTGCGCCGCCAGGTCTCGCAATAGATCTCAAAAAAACGCTCCACGGGCAGGCGCGACTTCCAGAGCAGATGATGAAGATCGTACTGTCCCCAATCCAGCACCTTGAGCCGCCCCCGGCTCCCCTCGAAAAACTTGGTTCCTGGCAGCGGGGTAAGGATGGTAAATCCTACTCGAAAGAGCTGATGGGCCTCGATGAAGTTCCATAACTGGTAGAAATCTTCCTCAGTGAAATCGGGATCGATGATGAAGTTGCCGGTGACGCCGAATCCGCATTCGCGCGCAACGCGGATGGCTTCCAGGGTTTTGGAGATATCGCAGTCCTTCTGCACAGAGTCCAAGCCCTTGCGGGTAGGCGATTCCAAGCCGAAGAAGATGTCAAAGTTCTTTGCCAGGGGGCGCCACAGCCGAAGGAGTTCAGCGCTGCGGCTGACCAGATCGGTGCGCGATTGCACCAGCATCCAGTTCTTGCATTCACCGGTGGCCATCAGGGCGCGTCCAAGTTCCTCACTTCGGCGGGGATCGGCCCAGAACAGGTCGTCGATGACGAAGAGGTTCTTGCCGGTGCTCTGGAAATCCGTGCGGACATGGTCGACAGAGTGATAGCGGCAAGTGCGCTTGTAGAACTGCCAAACAGAGCAGAACTTGCAGCGATGGCTGCATCCGCGAGTGGTCACCATCGTCCAAACCGGCATGAGGTTGAGGCAGACGTAGTGCTTACGATAAGCCTCAACTGCCGCCCGGTCTGGGGGCTGTACCCGCTCCATCCGCAGGAACTCCCGCCTTTCCCCGGTCGAGACGAGTCGGCCATCTTCAGCAGGCAGCAGCAAGCCGGGAACCTCATTGACGGGGCGGCATTGTTGGATCGCTTCGCAAAGGTCAACCATGACGCTCTCGCCCTCACCCATGCAGACGGCGTCAATGCCGGGCGCACCTTCGAGCGCCTGGGGATAGGAAGCTACCGAATGGCCGCCAACGGCGATAAAAACCGAGCCATCGGCGCGTCTGATCTCTTCGACATGACGCTTGGTCGCAGCTGCTTCCAGGATGTGCAGGCAAGAGATCGCAACGATGCGTGGCCGGAAGGTGGTAACAATCTTGAGCAAGCTGCAGCGCTCGAAGCACATATCGACAATTCGCACCTGATGGCCCCGGGCGGTCAGAGCCGAGGAAATGTACTCCAGGCCCAAGGGTTCGGTGCGAAAGAACGGCGCCAGTCCGAAGTGGGCCGAGAGAAGGCGTGGTTTGACAAGCAGGACTCTCAACTTGAATACACTCCGCGTTCTCTGCAAGGTGAAGAAAAGAGCAACAGGTGATGCTCTGCAATGTTAAAGGCCGGTCCGTGACCTCGTAAAGCTCTGCTGGGGACGCGGCCCGGACCGGCGCACATGAATCAAGCGGAAAGCGCCGATGTTAGAATAAATCCCGGTTGTCGCTGTCTAATTCGGCGTTCCGGAAGTGATGAACATGGTGCGGTCAGTTCTTTTCATATTCTTGTTCATAATCACCGGCGCCTCGCTGGCGCTGCTCTATCCTTTTTCACTGGCGCACTTATTCGTCGCGGCTGGTCTTTATGGCCTGGGCACGGGACTCATGTTATTTCTACTCTTTCATCCCCGTAACCAATGGCTGGTGGAGAACCGATCGCAGGTAGCAGGGGATCACTGTGTAGCACTGACCTTCGACGATGGACCTGATCCGGTGGACACACCGCGGCTGCTGGACCTCCTGCGTGAAAAGAATGTGAAAGCGACTTTCTTCGTTGTGGGCAAACGCGCCGAGCAGCATCCGGAGATTGTTCGCCGAGCGTGGGAAGAAGGACACCTGATCGGCAACCATACATGGTCCCATCCGCCGCTGTTCTGCTTTCTCGCACCACGCAGGCTGAGTAAGGAGATCGAGCGAACCGCGACGCTGCTCGATAGCATCTGCGGGAACCGGGGGCGGTATTTCCGCTCCCCGGTGGGCTTGCGCCATCCATTGCTTAGAGGAGTGCTTCGTAGATCTGGACTGGAGTACATCTCCTGGCAAGTCCGCAGCTGTGATACGATTATCAACGATTCCGCTTTGCTCGTTCGCCGCATCCTGGGCAAGGTAAAGAGCCGCGACATTCTTCTTTTTCACGATCATCTGCCCCGTGGGACAAATGCCATGCTAGATGCCCTGCCGAGGATCATCGATACCGTGCGTGAGCGCGGCTTTGAGTTTGTCCTAGCCGGGTCTCGATGAACTGTTTGCAAGATACAAAGATGAAGACGTGCGTTCTGATTCCCGCATACAATGAAGCCGCGCACATCGCCTCTGTGGTAGAAGGCGCACGTGAGCACGTCGAGTCAGTGATCGTGATCGACGATGGATCGAGCGACGGAACGTTGGAAGCGGCGCGGAGAGCGGGAGCGCACTGCATTGGATCATCCGTAAATTGCGGCAAAGCCTCCGCCTTGCGGCTGGGTTTTGCGCACGCCCAGGCGGAGAAATTCACTCATGCCATTACGCTGGACGGCGACGGCCAGCATCTTCACCAGGACATTCCAGTCCTTTTGCAAACGGAGCGCGAGACGGGCGCCGATTTGGTGATTGGGGCTCGGCCTTTCGACCGTGCACTGATGCCGCGCGCCCGCTACTACTCGAATACGATCGGCAGCCGCTGGGCTTCGGCACTTGTTGGCAAGCCGATCCAAGATAGCCAGAGCGGTTTCAGGCTCTTTCGCCTGGAGAGCCTTGCTTGCATCAAGTTACGCAGCCGTCGCTACGAGTTCGAGATGGAAGTGCTGATCAAGATGGGTCGAGCAGGCTTCAGAATTGCGCATGCCCCCATTCATATGGTCTATGACAACGGCCAGGCTCGATCCAAGATGAAGCCCGTGCGCGATACAATTCGCATTTGCCTGTGGTCGCTCGCGTTTCGCTTTCTTGGAGCCTGAGATGAATCTGCGCCGCTGGATTTACGGTCTGCTTGTCGTCTTCCTCATGCCGCCCATGCTGCCGGCTCAGTCCGGAGATTTGCTGGCGCATATTTGGGAAGGCACTCAGCAGGCACAGATGAAGTTCGCCACCGGCTGTGGCAACGTGGTGGAGACGCGCACTTCCAAGTTGATGGTCAAGCCCATGGTGCTGCACGGCAGGTTCTGCGCCGAGGGCATGACGCGCTTCATGCTGGAGTATTTCGCGCCCAATGTGCTGCGTATCCGGTTTAATACCGACTACCTCAATGTGACCGGGGCCGACGGAAAGACCGAGGTTCTGGAGATTGGCGATGGCGTGCGCCATGCGCAATCGGCCTTCAGCCGCGAAAACTCCCTCGAGGGGCTGAAGAAGAACTTTGCCATTGTCGCGCAGGAGAACAGCCGTGAATACGAAATGAGGTTTGTCCCCCGCACTGCGGCTTTTCGTCGCCGCCTGAACTATCTGGTGGTGAAGCTTAACAAGAATGATTTTCTCCCGCGCTCGCTGGAGGTGGACGGCAAGAGCGGGGTGAACAGCATTTTCCTCATCGACTTCACGTCGCTGAACAGCAAGCTGCCTGCGGAGACATTCAAGGTGGTCAAGCCAAAATGATGGAGCGCGATGAAATCGAAAAGCTGATCCCCCATCGCCACCCCTTTTTGTGGATCGACTGGGTAGAGGAGTTGGAGCCGGGCCTGCGCTGCGTTGCATGGCTCACGGTGGATGCGCAAAACCCGCTGTTTGCCGGGCATTTTCCCGCCCGGCCCATTCTACCTGGGGTGCTGATGATCGAAGCGGTAGCGCAGACAGCGGCAGTGATGATGGGCTCTGCGGCCCCGGCGGAGGCTGTAAGCGCCGCGCTGCTTGCCGCTGTGAACCGGTTCAGGTTTTTCGTGCCCGTTGCTCCCAATACTCCGTTGCGCATCGAAACTTCCACGCTGACCCAGGCCGGAGCCCTGGCAATCATTGAAGGTACAATCACCGCCAACGGAGAAAAGGTGGCCAGCGGCGAACTTTCGGTTGTGTCGGGACGGTAGAATCAAGGACTGCCAGGAAAAGGTCCGGTTGTGCTCAGAAGATTGAACTCCTACATTCGCAGATTCGCGACCACCCTTCTGACCGAGCGGCTCGATCCCGCTCCCGCAGCGGCCGCGGTGTTCTGGGGAGTCCTGATCGGCATTGTGCCGATCTACGGCCTGCAGACCCTGGCAGCGATCGGCGTGGCGTTGCTCTTCAGGCTGAACAAACCGCTGACGCTTGCCAGCACATTCGTCAACAATCCCCTATTCCAACCTTTCCTGGTCATCTCGTCGTTGGAGTTGGGCGGTTTCATGCGCAACGGCTCGTTCCGTCCTTGGCATATGACGGCGCTCGGCGGCGCTCAATTGAAGGAGCAGTTTCTGGCATGGCTACTCGGCAGCCTCGTCTTGGGACTGCTGGTTGGGGGCGCAGCGGCCCTGATTACGGCTACCGTAGTTTATTGGTCCGCGCCCTCGCAGCGAAGCTTGCGCGAGCGCATCCGCTGCGTCAATCGCGCCTTTGCCGCCACTGCACATTACGACCGAGGCTTTGTGCGCTGGAAAATGAGGCTGGACCGCATCTTTCCCCTCTTGGCGGCCGAGGAAATTGGATCCGGAACGGTGATAGACCTGGGCTGCGGCTACGGCAACACTCTCTGCTTTGTAGCTTTCGGCGATGCCGGCCGCCGGTTGCTGGGCTGCGACCTGAGCGCTCATCGCATCGCCGTGGCCAAGGATGCTCTGAGCAGCCTGAATGCCGAGACAGTGGTGCAGGACATGCGCCAATTCGCGCTGCCTGATGCGGGCTTGATTCTAATCCTCGATGTGCTGCAATACCTACCCGCCGAGGAGCAATTGGCGTTACTGAAGCGCTGCTGTGCAGCACTGGAACCTGGCGGCCGGCTGATCTTCAGGGTGCATGATCGGGAGCGCGGACTGAGAACCATGCTCACTCTGGGCCTGGACAGGCTGCTGTTCTCTGCGGAGCACGTCGGCGCCGGGCCTACGATTCTGCAAGCGGAACAATATAATAAGGCGCTCGTCGAGGCCGGTATGCAGGTTGAGTCGCGCCGCTTCCGCAATCGTCTTCCGCTGGCCCACATTCTTTTTCTTGCGCGTCGTCCCGGCACGGGGATGTCATCATGATGGTTCGCTTCATGCGGAGACTGGGAGGCTTGGTGATCGGCCATCCTGGGCTGGTGGCTGGAGTTTCCCTGGCGTGTACCATTTTCTTCTTTGCCAACATCCATCGTCTGCGCACCGGAACCGAACTGACCGACATGTTTGGCAAGAACGATCCGCAGTGGCGTGCAGCCAGCGAGATCGGCAAGGAACTGGGCTATGGCAACCAGTTCTTCATCATGGTTCAGGCCCCAAAGGGTGAAGCCGACAGTAGCGAAGCGATGGAAATGATGGCCGACCGCCTCACCGTCGAGATGTCTTCGAGCGGTCTGTTCAAGCAGGCCCGCTGTGGCTTGCAAGAGGAGGAACTGCTCAACCTAATGCGGCTCTTCACCTGGCACTTTCCCTCCTATACAACACCGAGCCAACGGGAAGCGCTGGCGCAGCGCCTCGATCCGCGGCAGATACATAAAAACGTCCGCCGCGCGGCAACTGAACTGGTGACCCCATTTTCCACCATGGGCACGGATTACTTTGTCGCCGATCCGTTGGGGTTGATGAGCGTGACGGCGGAGAACGGGGCGGGCTTCTCGCAGTTCTCCAGCTTCGATCTCTCCTGGGGATCGGGAAACCGATTCTTCAGCCGCGATCACAAGGCGCTGCTGATCATCGCGGAGCCGCGCGAGTCGGCGGTGGACTACAAGTACGCCGAGCAGATCATGCAATGGACGCGCGCCCACATCCAGACAATCGTCGCCGATCCCGAGTTGCGCACTGCCGGCCTCAGCGCCACGCCTGCAGGGGCCTATGTCTATGCCGAGCAGGACCACAAGTTTGTCGAAGCTAATATTCGCCGTGTTTCGCTGGTCTCGATCGTCTGCAGCCTGCTGCTTTGCCTGCTGGTCTATCCCAGCGTTCAACTGCTCATCCTGTCGCTTCTGCCCACCAGCCTTGGGATCTTGTGGACCACTGGAATTGCCAGCTTCTATCCCGGCGCAGTGAATCTGATCAGCCTTTCGTTCATCGCCATCCTGGCCGGCCTGGGCGACGATCAGGTGGTGCATTTCTTCAACCGCTCGCCTCAGGAATGGGCCCAGGGCGGCAACTTCGACGCGGCCATGCTGCGCACCTTCGAAACGACAGGCCTGAGCATCGTGCTGTGCATACTCACAGCAGCTTCGGCCACCGCAGCGCTGGCCACTTCCAGCTTCAAGGCACTGGCTGAGTTTGGGTTCATCCTCACCGTGGGCATGTTCATGATGGGGATTCACACGCTGCTGACCGTGCCCGCGCTCATGCAGTTGTGGAATCGCCACATCCGGCCCTTTGCCCCCAAGGGAATCACTTTCCGCTTTTTGCCGACCTTGGCGCGCGTCTCGCTGGACTTTGTGGGTCGCCATGCGCGATGGGTCGTGAGTGCCTCGGTGGGCCTCTTTCTGCTCTCTGCCGCCATGTTGCCCGGTATCCAAATGGGCGGGAGTTTTGCCGTCATGGGGGGCGCGGACAACCCTGCCGTGGTCGCGCAGAGCCTGCTTTCGGCAAAATTCGGCATCGAGGGAAGCCCCACCCTGCTGCTGGTGGCAGGTAACCAGCAAGAAGTTCTGCGCCGCGCCGAGAATCTGACCAAAGGCCTGGAATCCTATCGCCAGGGTGGGGCACTCAAATCCATCTTCTCGCCGACCCAACTGTTGCCATCCATCGAGGTGCAGCGGCAGCGGGCGGCGGGGATGGCTCCCTACGATCTGAATGCCTCGGCTCGCGCACTAGAAGAGGCGCTGCGCGAGAGTGGCATGCGGACCGAGCCTTACCTGCCGTATATCGCCCAATTGCGCGAACTTGGAAAGCACGCGGACCCGATCACGCCGGATTCGGCGACGCCTTTTCTGCCCACCGGCATGCTCGACAACAGCCTGCGCAAGACCGGAGACGGCAGCTATGTGGCCGCCATCGCGTTTTACCCCACCGACCCCAATGCGCACGCTGTCGTTCCCGCCGCAGTACTCGACTCTTGGCGCAGCGAATACGGTCCCTTTGTCGAGTTCTCCTTCGACAAGATGAACCGCGATCTGCAAAGCCAGGTGCTGCGAGACAGCCGGCGTGCTCTCATTTGGACCGCGCTGGCCATCGTAACCATCGTGTATATCACCTTCCGCAAGGTGTACATCACATTGCTGGTGTTGATGCCCATCCTCTTTTCCATCGTAGTGACGTTTGGTGTGCTGCGCGTTTTGGGGCATCCTTTCAGCTTTATGGCGATCACGGCGATACCGCTAATTGTCGGTATTGGTATCGACAACGGCATTCATCTGGTGCGCCGCTATCTGGAAAGCGAGTCCAACAGCATCCTGACCGTGGCCAAGGCCTCGGGGGCGGCGCTGATTCAGTCCAATCTGACCACAATGATCGGCTTTGGCGCATTGCTCGCCGCCAGTTTTCCGCCACTGGCAGAGATGGGATTGGTCACCACCCTTGGCGTCGCTCTCACCTTGGTTGGCGGCTTGTTTGTGATCCCCGCTGTGCTTCTGGTGGGAGAGAGGCAATCAGGTCTGTAGCACCCAGCCCCCACGAAAACCACCAGTCTTGCGGTGGCAAGCCCTATTCCGCTCGTTCCACCAGTGATAAGCACTCTTTACCTGCATACTTTGCCATGTTCTCTCCTTATGACTGGTGGCGACTATCGCCACACTCCATACGATTCACGCTGTGAATAGACGATCTAGTCCAATCATCCAAATAGACAGCTTGATCGTCTAGAGGCTATGGATGCTCTCTCCCGAATCCTCATTCTGTTGAACCCTCGCACCTACAACTGCGGCGGTATGGATCTTGGCGCAGCCTGGGCGATTCAGTTGCTGCGCCACGATGGTCTGATATTTTGCGGTTATCTCAGGAGAGGCTTGGCTTACGGTCGACGAGGCGACAACGAATGATGCAAGCTCGAAACCCTGATCGAGCCTGTTTGCCCCAGAGAAGTCGACGCCCCGACCTCGATGCGGGAGAAGCCAGGTGTTTGCAATCCCACAGATCAAGGGAAGCAAAGGATAGAATCTTCAGTTATGAAGATCTTGATGTTCGGCCGGGGAGTCATCTCGGTGATCTACGGGTGGGCGCTCGAAAAGGCGGGCCACACCGTCGAGTTCTACGTGCGCCCTGGCCGTGCAGCGCAGTATGGCCCAACAGTAGCGCTCGATATGCTCGATGCCAGAAGGTCGATCTTCGGCAAGCGGGTAATCGAGATTTGGGCGATTCGTATGCGCGAGGATCTGCCCGCCGATCACGACTACGATCTGATCCTGGTGAGTGTGCAGCACTACCACTTCGAAGAGGTGGCGGCGTTTCTCGGGCCGCGCGTAGGCAAAGCGACCGTGCTGGTGTTCAATAATTTTTGGGCCGAGCCGCAGCAGGCCGCGTCATGCCTTCCAGCCGAGCATCTGGCGTGGGGATTCCCTATGGCAGGTTGCGGCTTCGGCGCGGACGGGGTGCTGCGCGGCGCCCTGTTCGGCAAGGTCTACTTTGGCACCTTTCTCACCGATCCTAGCCCTCGCGAGTTGGCCGTACGCGAGTCGTTCACGAAAGCCGGATTCACCATCTCCGAGCAACGCGACTTCCGCGGTTGGCTGTTCGTGCACTTCGCGCTCGATTGCGCCATTCATACAGAAGCGCTCAAGGCCGGCTCAATCCCGTGGCGTTCGCCTCAGGCCGTCACCGCCGAGACTCTATTCTGAACATGCTGGAGCTGATGCCCCTTCTCGTGGCACGCTCGGTCGATCTAAAAACTCAATCAAGCAACCTGGCTCCATTTCGACTACCTACCTGGCTGGTTGGCCCGATGATGGGACTTGCTCCCAAGCTGGCCAAGTCCTTTCGCGTGCTGATCGACAGTCACTCGAACATGGAAGAACTTCGCTCGACTTGCCGGGATGTGCTCACTGAGGCACGGCGTATCAACGTCAGCCTACCGCGACTGGAAGCTGCATCTTCACTCTTCTAGTCTGGCATCGTGGCAAGTGCCGAGCTACCGTCGTCGCAGGTGCTTACGCGGGGATGTTACGACGGCGGAAGGAATTGGCGCAGCTTACGGCTCAGCCTCCACTAAGACGCGGTAGGCAGCATCTTTGCCATCTGCCCAAAAGGGATACTGCGGAGCGATTCGGCTGAGGATATAAAGGATGTTGCTGAGGCCGGGGCGAATCTCTGTCTTGCCAGACTCAATACCCGCTATCGCTTGCTTGACGAGAGCCTCGACATCCATCCCCTTCTGCCCCTTCAACTCTTTCGTAAGCGTTTGGTTTTCCCCTCTGGCTTCCGACGGGCGGTGGTCTGACGATGTGTTCATGGATCAGGCATCAGGTGCGGAACGTCGGGTCCGCAGATGGCGGACGGTTGCGGAGAAGCGGC
>Ga0182013_10003961_pt1 | contig 18103 bp, 15 predicted proteins | sample 612S2MmetaG_FD_120487 | JGI IMG/M metagenome (GOLD analysis project Ga0182013, IMG submission 120487) | Permafrost microbial communities from Stordalen Mire, Sweden - 612S2M metaG | ecosystem: Environmental > Terrestrial > Soil > Wetlands > Permafrost | place: Sweden: Stordalen | collected...
AGTCTGGCCGCGGATTTCGCGCTCGATGCCGTAAAGTGCGCCGATCCGATCGAGCGCCTCTGTTGTGATCGGCGAAGGATGAATCTCATGGATGTCGTGGAACTTGCGGCGGGCATGGGCCATGCATGCAGCCTCATGGATGTTGCCGGTGCCGTGGAGATGCCCGAATCCGGCGTAGGCGTCAGCCTGCAGCACCCCGCGGAAATCCTTGAGGTGCCGCTGCGGATGCTCGCCCTTTCGATCGGGCGAGTAAGCGAACCAGACTGCCGGCGGCTTATCGATGCCGGCAGGACGATCGTCGCGAACGTATGTCCACAGGCGGCCGATCTTGGTTCTGCCGCGCCCTGGCGAAAGAACCGGAACCGACGTGTCGTCGGCGTGAACCTTATTCGCCGACATCACATGGCGGCGAACAGCTTCAACCGAGCGAGCAACCGGCTCGATGCGCCAACCCAGCCGGCCAGAGTGAAGCGGTCAAGCTCTACGCCCTCGCGTGCATAGATCTCCGACTGGCGGTTGAGCGGGATGTGGTTGGCGTACTTCGCTGCAAGAACGTGGGCCAGCAGTGCCGGGCCGGCAAGGCATCGTTCGATGGGACGCGGCGGAGCCGAGGGTTGGACGATCTTGTCGCAGCCGTTGCAGCTCATCTTCACGCGCACCTGGCGAATGACCTTGAAGGTCTCTGGGATGCGTTCGAGGTACTCGGATACGTCCTCGCCGAGCTTGCAAGCTTGCCGCCGCAATCCGGGCAACACTGCGCAGATGGTGCATGCGTAATAACTTCGCGCTTGAGATGATCCGGAAGAGGCTTACGTGCAGGCCTATTGCTGATCGGCTTGTCAGAAGCGGGCGGTTCGATCACTTCGTCGGCGGCCTGGTCTGACTCCAGTTCTTCGAGCTTGAGCTCAAGTTGATCCACGTTGCGATCAAGCTTCTCGCTCTTGGCGCCATACGCATCGCGGCGCATCTTCTCGAGCAGGAGCTTCAGATGCTCGATCTGCTGTTGGCGCGAAGAGAGCTTCTCATCTCTTGCGGCGATCTCCGCATTCTTGGAAACAAGCGCCGCGTCTTTTTCCGACAGGAGTTGATCCTTGAAGGCAAGCTCGCGTGCCTGCGCAACCAGCAATGCCATCACTGCTTCAGGATCGGAAAGATCAAAATCGACAGCAGTGAATGACATGGCCGCAGTATGCCATGAAAATCGAAACGCGCATCAACAAAAAGTCGCACATTTATGGTGTCGGATCTGGTTCCCACGTACGCTCAACGCGCCTCCAATCGATCCCTTCCAGCAGCATCGATAACTGCGCACGCGTGAGCGATAATGCGCCGCTTTCCGCTTTAGTCCAGATGAAGCGTCCGCGCTCGAGCCGCTTGGCGAAAAGACAAATCCCATCGCTGTCGGCCCAGAGGATTTTTAAGATGTCGCCCCTGCGTCCCCTGAAAATAAACACATGCCCCGACAGGGGCTCCTTCTGAAGCGCGCCCTGCACTTGTGCACTGAGTCCGTCGAAGCCGCGGCGCAGATCCGTCACTCCCGCAACAATCCAAATCCTGGTTCCCTTCGGAAGCTCAATCACCGCAGCAGTCTCTCGATGACAGCAGTTACCAACGCGGGATCAACTCCGGCTTCAATGCTGACCAGAGCCCGACCAGGGAACTCGATATGAATCGAAGCAATGCGGCTCTCGGGGAAGTTCGTGTTCGGAACTTCCTCGGCGGCATCTGAGACCAACAAGGGAAGAAGCTTCGCTCCAGCAGCACTTGGCAATGCCAGGTCGCCAGCTCGGTACTGGCGGCGCCAATGGAACACCTGGTTCGAGTTCACCCCGTGAAAGCGCGCCACCTGAGCCACACTCGCCCCCGGGGCGAGCGTCTCCTCCACGATCCTCCTCTTTTCCTCAACCGTGCGCCACCGACGACTGCGCTCCCCACCCCTGCCAACCGTCTCCGAATCCACCACAATGCTCTGCCCCATACAGGCATCGTCTACGTGTCGGCGCACCACGTCCAGACGGTCCGGACCAAACGATTACCAGAGAAGCGGCAGATCGCTCCAAGCACGCTTATCATCCGATCATCCATCCTCAGCTAGCCCCTCAGACCCCTCCAGGCTCATCTTGCGTTGGAATCAGCCACTTGTTTTAGGCGCACATTGAGTGGACAAGAGCAATTGACAACCGCTACCTCTGTTGCTAGGATTATGTACGATAACTTTATCGCTATAGGAGACAAAATGAGTGATAGGCTGGCAGTAGTAACAGGGGCGGGTGGTTTCATCGCAGGAAACCTCGTGGCTTCTCTAAGAAGCCAGGGCTACAAGAATCTTCGCGCAGTCGACGTTAAACCTCTCGATCAGTGGTACCAGAAGTTCGACGATGTTGAGAATCTTTCACTCGATCTCAATGAAAAAGAGAACTGCGAAATCGCAACTAAAGGTGCAACCGACGTATACAACCTGGCGGCAAACATGGGGGGCATGGGTTTCATCGAAAAGAACAAGGCTCTGTGCATGCTTTCAGTTCTGATCAACACTCACATGCTTATGGCGGCTCGAAAGTTCGGAGTGGAGCGCTATTTCTACTCCTCTTCGGCCTGTGTTTACAACGGCGATAAGCAACACACCAGCGACGACGGTAACCGGTTTATCGCTCCTGCGCTGAAGGAAGAGGATGCATATCCTGCATTGGCTGAGGATGGCTACGGCTGGGAAAAGCTATTTTCCGAACGCATGTGCCGTCACTTCATGGAGGACTTTGGCCTCTACACGCGGGTCGCGCGGTTTCACAATGTTTACGGACCATGGGGAACATGGTTTGGAGGCCGAGAGAAAGCTCCGGCTGCCATCTGTCGAAAAGTGATCGAGGCCAAACTCTCTGGTAAGCACGAAATCGAGATATGGGGAAACGGTCATCAGACCCGCAGCTTCATGTACATAGATGATTGTGTCAAGGGCGTTCAGATGATCACGGATTCGAACATCCTTGAACCAATCAACCTCGGCTCCAGTGAGGCGGTCAGCATCAACGAGTTGGTTGATCTCGCAGAAGAAATAGGTGGAATAAAGCTCAAGCGAACATACGATCTGGATGCGCCCAAAGGTGTGAATGGCCGCAACAGCGACAATGCGCTGATCAAACAATACCTCGGATGGGAACCTAGCATTTCATTGAAAGCTGGCTTGGAGAGGACCTACGCGTGGATTTATGACCAGTATCAACTCCGGGAACGTGGTGCAGCAGGCGTAGTGCGCGAAGCAGAACCAGCATACCTGTAGAAAAAGGCGAGAACGCAGCCATGAAAGTCATGCCGGCCCCTTGGGACTATTTGATCATTACTGCTTCAAATGAATCGCAAGCCGTAGCGTATCGCTCCCAAATTGAGCTACGCCGCTCAATAGGTCAACTAACCAAGGTCCGGCATGTCCTGGTCGTCACAGATTTGGAAGGCCGCCGCATTGGCAGCGGAGGCAGCACAATCGAGTGTCTGCGGCAAGTGATCTCACAGGAGCGGGGAGTTTCTCCGTCCGAAACTCCAGAAGATATCTTGACCAAGCTTCGAATTCTGATCCTGCATGCCGGCGGCGACTCCAGGCGTCTACCCGCCTATTCGCCTTGCGGGAAGATATTCGTACCACTCCCAAGCGAAAGCTACTCTGCCCTGGGCGCAACCATCTTTGACCGGCTGGTTCCTCAGTTCTTCGAGCTACCGAAAGGCAGCGCTGGTCAAATTGTCGTCACCGCTGGTGATGCACTCATCGACATAGATGTCTCAAGGGTTCGTTTTGATCAACCTGGGATTACAGCTCTGGGTGCCCACGCGAACCCAGAGGAGGCATCCCGCCATGGGGTATTCTGCCCCGGCGGTAACGGTTCTGTAAGGTTGTACCTGCAAAAGCCGAATGCCGCCGATCAAGCCGCCATGAGAGCATTAGACCGCCTTGGTCAGGCCGTGCTGGACCTTGGTGTCATGAGTTTCGATGCGAAATCTGCGGTTCAGTTGTTGAGCCTCTTTTGCACGATGGAAGAGCCTGGCCCGCAACTGAAGTGGAAACCCGACATGAAGGGGGTGGCGCTCGAGCACGGGATCGACATCTATCGCGAAATCTGCTGTGCGCTTGGCTCCGAAGCTAACCTTTCGCATTATTCTCACGAGGTCCGTCGTAACGGAAGCAAGATCGACGAAAGGATTCTCAGCGAGCTCTTTGCAGTCTTGGGCTCTGTGCAATTGAATCTGCAATTGTTAGAGCGGTCGAGCTTCCTTCACTTCGGTTCGACACGGCAACTGATTTCGAGTGGGATCGCACTTCTTACACGGGATTTGGGAAAGATTCCTGACACCACGGCGCTCGCTATCAATAATCAACTCGAATCCCAAGGCATGATCGACGGTGCAGACAGCTGGATTGAAGGCTGCCGGTTATCAGCCACCCTCCGTCTTATGGGCAGGAACGTACTAACGGGGATCGACGTGATTCACCCGCTCACCCTATCATCGGGAATGTGCATCGACGTTTCGGCGGGTTTGGACCGCAGCGGCACGGTGGTGCGTTTTGTTCGCTGCTACGGAGTGGACGACTCATTCAAGCACACATCCGATTTAGGAGCGACCTTTTGCGGTAAACCTCTTGCGCGCTGGATGCGGGAAGTTGGCGCTCATAGCTCGGACTTATGGTCCGATTCGATACCAGAAACCGAACGGACTCTTTGGAATGCTCGTGTGTTTCCCGCAGAACCAGTCACGTCTGTAGCAGATCCAGAACCTTACCGGCCATGGTTATGGTTTTTCGATGTAAAACGCAGTACGGCGGAGGAGAAGAACGCATTCCTTGCAGCTGATCGATACAGCGCGGCTGAGGTCGCAGCACTAGTGGACCAATCAGCCTTTCATTCTCGGCGCGCTGCGACTCGCGCCGCTGGGATATCACAGTCGCTGAATAAACTATTCCGCCCCGACAGTCCATTTTCCTCTCACGATCTGGCTTTTGCCCTGCAGAGGTCGAAGCTCCCTGCACGGATGGTTGCACAAGTATTGACCCTTGCGCACGGTCACCTTACTCCGGACCTGTCGCCGATCGATTCCCCTCGCGCGGATTTCCATTTCTGCCGAATTGCGCATTGTCTTGGTTCTGCCATTGAAGAGATGGCAGGCAATGACACGACCGAGCTCACGACTTTGATTCCAGATCTCGCGATCGAACTTCCATCGGAGGTTAAGGTTTGGGCCGATTCTAACTGTCTCTCAATGAACAAGGCCAGAAGCGCGCGGAACTGGGGCGCACGTCTTCGTGAATTGGCGTTTCTAAAAATTAATGAATTCATCGTGAGGAGTTCTCTGGATTCTGGCGAACGTCCCCACAATAGACTGCTTCCCGACGAGACGATCTGGGGTCGATCGCCTGCCCGAATCGAGCTTGCCGGCGGTTGGACAGACACACCGCCGTACACCCTGGAACGCGGCGGCGATGTCACCAATGCGGCTATCAATCTTTGCGGGCAACCGCCAATCCACTGTTACTGCCGTATAACGCCGGAACCTGTCATCCGGCTAAACTCCATAGACGGAGGACGGCGCCTGGAGATCCAAGATCTAGCCGAACTCCTTGACTACCGACGTCCAGGCGACTCCTTCGCATTGACCAAGGCCGCACTTGCAATTTCCGGATTTGCGCCAGGCATGGCTGACTGGCCTGATGGTATTACGTTGCGCGAGATGTTGCGGGAGTTCGGAGGAGGCATCGAACTAACAACCCTAGTGGGGATTCCGCAAGGAAGTGGTCTGGGAACCTCTAGTATTCTCGGCGCCACCATTCTGGGCGTTATCGCCCGCATGACCGGACGCAAACTGAATCAACAGCAGCTCTTTCACGATGTTTTGCGGCTGGAGCAGGCTTTGACAACTGGGGGAGGATGGCAGGACCAGGTCGGCGGGTGCGTAGGTGGATCAAAAATCACGTCTACACGCCCAGGTATCTTCCCTGCCGCAAGCATCCATTACGTACCCAATGACGTGCTGGATCCAAAACTCAATGGAGGCTGTACGCTTCTCTACTACACAGGGTTGACACGGGTAGCTAAAGACATCCTCAAGAAGGTTGTAGGTGGTTATCTAAATCGCGATGCTGCAATTGTGGAGACACTTGCTGAAGAGCATCTTGCGGCGCACTCGATAGCTGATGCTATGTCGCGCAAAGACATTGCTGCCTTCGGAACATGTGTAGATGCGGCTTGGGTTCTGCAGAAGCGGTTGTGCGGAACTGTGACTAATCCAATGATTGAGGAATTGCTGGAACGTGTCAGGCCTTATGTACATGGGGCTCGCATTTCGGGGGCTGGCAGCGGGGGATTCCTGTTTATGATCGCGAAATCTCCGAGCGACGCTGCTCATATCCGTAGGACACTCGAAACGGAGCCTCTGAATGACCGCTCCCGCTTCTTCGACTTCGAAGTAAATAACGTTGGGCTCGAAGTGACGACCTGCTAGTCACTCCGATGGAATCAGGGAACCTATCATCCTGCAAGCGCGGTTGTCCTTCGCCTGATTCCTTAACCCGCAATCGACCAAAGGTACAAAGAACATGAAATCTCATCGATATGCTTTGATTCTCGCTGGTGGCTCGGGAATCCGGCTGTGGCCAATGAGCCGAATGCACCTTCCCAAACAACTCATTCCTATGTCGGACGGACGGAGTCTTCTGCAGCAGGCTGTGTCACGTGTCAGAGACATTGTGCCCTCTTCAAATCTGTACATCTGCGGATCCGAACAGCATCGTGACGTCGTCCTTGAAGCATTTGAAACAAAGCCAAGGTTTATAGGTGAGCCGATTGGCCGGGATACCCTTGCCGCCATCGGACTCACCTCTGCCATCATCGCTAGAAGTGACAGCACGGCGGTCATTGCTGTGTATCCTGCAGATCAGTTAATTGAACCTGTCGCGGAATTCCAGGAAATAATCGATCGTGGATACGAACTGGTCGAAACGAACGGGCATGCCCTCCTGACATTTGGCATCCAGCCGGACAGAATAGCAACTGGATATGGATATCTGAAAATGGGTGAGCGTGTTTCGGAAGGCGTATTTAGGGTAAGCGAGTTTCGAGAGAAGCCCAATGCTGAAACCGCGAAACAGTACTATCTGGCCGGTCCGGAAAGGTACCTTTGGAACAGCGGGATGTTCGTCTGGAGGGCCTCTACCGTTCTCGATTGCATTCAACGCTACAAGCCGCTTGCCTATGAACAGTTGATGCGCATTGCGGATGTATGGAATACAACATCTCTGCGGGGCGTGATGGAGGAAGCCTACCCGAAACTAGAGAAGGTAAGCATCGACTTCGGAGTGATGGAGCCGGCCTCCAAAGATCCTACCGTTAGCGTCGTTGCTCTTCCAATGCACTTAAGATGGTTTGACGTGGGTTCGTGGAATTCGTTCGGAAAGACTCTTGACGCTGATGAAGATGGAAACCGTGTTTCGGGTGCATTGACCGTTCGACTGGACTGCCAAGACACCTTGGTCATTTCCTCGGTTCCCGAGCACCTTTTCGCGACGGTGGGATGCAAGGATTTGATCGTCGTCCATACGGCCGATGCCACCCTAGTTTGTCATGCTTCGGCAGCTGAGGATATCAAGAGATTGCATGCCGATGTTCGGATGCAGTTCGGAGAGAAGTTTCTCTAAGAGTGTTGTTGCTGAAGTTTACCACGTGAATGGCCCCGGTCGCCCTCATTTCAAGGCCCTTTTAACCGATCTCTCACGATGCTCAATTTGGCTCCCGGGTTTTAGAGCGCGAAATCGAGAGCAGTATTCTGCGAAGGAATTGCAATGCGCAAAAGCGGTACAGATTCCCAGGGTGTTATCGGTATACCCTTGGTCTCCGCTTTGACCTATGAGCCGCGAGAGCTTGGGTTTGGAACCAGTGGCCGCCGGGGCCGCGTAGTAGATCTGACCCAAATGGAGGTTTACATCAACGCGGTTGCAGAGCTTGCATTTCTCCAATCAATACCTGCCGAAGAGGGCGGGATTGTTAAAGGGGAAGAGTTCTTTTTCGCCTACGACCTTAGGCCATCATCGAGCACCTGCGTGCCGGAGCAGTTTGGCAGAGGCGAAATTGCACAGGCAATTGAGAGAGCTATCTCAGATGCTGGCATGATGCCTGTCAACTGTGGGTGTATACCGACTCCAGCGCTCGCCTTTCACGCCATTTCCCGAGGCAAGGGAAGTGTAATGATCACCGGAAGCCATATTCCGTTCGACCGAAATGGATATAAGACGAACACATCATGCGGCGAACTGCTAAAGAGACATGAACAACCAATCGGCGACTTTGTTCAAGTGACTCGCGAGCGGATTTACAACCAGCCATTCGATGAATCTCCATTCAACGAACAGGGCATGTTCAAGACTGGACACGCCGATTTGTCCTCAGAAGATTCATCCGCAAGAAGCGGCTACATGCAGCGCTATTTGGATTTCTTCGAGGATCGTTCGCTGGACGGAATGCGACTGCTTTGCTACCAGCATTCTGCTGTAGGCCGTGACCTTCTGGTCGACCTCCTCTGTAGATTCGGTGCCGAAGTGATTCCGGTTGGGCGCAGCGAAGAATTTGTTCCAATCGACACCGAGAACATTGACGCTGATCGATTGTCAGCGATTCAGGCGCTTGCGACAACGGCGATTTCGGGGAGCAGCAAGGTCGACGCGGTTGTTTCGACCGACGGAGACAGCGATCGCCCCATGGTGCTTGGGGTTGACCCTGATATGCGAGCAGTCCGGTTCTTCAGTGGGGACCTCCTCGGTATGATAGTGGCCGAGTACCTGGGCGCAGACGCGGTTGTTGTGCCGCTTAACTGCAATGACGGGATTGACGCCAGTCGGCTCTCTGCCATCCTCGAACCAAAGACGCGCATTGGCTCTCCTTACGTAATTGCCGGGATGGCACAAGCGCTCGAGCGAGGCAAACAGCGTGTATGCGGGTGGGAAGCGAATGGCGGATTTCTGACCGGCTCAGACTTCATCCGCAGTGGCAGGATACTTGCCGCTCTCCCTACAAGGGATGCGGTGCTCCCAATCCTCTGCGCACTGTTCAGTTCCCGCGATGAGGGAGTGAGCCTATGCGAACTGTTTTCCCGTCTTCCGAAGCGGTTCAGCTATGCAGGTCTTATCAAGCAATTCCCGCGCGCTGTATCCCTTGAAATGATTCGGCAGTTCAGCTTTACGAATTGCGGTATTCAGGAAGTCGTGTTCAATCAGAATGGACTGGATGTAAGGGGTCTCGGCCGAGCCTCGATGGAGGTCACAATTGAGCTTGAGAGTCGAATTCAGGAAACTCGTGAACGCCTTGAGACGTTCTTTCGCCTGGCCGACGGATTTGGGGCCATCGTCGGTTTGAACTACACGGATGGTGTGCGCATATCTTTCAGCAATGGAGATGTGGCTCATTTACGCACTTCAGGAAATGCCGATGAATTGCGACTGTATGCGGTATCTGACAGTCAGATACGCGCCGAGAAGATTGTGAAGTTGGGGATCGCCGAACCCGATGGAATTTTGAGATCTATTGAGAAGGGAGAAGGAGATCAGGCAGCCCTGAAAATACACGGAGGTGCTGAAGTCCCTACGAGACAGTAGTGCATACGCGGCGCACGATTCACCTCGTTGATACCGAGCAGCTACTTGATGCGATCTCTCGCACAACTCTGGGGGTCGAGCTTGAAGTGATTCGGGCTTTCAATCCCAGGCGAGCTGAGCTGTTGAATCTTCCTCCACTGTGCAGCCCTATTGTTGATTCATAGGCCAACCTTTACCGGGCACTACACCCATACCTTCTTGAACCGTGATCAGCTGGTCTGCGGAAATGCTCTTCAGTTTCTCCTCGAAACCGCTTGGCCAATGAATGTCGACATCGGCAACAGTTTCGGTTCCCAAGCCGAAGTGTAGCCTAGGATCATTGCTTGAGATATAGCTTGATTGACTAAGTAAAGTCTGTGCCTGAATTTTCTTGCCGTATCTGACGAGAACTCTTGCTCCGATGGCACTCCGATTAGATTTTGTGCCAATTAACTTGATCTTTAGCCAATGATTCCGTCCGGGAACATCGTTCCGCAATAATGATGGCATTTCGTTCTCGTTCATGATGAGAATGTCCAAGTCCCCGTCGTTATCGAAGTCCCCGAACGCACATCCACGACTGCAATGCATTGCGGCGACGCCTGGCCCCGCTTCGTCAATCAACTCCTCAAATGTTCCATTGCCTAGGTTCCGAAAGATCAAGCGGGGACTGTTCATCGGGAAGTCCGGGAATTTCCTTTCGACTTCTGGGAAGATGCTTCCTGTTACTGCAAATAGGTCCGGGTAGCCGTCATTGTCCAAGTCGACCATACCTGCACCCCAACATACGAAGCGAGTCTCGACACCTAAGCGAGCCTTTATCGTGACGTCGCCAAAGTACCCGTCTCCTGAGTTTTCGAAAAGGTCATTCGTATCGCCGTGAAAATGCGTCTTGAACAGATCCAAGTGGCCATCCAGGTTATAGTCTCCTATACCAACACCCATGCCAGCTTGCTCATATCCGTCTTCACTCAACGCAACTCCGCGAGGAATCGCCTCTTCCCGGAAACTTCCGTCGTGATTGTTCATGAAGAGCAAACTCGGCGTAGAATCACAAGCCACAAAAATGTCTTGCCAGCCGTCTTCATCGAAATCAGCAGCAACGACAGTCAAGCCGTATGAATTATGGGCGCTTGAGATCCCTGCCTGTTTGCTAACGTCGGTAAACGTCCCGTCGCCGTTGTTGCGGTAAAGCGAGTGATATCCGGTTTTCAACCCGCGAGGACCACAGTTTACCGGTATACCCCTATAGCTGCAGTTCCAACTGGATGAGGGCTTTGGTGCCGTATTAAAGTCAAAATCTACATAGTTGGAAACAAACAGGTCCAAATGGCCGTCGCGGTCGTAATCAACAAAGCTACAGCCGGTTCCAAAACGGGGAGCTGAATTCAAGAGTCCCGCGTCTTTGGTGATGTCCGTGAAAGTGCCATCACCATTGTTGCGGTATAGTCGATTCTGTCCTAAATAGGTGCAGAAGAGATCTTCATTTCCGTCATTGTTATAGTCTCCGACACAAACGCCATAGGCCCAGCCAACATCACGCAGTCCCGACTGAGTTGTTACATCCGAGAAAGTTCCGTCTCGATTGTTCTTGTATAGTCGGTTAGTCGCTCCAGGAGGGGCACCTTCTAATCGAGTCCCTCCCAGAATGAAAATGTCCATCCAGCCATCATTGTCGTAGTCGAAGAATGCGCAGCCGGCTCCCATAACCTCAGGAATGTAGGTCTTCTGACCCACGCCGCCATAGGGGAATTTTGCAGTGAGCCCTGCAAATTGCGCCACATCGATGAAACGTGAAAAGGGACGCCCTGAAGGGGGTAGTCTGGTTTGAGCTTGGAAACCCCTGGTGGCCATGCCACCGCTTTGCGCGATGAGTCTACCAGCCGAAGTGGTCAATAAGATTAAAGAAAAAGTCCGGCGATCAATATTCATTCATCGAGAACCCTGAATGAAATTAAGCTGTTTTGCGCTAATAGGCAGCCTTGGCTTTCGCGACAATACCTCCGGTGAGGTCGCTTTCGTCACTCCGCCCTGGTGAGTCGATGGCAGCCGGTTTTGAGAAGACGGGATCATTTCACGCTGTTGCTACAACATAATTGATATAGTACTCAGCGTCAACATCATTAACTCCTCAGGGCAGTCCCATTTCACAACATCACCAAGAGCAAGTGGAGGAATTGGTCGTACCAGCCTGCTCGTTTGAACTTTCCGCGCAGTGAGCCTTTTGATCCTTCCTTCTGCATGGCGTTGATGGCCATTTGACGCAACACGGCCAAGTTCTCAGGGCCATGTCCCATGCGGGTCCGGTCCTGGTCTTTGTTCACGACCACATCCAATCGCCAGTGCAGGCTGTTTTCCACGCCCCAGTGCTTGACTTGACCCCAAAGTTCGTCAGGACAATCAGGGATGCCCTTGATTCCTCTTGGATCATCCCCTACTCCAAGGAAGAGCGCATCCGGAGGTATTGGCGAACGCCGGCAGCTCAGCGCCAGGACCCCAACGTGGAAATCCTCAAACAGAAATAATTCGGGCTGATTCCACACGATCAGCCCCTGGCCCGCTGTTGTAAAGTTTGTCGCATATGGCGCCGATTGTGCCGGTTTAGCCGACTCTGCCGACTCTTAAGTGCATCTCCGTCTATAATTTGCTGAGGAACTCATTCCATGACATGGAGGAGGTCGATCGCTACATTCCTCGAATTGACTTCCAAAAGGCTAGCGTGATTACCAGCGATAAAGTAGATTCCCGCTGTCGATTCTCTGCCTTGCCAGGCGACTCCGGGCCCGGTCCTGCGGCCACGTTGAATTCACGACTAAGTTTTCGTCGTGCAACTGTCGATACGCTGATTCGTCAGAAGTAACACCGCGGGGTGCAATTTAGGGGTGAGCGGTTTAGCGCAATTCGTTTGTGCCGTCAGATGGCGAGAAAAACCTCATATTGCTTTGCCAGAGAATTCTTCTTGATCGCCGGATACGAGAATCCGAAGGCGTCGCTTAACTCCATTTGAAATGGATTTGGCAATTCTACCGGGAAAGCCGGATGGAAGATCTTCTTTAACGCGATCGATCGCAACTACTACCTCGCCGGGCAGTTCGTCGATAATCAAGGGCACGAGATCCTCCCCAATTCCAGCCAGGGCCGCCGTCTGAAAGAAATGTCGAGGCCCGACTTGCCGGATAGCGTAGTGAGGTTTGGTTCCGAAAGACATAGCCAAGCGAAAATTCTTCCAGAGCAGCTGTGATTCCTGGCGAGACCATCCACATGTTTGGAGCCGTCCAGAGCGGCATTCTCACCGAGGATCCTCATGTTTTAGTTGCCAGGCTCCGCGAACGCCGTCTTCAAACGCTTTTTGTTCGTGAATACTTCATTCCGTTTCGCATGATGCCGGATCGCATGGATCAAATTCATACGCTGTTACGCCCGCTCGTCCAGACGCCGACGAACCGCGATTTTCATCCGGTTGCGTATTACTTCAGTGCTGTACTATGGAGCGCGCAATTCAGGTCCACTTACGCAAGCATATTGGAATCCGTAGTTCGCGTTCAGTTTCGCAAACTGCTCGCTGGAGCTTTCGCCTGTTCACTCGTGCTGATCCTTCTATGGGTGGCCATCTCAGAGAAGCGGGCGCAGCGGGCAGCTGCGTGGTCTGTTGTTGCAACGGGCTATACACTGATGACGCTCCAGATTCTCCTGCTTCTGACGTTTCAGGCCGTCTACGGCTACGTCTATCAGGAACTCGCAGCGCTGACGGGGATGTTCATGGCCGGCATCGCACTGGGAAGCTGGTTGGGCATTACACGCGTCCGCGCCGGCAATGGGAGATCGCTGCTTCGGGCAGCGACGATGAATCAGTTATTGGTTGCAACCTCCGCGCCGCTCCTGCTTTTCCTGGTGATCCTAGTCGCCAACGCTTCGGGCTCCGTGAGCGCGATGCTGGCCGCCAAAGTTGCCTTTCCTGCGCTGGCCATGTTGTGCGCGATTCCGGGTGGCTTTCAATTTCCCATGGCCTCGAGGATCTATCAACAAACCTATCCTGCGCAGGCCAGCATCAGTGCGCTTTACGCAAGTGATCTGCTGGGTGGATGTGCTGGCGCGCTCGTGCTGGCCGGATTTCTCATTCCTGTGTTTGGTTGCTGGGGTACCGCATGGCTGACTGCTGCAATCAGTAGTACGCCGGTAATTATTCTTTTTCTGGCGAGCCGGGACTCTTTGGCTGGTTCGCATGGGCGGGTTCATGCTCTTCGAATACCACGGCGGTAAACCGGAAAATATCGGTATTCTCGTCGCGCCAGCAGTCAGACGGCATTCCAGCCTTCATGCACGTTTCCTGCAGAAACCGAATGCGGTCCCAATGTTGTTCGACAGGAACCTGCGGCAGCAGAACGCCTTCGCGGCCGCCATTTTTGATAAGAAGGCCATGTTCACCCACACTAATCTCCTGAACGTCCATGACTCGCCGCAGGGGTGAGAGCACGGAGACCTCGTAATGCAGGCGGGGCAGCTCCAGTGCTGAGACAGGCCGAAAGCGAGGATCGCGTGATGCCGCTAACGTCGCAGTATCCCGCACGGTCAAGGAAAGGGGTTGACTGGCAGACATGTTGCCAATGCACCCACGCAAATCGCCTACTTCTGTTATCGTCACAAAAGCGCCGCGCTCCTGGTTCAGCAGATCGTCTTTCGTTGGTTCCGGTTCATAGCGCTTGTGCTGCATCACAGCACTCTCCACGGACTTGCGCGCCAGGGTAAGTAACTCTTCCTTTTCCACTTCATTCAACGAAAATGGCGATTCCTCTGCTGCCTCGGCCCGGGCCTTCAAAAAGACGTCCGCGCTGTATCCAACCACCCGTGAGTGATCGCCGGAAGTGTCGCCACTGTTTGCGTATTTCAGGACGCTGGCCTTGTTCGCGCCCAGACGCTCCGCGGCGATCATGGCGGCGACGACCGGCCCCCCGCCGCACGCTTCCCACAAACGCGTTTCAAAATTGCGCGACATGCTGAAGTAGTCCCAGGATTGCAGAGCATCCAACGTTTTATGGTCGATTCGTTCTGCGTCGCCATAGGGGTGATAGTGGGACAAGTCGGAGCTGGCGACGATGAGTGTAGCCCCGACGGTCTGTTGCGAGGCTTTGTCGCCTTGCGAATTGCTCTCGCGCTGAATCAGCTTAGCCAGTGCAACTCCAAGCGCACGGCTGGCCTCGTAGCTCTGATCTCCCATGACGATCGGCACAAGAGTGAAGCTGCCCACGACATGCTGCAGCCACGGCAACTGCACTTCCAGTGCGTGCTCTGGCCCGTGCACGGATGGCGTGTGGCCGCGCTCCGACAGGCGGATAGATGAGTCTATTTTCGACAGCTTCTGTGCGAAAGCTTTGTCAACGAGTACTGTCCCAAGCGGGGTTACATAGCCATCGCCGTCGTACACTGATGTGAAATCAAAGCTCTCGAAGTGCGACGGAGCGATCACAATAATGCGAGAAAAAGCTTTTCCCTTCAGCGAAGCATAGGTGTACGCCGCCACCGGTCCAGAGTAGGGGTAACCCGCATGAGGTGCGACGACCGCAAGAATCTGTCCATCGATTTGCCGGGCCGGCACCTGGGCCAACATGCGATCCATCGTGGCCGTCAAGGCAGTCGGATCGGCAGGATAAAAGCTTCCCGCCACTCCCGCAGAGCGCAACTTTCGTTGCCCGGGATTGTCCATTTGGCCGTGCGCCTCGCTCGCCATGAGACTGATGAATAAGGCAGCCATAAAACACCTTCTTAAATGCATTTCGTACCTCGCGCGTGAATTGCGCTTCCTCGCCATCAAGCGTGCCACATCCCGGGAATCGCCTCCTTGCAATACGGGCAGGCCCCCTTGAGAATGAGCATCTGCCTGATTTCGAATCCAAGGCGTTCCACCAACACGCGCTGGCACCGTGGGCAGTAGGTGTTCTCTGCTGGGTGCCCGGGGACGTTGCCGATATAGACAAAATGCAAACCCTCCGCACGTGCGATCTCCCTGGCTCGCTCCAGGGTTGGAATCGGCGTGATGGGGAAGTTTTTCAAAAGATAGTCTGGGTGAAACTGGGTGAGGTGCAGCGGAACGTCCGCTCCAAGATTCTGCTTGATCCACCGCGCAAGACCGCCGATCTCACCGTCGTCATCGTTTAATGTCGGCACGACAAGGTAGACAATCTCGGTCCACTTCCCCATCTTGCGCAGCGCGACTAATGTATCCAGAACCGGCTTCAATTGTCCCGTAACGACTCTCTGGTAATAAGAATCGGAGAACGCCTTCAGGTCGATCTTGACTGCATCCATCTTCCCGTAAGCTGCCCGTAAAGCGTCGTCCTGGATGTAGCCATTGGAGACCACAACGCTGCGGATGCCCGCCTGGTGTCCGGCGTCTGCTGCATCCATGAGGAATTCGCTGAAAACCACCGGCTCGCTGTAGGTGTACGCGATACTCGGGCATCGCCATTGTTCCGCAAGTTCAGCCACCCTCTTGGGTGGAATATACTCTGCGGGAACTTGCTCAGGGCGCGCCTGCGAGATGTCCCAATTCTGGCAGAATTTGCAGTTCACATTGCAGCCCGCTGTGGCGAGCGAGAACGCCAGAGACCCAGGCAAGTAATGGAAGAGCGGCTTCTTTTCGACCGGATCCACATGCGCCGCGCACACTCGCGAGTGCACCAGCGTGTAATAAATCCCGCTACGATTCTCGCGTACTCCGCAGTATCCCCGTTCTCTGTCACCGACCGTGCACTCCCGCGGGCATAGCTTGCACTTGATCTTCTTGTTCGGCAGCTTCTCATAGAATCTTGCCTCGGCGGTGAAGGGCGCATCGTCTTGTGCGCGCGGAGTATCCGACGCGCGCGATGCCTCGGAATATGCTGCGGAACGAAGAATGTTTTCCGCCATCCCTGCGGATGCGGCACACATCAGAAACGATCTGCGGCTAAGGGTAGACGACGATACTGCAGCATCTTCGGGTTCTGTCGGATTCTCGAGATTGCTTCTGTCCAATACCGGCCTGTTCACAGTTTGTAAGCCACTGTTGAGCTGCATTGCGCACCCCCGTCACGCCACGTGTTTCTCGTAAACCACGATGCGGCGCTGATCGTTGTTCCCCAGACGGTGGTCCGCGTCGGCCGCCGTTTCGATGTAGCGTGGAGCACGGTCTTCGGCAGCGAGTGTCTTCAACCCCTGGTCGGCCCGCTTGCGTTCGATCATTTGCCAGCCGACTTGGTCCAGAGCCACTGGATCTTCTGAGACAATCAGCGCGTTCGGCCGCCATGCCAATTCAGGTTTGAAGGCCGGGCCGCCCTCAAAGCATGCGGTCGTCGCATCGCAAATGTGCAGGCGCAATTTGGCGCGGAGTTCCTCCAGCATGTTTACGTCGGCAACATAGGGATTGCAACCGTTGGGATGGTACTTGTTCGGATTGTGGATGGCGCCATACATATTCTTGAGCGCGATCGACACCCCGGCGCCGTCGTGGTCCTTTAGAACCGGCACGTTAATGAGCACATCGCAGCGCTGGGTCAGTATCTTTGAGAGCTGACTGCCGATGCTTCCAAACGTCGCCAGTTCCGTCTCAAATCCCACGCGGTCTGTGCCGAAACACTGCACCTGGCGACTGCCGGTGCGAATAGGAAAGCCAGCGCGCTCCAACTCCGTGCTGTCACGATCCCAGATCACGATGTCCTGAGGCCTGATTCCCGCTTCCTGTAGACGCGCGCAGATCGCCTCCACAAGCTGCACGTTGGTGGAAAGCCCACGTCCTCCGAGGGTGTTCACTTTCACACCTATTAATTGTCCAGGCCGCACCAGCTTCTCCCAGATGCGACCTGGATCGGCAGATTGGAAGAGGCCTTGCATTGCCTGGTCAAGCAGAATAGAAACCCGGTTGGAATCGAGAGTCTTGGAACCATGTCGGATCGTTGCTGTGGCGTGCGCATCGGGAAGGGGCCCGCGCAACAGCGAATCGCTGGCAATGAAGACTCTTGATTTGGTTTGGTTTTCGATGCTTCTTGCCGATTCAAGGGAGGGCAACTTTTGCAAAACGTTGAAACCGGCGGCTCCAACGAGAGTGTTGGTCAGGAATTCTCGCCGGCTCGTGTTGTGCGCGTTGCGCATGATCTCTACCTCTGCATGCGCGCTCTAACAATTCGTACAACCCTTCAATAGATCGCGCGGCCTCGCTTCTCAGTGACGTGCATCACCCATTATTGTTCGTGCCCTGCTTTATCCGATTGCCTCCGTTGACGGTCAATTCTTCGTTTCTTCTCAGGCTAGAGGACTCTCAGGCCGCCCTTCAGCCGAACCCAGGCAAAGGAGCTTCGGCGACGGCATTCGCTTGCAGAGTAATATTTTGATCGGAGGACTCTTAATCTGGACAGTGCTAAGTTCCCTCTGTCTCATGCGGCGATCTCCGCTCCGCAATTGTTGGATTGCGAGGCGTTGTTGGCTTCGTTGTAGCGGCGGAGAATAATTCTCAGTTTGTGCGGGAGCGCC
>Ga0182013_10003962_pt1 | contig 18097 bp, 16 predicted proteins | sample 612S2MmetaG_FD_120487 | JGI IMG/M metagenome (GOLD analysis project Ga0182013, IMG submission 120487) | Permafrost microbial communities from Stordalen Mire, Sweden - 612S2M metaG | ecosystem: Environmental > Terrestrial > Soil > Wetlands > Permafrost | place: Sweden: Stordalen | collected...
AATGCTCCTTTATTAGAAGATATTAATAAAGCCGAACCGGTGCGCTTGTCAGATAAAGAAGTAGCAGATCGTATTGTAATGAGTCCTGATTCAGCTCATATTTGCTATATAGTACAGAAGCGTCACGCCAATCGCCATTTTGATTGGCCTCCTGATACTTTGGCACTTATCAATGTTCATTCCAAAGAGCAAACGCTTATTACTCACAAGCAATTGGGATATTCTGCAAGTGAAAATACTTGCACTTACCCCGACCCACTATTTAGTCCAGATAGTAGCTCAGTAGTCTTTAATGGCGTCCAACCAGGAAATAGTACTCCTCTTTATCAGTACCATATACCGACTAAACAGCTATCAGTATTGGCGGAAGTACCCGGGCGAGCAGATTTGAAGCACATTACCCCGGACTTTAAAAAAATTATTGTTGAATATGGGCATTATTCTGGCATCAGGAATAGAGAGAAAAGCTCTTTCGTATATTTTGATGGACATAAGCCAGTTTTGAGCCCTTCAGAAGAACATATCATTACCCATATAAATGGAAAAATTAGGTGTTACACCATAGACGGAAAATTTCTTTTTGAGTGTGAGCATGCTCTAAGTAATCATCAGGATGGTCGTGTAACAGCAGCCTTTAATCCTGAAGGTACTTTGTTGGCCACTACGGTAGGAACGATGGTAACTATCGTAAATGCTTTAACAGGAGCTCCGCTCAAAAAGATCGAGTTTCCTCACAAAGTAGGGTATCTTTCTTATCCAAATAAAGATCATCTACTAGCTGGTGTGCTCACAAAGCCCGATTATTGGCATGATCTTCTTCTTACGCATATTGAAACTGGCGAATATACTTCTCTTGCTCGAAAAATATGGACGCCTTATATTCCACACAGTTTGAGTAAGGATATGCAATTATATATAGGCGGCCAATATTTGGTAGATGGGCACGGGGCACCTGATGAATTGTATCATTGCGGTAAGCAGGAGACTTTGAGGAATTATAGAGGCGGCCCCTGTTGGCTCGGCCATCTATTGAGTCCGGATGCAACCTCGATAATTATTGGCGGGGTTGATGGAGAAACTCAAAGCATTTATCCGCATAGATATGCCACGCATAGAGATATTACTCATAATGCGACTATAGGGGATCTTTTGAATCTTTTGGTGGCGCAAAGACAATATCTTAACAATCAGCGCGTTGATCCTTTGATCATGGAGCAATTAAAAGGTTCGCAATCAGAAAGAATTAAAGAGATTGTTCAACAGCGCTATGAAAAATTAGCTGAGTCGTCTTCAGGGAAATCAGTTGTAGGATGGTTGTCATGTTTAATTCAATGAAATATCTTTTTATCGGCAGCTCCGCCGCTTGCATATCAGCTGCGCACACTATAAAGCGCAAAGAGCCAGATGCTCAACTTACTCTGCTTACCCAGCAGCGGGAAAACCCCAATAATACCTGTGCTATCAAGCATGTTCTTTCAGGCGCTTGGCCAAAAGAAAACACTTTTTTGCCCTTGCCGCCCGATGCAGAGCTCTATTTGCAGCACAAGATTGTGCATGTGGACCCGGTAGCTAAGCAGGTGACTACCAAGCTGGGTGATAAGTTCGGCTACGATAGGTTAATTGTGGGCATAGGGACGGAACCTAAGGTCCCCGAGCTTTTTAAGCCGTATCTGCAGGAAGGCGTTTTTACCTACCATAACTTAGATGATGTGGTGGATATTGTGACCTATCTTGGGGATAGCCAGGTTAAGCATATCGCCATTATTGGAGGGGGGTTAAGTGGTGTAGAGGCAGCCATTGCCTGCGCGCAGCGTGGCCTTGCGGTAACGCTTATAGAAAAAGAGGCGCGAGTTGTGGCGCATGAAACTGATGACATGCAAAAAAAATTGCAGGATCTGATGCAGGGCGCTATAACAGTTCATTGTTCTACACAGGTCAGACAAATCTCACGCGCAGAAGATAAGAAGTTTTACTTAGAGACTGATAATTCAAAATTTGTCGCTGATATGGTGCTACTTGCGCCCGGCAGTAAGCCTGATACCGGTTTTTTGCGCGAAGTGTGTGTAATTGATCAGTCAGGCTATGTTATGAGTGTGCATGCTGCGTATGCAGAATCAGTTCGAGTGATCGGTGATTGCGTTGCACAGCCTCGGATACGAAACGGGTGGGCGCGGGCGATATTGGCGGGCAAAAATATCGCTAATGATTTTTGAGTTTTTCCTGAAGTTCAACGAACTTTTCGATCTCTTGATTCAATTCTTGCTTGAGTAAGCGGATTTCTGAGTTATTTTTGACTATGGGTGATGATTCTACCCGGGGGAAAAGTAACCCTCCTGAGAGTAAGGCAAACCCGGCTAGGGTAGAGGCAGCGCCGCCTGCATAAGAGAGTAATGAAAAAACATCATTTGTGCCCATGAGAGACCTATTTATGAGATCGGTGCCCGCTTGCATGGCATTCACTCCGGTGCTAGTTCCTCCAAAAAAACCGACTGAGGTAAAAAAGAGCCGTTTTTTCCGTTCATCTTTTTTTGTCTCCAGCGCGTCATTGATCAATTTTATCTCCTGCCTTTTCAGGCCGATTTGATCTTTAATGTCTCCCGAGGTTAAAAATCGCTTTTGTTGATTCAGATTTGCAAGTAACTGGCCGGGGCTTTTTAAAGTTTTAGTATGCATGGAGAATGAAAAAGTGGTGAGCAGAAAAAAATAGGCTATGAGAATGGTGCTTTTTATATTCATACGATGCTCCTGAAGGTAAATTTAAAATCGCTTCAAGGATATCTTCTTGTGCGCAAATTGCAATTTATCTTAAAAGAGCGTTGGGGGATATGGATCATCAAAAAGAGCACTTTCTAGATAGAATTACTATCCAGAAAGTGCCCTCTATCTATTTTAGAATATAATCTAAATATAATCTAAATTAAAGCGCACTTAGCAATGATGCATTAACGGCATGGACAGCAAGTGAAGCTGCACCAGATTGGCGCCATGGAACTGGAGCTTGTAAGCCGTAACTGCCATTTGCTGGAATTGATGTGCTTTTGTCTTGGTTGTCGTTATTGTAATTCAAAGGTTGTGCAGTCATTGTTTTATTATAAATTGTATTAATCCATGCTACATTTAATTTGTGACCGCAGTAGCTCGATGATGGTGAAGCAGATAAAGATCCGTCCATATTGATGGTGATATCGTAACATTGATTTTTATCCAATTTTACTATTTGATTACTACCTTCTGAGATTTCAGGACCCCTCCATGAATCTTCAATCGTATAGTTATGAGTATCTGCGTTAAGGGCAGTTGTACCTAAAGCAATTGCTGCTATGAGCAAGAGGTTTAATTGTTTTTTCATTCTTTCTCCTTTTGGTTATTTTAATTATATATGAGAGTTCATCTCTGAAATCAGGTTAACAAAGCGCCATTAGTAAAGTCAATACTTCTAAAAAGCTCATTCGTTTCTTGATGGGTTTTTGATAAGGGTAGGGTTGTTGAGAAATATGGGTAGTTCTGGTACATTGAAGAGCACCTAATTAAAGATACAGTATTACTGGGGTTTGTGTGGTTAGCCAGATTTGGAAAGAATTTTTAACGATTGCGCGTGAAGAGGCAGGAAGCCCGGTTGTAGAGACTTGGTTTAAGGCCGTCGCGTGTCTTTCTTGGGATTCACATAAAAAAATAGTCTATTTAAAGGCGCCAAACGCTTTTGTAAAAGATTGGATTGTAAAAAACTATCAGCCCCTTCTACAGACTCATTTGAGTAGGCTTTTGGGGGAAAAATCGGTAACTGTGCAGTTTGTCGAGCAGATGCCACCCATAAATTCGTCAAAACCTGCCGAAGAACCGCAAATAATTCCCGCTCAGATAATTCCTGGAGTACAACCCATTCCTGTCTCGCTAGCTACGGGACATGCGCGCCATGAATTGGTAAAAAGTGCCTCGCGTATGGTCGCCAGAAGCTCTGAGCGTCCCCAGGCGCGACCAGTTTTGCATGAAATATACACCTTCGATACATTTGTCGTGGGGCCAAGTAATTCGCTCGCCTATGCAGCTGCTGTTGCTGCGGCAGAAAAGCCAGGGATACTCTATAACCCATTTTTTATGTATGGGCCATCTGGATTGGGTAAAACGCATCTATTGCATGCTATTGGCCATGCGATAAAGCAGCAAAATAAAAAAGCGGTGATCGTGTACCAGACCGCAGATAGGTTTGTACAGGAATTTATTCACGCTATTAGGTTTAACAAAACTCATTTTTTTGAAGCGAAGTACAAAAATATTGATGTGCTTTTAATGGACGACATCCAATTTATTTCCCATAAAGAGCAGACACAAGAGGCATTTTTTCACCTGTTCAATACCCTGCATCAAGCTCAAAAGCAGATTGTGTGCACCAGTGACGCTCTCCCAGGAGATATTGCAGGGCTCGCGCAGCGAATGCGTTCTCGGCTGGAATGGGGTCTCGTTGCCGATATCTCAATGCCGACTTTGGAGACTAAAATTGCGATTGTTAAAAAGAAGGCAGAGATGCATCACGAAACTATTACTGATGCTATTGCTGAATGTATTGCCCGTTCGGTAACGTCCAGCATTCGTGAGCTTGAAGGTGCTCTGATCCGAGTTCTTGCCTGTGCATCGTTGACGCGTCAGCCGATAACGCAAGAATTGGTCGATAAAGTGCTTTTCAAAAATAGCGTGCATCAAACGCGTCAAGCCGTTGATCTGCCCAAGGTTGTGCGTTCTGTTATGAACTATTTTAATGTCACGCTGGCGGAACTGCGTTCTGAAAAGCGGGATAAAGATATCTCAAAGGCGCGCCATATCGCCTTTTATTTGATGAAGAAGCATACGGATAAATCGCTTAAAGAGATTGGTGCTTTCTTGGCACGCAAAGACCATTCGACCGTTTTGCACGCCTATGAGAAGATCAATACACATCAGCAAAACGATAATTCGCTCTATCGGCTCATTGAAGATCTCGAGCGATCTTTGCAAAACTAATTATTTTTCTTGCTCTAAATCATAAGGGAATAGCGGCGGCCGGGGGCTTGTCTGCAGTTCTCTGAGTGTCTTTTTATCAACCAGCAGTTTATTGCCAAAGAATTTGAAAGCAAGGCGCGAATAGTAGGTGAAAAAGTCGTTAATACTAAATGGATCTTTAATGCCTATCAGCGTTGGAAAGTGTTCCGTATCGATAATAATAATTTTCTGAGTATCTTTTTCTTTCATGAAATTATTGATATGTGGGTCGATGCGGATACCGAGAAAATCGGTAATTGATAGGGCAATATCTCTATCATTCCTATCCAAAATACTAAAATCGGAATCGGATTCTATAGCATCGCATACAATGGCATAGATGCTGGGCAGGAGCATGTATTGCGGTTTCGTGCCAATATTTTTACCTGTAATGGCGATATGGCGATTATTTTTTGGCTGCCAAAACCATTTTCGTGGCGTTTCAATTATATCGCTCCAGTATCTATTTGAGTCGATTTTTTTCTGGATCTCGTTTCGGTTGGGAATTCGGGTAAAACCCGCAAGATAGCGGTTCATGCCGCCACCCAGTACAAAAAAGGCGCATTCTTCAATGCCGCGATTAAATGGTTTAACAAAATTTGCGGGAGTTTCCCTAAAGAGTTTTATCACAAATGGATATTCTTTATGGCGCAGAACCATAAGGCCGGTATGTTTGAGGTAATTATAATCGCGCTGTTTTAAGATGATAAAATTATCCAGTTTTTTGATTTTCTTTTTCGTATTTTGTAACTGCGTTACTACCGCTTCGAGTTCATCGATCAATCGCCGCGTATCGTAGGCGACATACGGCGCATGGCGGGAGCTTACTTTATCAGGCAATTGTTGGGACATCAGATATTTCTCGTCGTAAACATTAAATATAGCAGGCTCAAGATGAGAATTTTTCAGCTGAAAAGTGGTTGCTGGCAAATCATGCCAATAGGTGGTTATTTCTGGAAATGCTTCATGATGAGGCCGGTGTACACTTCGTCTGCATGAACAGAGAATGGTCAGTAGGGCGATGAGTATTTTTGCATAGTACATAAAAGAATATCGTTAGTGGTCAAGAGTTATTTATCCTAAAATAGCACACAGATTCTGATGATAGCAAGTTACTCTGAATTATCCAGTTTTACCGATTCAGTGGCACAATGCAAGAAAAATCACTAAAAAAAGCTATAGTTATAGGTGCAATCCCGGAAATTTGATTTTTCAGTTTATTCGTTGCTACACTACCTTAAGTGAGATGTGTAAACCCCTTTTAAAAGGATGTCCATGAAGAACACAGAAATCTTATCTCGTAATACCGAAGTTCTACGGTCTTTAAGTACGCTCCCCGAAAAAATTTTACGTCTTCATGGAACAGAAAATGTTTCTGAATTTGTTTTATACGAGCTTTCCCATGAACATTGTTTTAACCTGCCTAAAGCAGCTTTTTTTGTAGATAACCCAGACTTTAAATGTTTCAAGGGAATAACCGGTTTCAATAAAAAAGATCACCCAGAATATGTTTCGTTGTGGGATGAGCCAGAAAAATTTACCGACGTTATGAAAAATAATTCTTTTAATCAAAAGGTGCGCTCCATTAATCAATGCACTGCAGCTCATGAACAGCAGGCGCATAAAAACCCTGAACACTATTTGGAAGATATCGCCCATCAGCTTGACGTGCGGGATTTAGGGTTTCATAGGTTTCCCTTAAAGCATGGTAACCATGGTCTATTTGTTTATGACAGGCATGAGGCTGATATTCCTGATATGCAAGTCTTTGCCCGAGGTGCATGCTTTTTAGGCTTTTGCCCGGTTTTTTAATATACTTATTAAAAAACCTGAGGATATACTCTTGCTCGATATATTTTTAGCCTACCTTTTTCTTGCAGGTGGTATAGTTTGCAATAAATACATACTTGTAAGCATTTCAGCACAGTTTTTTGTCGCTTTGAGAATGCTTATCTCGGGCAGTATATTGCTGTTTTACCACTGGCATCAAACTGAACGTTTGACCTATGAAAAGGTAAAAAACGATAGGATAAAGCTCCTATTTATTGCACTCTGCACTACCCTTGTGCCAGCCCTTTTAAAGGCCTGGTCATTAAAGCATATGCTTGCCAGTAAGCAATCGCTCTTAGGCAGCATCGACCCCTTTATCACGGCGCTCATGGTTTATGTAATGTTCAATGAAAAGATGACCATATTCAATATCGTGGGTATGGCCATCGGCTTTTTGGGCACGATTGTGGTTATTCTTTCAAAAACATCACCAGAGATGGGGTATGAATGGCTTTGGCATATATCATACCCAGAGATCGCCATCATAGCTGCTGTGATTATCAGTAGATATGGCTGGATATTGGTTCAGACTCTATTGCGCAATAACCATTATACCCCCATTCAGATTAATACGCTGATGCAATTAAGTGCTGGCGCCATGGCTCTGGGATGCGCAGCGGTTACCAACCAGCTGCAGGTATACGACATCGCCTCTTATCCCGTTTTTATCGCCGCATCTCTTTTCACCATATTTGGCGGCAACATAATCGGCTATACCCTGTATGCTCAAAGCTTGAAGCACCATTCTGCAACTCTGGTTTCACTCGCCGGGTTCTCTATCCCCTTATTAGTAACATTCTTTGCCTATATCTTCTTGGGCGAAGCAGTCACTCCGTCCATAATTCTTGGTGGATTTCTTATATTTTTAGGACTTCTGGTCTTCTATACTGGCAATAATTTCAGTAAGTTATTCAGAAACTCTTGATTTGCGATGGTTTTATCCCGTAACCTTAAAGTATATAGTTACAATTTAAAAACTTATTAGGATACAAGTATGAAATTAGTTAAAAAAAATAAAAAGAACTCGTCTAAGCATTCTAAAGGTGAAAGCAGTCGCAAAGACTTTGACCATTTAGAAAAGAACTATGAAGAAAATAAAGGCGGCAAGGGCTCAAATATGGGCAACTATTTGCAAGACAAATGGTTTCCAAGAACTAAATAAATTAAAAACATGATTCTTGAGGGCAGGCATCCTGAGTATTCTACGAAGCTCGAAGAGCTAGTAGAATGTATCGAAGGATGGGTGGTATTAATCGGGACTATTTAAAATAAAAGGTAATAGAATGAAAAAAATAATTATATATATTCTCATAGCTTCTCTGTTTGCACAGCAAGTAAGCGCAGATTGGTCGGTTGAATCTCAAGAATTAATAAAGAAAATTGACTCTCAAAACTTAAACGATGACCAATTGACTCAAATTATGGATTTGGCTGATGAACACAAGGATATGAATTTATTGATGTTAGCGTTTAAGAAATTAAAACCAGATGCGCAAAAAGCGTTGGCAGGCTGGTCTGTTACCGGTGTTTTTTCATTTTTCTCAAGAAATGAAAAAAGCTATGAAAGTTCTAAGCAGAAAGTTAAGATGCTTAGTCCCGGCTTAGACATTAATAACGATGTTTATTATTCTGCACAAACAGGTATGTATTCAAACAAAAATATACAGGAACCATTAGATTTTTTTATAAGCTTGGGATTTCCCGTTAATTATGTCCCTGCCGATATCGAAAATAAAAAAACTTTGCTGGATATTGCAGATAATTTATTATCGAAATATACGCTTAAAGGCACGAGAAATCTTATTATAGTAGCGGATCGAGAATACTTATTATCAAAAGGCGCGAAGACATACGCTGGATTGTCGCAAGCAAAATAATAATTGAGTTGAAAATTTATATAGGTGGACCCTGAAACGAGTTCAGGGTGACACCGTGTTATATCAAGCTATTTTATAAATCTGCGTATCAACTGTTAATTGGAAGTAACTATCTTTAATCCCGGCAATTTTTGACCACTCAAATAGCTAAGAGTTGCTCCGCCGCCGGTAGAGAGAAAAATCCTGTCACTTGTTATGTGCCATTGTTGTGCAGCTAGTGTGGTGTCGCCACCTGCGATAATAACCGTGGCAGTGCTCTGGGCAAAAAGTTCAAAGAGTTTATGCGTCATGACTGTCGTGTCAGGTTTATCAACAAACCCCATCAGACCGTTATAGACTATTGTCTGCATGGAGAGAATAAGGGGTTGCCAGTTCTTGAGTGTTTTGGGCCCGATACTTATTTTTTGGTCATCAATAATTACATAATCTTCGGGCATTAATATAATTGTGCCATGTTTTTGGGCTTCATGTATAAAATCTTGAACTTCGGGCAGTTCACTCAATCCGGGCAATAGTGCAATATGTGTCGCTTTATCGAGAAAATGGTAAAGTGTTTTTAATTTTTCTTCACCTTTTCCACCACCAACCATAACCAAAAAGGGCTTTTCCGGATTTTTTTTGAGCGGCCTCAGATGGGTAAGCTCTTCAGCAACCAGTAACCCCATGGACCGTTTTTCCGGTTTAAAAAGCTGGGCTGCGGTAGTAATGGAAGTCTCATTGCGCATAAGCACTCCAAAGCCATCTTCCACAAAATAATCACATTTATAAGTAATTTTTTGTGCAAACAAATTCGATTGAGCCTCTTCTTCTGGGTAAAAGCGCAAGTTCTCAAGTAAAATTATATCATGGTTATAATCGAGCATCGCCGGAAGATTTTCAGGCGTGCTATAGACGCACGAAAATCCTGCCTGATTAAAATAGTGCGTTAATTGTCGTGTTGAAAATTGGGCGTCAAAACCGTGTGGTCTGCCGATATGCGTAGCGAGCACTATGCGTGCTCTGGCTTTTTTGATGTATTCAAGGGTCGGCAGTAGTCGTTGAAATTTTAAGCTTTGAGGAAAATCTGGTGCGGTGAGTTCTGTATTTAAATCTGCTCGTACAAAGACTCGCTTATTCGTTAATGGCCACGTAAGTAAGGGTATCTGTTTCATCTATTCAGCTCCAAATTTCAATAAGTGTGCCACTGAAAAACTGTGAATTCTGCGTGAGGGGATATATGAAGCGATAAAACCCAACAGGAGCATAGTGCAAAAAACGGCTGTGATCAAGGGTGCATCCAAGCTTACGGGAATATGATCAACATAGTAAGCATCAGGCAATGTAATCAGCGGGTAGCGTTCAATAAGCCAACCGGCAAGTGCGGCCAATACGATGCCCGTGATAGTTGCAAAAAAGGTGATAATACAGCCGATTGCCAAAAAGATTAAACTGATGTCTCCGTTTTGCATGCCCATAGTTTTGAGAATAACGATCTCCATCTTCTTTTGAGTAATATACATGAAGATAAGTGCCATGCAGTTCATTGCCGCTATCAGCGCACATAATGCAAGAATGATGAACGCTGCATATTTCTCAAGTGCTAATGCTGAAACGAGAGCGGGGTAGAGATCCTTCCAGGTATATATTTCAAGTTGCGGGAATCGTCTTTTAAGTTTTTCTGCGCAGGATTCAAGGGATATTCCCGGCTTGCATGAAAGAGCAACTTGTGAAACATCACTATTTTTAAATACGCTTTTAAAAAAATCTAAATTGCAAAATACGACTGCTGTATCAAACTCATCGATGCCTGTTTTAAAAGTACCGCCTAGTGTCCCCGCAGATTCTTGCAGCGTAATCTTTCTTTTTTGTGGCTCTTCAGGAATGTATAAAAGCGCCAGAGCGTCTCCGCGCTTAATACCCAATGCGCGCGCTGCGGTAGTGCCGATAAGTATCTTATTACCCGCCAGCTGCTCGCCCGGGTTATCGCGAGAGGTTAATGTAGAAAAGAGCGTAGAGACATCTTTTTCTCGGGCCGGGTCGACGCCGATGCAGGCACATAAGGGCGACAGGCTATTTTGCTCTTCGGATTTAAGTAATACGTTACTCAGAGCTTGGGGCGTTGCTGCACGGATGTCATCAGGAAACTCTTTGTTAATGACCGTTATAAGTTTTTCATAATCGAGCGCGCCAGCTGCTGTTTTAATAATAATATCTGCATGTATACCTTGAAGTTTTTTTGATGTCTCTTTTTGAAAGCCATTCATTACGGCAACCACTAAGGTTAGTGCAAAGGTGCTTATAGTAAGTGCGGTAAAGCAGAGTTTGATCATGAGGGATATATTTTTTTGTCCTGAAGCGCTGTAAATATGCGCGCATGCAAGGCGTATAATGAGGCTAATCATCTAAGAACTTTCTTGTATAAAGTAAATGTCTCTTGTGCAAGTATATTCCCTTTTTTTAGATTAAGGGAGAGTTGTAGAAATATGAAAAGGGGGCTTTTGTTGTGGAACCTATAAAAAAAATAATTATTGCGTCAGACCATCGAGGTTTTGAACTGAAAGAATTTCTTAAGTTAGACTCTTCAATTGTGTGGCTCGATGTAGGGGCATTTACCGCCGCGCGTTCTGATTATCCTGTCTTTGCGCTTGCAGCGATTAAAAAAATGCACGAGGGTCACGTAGATGGCGTTGTTCTTTTATGTGGTAGTGGTAATGGCATGGCGATCGCTGCCAACAGATTTAAAGGTGTCTTTGCGTGCGTGGCGTGGAATGCAGACGTTGCTCGCGTCGCCAAGCAAGATGATAATTGCAATGTGCTTGTGATCCCAGCAGATTATATACAACAAGAGGAGATTACCGAAATAATCTCCTCTTGGCTTAATGCTACGTTTAAAGGTGGCCGTTATGCAGAGCGTTTAGCGCTGATCGACACTTTTAAATAAGGCGAGCGAGTTCAAATTTACTTGGTTCGAGCATCACCGGGTCGATAACAGTATGATCTTGCGATGTTGCACACACTATTATCGGGTAGTTACTTTCTATTGATAAATAACGGGTCAGTTTATTGATAACATGGCTGTATACTTCTGGCTCGACATCTTTTTGCGTGTATATCCAATCGATATTATTAATAATCAAAACAGTCGGTCCAAACTCGAGGCAATCATCAAGCACTTTGTCCAATTTCTTATCGACTAATGCTGAACCATGCATTTCATAGATATTCCATTTAATCTCGCCAGCAAGTGCTTGCGCCATTTTTCTGCCTTCTGCGAGATTGCCTTCAAAAAGATATCCGCGAGCTATTTTTAAATCGGTTGCACGATATTCAATAAGATGGGCGCAGAAATCGATAAGTGGCGTGAGTTGAAGTTTTGTATCTTCATATCCTTTTACGGCCTTAAATGATTCTTTGGAAGGTTTTGTTGGGTATCCCGTTTTGCGCGTTTTATTAATCAAGCCAGCATATCCCTTTTGGAGATTCTCCGTCATATATTTTTTGGTTCTGATTATACTTGACTGAAGGTCAGGTGTGAAAAACCCAGCTGCTATCGCCTTGAATGCGGGGCTGCTAATTTCTTTTAAGAACGAATTACGAATTTCAGGTAAGATAGGGTGCTCGACATGACTTTTATTAAGAGGTTCATTCTTAACGATAGTATAATTTTGGCTGAGATGACTAATGCCGTAATGCAATAGTGCATATATACCTACAAAGGCAAAAAATGGGGTTACCAGCGAAATATAGGTGTCAATGTTAGTTCTTTGTAGGTAATCCTGTGCATAATGGTCAACCGTGCCAAGAGGAGAAAGTTGAAAATTAAAATAGCAGATAACTAAGGCACTGAGTTTTTGTTGAACTTGTTGGCTATCAGGGAAGCTCGAATAATCGCTACCATACATCTTTGCCTGATAATTTTTTATGCAGGCGTCGACGTTGGTCGGGATATCAACACATTTTTCAGTAAGGCATTGGTGGAAGGTATCAATAACACATTCGAGACTTTCAGGGTTTTTATTAAGAAAGTCGCTTAATGTATCAATGGAAGTCTGGGCCGCGGCTTTGGAACGAGCAGACAAACGAACAATTTTGGGTAAGCGGTCTTTGCAATGCTTAAGGAGCCCTACCACAAAATCTTGCTGCTGTTTGTATGTCTTGCGGACAGCTTCCTCTGAATACGTATAGCTGGTTATAGGTATGCTAAATGCCACGCAATATAATGCTGCTGATAACAAGAGCTTCTTCATGGATGCTTCCTTCTAGATATTTTTTTGATAGTACAATAACATTCAGGATGCTATTGTACTATGTTCTGAATATCTTTTCCAGTTATACAACGCTCTTTAATGAGCTCTGCCACTAGTTTTTCAAGAAGTGACTTATTATTTTGCAAGATTATATGCACATCGGCTTCATAAAGTTCCAATAATCGTTGTGCCTCTTGGAAGATTCTATCTTGCTGCTCAGGCGGTAGCATTTTAAGCGTAAGCCCTTTAAGAACAATTTTCTGTGCAATTTCAAAAGCAGCTTTATAATCCTGGGCAGTGTAATCGATATAGTAGGTTCCTAAAAGCAGCTTTTGTGCTGCAAGGCCAGAAAGATAGCGTTTACACAGTTTTTCAAGCTCAAGAGCATCTGAAAAGGGTATCTCTTCTCGGTTAGAAGAAGAGATAATCGTTCCATAACGTATCGGCGCTACTTCAGTATCTTTTTTATCAGATAGCCAGTAATTGTCTTCTTCGATTTTGCCATCTACTTTACTGATGGTCGCAAGATGAATAGTTTCATGGATATCGAGCTTGTAGTGTGTAACAATTTTACCGGCTTGATCAATCGCAGCTATTTGTGCCTCTTCGGGTCTCAGTTCCATTGCTGAAGCTACGCCATGTACAATGCTATTTATAGCACGTTGTAAATGCTCTTGACTTACGCCCTGGCCCTTAGCACGCGCTTCAAAGCGAGCCTCTTTAATAATTTGTTGCAGGTGACCAAAGTCGCAATCTTTCGTTTGCAGTACAATACTTTTTAGATCTATCACTTCCGGATTTATCCCATATTTTTGGAAACATGAGGTAAAGAAGTTTGCTCGCTCGGTGATGCCCGGTTTTTTGAATCTGATCACTTTTGCAAAGCGTTCATGCTTGAATAATTCAGGCGCTAGTAGCTCTGGGTGATTAGTTGCGGCAATGATAAAGACCTGTTTGCGTGGATCTTTAATTTTATGCAATTCGGTAAGTTGCGTTAAGAAATCATTCAAGAGCTCTCTATTGCCATTTTTTTGCAAGCCGAGAAGATGAATCTCATCGATAAACAAGATACAAGGGGCTGTCGCTATAGCGTAGCCAATAGCCTCATTTAATGTCGCGCCTTTAATCGGATTAAGGAGGAGGCTGGTTATGTCCATGAACTTCACTTTTTCGTCCATGCCCATTTTGCTATATTTTTCATTAATAGTGGCCGCTAATGCTTTAACCAAAGCAGTTTTGCCGGTACGAGAAGGGCCAGCAAAGAGTAAGCATTTATCAAACTCAATACCTGCACGAATATACAATTCTGGATCCTCTAGGAGTGCTAAAATTGCGTTGAGTTCTCTCTTTTGATCCTCTAGCCCAATAAGCGATTCGTCGTCAAGGGTAGGCTCGTTATCAAGAGTTGTTGCAAGTTCACGTTTAATATTTTTTACGCCCTTAAGTCTGTCGTAGCTATCGGCGCAAAATTCCTGAGCTTTTTTGTATTTTTTATAAGTCCAGAAAAAGACATTGTCGATTAATAAATCGCCTATTTTACCCAATTTTTGGTGGGTTGATGATACTGCTATAGATGCCATAATTGCACCCGGATAGATATTTGCATTTAAAGCGTTATATGTATCCTTGAGCCAATCTTTATTGGTGGGAGATGCGGCATCTTGCGTAAGGGGCATTTTTTGCCATTGATAAAGAGCAAAACTTGCACCGGCAAGCCCGGCTAGCAAAATAGGCCATTTATAATTTTGGTAAAAGTTATCAAATGCGCGAAAAGCTTTATTTGTTGCGGTTAAACCCAAAGAAGTGCTTTTGGCAGAGAGCGTATCAAGCCGTTCACTGTTCTTAACAAGTACTTTTAAAAGATATTCAAGTGATCCATCGAAATTTTTATCTGGTATCAAAAGATCATTAATATCAGGGATTTCTAAGGTAGTAAGTTGAGAATCTAAGGCGATAGTAAGTCGATCAATAACATTCTTCAGGATGATTGTAACGCGCATTAATGTTTCAGGCTCGGCAGTTTTGACGCTCTGCCCCTGCAATATATGCATAAAGCGTATGTAAGAATAAACTTTTTGAGTAAGCTCAGCTTTGCTCATAGAGGTCTTAATCGAACCCTTCTGAATGCCGCCCATAATTTGCTGCAATATGGCGGTTAGGAAATCGACCTGCTTAGAGCACTCTCGCTGAACCTCTTGACAAGCTGAAATTAATTCTGCCGGCAATGCCTCTAAGGAGCTCTCAGGAGTTTCAGATTGTGCGACTGTTTCTGGTGCAAAAAGGGAATATGTTGAAAGTGAAAATGCTGATATAACCAGCAAAATAAGCTTTTTTCTGTTCATGGGGGAATCCGTAAAAATTAAGATATTTATTTACTATATCTTTTTAAGTATACTAAACTACGTAAAATTTAAAAGTTTGAACATGGGAAATAGGCTTTATTATGAAGATTTTTTCAAATATTTTTAGTTGGATAGTTGTTTTTTTAGGACTCGGCCTGACGGGCTTTGCAGGCTATTGGTTTGCTTATCGTGAAAAAGTGTCCCAGCAATCCGGTTATGACTGGCAAAAAGTGCAAAAGACAAAAAATATTATCCCGGTAGCTATTATTGGGTCGGGGCCCGCAGGTTTGAGTGCTGCCTTATATACATCCCGCGCCCATTTGCATACGGTCGTCTTTCAAGGGCCGCAGTCTGGTGGGCAACTTATGAGCACCACCGAGGTTGAAAATTGGCCCGGCATGGGTAAAAAACAGGGGCCGGAGATTATGAAGTCGGTCAAAGAGCAAGCGCAACATTTTGGCGCGGTGCTTTTAAACGAAACGATCAAAAAAGTTAATTTTTCAACATGGCCCTACGAACTTACCGCTTCAGATGATACCGTTGTACATGCTTTGACGGTGGTGATCTGCACAGGGGCGTTCCCTGAACGTCTTCATAATGTTCCAGGAGAGGCTGAGCATTGGGGCAAAGGGGTAACAGCCTGTGCAATCTGCGATGCTGCATTTTTTAAAGATAAAGATGTTATTGTTGTTGGTGGTGGTGATTCTGCTGCTGAGCAGGCATTACAACTTACCGCCTATGCTCGGCATATTACGGTGCTTGTTCGCGGCGATAAAATGCGTGCTTCGGTTGCTATGCAGGACCGTCTTAAAAAATTCGATTACATTAAAATTCGCTACAATTCCTCGATTACAGAAATTGAAGGGGATGGCTCTCATGTCACCGGAGTTAAGCTTAAAACAGCTCAGGGCGCTGAGCATATGGCTATAGATGGCGTCTTTTTGGCAATTGGCCATAAGCCGAACACTGAAATTTTTAAAGGCCAGATAGCCTTTACCCCAGGTGGCTATATCGCCCATTCTTGCCGGACCCAAGAGACATCACAAGAGGGTGTCTTTGCCGCGGGAGATGTTTCAGATGAGCGTTACCGTCAAGCTGCGGTAGCAAGTGGCGATGGGGTAAAAGCGGCTTTAGATGCTGAAAGATTCTTACAGCATATCGGGTTTGATGAGATGCTTGCCAAAAAGATTGAGCGCAAACTCTATGACCCAGTGATCGCTTCTGAGGCGGCGGAGATAACCGCTATAGAGTCTATGGATCAGTTCAAACAGGTAGTTTTAGAAAGCAAAACCCCGGTGATTATCGATTTTTACACTAAATTCTGTTCGTCATGTTTGCAGATGATGCCTTATATTCAAGCTATCGCAGCGCAGCTGAAAGATAAATTAGTATGTGTTAAAGTAGATATAGAGAAAATGGCCGAACTAAAAGACCGTTATCAAGTTACCACGGTCCCTTATTTTGTAGTCGTAAAAGATGGTCTCGTGGTAGGCCGCTATAATGACGTTATGACAAAACGGGAATTTTTCGATTTTGCAAGCCGTTTTGTAACTGAGTAATCTATGACTTTTTTAAAAAAAATATGTTTATTGCTGGTATCTGTATCACTTTATGCAGATACCAATCACTTTTCTCTCATTGTCGTCGGTGGAGGGATTGCCGCGCATACGGCAGCGATATACGGCGGAAATGCTCGTATAGAGACAGCGATGTTAGTTGGCCCGCGCCCAGGGGGACAGCTTGCTATAGCAGGCATGGTGGAAAATATGCCGGGCGTCGAAGCGCAATTTGGCATGTCAATTATTGAAAGGCTTGAAAAACAGGCGGTCGATTTTGGGGCCACATCAATCTACGCAACAGTCTCGTCTATATCGGTACAAGAAACAACAGGCGAAGAGCAAAAGCCTCGTTTTACCCTGCACACGGCAGAAGGCATTGACTATTACGCCGATGCGCTCGTGATCGCTACCGGTTCTCGCCCCCGTACATTGGGCATTCCTGGAGAATCGGAATTCTGGGGCAGTGGTGTCTCTACCTGCGCAGTCTGTGATTGTAGCTTTGCCCAAGATAAAGATATTGTGATTGTTGGCGGTGGGGATGCTGCTATTGAAGAGGCGCTTCAACTGGCATCTTACGCAAAAAATATAACGTTATTATTGCGCAGTAAAACCTTTAGAGCCAGCGCAAGAATGCAAGAAAAGTTATCACGCTTTAGCCATATCTCTTATCGCTATGATGTTGAAGTGCAAGAGATTTTTGGTGATGGATCGTCCATGACTGGAGTAAAGATTTATAATAAAGTTACTGATGAGTATGAAATTATTAATGCGCAGGGTCTTTTCTTGGCCATCGGGCAACTTCCTGAAACTGCTTTTATAAAAGATCTTGTTCACTGCGATGCACTTGGGTACATTACCTTGACTGATCGCCAGAAGACTTCTGTCGAAGGCATCTTCGCTGCAGGTGACGTGACTGACAATCGCTACCGTCAAGCTATTGTTGCCAGTGGTGACGCTGCTAAGGCTGCGCTTGATGCGATAGCTTACTTGCGCGGCATAGATTAGCATCAAGGCGGACGCCCGCTTGAAAAAAAAGGCTCTTCTTGTTAATATGTAACGTGATAGTTTATTATTTTCCAGAAAGGGACATTATGTTTTTAAGGGGCCTATTGGCGTCTGCGCTTTTTATCGCGACAGCGTCCGTGAATGCATTTAAAGTAGATATCACAATACCTGACACTGCTGTAACAGCAACGGCAGCTACCGCTGCTGTTATGGGCTCAATTTATGCAGCACCGTTAATTACTAAA
>Ga0182013_10003963_pt1 | contig 18090 bp, 16 predicted proteins | sample 612S2MmetaG_FD_120487 | JGI IMG/M metagenome (GOLD analysis project Ga0182013, IMG submission 120487) | Permafrost microbial communities from Stordalen Mire, Sweden - 612S2M metaG | ecosystem: Environmental > Terrestrial > Soil > Wetlands > Permafrost | place: Sweden: Stordalen | collected...
CCGACAGCGCGTCCCGCTGTCGCCAGCACCTCCACCAACGAGTCACGCTCGCATCGAAACTTCACGAGGAAGTCCTTTCTCGCATTGCTTCTTAGTTAGTTAATTGAAATTTCTAGTGATGGTAGTAAGGGTTGTGGATTGTGGACAGACGACAGTTCTCCCTGGTGGGAAGCCATGTGCTTTTCCACCGGGCGTCCCCGCAATCGCGGCGCGAGGAGCGCCGGGGTGTCCGCGACGTGTCCTGTTATGGACAAGTTCACCGGAGTTCACAGAGTTGCCCCGGTTGTAACCAGTGATATCCACAGGATGGGCACAAGCTCTGGACGAGCGAAGTGCGCTCATGAGCCGCTCTTGATGCGGACGATGAGGTCGGTCACCTGGTTGTAGATCTGCTGACGCTCCTTCATGAGCCCCGCGATCTTCTCGACGGCGTGCATCACCGTGGAGTGGTCGCGGCCGCCGAATTCGCGCCCGATGGCCGGGTAGCTGAAGTCGGTCAGCTCGCGGAAGACGTACATGCTCACCTGGCGCGCGGTCACGAGCGGACGGCGTCGGTTAGGACCGCACAATTCCTCCACCGAGAACCCGAAGGTCTCCGAGGTCGCCTCGAGGATGACCTGGGGAGTGATGCGGCGCGGCTGGTCGGCCGACACGATGTCCGAGAGGACGACCTCGGCGAGCTCGCGGCTCATGGGTTGATGGTTGAGGCTGGCGAACGCCGTCACCCGGATGAGCGCGCCCTCGAGCTCACGGATGTTCTCCTTGACGTGGGTGGCGATGAATTCGAGGACGTCGTCGGGGACGGCCACCCGCTCGTGCTCGGCCTTGGTCTGGAGGATGGCCAGACGGGTCTCGAGCTCCGGGGGCTGGACCTCGGTGATGAGGCCGGACAGGAACCGGCTCCGGAGGCGGTCCTCGAGCGTGGCGATCGACTTGGGCGGACGGTCGGAGGTGAGCACGATCTGCTTCGACGCCCCGTAGAGGGAGTTGAAGGTGTGGAAGAACTCCTCCTGGAGGGACTCCTTGCGCTCCATGAACTGCACGTCGTCGATGAGGAGGACGTCACACTCCCGATAGCGCCGTTTGAAGGCGGTGGTCGAGCTGTGGCGGATGGCGTCGACGAACTCGTTCATGTACGTCTCGGTGGTGACGTAGCGGACGTTCCGCCCGGTGAAGTTCTCCAGGACGTAGTTGCCGATGGCGTGGAGGAGGTGGGTCTTGCCCAGCCCGGCGTCGCCGTAGATGAAGAGCGGGTTGTAGGACCGGGCCGGTGACTCGGCCACCGACTGGGCGGCCGCGTGGGCGAACCGGTTGGAGGAGGCGATGACGAAGGTCTCGAACGTGTACCGCGGGTCGAGCAGGGAGGTGGACGCCGCTTCCGTGCCCCCGGTGACGGTGACCGGGGGTATCCGGACCGGGCGGTCGTCGTCCGGCTGGACGGCGGCGATGGTCGCCTGACGTTCTTCGCTCGGGGCGACGACCTCGAGGTGGACGACGACGTCGCGGCCGAGTGTGCCGGTCACGGTGTCCTGGATGAGTCCGAGGAAGCGCGACTCGACCCGGTCGCGGATCAGCTTGTTGGGAACCCCGAGGACGATGTCCTCACCTTGGATCGACACCGGCGTGACCCCCGACAGGTAGGCCTGCCAGATGGCGTCGGACACCTGCTCGCGAAGGGCGTCGGCGCACGATGTCCACAAGTCTTCGGTGTCGTTCACGTGGGCCTCCGCCCTTTGACTGCGCAATTGGTCCACAAAGATATCCACAGCTGTGGACGAGCACCATCCGACGGTGCCGGCTCCCCCGTCGACGACGGGTCGCAGTCACTGCCTGTTCACTCGGCTCTGTTCTTCGCACCCCGGCTCGGACTGTCCCCGGCCGGCGCACCCGGTAGCGTGCCCCGGGGTCGGAACGGTACACCGTGCCCGTCCACGGCGCCTCCGGGCTCCGACTAGAGACCCCGGCCGGTTTCGGCGTAGCATGTACGTCGAATGCCCAGTCCCGAGTGACGGGGCCCCCTGCCGAACGGGACACGATGTCCGCGGTCCAGGGCGAGGAAGGAAGTGGATGGATGAAACGGACGTACCAACCCAACGTGCGCAAACGCGCCAAGACGCACGGATTCCGCAAGCGGATGTCGACCAAGGCCGGCCGGGCGGTCATCAGGTCCCGCCGGGCGAAGGGACGCCAGCGCCTGTCGGTGTGACCGCCGGGCGACCCCGGCGGCCCGGTGTGACCGCGGTGCGGGCCCGAGCGACCTTCGCCGATCTCCGGCGCAGTTCGTCACGGGGCCGTAGCGGTCCTCTGTCGGTGTCCTACGTGGCCCGTCCCGAGTGGGAGCGGTCCCAGGTTGCCTATGCGGTCGGCCGCAAGGTCGGCAACGCCGTTCAGCGCAATCGGCTCCGACGGAGGCTGCGGGCCATCATGGCCGGTTGTGCCGCCGACCTGCCGGTGGGCGCCTACGTGGTACGGAGCTCCGAAGGTGGGCCGGCCCTCGAATTCGACGAACTGAAGGTGGCCATGAGCCGAGCACTGGACAAGGCGACGAGCCGGTCCCCGGAACGGATGGGCAGATGACCCGGGTCGACGGCCGTTTCGACACGAACTCCCTGGTGGACAGCGATATCGGGCACGACCACGGGTCGGGGTCCGGCACGGCCGCGGTGGCGCGTCCGGCGCCCACCCGGACGGTTCTCGCCCTGGTCCGCGCCTATCAGCTCGCCCGGTCGGGCAGGCCCACCGGCTGCCGTTACCTTCCCAGCTGCTCCGAGTACGCCGTCGAGGCCGTCGACCGCCACGGTGCGGGGCGCGGGACCTGGCTTGCCGTCCGACGTATCTCCCGCTGTGGCCCCTGGGGCGGCCACGGCATCGATCCCGTGCCTGAACGGAGCATCCCATGAGCTCACTCACCCACGTGATCGGCGGGGTCTTCCAGCCGATCCTCAAATTCATCGCCGAGATCCTGGCGTTCTTCTTCGCCCTGATCCCGAGCTACCCGGTCGCCGTCGCGCTGCTGACCATCGTCGTCATGGCCGCCCTGACCCCGCTGACGGTCAAGAGCACCAAGAACATGGCGGCGATGCAGGCCCTCGGGCCGGAGATGAAGAAGCTGCAGCAGAAGTACAAGGGCCCGGAGAACCGCGCCCTGCTGAACGAAGAAATGATGAAGCTCTACAAAGAGCACAATGTCAACCCGGCTTCCGGGTGTCTTCCGATGCTATTGCAGATGCCGTTCTTCTTCATGCTCTACAGCGTCATCCGCGGCATCACCAACACCGTGAGCAAGGGGACGGCGCTGCCGTACACCTACGAGCACGGCGTCTTCACGCCCAACGTCGCCAGCAAGTGCGCCTCGAAGGTGTGCGCCGATCCTCGCTACATCTCCCAGACCACGAAGATGTACCACGACATCGTGGCTGCTCATGGGCAGCTCGTGTCCGGGGGGCTCGACTTCGCGGCCAAGCTGCTCAGCCACCATGCGTCGCCCTGGGACTACATCCCCTACGCCATCCTGGTGGCCGGCGCCGTCGGCCTGCAGTACCTCCAGATGGCCCGCCTCAATGCCCGGAACCCGCAGGCCAATCAGGCCAATCCTCAGGCGGCAATGCTGCAGAAATACATGCCACTGATCTTTGGGTTCATTTATCTTAATGTGGCGGCAATTCTCAACGTGTATTTCATCGTCTCGAGCGCCATCCGGATCGGCACGCAGGAGGTGCTGTTCCGCAAGGGGATCGTGGCCGGACCCAACTCGCCAGCCCCGTCGGGCAGCGGCAAGTCGCGTTCGATCGCCGCGGCCAAGGACAACGGCATCGAATCGACGGAGAAGGCGCTCCCGAAGCCGAAGAGCGGGAGTGACGGCAAGAGCGGCACCCCCAAGGCGACCGGGAGCAAGGCCAGCACCAACGGCAAGGCGTCGTCGTCCAACGGGAGCACGGCAGATTCTGACAGCGGCAGCGATGCAGGGGATGCGGCCAAGAAGCAGCACCCCCGGTCCAAGGCCAAAAAAGAGAGAAAGGCGCGCTGACACGTGGAGTGGGTGGAAGCAAGCGGGAAGTCCCTCGCCGAGGCGAAGGAGTCGGCCCTCGACATGCTGGGGGTCGCGGAGGATGACGCGGAATTCGTCGTCCTGAGTGAGCCCAAGGCCGGCCTGTTCGGTCGCCTTCGGGGCGAGGCACGCGTCCAGGCGCGTGTCCGGCCGGTGGCCCCTCCGCCGAAGCGGACCCGCCGGCAACGGCCGGACCGCAAGCGTGAGGGAAATGGACGACCCCGGTCCGGGGAGTCCGCGGCCAAGGGCGGCGACGGCCGAGGGCGCAAGGACAAGCCGGAGGGTGACGGCGACGACGGTGCCCCGGCGGGCGCCGCGTCGGCGACCACGGCGAGCGACGAAGCCGGTGGAGCCGGTGGAGGGAATCGACGCAACCGGTCCAGGGGCGGCAGGTCGTCCGAGGGGAACCAGTCGAAGCAACAGAGAGAGCAAGGATCTGGGCGAGCGTCCGGAGATCGAGAGGACAACATGGAAGAGTCGTTGACACTGGAGCAGCAGGGTGAGGCGGCGGAGCAGTTCCTCTCCGGGCTCGTCCGGGAGTTCGGCCTCGATGCCACGGTCTCCTTCGCGGAGATCGACGAAGACACCGTCCAGGTGGCCGCGGTCGGTGACGATCTCGGACTGCTGGTGGGCCCCCGAGGCACCACTCTGGCTGCGGTCCAGGACCTGACGAGGACCTTCGTCCAGCGCCAGTCGGAGAACCGCACGGACCGGATCCTGGTGGATGTCGGTGGCTACCGGGAGAAGCGCAACGCCGCGCTCAAGCGGTTCGCCGAGGGGATCGTCGAAGAGGTCAGGAGCTCCGGTGACGAACGGGCCCTCGAGCCGATGTCCCCGGCGGACCGCAAGGTCATCCACGACACCGTGAACGAGATCGATGGTGTGGAGACCCGGTCGGACGGCGTGGAGCCCAACCGCTATGTGGTGATCGCTCCGGTCTGAGCCGGCGACGTCGGGAACGGATACGAATTGCATGTGGCACCGGGGTCAACCCGGTGCCACATTCGCGTCCGGGCTCGAAGACCCGACAGGTGGGCGGTCCGGGGATCCGGACGGCTGAAGAGGGGAAGGCCCAAGTGATGGTCGAGGGTGACAGCCCAGGTGCACTCGAGCAGTATCGGCGTCGGTTGGGTCACCAACTCGAGCCGCAACTCCGGCGGTCCTTCGAACTGGGCTTCCTCGGGACGATGCCGATGGAGGACCAGGTCGACCACGCCCTAGGATTCGTCGTGATCCTGGAGGACGAATTGGACGGAGCCCCGCCCAGTGTGATCGACCTCGGGACGGGCGGCGGAGTCCCCGGTCTGGTGTTGGTGTGCTGCTGGCCGGACACCAGGGTGGTCCTCATGGATGCCAGCGAACGACGGACGAACTTCCTCCACGAGGTCCTCGAGGAATGGCCGGTCGCGCATCGGGCCGAGGTCGTGCGGGGGCGGGCTGAGGAGCTGGGCCGGCAGGAAGACCTGCGGGAATGCTTCAGCGCCGTGACGTCCCGGTCATTCGGACCTCCGGCCGCAACCGCTGAATGTGGATCGGGATTCCTGGAGGTTGGCGGGTTGATGGTCGTGTCGGAACCACCGGACACCCCCACCGGAGGACGTTGGCCGGCAGCAGGTCTGACCCCGTTGGGACTGTCCCCTGTGGGCATCATGCGCCCGACGGAGAGGTTCGGCTACCAGCTCCTCCGGAAGACGGACCGACTCGACGACCGGTTCCCGCGTCGGGTCGGTGTACCGGTGAAGCGCCCAGCCTTCTGATCGCGGTCCGCCCGGTAGCCCCGGTGGACATCGACGGTTCCCCGTGAGAGCACCTGAATGTTTCACGTGGAACAAGTTACGGGGCTGCCGGAGGCATGGTGTAGGTGCCTCGACCGTCCACACCGAGGAGTGGGCGTCGACGATGTCAGTGTCCCCGCCCGGGAAGACGGTGGCTCCACCCGGGGTCGCCGTAAGCGTCGGGGGTGGTCCTGCCCACGCCAGAGTCGGCGTCGGTGGACCGAGGTGGTCCGGGAATGGACGGCCTGCCGGAAGGTGACCGGACACCACTCCCCCATCGGTGCGGGCTCCGAGTCGGGCGTGACCATGGCCGGTGTCGAGGCTCTGCCGATCGGCGGCACCTTCCGTGAGGGACCAGGATCTGGAGCCGCACGGCGACGACAGTTGGGAATGGACCGGCCGGGTACCGCCAGCGGGAACGACATGACCGGTAGGTCGAGGGTCTGGTCCTCGTGCCGGCGGAAGTACCTCGGGATGCCCCCGCGGAAGTACGTCCGCGGCCGGCGGCTCCCGCCCACCAGCTCGTGGCCACCCGCTGACATCGCCCCGGATCGTGGCGGGGTGCAGTGAGCACCTCCGGTCCGCCCACCCGCTGACGTCGCCCACCGAAGTTCGGACAGCCGAGCCATCCAGTGCCGCGTCCAATTCCGGTATCCACTCCCCCGCTGCCACCGTCCGCGTCGGCGCCACCGGCCGCTCGCGGGCCTCCAGACGTCGAGGGTTGACGATGATGAGGGCGGTGGCGCGACCTGGCGGCTTCACTCCCCGACAGAGTTCCGGAGGTGGAGATCGGCGCGCCGCGAGCGGTGGACCAGCAGTCGGCGCCACCGTGGTCCGGACCGCGCGGATCGTCGGTTGAACGCAGGGATGATGGGCCGGAGTCGGCGTGAGTGGTCGCTGATCACCGACAGCTGCCGAGTGAGTGCGACGCCCGGATGGTCCGGCCTAGGACGTCGGAGCGGCCGAGCTCGCGTTGGGCGGTGGGGGAGTGGCGGCCTGATCGAGGCGCCGGGCGTCCGATCGGTCATCACGGTCGGGGAGGGGATGCCCTGTCATCCCGGGCCGCGACCACCGGGTTGCCCCTCACCTCCGGGTGTCCTTCGGAGCGGGCCGAATACCCGATCGATCCCGTCCGATCGGGGCGGTACCCCGGGAGGATGGTCGTCCGGCCGGGAACGGTCACCGGGTCCACCGTTCCGGGCGCCAGGGACCCGCCTTGTCGGTAGACGACGTCGATGGCTGGACGAACCGGGTCCCGGATCGTCTCGACCCACCTCGCCGTCTGCGAACCGCGGTCGTGATGACCGGGAGTCGGGAGTGGGAGGACAGGCATCAGGCACCGATTGCGGACTCGATCTCGAGACGGGACAACGCCGAACGAGTCTCCGTCGATCGTGGCCTGTCGGGCGTGGTCCCTCCGAGGACCGGAGGTGCCGGCGGAAGCCCGAATCGGGGAGAATGGGGAGATGAGTCGGAGGTCGGAGCCGTGATCGTCCGTGCGCACGCGGCACCTTCAATTCGATCGCAGTGGGCGCGAGGAGCGGCCGCCCGAGAGGCGGCCGGACCCATCCTGGAGGAGTGGGCCCGACGAAGTCTCATGTTTCACGTGAAACATTGACGGAATGCTTGACCTGGGCATCGCAGCGGGAGAGTATGAAGCCCTTGCACCCTGCCTACTCGAGGAGACGATAATGCGCGGCCGACGTCGTGGTCGGAATAGGCCATCCCCTCCGAGTCCCCCCTCCCCAGGATCCGCGCAGGCGGCTGTGTCCGGAGGTCAAGGGGCTGTCAAAGTACTCGACTCCACAGACGCTGCCGCAGCTGCACCTGAGGTCTCCACGGGAGTGACGGACATGACCGCGAGTGAGCGAGTCGCTTCCGGAGTGGGGGCTGGCCGCTCCACCCCGACGGGCGAGACGACCGGCGCGGAGCCCGACGGGGGACGTTCCGATGCAGCGACGGGCGCCCCGTCCGGGACCGGTTCGGAGTCCGATGAGGCAGAGGCACGGCCAGATACGGCGGTGGCGAAGGACGCGGGGGAGTCGGAGGTGAGCGTTCCGGCGGAGGAGGGGGTGCGCGGTTCGGCCGACGACCCGACGGCCACGTCGCCCGGCGTGGTCGCCGCCGAACCCTCGACGTCGCCTACCTCTGAGGCCCCGGCACCGGCCGAAGGGACCGCCTCGACCACCTCGACCGGTCAGCCGGACGAGGCGGAGCCGGTGGCTGCTCCCACAGGACGGCAGCCCCAGGCCGCTTCGGGCAACCCGCTTCCGAGGGTGCTCGCCGTGGCCAATCAGAAGGGTGGCGTCGGCAAGACCACGACGTCGGTGAACCTGGGCGCGGCCCTGGCTGAACTCGGGTATCGCGTTCTGGTGATCGACCTCGACCCGCAGGGCAACGCGACGACGGGTCTCGGTATCGACGCCCGGAACTTCGAACTCTCCATGTACGACGTACTGATGCGCGACTCGTCACTCGAGGACTGCGTCGAGCCGACCAGCATGAAGAACCTGTTTGTCGCCCCCGCCACTATCGCCCTGGCCGGTGCCGAGATCGAACTGGTGCCCGCGTTCAGTCGGGAGCTCAAACTCAAGCGGGCCATCGAGACCGTCATCGACGATTTCGATTTCGTTCTCATCGACTGTCCGCCCTCACTGGGCCTCATCACGGTGAACGCCCTCGCGGCGGCAGACGAGGTCCTGGTTCCCATCCAGTGCGAGTACTACGCACTCGAGGGCCTGAGCCAGTTGATGCGCAACGTGCACCTGGTGGCATCCAACCTCAACCCTCGACTCGACATCTCGACCATCGTCCTCACCATGTACGACGCCCGGACGAAGCTGGCCGACCAGGTGGCGACCGAGGTCCGGGACCATTTCGGCAACAAGGTCTGCCGGATCGTGATCCCCCGGACGGTGCGCCTGTCGGAGGCCCCGTCGTTCGGACAGCCGATCACAGCGTTCGACCCCGCATCACGCGGGGCCATTGCCTACAGGGAACTAGCCAAGGAGGTCAGCGGTGGCACGTCGTAGCGGGCTGGGGAAGGGCCTGAGCGCCCTCATCCCCACCGAGGTCATGGGCGATCGCACCTCTGCGCTCCGTGAGGTTCCCATCGGCAACATCAAGCCGAACCCCCGTCAACCCCGGGTGAATTTCGACGAGGAGACGATGGCGTCGCTCGCGGCGTCCATCAAGGAACTCGGCGTGCTCCAGCCCGTACTGGTCCGCCGCATCGGCGGCGAGTCCTCGGACGAGTTCGAACTCATCGCCGGCGAGCGCCGCTGGCGTGCGTCACGGCGGGCGGGCCTGCACACCATTCCCGTTCTCATCCAGACATCGGACGACACCCACAGTCTGGAGCAGGCCCTGGTCGAGAACCTCCACCGCCAGGACCTCAACGTCCTGGAGGAGGCCGCCGCCTACCAGCAGCTCATCGAAGAATTCGGGTACACCCATGACCAGGTGGCTTCGCGGGTCGGAAAGAGCCGCACGGCGGTCACCAACATCCTGCGCCTGCTCCAGCTCCCTTCGGGAGTGCAGCGGCTGTTGGCGGAGGGGCAGATCAGCTCCGGACATGCGCGGGCCCTCCTCGGAACCCCGGACCGTGGCTACCAGGAGGTGTTGGCCCGGAGGGCGGTGGCCGACGGTCTGACGGTCCGGGCGATCGAGGAGCTGGTGCGTGTCCACAACGACGAGGCGAACGGGGTCGTGCGGGACATCGGGTCGGCCGGTGGGCTCGGCGCCGCCGGGTCGTCCGACGGTTCCGGCCGGATCGGTCCGGCGCCGGTGCCCTCCGTGCGCGAGGTGGACGGTCCGACCGGGGGAGGTGGTGGACCCCGGCAGCTGCCACCACCCGGAATCCTGGAGCTCGAGGAGCTCCTCTCCAGTCACCTCAACACGCGCGTGAAGGTCGACATGAGTGCCAAGCGGGGCAAGGTCGTAGTGGAGTTCGCCACTCTCGAGGACCTGGAGAGGATCTACAAGCTCATGGTCGGAGGAGTGGAAACTTCCACCGTGTAGAGTCTTCACGTAAAGTGAGGTTAACTGACATAATGTGCATTAGGCCAGGTAAAACGAACACTGTGAGTGGTAGTTCACAGGCCTGAACCCAAAGTAGAGCTTCTTCCACAACCTGTGCATGAGGTTGTGGATTACCCTCCGGGAGCCGAGGTCACGTAGAGGTGGAGCGCTGTACGGCTCTCTGAGGCCCGCAAATCGGCTCCCTGGCACCATCCACCGGCCGATTGTTCAGTCCCAGGCGGTATCGACCCACTCGGCGAGCGAGTCGATGACGGCCCGGGCGATGACCGGGGCCCGTTCGACCATCACCGACGCCGGGCTGATCTCACAGATCACCGCCGGCATCCGGGTTTCGCGCAGAAGCGGAAGGGACATGCCGCGGCTCCCGGCGTCAGGCAGGCCCAGTGTGGTGGCCAGGGCCACGTGGAGGAGCTCGGCCAGACGCCTCCCGCCGGGGGAGGAGTAGCGATAGCCGGAGTAGTACGAGGCGGAGCACCCCGGCTCGGTGCCGAGCCGCATGCCGATGAACACCTCGGCTGCGGCCGCGTTCGCCTCCGAGGCCTGGATCGATCCTTCCGGATGGTGGTGGGTGGTCACGAGCGCCCCCTGGCTGACCAGGAGGCGCCGTATCGCACCGACGGTGGACCCCAGCCCCCCTTCCTCGCCGAGGGACACCCGTCGACCCGCCAGGGTGCGCGGCGCCTGGCGCAGCCGTTCCCGGTCGCGTACGGCCGACACCAGCTCCGAGCCGTCGTGGCGGGAACCGAAGCGGAGCAGCTCCGACACCGTCGCCGCCCCGGCGATGCCGTCGACGGGGAGACCGGCGTTGCGCTGGAATTCGCCGAGCGCGGCCGACGTGAGATCGCCGAAGATCCCGTCGACCCGGCCCGTGTCGAACCCCAGGGCACTCAGGCGCTGCTGGAGCTCGGCCACGTCGTCGCCCCGCAGCATGGGTGAGCGGCGGTAGAGGAAGCGGTCGCCGAGCCGTCGTCCGGCCTCCACCAGTGCGGACCAGGTCTGTCGACCGCAGACACCGTCGACCCGGAGCCCGCGGCGGTACTGGAACGCCTCGACTGCGGCGCGGGTCCCCTCGCGGAAGGTGCCTTCCGGGTCGACACCGGGAGGAAAGCCCAGTTCAGCGAGTCGTCGCTGGACGTCGGTGACCGCCTCGCCCTGGTCGCCCAGCTCGAGGTGGATCTCGCGGTCAGGGCTCAACGAACCCCCCCGGCGTGCGACGGGACGGGACGACGTGGTGGCCCGCCCGGGGCCACCCGGGCGCTCAAAGGTGGGCTGACAGTTCCTGGAGAAGCTGACCCTTGCCCTTGGCCCCCACGATGCGCATGGCCGGCTCGCCGTCCTTGAAGAGGATGAGCGTGGGGATGCTCATGACGTCGAACCTGCGGGTGACGTCGAGGTTGTCGTCGATGTTGAGCTTGACCACCTCGACCTTGCCGGCCTGCTCGTCGGCGATCTCCTCGAGTACCGGGGCGATCATCTTGCACGGGCCGCACCACTCCGCCCAGAAGTCCACCAGCACGGGAACGTCCGAGGCCTTGACATGCTCGTCAAAACTAGCGTCGGTCAGGTTGGTGATCTTCTCGCTCATGCTGTTTTTCCTCCCGGGCCCTCGGGCCGTGCCAGGTGTCTGTCGGGACACGCTAGGTCAACCACCCGACTGCCGTCCGCATTCCCACCCGGCACCTGCCGCCGTGCCGTGGACCGGGGTCAGTGGCCCGAGGCCGCCTGGTCCTCGAGCCAGCGCTCGGCGTCGATGGCGGCGGCGCACCCGGAGCCGGCGGCGGTGATGGCCTGACGGTAGCGGTGGTCCTGGACGTCGCCGCAGGCGAAGACGCCTTCGACGTTGGTGTACGTCGTGGCGCCGACGGTCCGCAGGTAGCCACTGTCCTCCATGTCCAGCTGGCCCTTGAACAGGTCGGTGTTCGGCTGGTGGCCGATGGCCACGAACAGCCCGGTGACGCCGAGATCGGACTCCTCACCCGTCTCGAGGTTGCGCACCCGGACGCCCGACACCTTGGTGTCGCCGTGGACGTCGATCACCTGGCTGTGCCAGACGAACTCGATCTTCGGATTGTCATGGGCCCGCTGCTGCATGACCTTGGAGGCGCGCAGCTCGCCCCGACGGTGGATCAGGAAGACCTTGTCGGCGAACCGGGTGAGGAACAGGGCCTCCTCGACCGCCGAGTCGCCTCCGCCCACGACGGCGATCTCGTGGCCGCGGAAGAAGAAGCCGTCGCAGGTGGCGCACGTGGAGACGCCGTAGCCGAGCAGACGCCCCTCGTCGGGGAGGCCCAGCATGAGGGACTTGGCCCCGGTGGCGACGATCAGCGCCTGGGCCGTGTAGGCGGGCTCGGCGGCATCGGGGTCGCCGACCCACAGGCCGAAGGGACGAGCGGACAGGTCGACGCGGGACACCTTGGCCGTGACGTAGTCGGTCCCGAACCGGGCGGCCTGCTCCCGGAAGGCCCCCATGAGCTCGGGTCCCATGACCCCCTGCACGAAGCCCGGGTAGTTCTCCACCTCGGTGGTCAGCATGAGCTGTCCACCCGGCTGGTCGCTGGTGGACGACGGCTCCCCCTCGATGACCAGGGGGTGCAGCTGGGCCCGGGCGGCGTAGATGGCGGCGGTCAGCCCGGCCGGTCCGGAGCCGATGATGACGACCTGGCGGTCCTCGCTCATGCCGCGTCGGCCCCGGGCGTGACGGACCGGTCGATCCGCTGCGACCAGGCCGCGATTCCCGCGGCCACGAACAGGGCGCCCACGATCAGGTCCGACACCCACACGCGGTTGCCCGGGATGTAGACGGTCAGCACCCGGACCAGGGTGATGGCGAGCAGTGTCACGGTGACCACGCTGGCGGTGAAGACGATGATGCCGAAGACGATGCCGCGGGTGGCCAGGGTCAGCGGCCGGACGGCCTTGACCTGGATGAAGTCGACGACGGCGTCGACGGCGTCGGCGCCCTTCACGGGCAGGTCGTCGAGTGCCGACAACCCGGGAAGCGACGACGCGTGCGATTCAGGCTTCGGATCCATGGCCCGAGGATACCCCGGTGCGGTGCTCCGCCTCCCGGACCGGGGGCGTGTGGCTACGGCTTCGTGATCATGCAGAGGCCGACGGTGCCCGGTCCGGTGTGGGTGCCGATGACCGGCCCGAGCTGGCCGACCACCAGGGGATGGTCGCTCGGGACGTCCGCGACCAGGGCGAGGAAGGTGTCGATGTCGGTGGCCGCGCCGTGGGCGATGGCGACGCGGCTGAGTGGCGGCGAGTCCCGCATCTTGTCCGCTAGGTACTGGAGCGAGCGCGCCCGGGTGCGCTGCTTCGACTCCTCCTCCACCACCCCGTCGACGAGCGCCACCACGGGCTTGATGGAGAGCATCGAACCGAGCAGGGCCCGGGCCCCGCCGATGCGCCCGCCCTTGGTCAGGTGCTCGAGGTTGTCGACGGCCCCGTAGACGGAGGCGCGCGAGACGAGCTCGGCGACGCGCGATTCGAGGGTGTCGAGGTCGGCCCCGATCGCCGCCTGCTCGGCGGCGTCGAGCACCATCAGCCCCAGGCCCATCGTCACCGACCGGCTGTCGACGACCCGCACGTCGATGCGGTCGGCCACCGCCTTGGCCGCGGCCACCGCTGCCTGGTAGGTGGCGGACAGCGCGCCCGACAGGTCGACGCACAACGCCCCGTCGCAGCCGTCGTCCGCCGCGGCCAGGAAGGCCTCCTGGAACGCACCGGGGGACGGCGCGGCCGTCTCGGGCAGCACGTCGCTGGCCTTGCAACGCGACCAGAACTCCTCGGTGGACAGGTCGCGGCCGTCGACGAACTCCTCCGTGCCGAACCGGATGGTCAGCGGCACGATGGTCACCCCGTGTTCGGCCGCCACCGCCGCGGACAGGTCGCAGGCGCTATCGGTCACCACGCGGATTCGGGCCATCGGGATCCTCCTCGTCGTCCGGGGGCCGGTTGCCCTCCGCTTCCTCCACCGGATCACCGCCGATGGTCCGGTCGCCCCCCGGAGCGCCCGTGGGCGCCTCCCCCGGCCCATCGGGCACCGGGCGCAGGTGGCGCACCGGAGCGTCGTCGGACCCGTGGCCGAGTCTGCCACGGAACGGGATCGCCGACGGCTGATCCGTCCCGTCGTCGGCCGGCCCGTCGGCGGCGGACGGGTCGGCCCCGGGGTCGCGGGTGGGCGGCTCGACGAGGCGGATGGAGGTCTGGGCGGCCCGCCCGCGGGCGTCCTCGGTGCTGACCGCGGCGGCGGTCGGTCCGGGTACGGACGGCGGCCCGGGGGGGACCGGCCGTTCGGCCCGCGACGCCGCCCGGGCGGCCGCGCTGCGCCGTGCGTCACGGGAGGCCAGGACCACGGTCGTCCCGACGAAGGCGAGCGCCCCGACGACCACGGCGAGGATCACCCGTCCGAGCAGGGCGAGTCCGGACGTGGCGCCGGAGACGTTGACGGCGAGCGCGGTGGCGACGGCCATGACCGCGGTGGAGACGAGCACCCGGGTGACGGGGGTGGTCAGCTCGTGGCCGCCGAGGCCGGCGTCCTTCCGGGACACCACGGACAGGGCGATGACGGCGGCCACCGTGTAGGCGATCGACACCGAGAGGGCGAGGCCGCGCACGCCGAGCGAGCCGACGAGCGCCACCCCGAGGACGATGTTGATGGCGTTCTCGACCAGGTAGATGCGGAACGCCGTGCGGGTGTCCTGCATGGCCTGCAGCACCCGGACCATGTACAGGAAGGTGCAGAACCCGGGCAGACCGAGGGCGAACATGGCCAGGGCCGCGGCGGTCGTGGACGCCTGGGCCTGGGTCTCACCCCCGTGCGCCAGGACGAGGTCGATGAGGGGGTGGGCGAGGATGATCAGGCCCACGGCCGAGGGGATGATGACGACCAGGATGCTGCGGAGGCCGAAGGTCATCCGGCGACGGAAGGCGGCCACGTCGCCCTCGGCCCAGCGCGCCGCCAGCGACGGGGTGACCGCGCTCATCACGGAGACGGCGACGATGCCGTACGGGAGCTGGAAGAACGTGTAGGCGTAGGTGTAGGCCGACACCGCCCCGGGCACCCGGGCGCCGTCGGCCAGGGCCAGCACGATGACCAGCGCCACCTGGTTCGAGACCACGATGCCGAAGGTCCAACCGGCCAGGCGGGCGATGCGCCGCATGGCCTCGTGCCCGGGTTGCCAGCGGAACCGGAGGTGCAGGCGGGAGCGCAGCAACGAGGGCACCAGCAGACCCGCCTGGACGACGACCCCCAGTGTGGTGCCGATGCCGAGCAGCACCAGTGCGGTGTGGTGGTGCTGGATCGAGGCGAGGGTCGGGTTCGGGACGAGGGACCGGAACCACACCAGGACGGCGATGACCACCAGGTTGTTGGCGATCGGCACGAACATCGGGGCGGCGAACTTCCCCTGGGTGTTGAGGAGCGCGGTGAACAGGGCGATCAGTCCGTAGCAGGCGAGCTGCGGGACGAACCAGCGGAGCAGGAAGACGGCGACCTGCTGCTGGCTGTGCACGTCGGCGTGGTGGTTGGTGGAGGTGTAGAGGTCGATGATCGACGGCGTGAGGACGAAGAACGCCACGGTGGCGACCACCAGGATGGCGATGGTGACCGTGACCACGGCCGAGATGGCGTCCCACGCCTCCTTCGCCGCGTGGGTGGTCAGCTCGGCCACGAACACGGGGACGAAGGTGGCGGCCAGCACCCCGCCGATGACGATGTCGGTGATGATGTTGGGGGTGGTGTTGGCGAGGTTGTAGGCGTCGGCGAACCCGCCGCCACTGAGCGCCGCCGCCATGGCCACCACGCGGATGAGCCCCGTCAGCCGGGACAGGGTGGTCCCGACGGCCATGCCCGCCGTGGCCCCGCCCAGCCGGCGGGTGGCACCGAGCGGAGCGGTGGGGGCACCCTCGACCGCCGCCGCGCCTCCTTCGATCGAGACGTCCTCGTCGGTCACGGAGCGCCCGGTGCCTGGTCACCCGGGCCCGTCCCGACGGGGGTGGGTGCGTCCTCGGGACCGGCGCCCCCGGCCGGATCGGCCGCGTCCTCCGCCCGGCGGGCCGCCCGGCGCCGGAACGACGTCCGCACCCACCAGACCGCCAGCACGGCCACCGCACCGACCGTCAGGACGATGCCGACCACCGACGACGACGTGGACCGTACCGACAGCTCGCCCGTGGTCAGACGGAGGGAGCCGTCGGGTGCGTGCAGGACCACGTCGAGGCGGAACAGGCCGGAGGCCCGCGTCTGCACCTTCACGTAGGTGACGTTGGAGTTGGGGTGCAGGGTCCACGGCGCCGACCAGACCGTCTGCCCGTTGGGGAAGAGGAGCTTGTCACTGCTCAGCACCAGGGTCGCGACCAGGGGGTACGACGCATTCGACACCACGGTGATGGGGATGCGGCCGCTGCGGGCCGTCAAGGTGACCGACTGGTCGCACTCGCAGGCGACCTGACCGACCTGCGCGTCGACGGCGTGGCCGGCGTTGGCGAGCACGGCCGACTGTTGGGACGGGCGCAGGGTCTCCGCCTCGCCGCCGAGCACGAGGTCCCCCAATTCCTGGACGAGCGCCTTCTGGCCGACGGCGGCGGTCCCGAAGCTGTCGATCCTGGCGCGCTGGGCCCGGACGGCGGACACCGGGGGCGTCGACGTACCGGTCGGGACGAGGTGGCACCCCGAACGGCAGGTGGCCGGGGTGGGGAAGAGGGAGAACAGTTTCGAGGTGGTCACGGCCTGGACCACCGGATTGCCGTCCAGCGACGCCAGCAGGGCGTCGACGAACGTCGGCTCGTCACTCCACGACGTCGGTGCCACCGCCATCACGGCCCGGACACTGACGTCGTTCGGCCGCTCGTAGTAGAGCTGGGCGAGCTCGGCGGCCAGTTGGTGCGCGGCCAGCACCGGGTTGCCGGGGTCCGAGGTGAACCGGGTGGTGAGGTCGTCGTCGGAGGCCATGGCCAGCACCTGGCCACCCCGGGCGCCCGGCACGGCGAACGGTGCGGTGGTGGATCCGTCGGACGGGGTGGAGCTCAGCTGCGAGGACGGCAGCACGATCTGGTGGTAGCCGAGGCCGGAGAGGGTGCCGACGGTGGCGGTGTCCAGCCCGTCCCCCGTGATCCAGGTCCCGAGCCCGCTGGTGGCGACCGGGGCGGCCCGGCCCGTGGCCGCGGCCACCTCCTGGGTGCCCCGGGCCACCTGGAGGGTCAGTTCGGGGTCGAGCCCGGCACCGACCAGGCCCATGGCGTCGACCGGGGTGAACGGCGCCTCCGTCAACTGGTGCACCGCCGGTGTGGCGGCCAGCTGGCCCAGCTGGTTGATGGTGTTCTGGTGGGCCGGGGTGGCGAGGAGGTCAGCCGTCTGGCCGCTGACCTGCAGGGTCACCGGCACGTTCGGGTGCTGGTTGTAGATCGTCGCCACCGTGCCGGTGACGGCGTCGACGGCGGCCGGCGACGGGGTGGCGAGCGCGGACGACGGGCGGGCCAGGAGGGCGGTCGGCGAGGGGGAGCGGGCCGCTCCGAGGGTCAGCTGGACGGGCAGCACCACGGCGACCCGCAGCCGCTGGGCCGCGGGCGTGGCCTCGGTGGTGACGAGATGGGTGACGAACGACCCGACCACGGTCGACCCCGAGGTGTCGACCAGTTGGACCCGGACCGGGAAGACCCCGGAGGGGAACGAGCCGCACTGCTCGCCGGCGGCGAGCAGGTGGATGGTGAAGGCGGTCTCGGGGGTGGTGGCGGACGAGGTCCCGCTCCCGACCACCACCGGCATGCGGAGGTCCACCCCTCCGCCGGCCAGCGTCGGCAGCGACCCGAGCGGGATCGCCGAGGAGGTCGAGGAGATCGGGCTGTCGAGGCCGCTGCCGGTCAGTGACTGGTCGAAGCCCGAGATCGTCGACAGGCACGGGTAGACGGACACCTCGACGCCGAGTGCGGAGGTGGGCAGCGTCGAGGACGGCCGGAGCTGGAGGTCGAACACCTGGCCCGGGATCACCCACCCGCTCTGTGCCAGCAGCTCGAGGGGTGTCGCCGGCCCCGATCCGGCGGCCGCCGGAGGTGCCGCGGCTGACGGCGCCGTGGCGGTCACCAGGGCGACGACGACCAGTGCGGCGAGGAGGAGGGCGGCCGGGAGGCGGCGCCCGCCGGGGTCACCGCCCGGTGGGCAGGGTCTGGCTCGTTGCCGGTCCACGTCGAACCGCAGCCTACGTCAGTCGCACTACCCTCGGCTGC
>Ga0182013_10003964_pt1 | contig 18089 bp, 16 predicted proteins | sample 612S2MmetaG_FD_120487 | JGI IMG/M metagenome (GOLD analysis project Ga0182013, IMG submission 120487) | Permafrost microbial communities from Stordalen Mire, Sweden - 612S2M metaG | ecosystem: Environmental > Terrestrial > Soil > Wetlands > Permafrost | place: Sweden: Stordalen | collected...
GAAAAACGCTGGCGGGCGAGACGCTGGCCGTGCCGAAGTAGCGCTCGGCCACACCCGGGCCCTTGAGCCCGTATTCGTGAGCCTTGTCTTGCGCGGCGGCCAGAATGGCGAGAAGCCGTCCGCTATTGTAAGCCGGATCGTTCGTATCGGCAGTAAGTTCTGGTTGTATTTCCATTGCGGCGCTCCTTCGGTTGCGGTTAAGGATGAGTTTGAGCAGCGCGAAGCGGCTCTGATCGTAAGGCATATGGTAGTTTTCTTCGCGCATGAGCTTGGAGTGGAGTTGATCGAGAATGGGCTTGATAAGGGAAATCGAAGGCGCGGTGTGCTCCAGGGCGGCGCGGTAAAGCTGTACCGGAACCTCTGTGGGCAAGTCCTTGGACTCGCGCACGGTGGTGCAAGCCAGCCAATATACAGACAGTGGATGAAACGTGGCCGCCTTCCCGGATGGCTTTTTATTCTTGCCCGCTTTTGGCTCGGGTTTCGGCGGCACGCGCAATTCCAGATCGGCAAACCAATCGTGAAAATTCTCGATGGCTTGATCGAGTGGCTGTTGCAGCCAGTGGCGAATTACAATGCGGCTGTTGTTCCCCGCCACAGTGACCGCGAAGAACTGGTCCCTGTGCGCAATTTCACGCGGGATTCCGGCCCACGGCGAGACAAGGAACTTTCTTACTTCATCTGGCTGCGGCTGGTTGAGCAAACGGGCAAAAAAGCCTCCTTCCAGAACCTGATCTTTCGTCCAAAAGCACAGTTTTGTTTTGCCGATAAGCACGTGATGGTCCACCTGGTCGACCAAAAATTGCAATGCCTTGCTATAGGCGCGGGTGGCGGCTACGGAACATGGCGCATTGTTACTCTGGACCTTGCCGTAAGAAGAAAAGGCCGGGGCCGATTTTTCAAAAGAGACAATCGTACCGTCTATGCCAACGCCGGGAATCTTGCTGATCCTTGGTGTGTGCGTCCGGGCAATCGGCCCCCCAGCTTTCCCCGTTATCAAGCACAAGCCAAGCTCCGATTCCTGTTCCTGTTCGGCGATTGTTTGCGCAAACACCTTGCGCCAGTAGGGCTTGATCCTGGCTTCGTCCTCAAGCAGCAGATCGCTGTCAATTCTGAAAGTAAAGCTGTCCCCGGCAAGACGAACCTCGGCGCCGCTAGCGGTTCTGACCAGCCATTTATTCCCGTCTTGGCGGAGGAATCCAGGCGAGACGCCGAACTGCGGCTTGAAATTCAAAACAGCGGACAACCCGGCATGATTTGTAATCTTCGACGCCTGTTCAATCTGACTCCAGAAGTCGTCAAACTTTGCGCGCAACATATCTGCGTTCTTTGGCTTGGATGGATCGGGACTCAAACCGAATATAGAGTCAATGCCGTCAACCAGGAACTCCGCCACCTTGCCTTTCTTGACGCGCGCGGTTTGCGGAACCGCGGGGAACTCTTTGCCGCGTTTGCCATCGGGCGAGATGTCCTGAACGCCTGCAAGGCCGCCGTCCGAATGGAGCGCGATGACGTAGCGGATGACGCGGGCTTCAAAGGCGTCATCCGCAAGGAGGTTCCGCTTGGGCGAATATGCAAAGTCATAAAGATGTTTGAGCAGCATAACTAGCTTTCCCCCCTGGTTGTTGAGGTGAGAATCTGGATGCGATCGGGATGGCAGTCCATGCAAGACCTGTCGATCCGCGCATGGAAAAAGGCAGCCGCGGGCTTGATGGGAGCGCGGTTCCAACGCGGGGCCGCGGCGGTTTGTTTCTTTAAGTTGCGCGATGCCACGGCGGAATCTTGCGCATGGAGGCTCGAAAACTCGGCGCCGGATAGCCAGCGGAAGCCCGCGGCGCGTTCCGCGTGGTCAAACACGTCATAAAGCATAAGGCCCAAATCCTCGTTGAATTGCTCTGGAGTTTGGTCCAGTTCAGTGGCGCGCCGCGCCAGGGCGGCATCGGCATCGGCTTCCCACTCGAAATCCGCCGCGAATTCGCGCATCCCCAGGCCGGGGCGATGAAAGCATTTGCCCTGGCTGGCGCGGCGCTCAATTTCCTTGAGATATTTTTCCAGCGTATCCTCCGGACGGCTGGCCAGTGGCGTAACGCGCACTTCGGCGCTGATCAGATATTCCACGTCTTGCAGGGCAAGCATATTGCGCTGCGTGCCATCGCCCGCGCCGCCGCCGGCTTGGATGGGCGACGTTTTCTCCGGCGAGTGCATCCAGGTCTTGACGCTGTCAAGGCTGATGACTTTGGTGACTTCGTTGCGGCGGAACGAGATCCAGCAGCCTTTTTTTACGATGCGAATGGAGTCAATGATGTAGTACATCTGCGGCTCCCAGAACACGGCTTCAAGGACGCCGCGCGCCGCCGATGGAGTTATCACCGGATAGCTGACACGCTCGACTTTCATTTCGGGGCGGGTAAAACAAGCGAAGTCTCCCCAGACACGGAGAGTTACCAGGGGTGGTTTCATTGAAGATAATCCTCCATGGGGCGATGATCGACGACCAGGCCCAGATCGGAATGGTAGAAGCCGTCGTCTAGCACATAAAGCTCAAGGTTCGGCAGCAGCGACCTGATTTGCTTGAGGCCGAGCATCGCCTCAAATTTGTGGGTATGCACGCTGACCATAAATCGTTGCAATCGCCGCAGATCGTCGCGGGTAAAGCGCGGCTGGCTTGGGCTTGAAGGGCGACTGCGAATCTCGTCAACGAGCGCCGCTCCGGCTTTGAAGCGCACGATGACCGGCTGACCGGCGTCGGCGATGACTTTGGCCTTGCGTGCTGCCTGGCGGAAGCGCAACCGGCTGCGGTCTTGCTGAATCGTGCTTTCACCGGGGCGGGCATAATCGGTATTGATTACCTGATAGAGCGATTGGAAGTAGCCGGCGAATAATTGTGGGTCAGTGGCCAAGCGCTCTGCTGCTTGTTCGCTTGATCCGAGCGAGTCCAGCGTGATGGCCGCCTGATCTGAAGCCGATTGGTAAACTCCGCGCGGAAGCCTCTGTTCGGTGGGCCGGAAGACATACATTTGCCCGGCCGCGAGCCGGCCTTCCCGGTTGCAGCGGCCCGCGACCTGCACCATGGAATCCAGCGGCCCAAATGCGCGCCATACAACGGGGAAATCGACATCTACGCCAGCTTCTATCAGTTGCGTGGAAACCACGCGGCAAGTCTGGCCTGCGCGCAGGCGGTCGCGTATTTCATGGATAAGATCGAGCCGGTGCTGCGGGCACATCGCGGCGGAGAGGTGAATAGGCTTTTCGCTCTCAGGCAACTGGCGCTTCAGCTCCTCCCATAACTCGACAGCGTGCCGAGTTAGGTTCACGACACAAAGTGCCTGCTTGTTCGCGGCCAGCTTCCCAGCCAGTTCCGGCCAAGCCAGCGTCGCATCCGGTTCGGGCAGATGGTAATCCACCCGGCGCAGTTTACGGAACAAGGATGGCGGGTCGGGCGCAAGCTCCCGGACTTCGCTGGCCGAGAAAAAATCCGCTGGCAGTGCGCCCGATCGCCGGAAAGCTGGCTGCGTGGCGGAACAAAAAACAAAACTTACGCCGTAGTTCCGCTGCAATTCACGAAAGACACTGAACGTGGGTGCAAGCAAGTGGCCCGGCAGTGTTTGCACTTCGTCAAAGATGACCACCGAGCGCGGGATGCGATGGAGCTTCCGGCACCGGGAGGGCGCGGCGGCAAAGAGCGATTCAAGAAATTGCACGGAGGTCGTCACAATAACCGGAGCGTCCCAGTTTTCCGTCAATAGTTCAAGGCGCGATTTCTCTTCTTCGCTCGCGTCAGGCTGAGGTGAAACGGCAGAATGGTTCTCCAGCACCAGTTCGTCGCCAAAGATGCGGCGATACTCGGCGGCGTTCTGTTCGATGATTGAAAGATAGGGGATGACCACAATGATGCGGCGCAGGCCGTATTGCCGGGCATGGGCCAGCGCAAACGCCATCGAGGAAAGTGTCTTGCCGCCGCCCGTAGGCACCGTCAGGGAAAAGAAACCTTGCGGCAACTCTGCTTGACCGAGGCACGCATCGAAAATCCGGTTCCGCAGTTCTTTGAGCGGACTGTCGGGGTTAGCAGCGTTCTTTCGCTTCCGTTCTGCCAGCACGAGTTCAAGCAGATGGCCGGTGTCTAATGGCCTGTCCTGCATTGGCGGGTCAGGCCGGGGCCAGTTCGCAGTATCCAGACGGTCGGCATCAACCAAGCACGAAAAGAGGAGGCGGAAATAGAGATCCGCGGAAAGCGCGTCCCTCACCCAAGCGGCAGGCTCGGGCAGCAAGGGAAGCGGGCCGGTTTCAGAGACAAGAAGCTGCAATAACTCGCCCGCTGATCCCAGTGGATTCAGTGCCGGGCTGCTCGCAATTCCGCGCAAATCGTCCGCGTCATGCAGTCCTGCATGATGTCCGGCAATCGCAAAGGCGGTGGCCGCTAATTTGTCTTCTCTATTGGCACAATCAAAAGCCCATGCTGCACCGAAAATGGCATGCTGGGTATTTGCGCTGCTCTGGCACTGCCCTCTTAAATATCGTTGAAATTCGGCACGATATTTGCCTAAATCATGAAGAAGTCCTGCAAGCCGGGCTTCCGCGCCAATTCCAAGCGGCTGCCCAAATCGCTCTGCTAGCATGGCTACATTGCACAGGTGATTCTTTAGTGGCTGCCAGTCGCATTCCGGCAATCTTTTGCCGTCCTCGTCTTCAACCGTGTGCGCGTAATACTTCATTTGACACACCGCGCGGGCCGAAGAGCGACTGGCCTCCACAGCAAAAGAGCCTCAAAAATCCACTTGACCGCGTTGTAGGTTGGAGCGACGTAGGATACTGGTGAGGAGCCGGTATCGGGACGGGTCCACATGGCGGACGGCCCGGAAATCTCAAGTTGGATTGGCCAGGATTTCATTACGGCCCTTTCCCTAGACTGCCGCCATGCCCCCAGCGTATTTACTCGCTCAGCAAGGGCATTCTTACAGACCATTGTTCCGTTCGTCCCTGTCCGGTCGGCTCTTGCATCTACTAAATGTTGGGACAGACGACAATCAACGTGCCCCTAGATCACAATATGCAGGGGGCTGTGAGTGAAAAGCGGATAGGCACAGTTCCACCGATTTGACATGAAATGCTTGAAAATCACCGATGACCAGCAAGTATACTCCCCGGAGCTATCATGGAAACTCTTGCCTTATATTGTGCTGTCGGTCAATGATCACGGTTGAGCATATCCGTGTCCGTGATCAGGAAAAGCCGTTCGGCTGGATCGGCAGCTAGTTGCCGTAGTTCCGGGGAAAAGCCGCCCAACGCAAAGAGTATGTAGCTGGGTTTGTTCCGCCAATGCGCCTCGGGTAGGCTGGCAACCTTTGCTTGCAATGCGCTCAGGTCACCAAGCCGCGTAATGCGCTCCGTACGCCATTTGCACTCCCCGAAGAGAAACGATCCGCTGTCGAGTTCCGCCATGAGGTCTATCTCTGTGCGGCCATCCCGGCTCCAGTAGCGCGCCATCTCGCGCACATTGAGGTCAAGGCGCTGTTGCGCATTCCGTTGAAGCCACTGGCCGCAGATTTCCTCGAAGACCGACCAGCCCATGTAATCAGCAAGTCGCGGCGCTACCTGTGCAGCGTAAACCGTGGTTGGGTCGGAGAATTGCAGGGCGCTGGACAGCGGCGCAACAAAGCGGTACCAGAAGGTCAGAAAGGGATCGGCGATGCGGTAAATTGCCCTGCGGTCCGAGCGTTCGCCGAATGAAAGCTCGCGCCGAATCCACCCCAACTCCAACAACGTGCGCAGCGAGGAAGAAAGCGCTCCACGCTCCACGCCGATCAACTGCTGAATGCGATTGAATTTAGTTTCGCCACCGGCAATCGCCGCCAGAATGGCATTGTACGGAGCCGGGTCCCGGATTTGTTCACTGCCTAGCAGGAACCGTACTTCGTTTTCTAGGATTGCGCGGGGCTGCATCAGCAGCGTGACGATTTCCTCGGCAGGAGGGCGCGAGGTGTCCACCAGTGCGTGGTAACGCGGCGTTCCCCCGAAGACGCCATACATCAGCAGTTTCTCGATTACGCCATAATGAGGGCTGTTCGCATAGAAGGCCGCCACATCTTCATAGTGCAGAGGATCTAGGTGAAAGATTCCGGCATTGAAGCGCCCGAACAGAGGAGCGCTCTCTTGCCCGAGAGCAGCCATCGCCGAAAGCTGAGACCCGCACAGAACCACGAAAAGAGGAGAATGCACGCCCTCGCGGTCCCACCATGCTTGCAGAATGGAAGGCAACTCCGGAGTTTGGTCCACCAGATAAGGGAACTCATCAAGGATCAGAGCAAAGCGGCCCGCGCTCTTCTTCCGTGTCTGAGATTGCTGCGAAGCGTAGCGAAGAAGAGCGTTCCAGGAAACAGCAATTTCTTCAGGGGCAACTCCCTCGGAAGGCAGGGCCGCAATCAGTTGACGGGCCAGGGTCATTCGCTGTGTGGCGGCTGTAGACTGTTCAGCCAGAAAGTAGCAGTGAGGCTTTTCCCGCTCGTCCCCGCTTACGCCCGCCGTGAAGTAGCGTTGCAAAAGGAAGGTCTTGCCCAACCTCCTGCGTCCATACAAGAGAAGCATTTGCCCACCGGCCCCATGGCGCTTCCAGGCGCGATCCAAGGCCGCAAGTTCGAGCGTACGATCATAAAAGGGATCAGGTTTGATGGTTGTGCCGGGCATGGTTTGGAAATGCCTTTCCTGTTGTTTTTGATTATGAACTGTCACTTTATAAACTGTCAACTCATAAGAGGACACTATTTAACGCGCAATGGAAGACTGAGGGGCCGATTGCTGATTGTTCGAAATGTCTGCCGTGAGCGATAGAGAACCTCTCTATCGCTCACGGTCTGCGCCAGTTTTTGCAGTTGCCTGTACATGGTGCGGCCTCTTTGCATCGCGGACCGGTGCGGTATCTTGTTGTGGTGCTGGGGCCGGAACGGTTTGTCCAGGCGTCGGTGTTGCCGTCGCTGCGGGAGCCGAATCCCGGCAACCTTGTATCTCGATACCGCCAAACAGTCCGACCAACATCGCGGCCCCAGCAATTAGCGGAATCCAGATGCGCAGCAGATCGCTTTTCCATTCATGCAAGAGCGTATCAACCGTCTTTGCCCGGCTTTCCAGAGAGTACGTGAGGCGATTGTTGGCATACTCCACCAGAGCGACAATGCCGCCATGTGAATCCGATAGATTGCGCAGAGCAGTTGAGAGTTCCTTCTGTGCGCTCGTCATGGCCGTGCTAGTGCCTTGCAGCGCTTTTACCGTGTCCGGCACACCTGATTGGAGAAAATGTTGACGCAGGCTCTCGCCAAGCATCTTTGCAATTTGCTTGGGGTCGAGTCCAGCTTCAATCTCACCGGGCAGTCGAACAATCCGCGACTCCAACTCGTGGACATAGCCAATCATCTTCTGCTGCGCTTCGTCTGAGAACTGCCGATGAAGTTCCAGCAACTCCTGAAAGCGTTCCCGTTCGTCGGCAATTTCTTTCGGCGTGTGACGTGTGAGCAGAGCCAGGATGCCCATCGCTTCGAGAATGCGCAGCATTTCATCGTCGGGGCTGAGTGTGCGAGTATGCGCGAGAACGCGATAGTATGCGGTCTGCAATTCTTCGGGAACAAGACGGGCGAGAGAGTCGAACAGCGTCGGCTCTCCCTCCGCAATACTGGCGGTGTTGGACGTGGTTGTACTCATGGCAAGAACGCCTGTCTTGCACGGTCGAATTCAGAGAAGAGCCTCCGCCGATAGCTTTGTGCGCGCATAACGAGTGATGCCCGTTTCAGTTCACCTACATCGGTTTTGCGATCTGCGACCTGCCCCAGTTGGATTCCATGTTGCCGGACAGGGTTTTCAAGTTCCGCAAGCCGAAATTCCATCTGCAAGATTTCCGGCGTGAATGCTTCGCGAAAACGATTTGCCTGTTCGGTGGACCTCCAGTAGGTGAAGTCCGCCAAGGCGCTTGTAGCGTTTTCGACGATGACATACTCCACCCGATCCTGAAGGCGGCTTGCCCAGGCAAGGACGCTTTCAACGCTCGCCGGGTCCGGCGTGACCACACCGACTGCCGTGAAGTGAACGCCAGTTGCAGCGACATCTTCGTACATCGACTCGAACCAATCGGCGGCTACCTGCCCGGCACCGGCTCCCATATCGGCAAGAATGATAGGTGTACCCCCGTCGAGATGATCGACGAAGGCATCGAGACCCGCAGGCGTGTGAATGTTGACCTTGGTCACGGTGCCATTGAAGAAGTGCTTCAACGAACCACGAGCTTTGTTCTCTGTGTCGAGGTCGAGCAATGTGACGGGAATCTCGTTCGACGCGAACCACTCGGCCAAGGAGACCATGACGCCCGTCTTGCCTACTCCGCCTTTGCCGCCCATGGTGAAGACAACGCGCTTTGAATATGCCGTCATTGCTCACCTCCATTGCTTGTCAAGGTCAGAGGTTCGTTCTCTCGAAAGACGAAGCGAGTAGGCTTCGCATTCCGCACCGGCGGCTTTGTCTTGAGAGCGGCAATGCGTTCGAGCGCCGGTGACTCGGCCACCGCGAATTCCAGCGGGGGCAGTTCAAACTGCGTCCGCTTGCGATGCTTGGCTCGCACTTTGACAAAGGAATGGAGAGTGCTCGGCGCAACGTACAGCCCGAGCCGCTCTAGGAATAGTTGGGCAACTTCGCGATAGGTTCGCCCGCTCCGCCGCAACTCGCGGATCAGTTCGCGGTGGGGTTCAAGTTTGGAACGTGGCGGCTTGGGCGGCAAATCAGCAAATTTGGCGATGGCCTGATTGCCTTCCAGATATGTGGATTCTTGCTGAAGAATCATGACTGGTCCTCTGAGAGGGCGACGGTAGTCGCGCTCGGCTGACGGCAGAGCAGCACGTCATTGGGCGCTCATTGGGGCGACCTTAAAATCGGTCCCCATACGTCCTAGGCGCATGGTTATTGGTCGAATGCAAATTCGACCGACAAACAAATCACGCCATTGGGCTATATCGTTGGGCACATCGTTGGGCAATGGCCAAACAAGTCCCCATATGGTCCCCAATAAGCTGTTCCAGCCGTTCCCAGGGGTATCTCAGGGTTTCCACTCGTGCCCTGTTGTCCGATACTTACCGAAATCTCAGGTCGCTCATAACCCAAAGGTCGCTGGTTCAAATCCAGCCCCCGCAACCAAAATAATCAATAACTTACGATCTGATTTTGATTGGCCACGCCTTTAGATTCACTCCCACTGACTCCCAATCGCAAAATTCTTGGATTCAGGCGCTCGCTTTCAACGGCTTGAGCACCATTTCCACGATCTTGCTGTTGGCTTCTCGCTTGGAACTCGACATCGCCTGTCCGTAGACGTTCATTGTTGTTTGGATCGAGGCATGGCGCATCAATTCTTGCTGCACTTTCATTGGCGCTCCAGTCTCGTCCAGCCAGGAACGATAGGTATGACGGAACGTATGCCAGCCGATTCGGCCATTCTTCCCAGCGACAGCTTTCCGCTCCTCGTGGATGAGGAGGCGTTTGCCGTTGGGAGTGCGACCGTCCTGCTTACACCAAACACCGACATCGGCTTTGCACTTCGGACAAGCCACCAGGCAGCAACCTGCAGGGTGAATGTGCCGTTTCTGAATCTCTGTCGGGTAGTACGGCTTGTTTGTGAGAGGATTTGCGAAGATCCAGCCTTCCTCGGTTGGCAAGGCTTCCTTCTCCCATTCGAGCAGCACCTCGGCCAGAGATTCGTGAAGTGGAACATAGTCGCGGGAATACTCCGTCTTTACGTCGTCCACATGCCCGCTCACGAAGCTCCGTTGAACGAGCAGTTGGTTTTTCTCAAAGTCGAAGTCGTCCCATTGAAGCGCCGCAATTTCACTAACGCGCAGACCGAGGCATTGTGCGACGATCACCATCGTTCGATACGGCTCTTTCAGTAAGGCCAGGATGACTTCGTATTCTTGCACAGTCAACACGGTTGGACGCTCGCGCCGTTTCGTCCCACCTTTAACACGAACCATCTGAATTGGGTTCCGGCGATCATTGAAGAGTTCCCAGCGGGCCGCGCACTCAAACATCAGGTGCATGACGCCGCGGATATGAGCTTTCGATTTTGGTGCCATATCCAAACTCTTCAACCAGCCTTCGACCACCATCGGACGGATCTGGTGTAACAGGTAGTGCCCCCACCTTGGACGAATGTGGATACTGATATTCGACAGATACGACTTGCGGGTCGAGTAGCGCTGCGGCAACTCTTCCTCAATGTACCGGTCGCATATCGCGCCGAAGGTGACAGCGCCCAGGTGGTGCTGTGGTTTTTCTTCGTTGAGTCTTAGGAGAAGGGCTTCGACTGCAACCCGCGCCTCGGATTTGTTCTTGTACTGATTCGTGGTCCCGATAAAAGTCGCTTTCCGCTTTCTGACTCCATCGGCCTGCGTTTCGTAGTAACGGAACTCCCAGACATCGGCGCCCTTCGCCCGCTTTTTGAGCGTGACACTTCCAAATTGGTATCGTGTGCGATCCATCAAGGTTGTAATTCTCCTCGACTTCACGGCACAAATGGCTATTAAAAGACTATGCCATCTGTGGGCAAAGCGGCACAAAAATAGTGATCCTTCCGCGAGGTTACGGGTTCTATCGATCCATCCACGCCTCAATCGCAGACGCCTTAAAGCGCCACAGCTTGCCTACCTGAATGGCGTGGATCTTTCCTCGGTGTACCAATCGTTGCAGAGTTCGAGGATGAATCTTGAGTATGGCTGCGGCCTGAGAACTATCGAGCAAAGGTTCTCTAGGAGTTCGGGGAAGACGCTCTTTCGGGAGATCAGGCACAAGAGGCCGATTATCGTCTGGCATCGTGGCTCCTCTCTAACCTCAAATTTCGAGGTTTGCATGTACCCCAGAGATTCCCCCATGCTGTCCGTGCTGTCCAATGAATTCTCGGAAGCAGCTTATTCCATCCAGGAATAACGCCAAAGTCACGTCTCATTTTGTGCAACCGAATTGACCATCGAAGCATCTTTCAATCATCATGATTTCTACGGTCTAGGATCATAGATGTATGACTGCTGTCCTGCCTGGGTTCTCCCCAACTGCAAGGAGGATGGCCATGGTACTTCCAGAAATTCGGTTTCTGCAAGCTGCGATCGCGCTGGCGGAAGAGTTGAGCTTTTCCAGAGCAGCGGAACGGTTGCGCGTCGAACAATCAACCTTAAGCAAGCGAGTTTCCGAATTGGAGAGCTTGATCGGCCTGCGGCTCTTCGAGCGCAACCGTAATCGTCAATCTGTCGAACTGACTGAGGCGGGTCGCCACTTCGTGGCAGAAGCGCGCAGCGCAATTCTGCACATTGAACGCGCGGTGATGAACGCCACGGCCGCAGCGCGCGGTGCGGCCGAGATTCTCCACATAGGCAAGTCGGCCTATACCGATCCGTATCTGGTCACGACTCTCCTGTCGATTCAGCTTCCACTCTATCCTGGTCTGAAAGTGAAGCTGTGGAGCAACTACTCACATGAACTTGCTCACATGGTTGCCACGGGAGAGCTTGATTTGGCGCTGATTACAGCGATTCCCGACACCCCCGACCTCAGTTCTTTGACGGTCGCAGAGAATTCTATTTACATCGTCTTGTCCAAGGACGATACGCTTGCCCGCAATAAAATGCTCCACCTCGAAGATTTGCGCGCCTGCGATTGGATTCTCCTCGCTTCTTATGTCAACCCGCACGTTTTCGATAGAATTCATGCGATTGCTTCCGAGAAGGCGATTACTGTTTCCGACATGCATTACGTCATGACCGCCGAGGAGGCGTCAGAGTTGGTTCAGGCGCACAAGGGAGTCGCGTTCCTGCCCAGCGATGCAGCGTGGCGGATCGCGTGCGATGGGGTTACGATACGACCGCTTATGGAGGAGCGTCTGCGGCTCGTTACCAAGTTGGCGACAAGGTCCGACAACAAAGCGCGACTCGTCAGTGAGTTCGTTCGTGCCGCCGGGCGCAAACTGAGCAGCATTCCTCCACCACAGCAAGGGCGCCTGCCTCTAGCTGGATGAGCGATTCTCCTCCGGCTTTTCGTTGCTCTGCTCCCCAGACTCTTGGACCTCCCGTATCTCGATATTGAGGGGGCCGTCGAGGCCGCATTTTGGGCAATGGTAGACACCGGAGGTAATTGCTCTCCCTGTAAACTCTTCTCTTCGGAAGGCGCTACCACAATGTATACACACGTGAAAGTGTGAAAACTGCCCAGGTGAATGACTCTGTTCGTTCTCCATCAACTTCCCTTTCTATGATTGGCCTGATCTGATTCTTGTTCTAGTGCCAAATCTGCCTCTGAAAATACAGAAAAAACTCTTCAATGCTCCAGAGCGGCACACTCTCTCTAGTGCATTTAGGAGTTGCCGCCATCAATCCTGAAAATGGGCTCCTCCTCGGCAACATGTTGATTCAGACTCCGCGTCCCATGCGGTAGTCGACGTACAGAATATGAGCCTTGATCTGGTCTTCCATTCTGTACCTGGACCGAGTGGCCATTTCCAGAAGACGTACGATACTTGACGGATTTCCGTCGCTCCACTCAACAAAGGACTGCAGCGCTGATTCGAGGTTGACCGCACAGAGACCAATGCTTTCCGCTTGACGTTTGGCAAATTCCAGAGCGACTGATTGCGGCCAGTTCTTCAATTCGATTCGCTCGGTCTTGAGTGCGCAAAAGGCCTGCAAAGCCCCAATATCTTCCATATGTGGAGATCGAGCAGCGAAGAAGATGGGGGTCCGACCGTAATAATGCAGATCCTTGATCGTGCCGGTGAGTACTCGAGACGGGCCGCTCAAATGGTCGACGGCGATGAGGTACTGTGCTGAATCGAGAGCCCGATGCGCAATTCCTTTCAGGGATCTCGCCGACTGGCCAGCGATGTCCTTCGGGATCGTTCCTCCTTTTGACGTTGGACGCATGGCCTCTAACAGCCCTACAAGAAACTCTCGCGGTGATCGAGAGTTGCTCACGAAAAGAGCTAACTTCTCGCTGGCGCAGAAGGTCCGGAGCAGGCGGGACTTTCCTACGCCCTCGGGTCCATAAATGAGAATTGATTTCCGCATACGCGATTGTTCGCGAAGCCGGCCAAGTTCCTCCGTTCGCTCCACGGCGTCGAAGTACTCGTGTGCCGGATCGTGTTGGACATGAACTGAAGGCATGGTCGCTCGAATTCAGTGTTTGACATCGAGATCAGGTCATAGATTCTGGTACGTACCGCTTGTGACAAGATTCAATGCAGTCCCATGCGGCATCGCAGTCCTTCCAACCAAGGACTTTGGTTCGCTTGCCCTCCAGGTCCTTGTAGACAGCGAAAAAGTGCTCGATCTCACGGAGCAGATGCGGTTGAATGTGGGTGTAGTTTGTGATCCCGCTGAAGCGTGGATTGCCAATGGCGTATGCCAGGACCTTCTCATCGGGGACGCCTTGGTCAAGCATCTCGAAGAGTCCTATGGGGCGAACTTGATAGACGCAACCTGAGAACGTCTGAGCATCCCCAAGGACAAGAACGTCAAGGGGATCACCGTCCTCTGCCAGAGTCTGCGGAATGAATCCGTAATCGCCCGGGTAGTGTATAGGGGAATGAAGATTCCGGTCGAGTCGAAAGACATGCAATGCCTTGTCGTACTCATACTTGTTGACACTGTCCAGAGGGATTTCGATGACAGCGGCGACAATCTCCGGGATCTTGTCGCCAATTGGAAGGTCGAGGTAGCTCGTCATTTTGCTCCGTTCGCCACAGCGGCACAGGAGCAAAACAAAACTCCTGCGCATTCGCAGGAGTCATCAGCTTTCCATTTCGGAAGGCGGTTATGGCGGATTCCTTCGCCGTAATTACCTTAGCATGAACCACATCGAGTCGCAATGCCTTTTGAATCTTTATCAATCGCGTGACACCATTGCTGATGCAATTTCGACAAAAACAATGACCGGCGGCATTTGATCGAACACACCGGCCATTGTTACAGCAGAGATACTATGCTGCCGTGATGCCCTTCATCGCATGTTCCACAGCAACAGCTACGGCGACCGAAGCTCCGACCATCGGATTATTGCCCATGCCGCTCAGCCCCATCATCTCAACGTGCGCTGGAACGGAAGACGATCCGGCAAACTGTGCATCGGAGTGCATGCGGCCCATGGTGTCAGTCATGCCGTAGGAAGCAGGACCGGCAGCCATATTGTCAGGATGCAGCGTGCGGCCCGTGCCGCCGCCAGAGGCAACCGAGAAGAACTTCTTCCCCGCGAGAATGCGCTCCTTCTTGTAGATCGCCATCACGGGATGCTGGAAGCGTGTCGGATTGGTGGAGTTGCCGGTGATGGCCACATCGACCTTCTCCAGATGCATGATCGCCACGCCTTCGCGCACGTCGTCTGCACCATAGCAGCGAACCGCTGCACGTTCCCCTTCCGAATATGCCTTTTCGCGAACGATTTTCAATTTGCTAGTGGCATAGTCAAACTCGGTTTGAACGTAGGTAAAGCCATTCACGCGCGAGATGATCATCGCAGCGTCCTTGCCCAGTCCATTGAGGATGACGCGCAGCGGCGACTTGCGCGCCTTGTTAGTGGAACGCGCCAGGCCAATCGGGCCCTCTGCGGCAGCAAACGATTCATGGCCCGCGCAGAAGGCGAAGCACTCGGTCTCTTCGCGCAGCAGCATGGTGGCCAGGTTTCCATGGCCAAGGCCCACCTGCCGATCATCGGCAACAGAGCCCGGAATACAGAAAGCCTGCAATCCAGAGCCGAGCGTCTCCGCGATTTCCGCCGCGTTCTTCTGTCCCTTCTTGATCGCAACCGCAGTCCCAATCAGGTAAGCCCAGCCTGCATTCTCAAAGGAAATGGGCTGAATTCCCCCTGCAACTGGACTGAATTAGGCGAGGGCCAAAACGTCCTGTTCCATTCGGTTGAGCCGTTCAACTGCCGACAGTACGGCGGGAGTTCCTTCTTCTTTGACTTTCCGCGCCCGGTCGAGTGCCTGTTCTGCAATGCGGCTGACTTCATGCAGCAATTTGCGAATCTCTGCCTCCAGACGCCCCCGACTCTCCTGAATGCGATTAATAACATCGTTTTGTACGCGTGAGCTGTTCGTATCCAAGAGGTGCCGCAGAAATTCCCGAGCCTCGTTTGTTATGGCTCTACGTGCCCCCACAAGAGGCAGAATGACATCGGCAAGCCAACGCAAAGGCGATGGGGGGTCGGCGGTGCTGAGAAATTTCTCGAAACTGAAGTTGGAGCGCACGCGGAGGCCTTTCTCCGGATCGAGCGCATGGGGCATACGCGTCAGTTCACTGAGACCTGCACGGGCGAGCTTTTTTAGAAAGCTGTTCCCCATCTCCACAAATCGCACGGCCACTGCTCGATACTGGCGCTCGCCTTCTTCCTGCTCGGGTTTGAGCCAAGGCATAACCTTGCGTTGCGAGATTTCCGTGCTGAGATGCATGACCCGGTGCCGATAGTGCGGACCAAAGCCGCGAGGTACGGATTGTAGTCCTTCATCAAACTCTTTCTCGGAGTCTTTCCAGGCAAGTTGAAAGAACTGCTTACGCCTATCGACAAAGAAATCTGAAATCCGCCGCTGTTCCGCCATAAACAGGAAACTCAACTCGCGCATGGAGCGTTCAGCCTCACCAATGGTTTCTCTCATCAGCTCAATGCGTCGTTCGGATTCTTCAATAGGCCGTTGAAGCGCATCACGATCTTCTTGGATGATGGCCAGCAGTTGTTCACTTAAGCGCTGGAGGCCCCGATCACAAGCGGAGCGAACGAGGTTTCGCCCCGAATCTTCGACGAGGTGATGGAAGCTGGCAAGCAGTTTATCCCAGTCCCTCAGCGGACCGCGGTTTTCCATCCGTTCGGCGGCACTAACCTCAAAAACCTCACCCATCGGGCGGTGCAGTCGCTTTTCCAGAATCTCACGCGTGAACTTGGTTGCGGCTGCACGCTCCGGATCGCTGGTACGGTCAGCCTTGTTGATCACCAAAATTAAATCCTGAACTTGCTTGCCAACGGTTTCCACGAGCGCCAGTTCCTCGCCCGCAATCGGCGGATCAGCTCCGACCACAACCAATGCCGCATCAATGTGAGGGATGAATGCCTGCGTAGTTGCCGTATTCCCGGTGAAGACCGAACCCAGACCTGGTGTGTCCACAAAGCACATGCCGGAGGACAATAATGGGCTCGGCACGAATACTTCCGCGCCGTCCACGGCCTTCTTGTTTTCGGGATTTAGTTCTTCGGTCACGTATTCCTTCAAGTCGAGCATGGCAACGTCTTGCCAGGACCCATCTCGCATACGAATGCGTGCATGAAGTGCATCGCCAAAACGAATCACTGTAGGAACCGCCGTGACCGGAATAAAGCCCGTCGGCACTACTTCGTGGCCAACCAGAGCATTGAGCAGCGTGGACTTGCCTCGCTTAAACTGACCAACACAAGCAACATAGAAACGTCCTTCGGAAACCCGCGCTGCGAGTTCGTGCGCTTCCTCGGCGACAGGCTCGGCTCCAAGTTCTTGAGCGAGATTAGCGAGTCGCAACAGGCGGGAAGCGCCATCTCTTGTCACGGATGGATCGGCCGGAGGGCTGGAGTAGTCCTGTACTGTCGTACTGCTGCTGTGTTCCTGCATCTGTCATTCCCCTTTCGACCGAACACTTTCCTGACGAACGTATCGGATCACTTCGACATCCGACATGGCGATCAGGCCTTCGTTCACCATTTCGCTGAGATGGGGAAGCAGTCCGTCGATATGTTCTTTCGTATCGATGATGCTCAGCATGATCGGCGCATCCCGTGAAAGCGTCCAATGGCTGGAATGGCGAATGCGCGTGCTGGTCCCATAGCCTTCGATTCCCCGAAAAACAATTGCACCAGCGATGCCAAGGTCTTTGCATTTGGAGACGATTGCCTCGTAGAGAGGCTTCTCGTGGAATGTGTCTCTTTCACCGAAGTGAATGCGCAACATACGTGCTTCAAATTGCTCTTTCATGCCTTAGCCTCCCTCTATGCCGAGGTTTGTCCTGAGTCCGCGGGTGGATGTTCTTCCACGGTCCGTGCACGATACGCGTACTTGATGACGTCTACGTCCGAGAGGACGACGAGCCCTTCCTCGACCATCTGTTCGACGATGGGGAGGAAGGCGCGAATCCTCTCTTCGCTGTCAACTGCTGAAAGCATGATTGAAGCGTCATGCGATAGAGAAAGTGTCCGTTCGTGGTGGACTCGATGATGGGCTCCATAGCCAAGGATTCCGCGATAAACGGTAACCCCAGCGATGTCGTTGGCCCGCATCGCTTCTACGAGGGCTAAATGCAATGCTTTGTTTTGCCACTTATCCTGCTCGCTGATATAGATCCGCATCATCAGCGCCTTGCCCTCGATCTTCAAGTGCGCGGGGTGATCGTCTTCCTTCGGCTTCGCCGGTACGGAAGCTGGTTTGGCAACCGTAGTATCCTGAAGCTCGATCATCCCGGAGCCAGCCATATCTTCCAACTTGCCCAGAAGCTCGTCCACCTTTTCCTTGCTTTCGACGAATTCGATCTTGAGCGGGAGTTGATCGGAGATGTCGACAAGGGTGGCGGAATGCATCCGATGATCGGCTCCAAAACCTGCCATCCCTTTCAGAACAGCGGCTCCGGCAACCCCCCGATAGAACAGAAAGTCAAGGATGCTGGAGTATACCGGCACGCCGTGATGCGTTGCTCCTTCGGCAATGTAGATCGATACCTTCACTGCCTTGCCTGCTTTCAACATGTAATCTCCCTCCGTTATGCGCGTAGACCTCGTTGCGAGACGAGAAACTCTGCAGCACGTCCAAGTGCTCCCCATCCCAGTCTGTGCGGTTCGAGTTCATTGCGTAACTGCTGCAGTTCATACGTCAGTTGCTGCCGGCAGTTCTCCAGGATTGCATCAATGTGGGCAGTCAGCACAAAAGGAACCTGCCGCCTTAACCGCATCCCGTGGGAGATGCACAGCACGGCGTCTCCCTTTAGCCAGCGGACGACATCATCTCTGTCGATGCAACTGACGAATTCGCGAATGCGCAGATCCTCTTCGTCGCTCACTTCTTTGCAAATGTC
>Ga0182013_10003967_pt1 | contig 18081 bp, 17 predicted proteins | sample 612S2MmetaG_FD_120487 | JGI IMG/M metagenome (GOLD analysis project Ga0182013, IMG submission 120487) | Permafrost microbial communities from Stordalen Mire, Sweden - 612S2M metaG | ecosystem: Environmental > Terrestrial > Soil > Wetlands > Permafrost | place: Sweden: Stordalen | collected...
ATGCTGCTCAATCTCGTCGGCGAACTCGTCATCAATCGCACGCGCATCTCCGACATCGCTGCGACGCTCGCGCGCAACATCGACGAGAGCAGCGAGAAGTGCGACATCGCCGGTTTGGCCAAAGATCTCGCCGAGTCATCGGCGCTGCTCGCGCGCACGACGAACGAAATTCAAGAATCGATCATGAAAGTGCGCATGGTTCCGATCGGCAACGTCTTCGATCGCTTCCCGCGGATGGTCCGCGATCTGGCCAAGACGCGCAACAAAGAAGTCATCCTCGAGATCAACGGCGGCGACACCGATTTGGACAAGACGATCGTCGACGAAGTCGGCGAGCCGCTGATGCACCTGGTGCGCAACTGCGTCGATCACGGTATCGAAGCGCCCGATGTCCGCGAGGCGAATGGCAAACCGCGCACCGGGGTCTTGCAGCTCAATGCGTTCCACGAAGGCAATCAAGTCATCGTCGAGATCGTCGACGACGGCGGCGGTATCCCGCTCGACAAGGTGCGCGCACGCGCGATCAAACAGGGACTGCTGAGCGAGAACGATCGGCCCAGCGACCGCGAGATCATGGAGCTGATCTTCGCGCCCGGCTTCTCGACCGCCGAAGTCGTTACCGACGTAAGCGGCCGCGGTGTCGGCATGGAGATCGTCAAGAAGAACATCTCGCGGCTTAACGGCGTGTTCGAGGTCGATTCCGCGCCGGGCAAAGGCACGAAGTTCACTATCAAACTGCCGCTGACGCTCGCGATCATTCAAGCCCTGCTGGTTCGTGTCGCCGAGGAGCTGTACTCGATCCCGCTCGATTCCGTGGTTGAATCGCAGCGCATCAACGCTTCGGAAGTTCGCACGGTCCACGGCGCTGAGGTCATCACGCTGCGCGGCCAAGTCGTGCCGCTCATCCGGGTCGGAGAGTTTTTTGGGCTAGGGAATCCGCGTGACCCCGACAAGGTGATGATCGTCATCGTCGGGCTGCAAGGGCGTCAAGTCGGTTTGGTCGTCGACTCATTCCAAGGCGAACAAGAGATCGTCATCAAGCCGCTCTCGGAAGTCATCGGCGTGATCCCCGGAATCTCGGGCGCGACCATTCTCGGCAACGGGTCGATTTCGCTCATCATGGACGTTCACTCGCTCGTCACGACGGCGCACGGCGGCCGGGGCTCGATGCGCGCGCAGCTCGCCGGCGTCGCTTAGCAGGGTTCGGCCGATGGCCGAACCCGTGGCGTTTGCGGCTAACGCCGCAAGCCGCAGCGGTCGACAATTATAATGATAAAGGTAGGGAAAAACTAGCATGGCCACGCTCGACGACAACATCAAAACGCAGCTTTCCGGGAAGACGCTCCAGGCCGTGACCTTTGCGCTCGGCAGCGAGGAATACGGCGTCGACATCGCTCAGGTGCAAGAGATCAATCGCATGGTGACGATCACGCACGTGCCGCGCGCGCCGCAGTTCATGGAAGGCGTGATTAATCTGCGCGGGCAACTCATTCCGATCATCGATCTGCGCACGCGCTTTGGGATGGAGCGTTCGGAACGGACGAAGAACACGCGGATCGTCGTCACCGAGATCGGGAGCAAGCGTATCGGCATGGTCGTCGACTCCGTTTCGGAAGTGCTGCGGATTCCCGTCGAACAGATCGAGGATGCTCCGGACCTTGTCGCGGGGGTGGATACGGAATATATCCGCGGGGTCGGAAAGATGGGCGATCGGCTCATCATCATGCTCGACCTGAGCCGCGTCATCTCCGGCAGCGAGAAGATCGAGCTGCAGAAGAACGAATCCGCGGCCGCATAGGCCGCCGTGGCCTGGGGTCTGCGCGATTTTGGGGGCCGCGGGTCGGGCTTGCCGGGCGACTCGGGCCAGGCGCCCACGGCTTTTCGGGGCTTCGAGCGTTCCGGAGCCGGGGGCGAGCGGGGCGGTCCGGCGAAAGCGAGCGCGTGACGAATATCGAGATGAACGTCCCGCCTAATTCCGAGAACGGCACGGTGTCGCCGTCGCCGGCCAATAACGTCGTTCTGCAGCGCACGCTGCTGGGCGTCGCCATCGCCGCGATTTCCGCCGCGATCACGTTTTTCTTCGTGCGCAACGCCATGCGCCGGGCACCCGTGGACGAAACGAGCGAGCGAATTCAGTCGCTGATCGATGAGGCGAACCGGCTCTTGCGGACGCTCGACGAGAAAAAACACGGGTAGGACGGTGTCGGACGTGTCCGACACCCGTCCCGCCCTCGCCCTCGCCGTCGGCTCCGTCGCCGACGTGACGTTTACCGATCTGTTGGCCAACGGCCAGGCGGTCGGCCGGATCGATGGGCTGGTCATCTTCGTTACCGGCCCGCTGCCGGGCGAACGGGTCACCGTCCGCGTGACGAGCGTCAAGGCGAAATACGCCGTCGGCGACCCGCTCGCGTATCGAACGAAGTCGGAGTTGCGGGCGCAGCCGTTCTGCCCCGTTTTCGGTACCTGCGGCGGGTGTCAGGTGCAGCATCTCGCCTATCGCGCGCAGCTGGCGTGGAAAGAGCAGATCGTGCGCAACGCGCTGCGCCGCATCGGCGGATTCGGCGACATTGCCGTGGAGCATCCGGTGGGGATGGCCTTTCCGCGCGCCTACCGCAACAAGATGTCGCTCGTCGTTCGGGCCGGCGCGGCCCAGACGCAGTTCGGCTTTTACGTCGCGCGCTCGCACGAACTCGTGCCGATCGCCGGCTGCCCGGTGGTGGTTCCGCAACTCGACGCGGCGATTTCCGGGTTGCGCGACGCTGCGGCCGAGCCGCCGACGGCGTCCGCGTTCGGCGACGTCAAGCACGCCGTCATGCGCGTCGGCACGGCGTCGGGGCAAGCCGTCCTCTCGCTGAGCACCGAGCGGCACTCGGCGGCGATCGCCGCCGCCGCGCCCGCGCTGGCGACGAAGATTCCGGGCGTCGTCGGGATCTCGAACTCGTTCGAACCGCGCAACGCCAACGCCGTGCTGGGGCGCAAAATGGCGTATGTGTGGGGCGCGCGCGAGATGGAGGAAATCATCGAGGGCGTGCGCTTCCGGGTGTCGCCGGCGTCGTTCTTCCAAGTCAACAGCGAGATGGTGGGCAAGATCTTTCGCTTCATGGAGCCGGGTTTAGCCGCAGGGTGCAAGATCGTCGACTTGTACTGCGGGGCGGGAACCTTCGCGATCTTCTTCGCCGCGCGCGGCGCAAACGTGGTCGGCGTCGAGGAGAATCCGGCTGCGATCCGCGAAGCGAACCTCAATGCGGAGCTCAACGCCGTGACCGGGCGTGCGCGCTTCATCGCCGGCCGAGTCGAAGGAACCGTCGCGGCGGCTTCCGGGCGCGCGGCGCTGCGCGGCGCCGATATCGTGTTTCTCGACCCGCCCCGCAAGGGCTCGGATGAGGCGACGCTCGACGCGATCGCCGCCGCTGCGGTCGACAACGTTTGGTATCTGTCGTGCAACCCGGCGACGCTGGCCCGCGATCTGCGCGCGCTCGAGTCGAAAGGCTATCTCCCCGGCATCGTGCAGCCCTTCGATATGTTCCCGCAAACGGGCCACGTCGAGACGTTCGTGACGCTGCACCGGCGCGGCAGTAAACGCATCGATCTCCCGCCGGCCGATCGCGCGCCGTGGGGCGATCGCATCCCGGCCTGGCCGGGCGACGCGCGTTCGGGCGGCGACGATCTTTCCGAATTAGGCGAGCGTTAGGACGCGCCATGTTCCATGGGATCGCCGCGGCAATCCAGCTCGTCGGGCTCGCCGTCGTCGTGATGGGTGTGCTGCGCGTCGTGCGCGCACCCGCGCAGGCCGCCGCGAAAGCCGCGACGGCGAATCGTCCGCCGGCCGAACGCGACCATTACGCGCATGGCCTTACCGACTTCTATCGCATCTCCGGCGGCGTCGCGATCTTGGCCGGAATCTTGCTGGTTCTCGTTCCGATCTTCGCCGGTTAGGCGGAAGCCGTCCCTGTCAGAGTTGTCAACAAAATGTGCTGATGGAAACGGATAGACTTTTTGAAATAGATGGGGTATTTATCGCTGTAGCAGACCGGCATGTCGGCAGATGATCCGGCGCGTCTCTCGTCCCCTAGATTCAGCCTTCTGCAGAATAGAGATTCCGTGGAACAACCAACTAGGGCTATAGCACCGAGCGTCCACGCGAGCGACGAGATGCCCGGCGCCGAAGCTGCGAACGCCAAGCGGATCGTCAATCAATTCCTCATCGAGGGCCTGACCGGTTACGCGGTGATGTTGGTCTCCCCCGACGGCCGGGTGATGAGCTGGAACGCCGGTGCCCAGAAGACCTTCGGCTACCGCGAAGCGGCGATCCTCGGACGACCGCTCGAGACGATTTTCACACCTGAAGACGTCGCTGCCGGCGAACCCGCCCGGGAACTCGCGACGGCGCTGAACGGCACGCAGCTTGCGCACGATCGCTGGCACCTACGCGAAGACGGCACGCGGTTTCGGGGCACCGACACCGTCGAGCCGATCTTCGACCGCGGTGGTACATTGCAGGGCTTTGTGAAGCTTGTCCGCGACATCACGCCGGCATACAAGGCGGCACAGGCAATCGCCGACAGCGAACAGCGCCTGCGGATGCTCGTCGAGAGTGTTCGCGACACGGCGATCTTCACGATGGATCTCGCCGGCACGATCACCAGTTGGAACCCCGGCGCTAAAGCGATCTTCGGCTACGTCGACGACGGCATCCTGGGCCGGCCGCTCGCCGCACTCTTTGGCGCCGACGATTTCTTGGCCGGCTACCCCGCCGGCGAACTCGCGAAATCCTCACTAGCAGGCACGACCAACGTCGAACGCTGGCTCGCGAGAAGCGACGGGTCGCGCTTTCTCGCCGGCGGCAAGATTAGCCAGTTGAAGCTCGGTGCCGACAAAGAGCCGCGCGGTTTCGTTGCGGTCTTGCACGACATCACCGCTCAACATGCGATCGCCGAAGACCTGCGCCGGCGGGCGCAGTTTGACGAACTGACCGATCTCCCGAATCGGCGCACGTTCAACGATCACTTGCGGCGCGCGATCGGTTTGATGCACCGCCGCTTCTCCTCGGTGTTCGCCGTGCTGTTTATCGACGTCGATCATTTCAAGGCGATCAACGATCGATACGGACATATGGTCGCCGACCGTTTGCTGACGGTCACGGCACGCCGGCTCGAGCATTGCATTCGGTCCGGCGACGTCGCGGCGCGCCTGGGCGGCGATGAGTTCGCCATATTGCTCAATGCGATCAACGGTGTTGCCGATGCGACCGAGGCCGCCGAACGAATCGGCGCGCTGATGAGCGAGCCGGTCGACGTCGAAGGCGCAGAGGTCTCCGCCACGGTCAGCATCGGGATCGCGATCGGCATTCCGGAGTACGAGCGCGCGGAAGACGTCTTGCGTGATGCGGACGCCGCGATGTACCAAGCCAAGGTCGAAGGCCGTGGCCGCTCCGCGATCTTCGATTCGCACAACCGGGCGGCGGGCTTGACCGGGAGCCTGCGTGCGGCGATCGACCAAAACGAGCTGCGGGTGTACTATCAGCCGATCGTCGCTTTGGGTGACGGTCGCGTCACCGGCTTCGAGGCCCTCGTGCGATGGGCGCATCCGCGGCTCGGGCTGCTGCTGCCCGCCGCGTTCATCCCGCTCGCCGAACAAAACGACATGATTCTGGCGCTCGATCGCTGGGTCTTACAGGAAAGCTGCCGCCAATTAGCGGCCTGGCGTGCGGGCGGTGTTGACGCGAAGCTCACGATGAGCGTCAATGCTTCGGGTCGCGAGTTTTCGCGCAGCAACTTCTTGCCCGAATTGCGACGCATCCTCGATTCGACCAATCTGCCGGCCCGGAATTTACGGATCGAAATGACCGAGAGCGCCATCATCGAGCAATCGGAACGAGCCCGCTCGATGCTTTCTGCGATCCGCGAAATGGGCGTCTTGCTGGACGTCGACGACTTCGGTACCGGCTTTTCGTCGCTGGGCAGGCTGCAATATACGGAGGTCGATGGGCTCAAGATCGACTCGGGGTTCGTGTCGTGCGTCGGTGAGCGCACCGGTGCCACGCTCGTCGAAACAATTATCGGGCTGGCTCGGAAACTCGCGATCGAAGTGACCGCCAAAGGGATCGAAACGCCGGAGCAGGCGCGGCGGCTCGTGCAACTGGGCTGTGCTCTGGGCCAAGGAACGCTGTTCTCGCCGCCGCTCGAGGCCGAACTGGCGCGCCGGTTCCTGGTCGCGCGCAACCGCTTCGCGGCCGGTTAGCGAGCTGGGCCCAGAACCACTTGGACTGCCTTGCAATAGGACAAGGTGAGACCTTGGTCGGCCGGCGATAGCCGATCGCCGTGTGCGGAAAACCACGGGGGCTGGGCTGGGCGGCAGCGACGATAAGAAGCGTCGGGGTACGCGTCGAACCGCTCGGACGGTATGCCATCGGATCGGATCGACGTGCGGCACGTCGCAAAACTCGCTCGGCTCGCGCTCTCGGATGCGGAAGTCGCTCAATACGGATCGCAGCTCGCCGGCCTGCTGACCTTTGTCGACGAGTTGCGCGAACTCGACACGGACCACGTCGGCGCGACCGCGCAGGTCGTCGAGTCGCGCAACGTCGTGCGCCCCGACGAGCTCGCGCCATGCCTCGACCGGGCGGACGTGCTGGCCGGCGCGCCGCAAGCGCAGAACGGCTTCTTTCGCGTTCCGCAGATCATCGCGGCGACAAACTAATGGCGCCCCTCGATGATCTTTCGACGTGCACGGCGCGTGAGATCGCGCGCGCCGTCAACGCGCGCGAAGTCTCCGCCGTCGATATTGCCGCGGCCGTCAGCGCCGCGGTTCCCGAGCGCGACCGCGACCTGGGCGCGTTCCTCACGCTGACCCCGGAGCTGATGCTCGCGCACGCACGGCGCGTCGATGAACGCATTGCGGCGGGCGAAACGCTGCCCCTGGCGGGCGTGCCGGCCGCGATCAAAGACAACATGTGCCTGCGGACCACGCGCACGACGTGCGGTTCGCGCATGCTCGAGCATTGGGTCGCACCCTATACCGCGACAGCCGTGGAACGGCTGCTCGGCGCGGGCGCGTTGCCGATCGGCAAAACCAACATGGACGAGTTCGCGATGGGCAGCTCGTGCGAGAACAGCGCGTTGGGCGTGACCCGTAATCCCTACGATCTCGACCGCGTGCCGGGCGGGTCGTCGGGCGGCAGCGCGGCGGCGGTCGGCGGCGGCCTGGCGACGATCTCGCTGGGCAGTGACACGGGCGGGTCGATCCGCGAGCCGGCGGCCTTCTGCAACGTGGTCGGCTTCAAGCCGACCTACGGCCGCGTTTCGCGCTACGGGCTGATCGCCTTCGCCTCGAGCCTCGATCAAATCGGCCCGTTCGCGCGCACGGTCGAAGACGCCGCGCTGACCTACGACGCGATCGGCGGCTACGATCCGCACGATGCGACGAGCTTGAACCAGCCGCTCGAATCGACCGCCGGCGCGTTGCGCACCGATCTGCGCGGGCTGCGGGTGGGGATCGTCAAGCAGTTCGCGACCGCCGATCTGGGCGCCGCCATCGATGCCGCCTATCAACAAGCCTATGCCGATCTGGCGAATCTCGGGGCCGAACTCGTCGAGGTCGAATTGCCGGCCGCCAAGTACGGTTTGGCGACATACTATCTGATCGCGCCCGCCGAGTGTTCGTCGAACCTGGCGCGGTTCGACGGCGTGCGCTACGGCCTGCGCGTCGACGGCGCCGACGTCGGCGAGATGTACGAAAAGACGCGCGCCCAGGGTTTCGGCGCCGAGGTCAAACGCCGCATCCTCATCGGCACGTATGCTTTGTCGAGCGGCTATTACGACGCGTACTACGTCAAGGCGCAAAAAGCGCGCACGGCGATCGCCGACGATTTCAAGCGCGCGTTCGAGCGCTGCGATTTCATCGCCTCGCCGGCCGCGTCGTCGCCGGCGTTCACCTTCAACGCCAAGAGCGATCCGGTCGCGATGTATCTGATGGACTACTACACGATCCCCGTCTCGCTCGCCGGACTGCCGTCGCTTTCGGTGCCGTGCGGGGCGGTCGTGCCCGAGGGCGGCACGCTCCCGATGCCGCTGGGCTTGCAGCTTGCCTCGCCGCTGTTCAGCGAACGGCTGCTGCTCGGCGCCGCGCACGCCTACGAGTGCGCGACGCGGCACGCCGCGAAACTGACTCGCCCGCAGATCGCCAAGGCAAAGTAGCATGCACGATACGAACTTCGAGGCGGTGATCGGCATCGAGTGTCACGTCGAACTCAAGACGCACTCCAAGATGTTCTGCGGCTGCCCCAACGAGTTTGGCGGCGAGCCGAACACGAAGGTCTGTCCGGTGTGTTTGGCGCTGCCGGGCGCGCTGCCGGTGCCGAACGCGGCCGCGATCGAGCACATGATCCGCGCCGGACTCGCCTTCGGCGCCGAGATTCCGGCCTTCTCGAAATTCGACCGCAAGAACTACTTCTATCCCGATATGCCCAAGGATTACCAGATTTCGCAGTACGACATGCCGCTCACCCAGGGCGGCGTCGTGCGCTATTGGCTCGCCGACGGCTCGAAGCACGAGTGCCGTTTGACGCGCATCCACTTGGAGGAGGACACCGGGAAATCGACCCATGCCGGCAGCGGCGACGGCCGGATCGCCGGCTCGACCTACTCGCTCGTCGATTTCAACCGGGCCGGCGTGCCGCTCATGGAGTGCGTGTCGGACCCCGACATCCGTTCGGCCGAAGAAGCCGTCGCGTACCTCGACGCGCTCAAGCGGACCTTCGTGCAGCTCGGCGTTTCCGACGTTAAGATGGAGGAAGGCTCGCTGCGCTGCGATGCCAACGTCTCGATCCGGCCGCGCGGTTCGAACGAGTACGGCACCAAGACCGAGATCAAAAACATGAACTCGTTCCGCAGCGTGCACCGGGCGATCGAAAGCGAGATCGAGCGCCAAATCGCCCTGGTCGTCAGCGGCGAGCGCATCGTCCAGGAGACGCGCGGCTGGGACGAAACCGAGGGCGTCACCCACTCGATGCGCTCGAAAGAAGAAGCGCACGACTACCGCTATTTCCCCGACCCGGATTTGGTGCCGATGGAGATCGACGCCGCGACGGTCGAGCGGCTGCGCGCGACCCTGCCCGAACTGCCGATCACACGCTTCGAGCGCTACGTCGACGAGTACAAACTCAACGTCGCGCAAGCGACACAGCTCGTCGATAATGGACCGCTTGCCGAGTACTTCGAGCGCGCCGCGAAGGCGGCCGGCAACCCGGCGGGCGTGGTGAATTTCGTTCTCGGCGACCTCTCGCGGCTCGCGAACGAAAGCGGAACGGAGGTCGCGCGTTCGCGCGTCACGCCGCGAGCGCTGGCGGAACTCGTGCGCCTGACCGACGCCAAGACGATCAACTCCAAAACCGCCAAAGACGTGTTGACGCGGTTGTGGAACGCCGGCGGATCGGCCGAAGCGATCGTGAAGGCCGAAGGCCTTGCTCAGGTGTCCGATCCCGGCGCGGTTGCCGGTTTCGTCGCGGGCGTGCTGGCGGCGAACGCCAAATCGGTGGCGGATTTCAAGGCTGGTAAAGACAACGCGCTCAAGTTTCTGGTCGGCCAAGTAATGAAGGCCAGCCGCGGAACCGCGAATCCCGCGCTCGTCGAGCAGGTCCTGCGCGAACGGCTGCGATGACGCTGGTCGACGCTCGCGGCAGCGACGTCCTCGATTTCGATCGTATCCGCGAACGGCTTGCCGGATTGACCCACGCGGCGCAGGCGTTCGCGCGCGCGTCGGTGCTCGAACCGTCGACCGACTTCGCACAGGTGCGGCGGCTGTGCGCCCAAACCGCCGAGATGCGGGCGCTGGTGCGGGAAGCCGGATTTGGCCTCTCGCACGTCGCTGACGTCGATGCGGCGTTGGCCGAGGCGGCGCGCGGCGTGCCCGTCTCGGGGATCGACCTGCGCGCGATCGCCGACGCGCTCGCGGCCGCGGCGCACGCCGCGCGCACGATTCGCGAGAGCGAACACACCCCGCTGCTGCGCGAGCGGATCGTCGCGTTCCGCGCCCTGCCGGCGATCGTCGCGCGCATCACCGACGCCATCGACGAACGCGGTTTCGTGCTCGACCGCGCCTCGCCGGCGCTGGGCCGGCTGCGGCGCGGGATCGGGCAGGCGCAGGACGACGCCCGCGAGCGCGCCGCGGCGCTGCTGCGCTCGGCCAAGTATGCGCGTGCGATCCAAGACCACATCGTGACGGTACGCGACGGCCGGTTCGTTGTTCCGATCAAAGCCGAGTTCGGCGGTGAGGTTCCGGGGATCGTGCACGACGCGAGTTCGAGCGGCGCGACGTTGTTCGTCGAACCGCTCGAAGCGCTCGAGACGAACAACCGCTTGCGCGCGCTGCGGGCGCAGGAAGAACACGAGGTCGCGCGCATCCTCGCCGACCTCAGCGCGCTGGCCGGCAGCGAAGCGGCGCAGATCGGCGTCGACGTCGACCTCTACGTCGAGCTCGACTTGACCTGCGCGCGCGCCGCGCTGGCCGAACGCATGAACGCGGTCGAACCGCTGCTCGTCGACGAAGCCGTCATCGATATCCACGACGGCCGTCACCCGCTGCTCGACGCGCGCGCCGTTCCGCAGTCGCTGCGGCTCGACGACGATGTCCGGCTGCTGCTCGTCAGCGGACCGAACATGGGCGGCAAGACCGTCGCCCTCAAAATGGTCGGCTTGTTCGTGGTGATGGCGTTTTGCGGCATGCATCTGCCCGCCGTCGGCGCCACGGTCGGCCGCTTCACGCGGATCTTCACCGACATCGGGGACGAGCAGTCGATCGCGCTCAACACGTCGACGTTCTCAGCCCACTTGCAGCGGCTGGCGGGAATCGTGGCGGGCGCCGACGACCGCGCGCTGATCCTCATCGACGAAGTCGGTGCCGGCACGGAACCGGGCGCCGGTGCAGCGCTGGCGGTCGCGGTGCTCGAACGGTTCATCGCGGTCGGAGCGCGCTGCATCGCGACGACGCACGCGACGGAACTCAAACTCTTCGGTGCCGCGCAGCCGCACGTCCGCAACGCCAGCGTGCGCTTCGATCCGATCACCTACGCACCGACGTACCAGCTCGACGTCGGCTCGCCGGGCCAGTCGTTGGCGTTTGCGCTGGCCCGTACGATGCAGCTCGATCCCGAGGTCGTCGCCCGCGCCGAAACGCTGCTCTCGAACGCCGAGCGCGATTACGATCGCGCGCTGGCCGAACTCGCGCTCGAACGCACCCGCACGACGCAGGAACGCGAACGGCTCGACCGCGAGCGCGTCGCGCTGCACACGCTCGAAGAGGTTGCGCGCCGCAAGACGGAGGCCGCCGAACGCGAGCGGCGCGAACTCGCGGCGCGCGGCGAAGCGCGCCTGAGCGAAGCCCTGCGTGGGTTCAGCGCGGAACTGGAACGGCGCGCGGCCCAAAACGGCGGCCGAACGCGAGCGCGGGTCACGCCCGGCCAAAGCGATCTGCTCGCGCGCACGCTCGATGAAATGCGGCGCGACCTGGGCCTGGACCGCGCTCCGCGCCGCGCCGGCCAAACCGCGCAGCCGATCGGCCTGGGCGACCGGGTGGTGGTGACGTCGCTCGACGGGGAGGGTGTCGTCGCGGAGGATCTCGGCGACTACGCGGTCGTGTCGATCGGCTCGATGCGCATGACCGTCGCGAAGGCCGAACTCGCGCGGCGCGGCGGTCCGGCGCCGCGGCCCAAGCGCGAACGCGCCGCGGGTGAGGCAAAATTCGCCGCCGCGACCAACGCGCAAACCCAACTCGACGTGCGCGGGCAACGCTACGTCGAAGCCGAGCCGAAAGTCGACCAATGGATCGATCAGGCCGTGCTCATGGGCTATTCACCGCTGCGGCTGGTTCACGGCAAAGGCACCGGTCTGCTCGGACGCGGCCTGCAAGAGTATCTGCGCGCGCACCCCAACGTCACCGGCGTGCGGTACGGCAACGCCGACGAGGGAGGCTCGGGTGTGACCGTATTTGAACTACGGTAGGTCGTGGCACTTCAAACCTCGGAGCTCGACGCACAGGCGCTGAGCGACGGCTGCGCGCACGTCGAAACGCCGGCCGAATTGCAAGCCCGTTTGTCGCGCGGAAAGCCGCTGCGCGTCAAATTCGGCGTCGATCCGACCGGTTCGGAACTGCATCTCGGGCACGCCGTCGTGCTGCACAAAATGCAGCAGTTCGTCGAAGCCGGGCATGACGTCACGCTGCTCATCGGCGACTTCACCGCGCTCATCGGCGATCCCAGCGGCCGCAACGATTCGCGTCCGCACCTCACGCGCGAAGCGATCGCCGAGAACATGCGCACGTACACCGAACAAGCCGGAAAGGTGCTCGACCTCGAGCGCGTCTCGGTGCGTTACAACTCCGAGTGGCTCTCGAAGCTGGGACTGGCCGACCTCATCCGGCTCTTGTCGCAAACGACGGTCGCGCAAATGCTCTCGCGCGACGATTTCCGCAAGCGCTACCTGGGTGAAACGCCGATCGCCCTGCACGAGTTTTTGTATCCGGTGGCGCAAGCGGTCGACTCGGTCGCGCTCGAAAGTGATGTCGAGCTCGGCGGCGACGACCAGTTGTTCAACTTTCTGCTTGCCCGCACGTATCAAATCAACGCCGGGCAACTGCCGCAGATCTGCATGACGCTGCCGATCCTCGAAGGGACCGACGGCAAGATCCGCATGGGCAAGTCCAAGGGCAACTACGTGGGGTTGATGGAACCGGCGCGCGAGCAGTTCGGCAAGACGATGAGCATCCCCGACGAACTCGTCGCGCGCTGGTCGCGCTTAGCTGATTTTCGCTCGCAGGCCGAGTGTGACGCGCTCGAGCGGGGTCTGGGCGACGGTTCACGTTCGCCGATGGACGCGAAGAAAACGCTGGCGCGCAATATCGTCGCGCGCTACCATGGCGCGGAGCAAGCCGAAGCCGAGTGTAGATTCTTCGAGGAAACGATTCAGGGCAAACGCCAGCCTGCTGAGATTCCGGTTTTGGAGCAATCGTTCGAGCTTCCCGCGACGGTGGCATTCGTTCCCTCCGCCGAAGCCGTGACCGGCACGAGTCACGAGGGGGCCGCGAGCAGAAAGCCTTCGTTTGTCGGAAAAAAGTTGATAGACATTATGCTCGACGCAAAGTTTGCTGAAAGCAGGCGCGCTGCCCATCGTCTCATTTCGCAGGGCGCTGTTGAAATCGACGAAGAGGTCGTCAAGGATCCAGGTTTCATTTGGCCGGCGACCAAGGAGACCGGTGTGCTAAAGGTCGGAAAGCGTCGCTTAGTCCGTATCCAGTTCGTTGAAACAATTGGCACGCCCGATCGTGAAGGCGCAAGTGATAACATTGAAGGAAGTTGACCATGCCTGCCATCACCTATAGTGCCGCTCCGCCGATCACCGGCCCGACCTTCACCTGTAAACGCTGCCGCCGGGTGTACGCGTATCCCAGCGATAGCGCAAAGCCCGTTCGCTGCGAGTGCGGCTGGTGGTACTACAACACGGGCGGAGGCCGGTTCGTCGAGGAATACAAGACGCGCATCGGCGGCGCCCCCGCGACTTAGTCTCGGGCCACGCGGCTCGGTCCGCAGTTCCGAACGCCACGGGTCTCGGTCCGCAGGACCGAACGCCACGGGTTCAGCGAAGCTGAACCCTGAACTCTTGCTTTCCTCGGTAAAAGGGCCGGCCGCCCTCAGGGCGTGACCGGGTCGCCGAATGCGTTCAACCGCGAGCGTCGAGCCGCGAAACGAGCGTGTGCACTTCGCTCGCGCTCAGCACGTATTGGCGCTTGCAGAACTCACACGTCGCCTCGGTGTGCGGTTGTTCGCTGGCGATCTTCGAGAGTTCGTCGCGGCCCAACCCGAGCAGCGCCGACTCGACCTTTTCGCGGGTGCAGCGGCAATCGAACGCGATCGTAAAGTCGCCGAACACGTTGAGGTCCAGGGAGCGCGTCACCGCTGCCAGGAGTGCTTCGCCGTCGGCGCCGTCGACGATTTGCTGCGTCACCGCCGGCATCTCGCGGGCGTTGCGCTCGAGGGCTTCGATCGTCGCGTCGGCGGCGCCCGGCATGAGCTGAGCGATGATGCCGCCCGCAGCCACGATCCCGGCCGGGTTCGCTAGAACGCCGAGCGCGACGACGCTCGGAATCTGCTGCGAGTTGGCGAGATAGGCCGCGATGTCGTCGCCGATCTCGCCGGTCTCCAGCGGCACGATGCCGTTATACGGCTGCCCCAGTTCGTAGCTCTTGGTGACCTGCAGCCGGCCCTTGCCGATCACGCCGGCGACGTCGAACTTGCCTCGCTCGTTGAGGGGAATGTCGGCGGCGGGCCAGCGTGCGTATGCCCGAGCCGCGATGCTCCCGGTGCCCGCGTTCCAGCTATCGGCGACGATCGAGCCGATCGGGCCGTCGCCCTTTATTTGCAGCGTCAAACGCTCGCGGCTTCCCAAGCTGGCGCCCAGGAGCCCGGCACCGGTGATGAGCCGGCCGACCGCGGCGCTGGCCGTCGGCGCGAGCCGATGGCGCCGCTGCGCCTCACGCACCACCCGCGTGGTGATCCCCGCCACGAGCGACACGGTTCCGTTTGCCGCACTTGCCGTCACCAATCGATCCTGCATCACCTACGGTCAAAACCAATTGCGCCGATTCGCGTTGCAGGACGGGGTTTTTCGCTCGATTCGGGAGGAGGGCAAAGGCCCTCTGCGTATACCCGTTGCCAGCGGAAGTTTACAGCACTGATAAGCTCATAGTCGTTTCGCTCTGAATTTCTTTGAGGAATTTGCATTGACGAAAGCAGATCTTATCGACTCGCTGGCTAGTGAATTTGAGTTATCCAAGCGGCAGATCGGTGAGATAATCGATACGCTGCTCGAAGAAATCAAAAACGCTCTACAAGCAGGCGATAAAGTCCAGTTGATCCCATTCGGCAGTTTTGTCGTTCGCGACCGGAAAAAACGCGAGGGCCGCAATCCCAAGACGGGCGAGAAATTGGTCATCGCGGCGCGTCGCGTACCGGCGTTCAGCGCCGGAAAATCATTGCGCGATGCCGTCGGAGGCCCGAAGAAGAAGCCGGCTGCGCGGGCCGGCGCCAAGAAAACAGCAAAGAAGCGCTAACGGCCGGCGTCCGGCCGAAGCAGGGATGACGGAAGCTGCGCCACAATCCGGCCATACGGCACGGGCAGTAGCGCAGCTTGGTAGCGCATCAGTCTGGGGGACTGGGGGTCGCAGGTTCAAATCCTGTCTGCCCGACCATGTCGACGACCTCGCTGGATTCTCGACCAGCGGGGTCGTTTGTTCTCCCCCTCGCTGCGCTTCGCGCCGGGAAGCGAACACGCAATGCAATTGACGCTCTTTGCCGACGGCGGCTCGCGCGGTAATCCCGGCCCTGCGGCCGCGGGTGCCGTCATCACGGACGAAGCGGGCACCGTCGTCCGCGAGATTGGGACGTTTCTCGGTGTAACGACCAACAACGTCGCCGAATGGACCGGACTCATCAGCGGTTTGGAAGCGGCCCTCGAACTGGGGGCTGACCGGATCGTGATTCGGCTCGACAGCGAACTGGTGATCAAGCAGCTCACCGGCGTCTATCGCGTCAAGCACCCGAACATGATCCCGCTGCACGCCAAAGCCAAGGGGTTGCTCAAGAAATTCGCGCACGCCGACATCAAGCACGTGCCGCGCCGGCAAAACGCCGCCGCGGACGCGGTCGTCAACGCGGTCTTGGACGCCCGGGCGGGAGGGCTGTCCTCGCCGCCTTGAGGGTGAACCAGAAGGCGGCGTTGTGGCCGGGCTGCGTATCGAACCCGATCGTGCCGCCCATCGCTTGCACGAGCTGTTTGGCGATGTAAAGCCCGAGGCCGGTGGAGTCGATCCGGCGTTCGGTCAGCGACGCGAAGGGCAGAAAGAGCCGCGACTGCTCTTCGGGCGGGATGCCGCGTCCTTCGTTGTAAATCGTGACGCGCACGTCATCGTTCTCGCGCGTGATCGACGCCAGCACGATCGAGGATTCCGTGGCGTTGGCGACGGCGTTGCTGAGCAAATTGGTGACGACTTGGCGGACCCGCATCGCGTCGCCGCTCACGGGGGGAATCCCCTCCTGTTCGACCACCGCGATCGCCTGATCCATCTCGGCGTTGGCCGCGTCGTGCACGACCGCCACGATATCGAGCGCAACGCGTTCGACGACGAGCCGGCCCCCGGAGATGCGTGAGATGAGCAAGAGATCATCGACGAGATAGCCGAGTTGGCGGGTAGCGTCGAGCGCGACGTGCAGCAATTCGATGCGCCGCCCGGACTCGAGCGTGGCGTCGTGTTCGTCGAGCAAGGCCACGGCGCCGCGAATCGACGCCAGCGGCGCGCGAATCTCGTGCGCGACGATCGACACCAGCGTGCTGTTGGCGCTGGCTGCCGGCAAAGCCTCATCGGAGTCGATGCGCTTGCGGTTCGCGAGCAACCGCGCCCAAGCTGCGGCGGTGAGACCGATCCCGACCGAGCGCGCCAGGGAGTTGCCGCGCGGGCGAGCAGCGAAACCCAAACTCAAGGCGAGGCCGCCCATGATGGCAGCGTCAATCGCGCGGCTTCTCCAACGAGCCATGTCGCTATGCTTCCCTTTCACGGATACTGATGCGCCGCTTCCCTGTCAACGCCTTTGTCGCCGTTCTCGCCCTTATTTTCGTCATAACGGGTTGGCAACTTTATGCACGCAATGAAACGGCGCGTTTTCATGCCGTCGAAGCCGTTCGTAATTCGCGGTCTTACATTAAATTAACGCTGCACGTGACATATCCGAGCGGGCGGATCGCAACCGAGCAGTACACGCTCATCGACGACAACGGCAAGTCGCGCGCGATTTACGCCGTGGGCGATCGTAAAGGGACTGTAGCGACGTTCAACGAGATCGTTCGCGGCTACGACGTGACGTTCGCTTTCGACAAGCTCGTGCAAGATGGGATTTGGCAGCTCGATTCCAAACATCCGCGGACGCTCGAAGATACGAAATACGTGGTCGCGATCGAACAAACCGCACAAGGGCAGAGCGGGAGCCGGACTTTTTCGTTCACCGATCCGCAGTATTGGGCCGTCGCCGCGGGGCGCCAGTACCACATCCGGCTCGACCCGCACAAGCCGACGCCGTCCGAGGCGGACCTCTTGCGGCTGGATTCGACCGCGGTAGCCGAGCCGCGCTATGCCAAGATCGTCGCCGATTTTGAGTCCTTCGGCTCGCCCGCGTTCCACCGAACGATCGCCTCGGCGCGCGCGAAATTGCTCGGCTCGTGATGCGCCGGATACTGCGTTACCTCGCTGCCGCGGCGCTCGCGGGGGGTGGATTCTTTACGTTGTACGAGCAAATCGAGGCGCCGGACACACAGCTCTTCGGGCGCACGCTCGTCGCGGGTTCGGGTCACGTCGTGGCGTTGACGTTCGACGACGGACCCAACAGCGAAACGACGCCGCGGCTGCTCGACGTCCTCGAACGCGACCGCGTCCGGGCCACGTTCTTCGTGGTCGGACGAGCGGTGCTGCGTCATCCCGAGATCGTGCGCCGCATGCTGCATGACGGCGACGAGGTCGGGAACCACACCCAAACGCACGCGCATCTCAACTTTCTCTTCACGCGTGAGGCGTTGGGAAAAGAGATCGACGCCGCGCAGGCGGCGATCGCGGCGGCGACCGGAAAAACCGCGCGCTATCTGCGGCCGCCCTTCGGTGCGCGCGACTTCGCGGCGATCGACGCGGCGCACCGGCGCGGGCTGTGCGTCGTGATGTGGACGGCGATGCTCGGCGACGAGCCCGCGGGCGCCAGCAGCGCGGAACTCGCGCGGCAGCTGCTGCGTCAGGTTCGCGACGGAGCGATCATCGTGCTGCACGACGGGGATCAAGGCCGACCGGGCCGCGGCGGGCGCAGCTATGAGTCCGGCGCCGTGGAGATGGTCATCGCACAGCTGCGGGCGCAGGGCTATCGCTTCGTGACGATCTCACAACTGGAACGCACGATTTCGCCCGGGCCGCCGGCGGATCACGCGTAGCGGCGGCCGGCGAAATCGATCCAGCCGTCGGGATGACGGGCGGCGGGGTCGTGATGCGTGTAGTGGACGA
>Ga0182013_10003971_pt1 | contig 18066 bp, 16 predicted proteins | sample 612S2MmetaG_FD_120487 | JGI IMG/M metagenome (GOLD analysis project Ga0182013, IMG submission 120487) | Permafrost microbial communities from Stordalen Mire, Sweden - 612S2M metaG | ecosystem: Environmental > Terrestrial > Soil > Wetlands > Permafrost | place: Sweden: Stordalen | collected...
ATTTTCTCGCCCGGCGTGAGCTCGGAGATCTGGGCGCAGGGCTCGATGTTCGACGAATTGCGCACCATGGTCACCGAGATGGCGCAGAATCACGCGCCCGCGATTATCCCGATTCTCTCGTTGTGCGTCTCGGACACGGTGGGGCTGCCGTTCGACCTGCTGCCCCGGCAGATCGGCAATACCGAGATCATCTACGTTCCGCTGCCCGCGTACAGCGTCCACACGCACGCCAAGGCCAAGGACATCGTCGTCGACGCGTTGACCTGGCGCTTGCCGCCGCAACGCAAGGCGCGGGCCGGCGTCAATCTGATCGGTGAAGTGTTTCCCAGCGATCCGATCAAGATCGATGAGGTGCTGCGCAAGATCGGGACGCATGTCAACACGCATGTACCCGGGCCACGCTGGTCGGATTACGTGGCGATGGTCGACGGCGCGCTCAACGCCCCGCTGCACCCGTTTTACAGCGAGAGCGTGCAGCGCATGAAGATGAAACAGGGCTTGCCGTTCGTCGACGGCGCGCCGGTCGGGATCGACGGAACCTACAATTGGATCCGCGCGGTCGGCGAAGCGCTCAAGCTCGATCCGCCGACGGTCGAGCGTGTCGCGCGCGAGGAACGCGACGCGGTGAAAGCCGCGATGGCCGATTATCCGTTGAACGGCTTGACGATGCTCGTCGCCGGCTACGACGGGCACGAGTTCATGCTGGTGCGGCTGCTGATCGAGGCCGGCGCACGCGTCCCGTATTTGGCGACGGCGGTCAACACCAACCCGCTGGCGCGCGAAGAAGAGGCCTGGCTGCGCGAGCACGGCTGCGCGGTACTCTACAAAGCGAATTTCGATGCCGAGATCGCCGCGCTTGCGGAGCACTCGTACGATTTGATCGTCGGCACGACGACCACGATCTGCGCGTACGCCAAGAAACTCGGGATTCCGGCGATCTACGACACGAACGCGCTGGCGACGCGCTCGCTCATGCTCGCGGAAGGCGCGTCAAACATTCTGCAACTCGTCGTGCAGACGTATCGCCGCAAAGACCGGTACGCGAAGATCGCCCGGTTTTTCAGCGATGACGAACTCGACGTTCCGGCACCCAGCACGGAGATCGATTTGACCGACGTCGTTCTAGCCCGGGGAGCGTTCGAATAATGGATCGAGTCCGCGCCAACTTCCAGAACAAAGAGTTGGTTTCCGACATCGTCAATTCGCCGATCGGCAAGCGCGTTACGGACTTGGACCACGCGGGCGGCGACACGGGCGCGATGCAAGTCTTCGCCGCCTTGCGTGACGGGCACGTCGTCCTCGACGGCCCGGTCGGCTGTCACGTCATGCCGGCAGTTGCGGTCATCAATTACACCGACTGCATCCCGTACTTGGAAAATGTCACCTGCTCGGAACTTTCCGAGCACGAAGTTGCGATCGCCGGAACGCTCGAAGCGGTCAAAGAAAAAGTCGTACGAGCCTCCGTGAACGGCAAGCAAGTCTTCATCGTCAGCACGCCGGTCTCGGAGCTGATCGGCGCGACCTGGACCACGGCGGACAAAGATGTCAGAGGCTCCGCGCTGTTCTTCGACTCCCACGCTCTGGATGATGACGATTGGAAGGCCCGCGATCGCGCGTTGCTGTTTCTCTGGGAGCAGCGCGATCATTTCGTGCGACCGGCCGATGCCCCGAATCCGACGAAGCCCCAGCGACCGTCGGTGAACATCATCGGGCCGACGTACGGCAACTTCAACTCGTACAGCGATCTTGCGGAAATCAAACGGCTCGTGGCCGGCATCGGGGCGAACCTGAACTTGGTGTATCCCTTCGAGGCGAGCAGCTACGACACACCGCATCTGCGCGACGCCGACGCGACGATCGTCATGTATCAAGAGTACGGCAAGTCGCTTGCGCGAGAGATCGGGCTGCCGGTGTTCTTTGCACCGTTTGGTCTCGAGAACACCACGAGCTTCTTGCGTGCACTCGGTGCGGCGCTAGGGCTCGAAGCCGAGGCTGAGGCGTTCATACGACATGAGAAAAAGACGACGCTGGCAGCGTGGCAAGATATTTGGCGTTCGACGCACAGTGACTTTTTCGCCGACATGCCGATTGCAATCATCGCGCCGCCGACGTACAAAGACGGGCTCGAGAGCTACCTGGGCGGCGAACTCGGACTGCCGGTGAGCTTCAGCGCCTATCGCGCCGGGCCGCAAGCGACGCCCAGTCCGGACGTGCGCGCCGCACTCTGCGATGCCAGCCCGAGCCCAATGATCGTGTTCGGCTCGATCAACGAGCGCATGATCATCGCCCAGGAGAAGTTGCCGTCGCTTTTCAGGCAGGTTTCTTTTCCGGGTGCGGTTGTGCGGCGCGCGACAGGGACGCCCTTCATGGGGTATGCCGGTGCGGTCTGGCTGCTGCAGACAGTGTGCGAAGCGCTCTTCGACATGCTCTTTGCGAACTTGCCGACCTCGGCCATACCGCCGCAGCGCGCAGACTCCACCACGAAGGCGATGATGGCGACTGCTTCCGATGTCGTATCGGAGAGCGGCAAGGGTCGCAACAGTATCATCGCTTGGACCGACGACGCGAAGGTTTTGGCCGAACGCACCCTCAAACGCGTTCCGTTTTTCGTACGGGTCTCGGTGAATAAGAAGCTTCGCGCCGAGGCCGAGGCCCTTGCGCGGGAGCGCGGGACGGATGTAACCGGAGCGATCGTCGAAGAACTCGTGGCGAGCTATAGCGCCGCCCGCTGAGGGTTCGCTGGCCGGCCGAAGCCGCAACGAAAAATTGCTCGGCGCGGCAAAGACCGGCGAAGATGAGAGCTAAAAAGAGGGTCTTTGAGTTGAGCTTTCGGAAGGAGTTATACCATCAGCCTGCCAGCGCGTGCTGAAATTATAGAATATCAAGGCTGACCCGGTTTTCGTAAGCGAGTAGAACATCTCGCGATTCGGAATTTCTCGCTCGCTGAGGGATGCTTCTGTTCGACGGCTTGGCGCCGTCGGGGCCGGCCAAATTTACTTCCATTTCAGATAGAATAAAAAAAAGGATTGCACGCTCGACGCAGATGATGTTAAGGAAGCGGTGGGTCGATCTCATCACGCAAACGCGCAGACGTGCGACCGTACGATCAATGGTGTAGCCGGGGCTGTGTGTGCTTGGATCGCGACCGTGAATGGTATTGTGCATGGAAAATCGTGCCCGTGTGGTTTTGGACCATAAGCGAAAATCGACCGCGCCGGGCGGATATGACGCAACGCACTCGGCTGCTCGGTCACTCGTCGCGACTCGTCGACCCGGTTGCAAACCGTCCGCGCTTTTTCGGCCGCAGTACGATCCGATAAGCGCACATTTCGTTGGAATGCCGGTCGATAAGAAACCCCGTCGGTATTTGCCGGCGTACAGACAATCTGCAACCTGCCGTACGCGCCGCCAAGGTGCGAATCGGCAGCGTGCACTCGTGACTGCGGGTCTGGATCACACCACGGACGCCGCCGCGGTCATTCCCGAGATTTCCAGAAATCCGGGAGCCAACTTTGAGTCGGGGGCATCGGACTGATTGGACCTTTTTTGGAGCTTGCCAGATTCGCGTGACTTCGCCGGGCTTGCGGCTCCGCTCGACGAGCTATTCAGGCCTGCCCAGAGCCGGAAGTACGAAGCCGGTGCATCGATTTCGGATCCTGAAGTCGCACCGGAACGCGCATTCCGCTGCGTGTCGGGCACGATCAAAGTTACGAAACTGCTTACGAGCGGGCGTGAGATCCTCATAACGATCCTGCAGACGGGTTCGGTTTGGAGCGATCGCGCGGTGCTCAACGGATACTGGAAAGACGTTTTCGTCGAAGCAATGGAACCCAGTGAGATCGTGTCCGTCGAAGCTACGGCGTTCGAACGGGTCGTGCGATCGTCGCCTGATCTCCTGGCGAAGTTCATGCTCCAAATCTCCGAGCAAGTATCCGACGCCTTGACGTTGCTCGACGATTTCCGCGGGCGCGACGTTGCGTCGCGGCTAGCACGCGTCCTCATCCGGTTTTCAAAGCAGTACGGCGTGCCGACCGAACGTGGCGTGCGGATCGAATTGCCCGTGACGCATCAGGATTTAGCGAACATGATCGGCACGGCGCGCGAGACCGTCTCGCGGAACATGGCCCGTTTTCGGCAGCAAGGGTATGTCAAGGACGGTCACGCGGCGGCGCTCGAGATCGTCAATCTCGATTCGCTCGAAGCGCTCATCGCATAGCGAAGAAGACCGTCTTCGAACGCTTCCCCGGTGCATTGGCAAGTCGGCCGCGGAAGCTGAGGCGCGAAGCCGAGGTCAGCACGGTTTCCCGTCGCGGGTGATGACTATCACCGTCGCGGCACGCGCCCGCGCCTACCATACCTGTTGAGGAGGCGTGCACGTGGCATACGGAAGTTCGAGGGTCGATCCGGTCTTCGCCCTTGGTCGGTCCCTCTGCGTTCCTCGTCAGGGTCGGTCTGCTGATCGAATATTCTCGCGGCGCGGCAGGGCTCGATGCCGTGCATGAGTCGCTGCTCGTCGAGGTTGCGCTGATGGTCGTAGCGATCGTCGCCGGCACGCCGGGCCAATTCGCCTTGCGAACCGTGAACCGGAGAGCGTATGCCGCCGTACGAGTGCGCTCGCGGTGAGCAGCGGCGCGCAAGCAGTCGTGTTCGCCGAAGCGGGTCAACTCGATTTCCGGCCGGTGACGCTGCGCCAGCCCATCGCCGATGAGGTCGTGGTCGACATCCGCTACTCATCGATCTCGGCCGGCACCGAACGGCTCCTCTTTGACGGCCGGCTACCGGCGATTCCGAATCTTCGCTACCCGCTGATCCCCGGCTACGAAGCCGCCGGTGTCGTCGTGCACGTCGGCGCCGATGTTCGCGACGTCCGGCCGGGTGACGAAGTGTTCGTCGGCGGCAGCATGTGCTTCACCGACGTCGCGGCGGCTTTCGGCGGTCAGGCGTCGCGCCTGATCAAGAAAGCGGCGCAAGTCGTGCCCCTGCACGGTATTCCGCTCGCCTACGCGCCGCTGCTCGCTCTCGCGGCGACGAGCCTGCACGGTGTTCGGCGATTGGGCGATCTCGCCGGCAAGCGGGTCGGCATCGTCGGAATGGGCGCGATCGGCCAGTTTGCCGCGCGTTTCGTCGCCGCGCTCGAACCGGCCGCGCTGTACGAAGTCGATACCAACGCCTCGCGGCTCGGCCGAATTCCCGGCGCGACGAGCGTCGATGGATCGCAGACGAATCTGGCTGCGGCGGCAGGGCTGCCGCTCGATTGCGTGATCGAGGCGACCGGAAAGTCCGAGATGATCGCGGCGTGCGCGAAAGCTCTCAAGCCGGGCGGCTCGATCGCGCTGTTATCGTATTACGATGTCCTCGCGACGCCATTCGTGGATCTCTTTACCAAGGAAGCGACGATGCTCGTCGCGCGCGAGTGGACGCATCCCGATTTGCTCGCTGCTCGCGACATGATCGCCGACGGCCGCGTCGATGTCGCCGACCTCGCGCAGAGCGCTTTTCCGATCGCGCTCTACGAAACGGCCTACAAAACCGCATTCGAAGATCCCTCGACGCTAAAGGTGATTCTGCGATGGGCGTAAGCAAAAATTCCACGGTTGCGATCTACGGCAAAGGCGGTGCGGGGAAGTCATTCCTCGCCAGCATGATCGCGAGGACGCTAACCGAGCGGGGTTTCAATACTCTGCAAATGGGTTGCGATCCCAAGCACGATAGCGTCGTCACGCACTTCGGCGGGGCCCTCATTCCAACGGTGCTCGGCACGTGGGCGCGCTACGAAAAAGAAGGTCGTGGTGAGGAGCTTGCGCCCGAGCACATTATCTTCAAGGGCAACGGCGTCTACTGCATCGAGTTGGGCGGCCCGGAGTCTGCGCGCGGGTGCGGCGGTCGCGGGATCACGTTCGGGTTCTCCCTGCTCGAAAAGTGGGGGCTTTCGGAGTGGAACTTCGACTACATGCTGCTCGATTTTCTCGGCGACGTCGTTTGCGGCGGGTTCGGCACGCCGATCGCCCGCTCGATGGCGGACAAGCTCATCATCGTCTGCAGCAACGAAGGCCAGTCAATGTATGCTGCCAACAACATCGCCTCGGCGGTGCGCTACTTCGCCGAACAGGGCGGGAAGACGCGTTGCTTGGGGCTCGTCGTCAACAAAGACGACGGCAGCGGCAAAGCGGAGGCGATGGCGGGCTGGCTCGGCATCCCGGTCATCGCATCGATGCCGCTCATCGCGCAGGACCAAGTCATCGTCGACGGCGTTCCTCACGTGTCCGTCCGCTCGGCCGTCGCCAAAGTGATCGCGGCGGTCGACGATCTCGATGCGGTCATTCCCAACAAAGTGGACTTCGTCGAGTTCATGATGCACCTTTCGGGGAATGCGGCAGAGATGGATGGCACGGCGGTTACGGCCGACGAGCTCTGGTCGCTGCCGGAGGTCGTGCCCAAGGCGAAGCGCGAGTTGGTGCTGGCCGGGATTCCCAATGGCGGCCGGCTCGATCATCGCTACGTCGAGGCTGAGGACGATCGGGACAGGATGCTCGTGCCGACCGTGGTTTCCGTTGGCGGGGGGAATGTTCCGGCTGCTGATTGGGGCTAAGCGGCCGGCGAAAGCTGAAATGTCGGCTTGATCGATCAGCGAGTGCTCGTGCTGCTGGCCGCGGCGCGCCTGCGAATGGGCGGCCGGCGGTTGCGCGCCCTGGCCGTCGGCGCCGCGGCAGCCCGGTGGGAATTCGTCAGTCGCGACTCCGCCTTGGGGCTGAACGAAGCGCGGCTCGGCGCTCGCGAAGATGCGGACACGCTCGCACGGCTGGCGGCGCGTTTGATCGCGTTGGGCGATCCCGCCTATCCGGCCGGACTGTGCGATCTCGCGTCGCCGCCCGCCTTCTTGTGCGTGCGCGGCGAGTTGCCGGTGGGCGGAATCGCGATCGTCGGCTCGCGTGATGCGAGCGCGGCCGCGTGCCGATTCGCCTACGATCTCGCCTTTGCGCTGGGCGGCGCGGTGGTGAGCGGGCTCGCGCGCGGGGTCGACGCGGCGGTGCATCGCGGCGCGCTCGCGGCCGGAGCGCGCCAAGTCGCGTACGTTGGGACCGGCATCGCCCGAACCTATCCGCCCGAGCACGCGGTCCTCGCCGACGAGATCGTCGCGGGAGGAGGCGCGATCGCTTCGGAACGTTTACCGGACGACGAAGTGACGCGTTGGGCGCTCACGCAGCGCGACCGCTTGCAGGCGGCGCATGCCGCCGCGGTCGTTCTGATCGAAAGTGAAGCGGGCGGAGGTGCGATGCACACCCTGCGCTTCGCCCGCGAACTTGGGCGCCCGTGCTTCGTCTGCGATCGGCCGGCGACCGGAAATCGCCTGGCGCTTGCGGGCGGCGCGCAGCCCTTGCCCGCCGAGATACGTGCCGCCGTGGGCGCCATTACCGCCCAGTTGCCGCGCCGGGAGTTCGCACGTTGAGGGCTTTTCGAGGATACGATCTCGAGAAAGTCCAGCAGTTCCGCGAAGCTGAACTCGATGCAGCGCCGTTCGGCATGATCGTGGTCGACCGAATCGGAACGATCCTGGAATACAACGCCTACGAACGCTCGCTCGCGCATCTGGGTAATCGCGCCGTCATCGGCCTGGATTTTTTCACCGACGTTGCGCCGGGTGCGGCGATCCGCGACTTTTCGGGGCGCTTCGGAGAGTTTCCGGCTTGAAGGAGATGAATATCGAACCGTTCGAGTTTGTGTTTTCCTTTCCGCGCGGGCCCCAGCGGGTGCCGGTCGTCTTTGTCCGGCTGGCCGACGATCGGGATCGCGCCAGCATCTGCGTGATCCGCACTGAGGTTGCCGACTCATCAGCTCAAGCATAGAAATCCCGACCGCGCCGCCCGCCGGCGCGACCGACCCGCGTTCCATCCTCGCCGGCGGCGCGAGTTCGCCGGTGCGCAGCGGACATGCCGTCGGGGGCGAGCCGTTCGCGCAGGTGCGCGGTGCTGGGGCGTATGCCTACGCCGCGGACGGGAAGCGCTATATCGACTACGTGATGGCCTACGGGCCGCTGCTGCTCGGTCACGCGCATCCGGCGCTCTGCACGGGGCTGGACGAGCTTGCCCGGCGCGGGCTGGTGTTCGGATCCACCACGCCGGACGAAGTCGTGCTCGCTGAGCGGATCCGCGCCCACCTGCCGTCGATGGAGCGCCTGCGGTTCACGACGACGGGGAGCGAGGCGGTCATGAGCGCGATCCGGGTCGCGCGCGCGTTCACCGGGCGGGACGTGATTCTCAAATTCTCGGGCAACTACCACGGGCACTTCGATCTGGCGTTGCTCGACGCGGGCGCCTCGGCCCACACCCGCTCCGCGCGCCGGTCGGGCATCCCGGCGGCGATCACCGCCGACCTGGTCGTGGCCCGCTACAACGATCTGGCCGACGTCGATGCCAAGCTCGAGGGGTGCGCCGGCCGGCTCGCCGCCATCGTCGTCGAGCCCGTCGTCGGCAACATGGGACTCGTCGAGCCGGTCGCCGGCTTTTTGGCCGGGCTGCAGCAGCGCGCCCGGAACTACGGCGCGCTGCTGATCTTCGACGAGATCATCACCTGGCTGCGGCTGGGTTTGGGCGGTGCGCAGGCGCGGGCCGGGGTGTTTCCCGATCTCACGGCGGTGGGCAAGATTCTGGGCGGCGGCGCGCCGGTCGCGGCGTTCGGCGGCCGCGCCGACGTCATGGGCGTTCTCGCGCCCGACGGACCGTGCTTTACCGGCGGCACGCATGCCGGCAATCCGTTCGGCCTCGCGCTGGCGCTACGGACGCTGGATTGGCTCGAAACCCATCCGGCGTGCTACGCGCAGATGGATCGCCGCGCGAAGCGGCTGGGCGCCGGGATTGCCGACGCTTTGCAGGCGCTCGATCTCGACTACGCGGTGGTTCAGCTCGAGTCGATCGTTGATTTCAAGTTCCGGCGCGGACCGGCGACCCGGAGCTACGACGACGCCGTCCGGGCCGATGCCGCGACGTTCGCGGGGTACTATCACGCGCTGCGCCGGCGCGGCGTGCTGCTGGCGCCGTCGCAGAACGAAGTGATGTTTCTCTCGACCGAACACAGCGACGCCGACGTCGATGAGACGATCGGCGCGATCGGCGAAGCGCTGCGCGAATTGCGCGCGGGGGGGCGGCTCTGATGTCGGACGTTCTTGCCAAGGACGCCATTGCCGCCGAACTCGCGCGCCGCCCGGGCTGGGCGTATGACGGCAACGTCATCGAGCGAACCTTCGATCGGGGAAATTTCAACGGCTCGCTGGCGTTCGTCAACGCCGTCGCGGCGGCGGCGAATCGTCTCGACCACCATCCCGACATCGCGCTGAGTTGGAACGAAGTAACGATCCGCACCTCGTCACACGACGTCAACGGAATCTCGCCGCGTGATTTCGCGCTGATCGACGCAATCGACAAACTTTGATGTACTCCCGGCTTTAAGGGACGGGGATTCTCGATCCGGGGTGCGGCATCGAGTGTTTCCTGCTTCACCGACCGTCCGTTGACGATCTCCATCGGGCTATCGGGGCTCATTATGTAAAGCTTCCGCCGCTGACGGCGCCGTGGACACCGGGTCCCGGCGTGCGCGGACGGCAAGAGTAAGTTTGGCTGAACAATAGGCCGTTATTTCTGACGATCTATTGTCTCTGACGATCTATTGTCCGAATCAATACCTGCGGGCCGTCGTTTTTGCTGCCTGCCGCAACCGAAGGAGTCGAATGCGCCCGTGCGGTCCCAAAGCGTTAGCCGTTCGAAACGAGATCAGATCGTCTTGGGTGTCGTGCTGGGGCACCTCCCGCTCGTCGGTCTGATCGGCGCTCTGTGCGGCCACTTTCTCGTTGGAATCATCACGGCGGGCGTCGCGGCCGGTTTGTGTGCCGTCGGTTATGCGGCCTCGCGCGGCACGCGGGCCTTTCGCGTGTACGGCGCGATCCTGCTCATGGTCGACTCCGCGGCCCTCATCGCCGCGAGCGGCGGTCAAACCGCGATGCACTTCCACGTGTTCATCGTGCTGACGTTTCTCATTCTTTACTTTGACTGGATGCCGATCGTCGCTGCGACGGTCACCATCGCGCTGCATCACGTCTTGGGCAATCTGTTCTTCCAGCCGTTTGTTTTCGGCGACATGGCGATGGGCGTTAACTCCTGGGTGATGGTACTCATTCACGCGGTTGCCGTGGTGCTCGAAGCCGCCGCGGCAATCTACGTCGCGCTGCGCATCCGGACCAGCGCCGCCTTGGTGGCGAGCGTCGGCGAAACGATCGCCCGCGTGCAGATGCCGCTGTTTCGTGAGGCGATCGTGGCCATGGCCGACGGCGACCTCACCCGCGGCGCGTCGTTCGAGATGAACACGGTCAACGTCGACACGACGGACGAGATCGGGGTGATGGCGGCAACCTTCGACGCGATGCAGGAAGAGATCGCCTTCAGCGTCGTGGCCTTCGAGCACACCCGCGAGCGGATGCTCAGCGTCGTCGGCGGCATCACCGAGGCGGCCGCGCAGCTCTCGCGCGCCAGCCGCGAGTTCACCGTCGCGACGGGGCAGGCCGGCAACGCCGTCGAGACGATTTCCATGTCCTCCGAACAGGTCGCCACGGGAACCACCGAGCAGACGAACCAGCTCGCGAGTGCCGGCGACGCGCTCGATCAACTCGCTTCGTCCGCGGCGCAGATCGCGCAGGGTGCGCAAGAACAGACGACCGCGGTACGCGCCGTCGTCGGCGAAGTCCATTCACTCAACCGCGAGATTGCCGGTGTGGCCGAATTGGGAATGACCTTGACCGCGGCTGCGCGGCTGGCAACCACCGAGGCGGCGACCGGAATGGAAGCCGTCGTTCAAACGGCCAACGCGGTCAAACATTTGCACGAACGGTCGGCGGCGACGGAAAATCTCATGACGTCGCTCGAGAGCCGGTCGAGCGCGGTCGAAGAAATCGTGAGCGCGATCGACGAGATCGCCGAGCAGACGAATCTGCTCGCGCTCAACGCGGCGATCGAAGCGGCGCGAGCCGGCGAGCAGGGCCGCGGGTTCGCCGTGGTGGCCGACGAGGTCCGCAAACTCGCGGAACGGTCGGCGACGTCGACGCGCGAGATCAGTCAAATCCTCTCCGCAATTCGGCGTGAAACGGTCGAAGCGGCAACGTCGATGCGCGCCTCGAATGCGGATATGGAAGCCGGCTTCGCCTTGGCCACGCGCGCGCAGTCCGCGCTGGGATCGGTCGAAGCGAAGATTGCCGAGACGACGCGCATCGCGGTTGCGATGGTGACCGGTTCGGAGACGATGCGCGCGGCGAGTTCGCGCGCGAGCGCGAACATCGAAGGCGTCTCGGCGAACATCCAACAGAACGCCGCCGCTGCGGCTGAAGCCGGAACGACGACGGCGGAAGTGCGCAATTCGCTGACCGCCGTGACGGGCCAGTCGCAGCGGCAATCGTCGGCCGCGACCGACGTCTCGACCTCGGTCATGTCGCTGGCCGCGCAGGTCCAGGAAATGGACGCAACGGCTCAGCAAGTTGCCGGACAAGCCGATCGGCTCATCGACATCATCGCCCACTTCACGATCCAAGCCGCGGAGCCGACGGTCATCCCCGGGCGGGATCGTCCGGCCACGCAACCGGCGCTGCGCTAACCGTTCGCGCTGCGCCGGCGTTCAGCTGCGGCGCGGCAAAGGTCGCCTTACTGCAGGCCGTTCTCGACCCGCACTCCTGGTGCTGGTGAGCGAAATTCTCGACGGGCTCGGTGAAACGGATCGCCGTGAAACCGGCCGCGTTGAACGACTCCTGATCGCCGCCGCGCAGGAAGCGGTCCGCTCGCGCGATCGGCAGACCGGTCAGATCCGGGACGTACCCGTCGCCGTTGACTTTGACGAATTGCGCGAGTTCGCGTGACGGCGAGTCGTTCTCGAAGAAAGAAAGCAACCGCAACCTCGTCGAGCGCGCGACAAGACTTGCGCGACCGTCCGTACAAGCTGTACCGGCCCGCGATCGACGCCGATCCGGGTCGGTACGAAGAGGAGCGCATGGAATTTCGACAACTCGGCCGCAGCGGTCTCAAGGTGCCGCTGTTGAGCCTCGGCACGGGCACGTTCGGCGGCAGCAACGATTTCTTCAAAGCGTGGGGTTCGACCGGCGTCGAAGAAGCGACGCGCATCGTCGACATCTGCCTCGAGGCGGGGCTCAACTTATTCGACTCGGCCGATATCTATTCGGATGGACTCGCGGAAGAAATTCTCGGCAAAGCGATCGCGGGCCGGCGCGACGACGTGCTCATCTCGACCAAAGGCGCCTTTCGCGCCGGGCCGGGGGCTAACGATGTCGGCACCTCGCGCTGGCGGCTGGTGCGCGCGGTCGAAGCGAGCCTGCGCCGGCTGGGCACCGACTACATCGACATCTACCAATTGCACGGCTTCGATCCGCTGCCGGCGTTCGAGGAAACGCTCGAAGCGCTCGACACCCTCGTGCGCAGCGGGAAGATTCGCGTGCTGGGGTGTTCGAACTATTCAGGCTGGCATCTGATGAAATCACTTGCGGTCTCGGATCGCTACGGCTGGGCGCGCTTTCGGGTTCACCAAGCGTACTATTCGCTCATCGGCCGCGACTTCGAGTGGGAACTCATGCCGTTAGGCATCGAGGAGGGCGTCGGAACGTTGGTTTGGAGTCCGCTGGGGTGGGGCCGGCTCACCGGGAAGATTCGCCGCGGCGAAGCGCCGCCGGCGACGAGCAGGCTCCCCGCGACCGCCGACGCCGGACCGCCGGTCGACGACGGGTACGTGCATGGCGTCGTCGATGCGCTCGACGACGTCGCCCGCGAGACCGGGAAGTCCGTTCCGCAGATCGCGCTCAACTGGCTCGCGCAGCGGCCGACGGTCTCGTCGATCATCATCGGTGCGCGCACCGAAGCGCAGCTGCGGGTGAACCTCGGGGCGGTCGGCTGGAATTTGACGCCCGATCAGATCGCCAAGCTCGACGCGGCGAGCGCGCGAACCCCGGCGTATCCCTATTGGCACCAGCGCGGCTACGAACGCAATCCGCCCCCGGTGTAGCTGTGAGCGCGAGCGGGCGGGTCGTATCGGTCAATGTCTCGGCGGTTCGTACCGTCGAGCATCAGGGTAAGGGGGTCTCCACCGGGATTTTCAAACAGCCCGTGGCGGGCAGCGTTCCGCTGCGCGGCGTCAACCTCGAGGGTGACGATCAAGCCGATCGCAAGAACCACGGCGGTTCGGTTCGCGCGGCGTACGCGTACGCGCAAGAAGACTATCGTTGGTGGGAAGAAACCTTGGCCCGGACGTTGCCGCCCGGCAAGTTCGGTGAGAATCTCACGCTCTGCGGAATCGATGTGAACGGCGCGCTCATCGGTGAACGCTGGCGCACCGGCAGCGCGGTGGTGCAAGTGACGTCGCCGCGCGTCCCGTGTTACAAGCTCGCACTGACGATGGGCGATCCGGCGTTCGTTCGAAAATTCGCGCAAGCGCTGCGTCCCGGGGCGTATCTTTCGATCGTCGAGGAAGGCGTCGTCGGCAGCGGCGACGCGGTCGAAGTCGTGTCGAAGCCCGCTCATCGCTTGACGATCGCCGAGATGACGCACATCTATTTCTCAGAGCGCGAGCGGCTGAGCGAGCTGCTCGTTCGCGAACTGCCGGAACACTGGCGAGCGTGGGTCGTCGCTCAACTCGGCGTAGAATCGCCGGACGCGCGATGACCACCCTGGTGCGGCGAGCCCGGTGACGGCGCCGGTCGCCGCGCTGTCGCTGGCCGAAAGCACCTTCGGACTCGCCGCGGGCAGCTTTCCATTCGCGAGCCGGTTCGCCGACGTCGACGGCGCGCGCATCCATTACATCGACGAAGGTGCGGGGCCGGTGCTCTTGATGCTGCACGGCAATCCGACCTGGAGCTACGTGTTCCGGCATCTCGTAACGTCGCTGCGCGACCGATTCCGCTGCGTCGTGCCCGATCTGCCGGGATTCGGCTTGTCCGTCGCGCCGCCGCGCTACGACTTCTTGCCCGAAACGCATGCGCGGCTGGTGGGCGTCTTCGTCGATCGATTGGGGTTGGGGTCGTTCACGCCGGTCGTGCAAGATTGGGGCGGACCGATCGGGCTTTCGCTCGCGAGCCGCGTGCCCGATCGCATCGAGCGTTTGGTCATCGGGAACACTTGGTGCTGGCCGGTGAACGGCGATCTGCACTTCGAGCTGTTCTCACGTTTGATGGGCGGTCCGATCGGCAAGTTCGCGATTCGGCGCTGCAATGCGTTCGTCAACCTGTTCGTTCCGGCCGGCATCAAACGGCGGCGCGTCGACGCGGCGATCCTCGAACCGTATCGGCGCCCGCTGTCGACGCCCGAGCGCCGCATGCCCAGCTACATCTTCCCGCGCTGCATCCTGCGTTCGCATGCGTTTCTCGCCGCCGCCCAAGCGTCGCTCGGCGCGCTCGCTCAGAAGCCCGTGCTCATCGTTTGGGGCGATGCGGACATCGCGTTCCGCGCCAAAGAGCGCGAACGGTTCGAAGCGCTCTTCCCGCGCCATCGCACGGTGATTCTTTCGGGTGCCGGGCACTACATCTGGGAGGATGCGCCCGATGAGATCGCGTCGGCCCTTGCGGACTGGTGGGTTTAGCGCAGTTCCTCGCGCGGCGTGCTGAAGTGGTGCGACGTCATGCGCAGCCCGTGATTGAGATAGAACCGGTGCGCGTCGGAGCGGTTGTACCCGGAGTCCAGATGGACCGTCCGGCAGTCGTTGCTTTCGGCGACGCCGCGGATGAATGCAAAGAGTGCCGCGGCGCCGCCGCAACGGCGGAACTCCGGCTGCGTGACGAGATCGTCCACATAGAGCTGTTTTTCCGAATGCAGCATATGACAGATCCGAAATCCGCACACCGCGATCGCGTCGGGTGTTCCGTCGATGAATGCCGCCGCGAGCCGATACCCTTCGGCGCGCATGATGTCGTCCACGAACGCGACGAACGTTGCGCGAGTTTCCAGCGCCGGCTTTTCGGCGCGCAAGACGTGCAGCGCCGCATAGGCGAGCGCGGTTTCGCCGCGCCCAAGCTCGCGAACGGTCGGCGCGCTCAACGGGCGCCTTCGCCGAAGCCGCAACGCGAAAGAATGCGTGAAGCGCGATCCTCGAGGGGCAAACGCGCACGGAACGATTGGCACATAGGTGTCGAGTATGCGTTGCTCGCGCCGGTACCTGTCGGCGGCGCAAACCTCGCTACGGGAGTGCCGCGCGCGCTCCGAGCGCGACGAAGATCGTTCCCGTGACGTAGCGCTCCGTGCGCCGGGCGATGGGATTGGCTCGCCGCCAGCGATCGAAGTTCCCGCCGGCCAGAGCGACGCCGCACAGCACGACGGCGGCCGTCGCATACCAAATGGCCCCCAATTCGACGATTTGGCTGCCGACGTTCCCGCGTCCGGGCTCGACGAACTGCGGCAGAAACGCGAGCACGAACAGCGCCACCTTGGGGTTGAGCACGTTGGTGACGAACCCTTGCACGAAGGGTGCCGAACCCGGGGGCGTCGCGCGTCGCGCTGGATCGGCAGCGACCGGCTCTGCGACGATGAAGGCACGTATTCCGAGCACGATGAGGTAGGCTGCGCCGACATACTTGACGAGCGAAAACAAGACCGCCGAACGCACGAGCAGGGCGGATAGACCGATCGCCGCAGCGCCGATGTGCACGATTCCGCCCGAGATGATCCCCGCCACGGCGACGAGGCCGCGCCGCACCCCGCCGCGGACGCTTTGCGCCAGAACGAAGAGCATGTCCGGTCCGGGTGCGAGCGCGATGGCCAGCATCGCCGGAATGAACAACATGAGCGCGTGCGCGTCGAGCATCTTCTTGTGCGCTTACACGCTTTGACCCCGCAACCCCGCTCGAGCTCGACCGGCAGCGGAGCGGCGCGGCCGCGGTGCCGGCGTCAGCCTGGCGTTTGCGCCAGCCGCAGCGCCGTCGTTCCACTGTTGCATTGTCCCAGGCGCTCCCGAAGGGGACGACCGGCGCATTCGCAAGTGCCGGAAACTGCGCGCCGATGAGCCGCGCCGCGAGCGACGCATCGATGACGATATCGGCGCGCCAAACCGGTTCGCTCACCAGATTCGGCGGCGTTTAGCCGGCGGCGCCGCGCGCACGCCGTTCGAACAGCGGCGCGAGCGCCGCATACGTATCGACGTAAAGCGCATAGCCTTCATCGTACGCGCCGCGCAGTGCGGTATTGGGTTCGATGCGGTCGGCGCGATGCACCATCGCCGCGGCCGCCGTTTGGAGATTCGGGAACACGCCGGCCGCGACCGCGGCGCAAATTGCGCTGCCCAACGCGACTGCGTCATCGACGGTCGTCAACTCGATCGGAATCCCGGCGACGTCGGCAAGGACTTGCAGCCATAAGCGGCTGCGGACGCCGCCGCCGCAGGCGACGATCCGCTGCGTCGGCACGCCTTTGCGCGCGAGCGCGTCGAGGATGCGCCGGTTGCCGTACGCCGTGCCTTCGTACACCGCGCGCAGCAAATGGCCCGCACCGTGGCTCGTCGTCAGCCCCCACAGCGTTCCGCGTGCCGCCGGATCGCGCACGGGGGTACGGCTGCCTTGCCAGAAATCGAGCAGCGTCAAGCCTTCGGCACCGGGTCCTGCGGCCGCCGCGGCTTCGTCGGCGCGGGCGTAGCGTTCGTCGGCCGGCCAGCGGCCCCCGACGAGGTCGAGCAGCCAGCGCACCGTGCCGCCAGTGCTGGCTTGGCCGGCCTCGATCGTCCACTCGCCGCCGACGACGGCGTCTTCGAACGGTCCCCACAGGCCCTCATCGAACACCGCGTCGCGCGACTGCGCCATCTGGCACGTCGACGTGCCGGTGATGAGCGCGAGCGAACCCGGGGCAAGCACATCGATGCCGGCCATTCCGACGTGCGCGTCGATGCCGGTCATCGCGACGGCGATGCCGGGGCGCAAGCCTAAAAGCTGCGCTGCTTTAGCGGACAGATTGCCGCCGCGTTCGCCCATCGGCACGACCGTGCGCGGCAGCTTTTCGAGCGCGTCGTCCAAGCCGACTTCGTGCATGAGGTCGGCCGGCCAACCGCCGCGATAGTGCCACTTCGCCGCGGCGCTGTTGAGCGGTGAGACCCATTCGTTGGTCAAACGCCAGGTCAGCCAGGTCATCTGCTCGACGAGCCGTTCGGCCCGCGACCACAGCGCCGGTTCGCGTTCTTTGAGCCACAACGTCTTGGGCAGCGGCCATTCGGCGGGAACGACGCCGCCGCAATAGCGCAGCACCGCCGCGCCGGTGTCGGTCAAACGCCGCGCTTGTTCGGCGCCGCGCAGATCCATCCACATGAGCGCGTTCGTCAGCGGCGTTCCAGCGCTGTCGGCGAGCAGAATATCGCACGGCGCGTCGACGGCTAAGCCGATGATGCGCTGCGCATCGATCCCGCTCTGCGCGACGACGGCGCGGATCGCGCCGACGAGTGCGGTCCACCAATCTTCGGGCGTCTGTTCGGCCCAGCCCGGCTGCGGATACGCGGTAACGTAGTCGCGGTCGGCGATGCCCAGCACCGCTCCTCGTAAATCGAAGAGCCCGGCCCGTAAGCCGCCGGTACCCGCATCGATTCCAAGCACGACATCACTTCCTGCGTTCATGCCATCCTTTCGGGCCGTAAGCTACCCCCGGTTGAGCAGGTTGGCTGCGGATAGTCGAGGACGTCACCATTACCGGCTTCGCTGGCTAAATCGACCGCCGGTTAATTCGTGGAATCGCGTCGATTGCACCGTCGTTTGAAATCAAGGGCAAATCGTGTTCCAGGCAGGACGCCGCGATCCAAAGGTCGTGGGCTGAGAGTGTTTTCCCCGACGCTTTTGCGGTCGCCTTTGCCGATGCCCAGATCTCGGCGGTCTCTCTTGTCGGCTCGAGAATGCCGAATGCCCGCAGGCGCTCATCCATGTCCTCGCGGCGTTTCTGGCCCCAACCGTTCCTAATTTTATAGACATCCGTTTCGCGACCGAAAATCACGAATATCCACCTACACCCCAACGCGTATTTGGCGTAGCAATTACACCCGCGGATTTGCACCGCGGAACGTCCGACG
>Ga0182013_10003972_pt1 | contig 18063 bp, 10 predicted proteins | sample 612S2MmetaG_FD_120487 | JGI IMG/M metagenome (GOLD analysis project Ga0182013, IMG submission 120487) | Permafrost microbial communities from Stordalen Mire, Sweden - 612S2M metaG | ecosystem: Environmental > Terrestrial > Soil > Wetlands > Permafrost | place: Sweden: Stordalen | collected...
CGCTCCTGAAAAAGTCGCGCTGGCTCCTGCTCAAGCGGGAAGAGAATCTGAAGGCCGAGCAGCGCTTCCGACTGCGCGATCTCCTCCGCTACAACTTGAAGACCGTCCGGGCCTACCTTCTCAAGGAAGCATTCCAGCAACTCTGGGATTACAGCTCGCCCTCCTGGGCCGGGAAGTTTCTCGACGAGTGGTGCCGTCAAACCATGCGTTCCCGCATCGAGCCCATGAAGATGATCGCTCGATCTCTTCGCCAGCACCGGGAACTGATCCTCAATTACTTCCGGGCGCAAAAAATGATTTCCAGCGGGGTCGTGGAGGGCTTGAACAACAAGGCCAAAGTCACCCTGAGAAAATCCTATGGCCTTCGCACCTACCGGGTGCTCGAACTCTCCCTATATCACTCGCTTGGCAAGCTGCCTGAGCCGGAATGCACCCACGATTTCTTCTGACGAGCCAAAATTGACGAGGTCGGCCTACCCTAAAAAGTGCCCTAGCAACGAGCACGTTGCGCCCGGTACCGCAACTGTATCCTGCCGATAACCTGCCCACCTTATACTTGTGTCTGGTCTATGTGCGCGCCGTGGCTGGCGTAGCTTTCCACCGTCGCGCTCAGTTCCACCGGATCGATGGGCTTGGCGAGATGGCCGTTCATTCCGGCAGCCATGCAGCGCTCCTTGTCGACTTTCATCGCGAAGGCCGTCATGGCCACGATCGGCACCGAGCGCAGTTGCGGATCGTCCATCTGGCGAATGGCGCGGGTGGCCTCCAGTCCGTCCATGTTGGGCATCTGCACGTCCATCAGAATCAAATCGAAGGGCGGCGCCAGCATAGCGGCCTCCACGGCCTGCCGTCCATCGCCGGCAATCGACACTTCGTGCCCGCGCTTCTCGAGCAGGCGCTTCGCCAGCCGCTGGTTCACGGTGTTGTCTTCCGCCAGCAATATACGGAGCCGTTTGGGCGGCGCTCCCGGAAGGCCGGCGATGGGCCGCGCAGGACCAGTCACGCTATTTTGCGGCGCCAGCTTACAGGGAATCGTGAATCGGAACTCGCTTCCCTGCCCGTAGGTGCTGTCCACCGAAATTGTGCCTCCCATCATCGCCACCAGGCGCGCGGAGATGGTGAGGCCCAGTCCGGTGCCGCCAAACTGGCGCGTAGTCGAGCTGTCGGCTTGCCGGAAGGCTTCGAAGATTACGTCCTTGTGCTCCGGGCGGATGCCGATGCCGGTATCGATCACGGCGACGTCCAGCAACAGCTGATCCGGTCCGGACGCCCGGGAATCGACGCGAATTTCTACGCGCCCGCTATCCGTGAATTTCACCGCATTGCCGACCAGGTTCGTCAGGATCTGGCGAATACGAACTACGTCGCCGAGCAACGCATCGGGCGTTGCTTCGGAAAGTGTCGAGACCAGCTCCAGCCCTTTTTCGTGCGCCCGGTGCCGCACTAATTGCATGACATCGTCTACAGCGCGGCGCACGGAAAACGGCGCGCGATGAATTTCCATGCGGCCGGCTTCGATCTTGGAGACGTCCAGAATATCGTTCAGGATAGCCAGCAGCGAATAAGCGGAGTTCTGCGCCGCTTCCAAATATCCGGTGCGGTCTTCCGCGCCGGACGCCGAGAGCGCCAGCGCCTGCATGCCGATAATTCCGTTCATGGGGGTGCGGATTTCGTGGCTCATATTGGCCAGGAATTCGCTCTTCGCGCGGCTCGCTTCGAGCGCGGCGTCGCGGGCCGTACGCAGTTCCTCGGACAGCTGGCGGTAACGCTTTTCGCTCTCCCGCATGGCTTCGGCGGCGTTCTTCTGCTCGGTAATGTCGCGCAGGATAATTTCGATCAGCGTGCCCCCGCGAACGTGCACGTCGCTGCCGCTGAACTCGACGTCGATGAGGGCCCCCGAGGCCGATCGCAAGGTGCTTTCCCGTTTGGCGCCGATCAGTTTGGCGATATCGGCAGTCGTAACCTTGCCTTGCTCGCGGCCTTCCAGGCAGCTCAACGGAAGCACCGTCCCGGTAAACTGTTCCACCGGGCCTCCCAAGACCTGTTCGCCTTTGCGATTCGCGTCCAGGATCGCCGCCGTTCGCCCGTCCAGGATGAAGATGGCCTCGCCGGCGGTATCGATCAAATGGCGGTATTTGTGCTCGGAATCGGCGATACGCTGGAACAGCCGGATATAGGTAGCCCACCCCGCGAGCAAAAGCAGGGCGGTCACTACGGCAAAGATGGTGATCAGGAGCCGCTGAACCCATAAGACAGCGTCCGCCGCGCTTTTCGAAAAACCGGCAGCCACGGTAGCCAGGCGATCGTTAACGGTGTAGATTTCCGCCAGCGTCTGTTGGATGGCCGCGGCGTCGCGCACTGGAGCGGAGACCTGAGTGTGCAGGCGCTCGCTCAGGCCCTGAAGCGCTTCCAGGTTGCGGTCGCCCTCGCTCCACCACCGGATCGCCTCGGCCACATGGGATTCACTGCCGAATATGCCATACCGCCGCCGCATGCGGCTCCAGTTGCCGACGGGAATACCGGCGGCGGCCAGGGCGGGGACAAGGGTATTGGAATCGTGTTTTTGCCGGGTGATTTGTAGACGGACCTCGCGGAAGGCCAAAGGCAGGCTCAAGGCTTCGCGGGCCTGCTGAAAGTCCGCTTCGGACGCGGAACCGGCGTACCGCTGGAGCAGAATGACGGATTCCTTCTGCGCCTTCGACCAGTCCCCTTCGCTCTGGGTGTACTTGCGAGCGCCCAACAGGACATCCATGGAAAACCCGGCCAGGAAGACGATGCTGGCCGCTACGCAGGCCAAAGCTCCGCATACCAGTAGCAGATAGACACTCTGACCGGGGCTGCTCCTCAACCGTGCGGCTTTCACGTTCTGTGTCCCAAGGGCGGTATTGGACTTCCTAAAATCTTATCGGCCGGTGTTATCCGGGTTTCTAGAAAATGCACCTTTTATATTGTGAGCCAAAAATCGGCTTGCGGTTCCCGAAAAAGCTTGCAAACGATTGAAAAACTACCGCGGTAGCGTTCGCAGCAGGGCGCTAACCCCGTTCCAGAGAATCTGTACGCCGATGCACACCAGAATGAACGACGACAGGCGAATAATTACGTTCATCGCCGAATCCCCCAGGGTTCTCCCGAGGGTCTCCGCAAATCGATAACTCCAATAGATCGAGGCGGCAATTAGCAGCGAACCGAGCAGCATGCCGGCAATCAGCGGCCAATGCCCTTCCGAACCCTCCGGCCGGTTGGCGCCCACCGCGATGGCCACCGAAATGGTGCCGGGGCCCACGGTGAGAGGAAGGGTCAGCGGGTAAAACGCCTGGCGGGAGTAATTGGCTTCGTTACACTCTTTGCTCGGACCCGCATCGTCCGGGCCATCGTGGTCCGGCTGCCGCAGGAGCGTCCAGCCGGTGGAAATCACGATCAGCCCGCCGCCCACCTGCACCACCGGCAGGGAGATGCCGAAAAACGTCAGGATATGAGTGCCGATGAAGATCGAGGTGACGATCAGGATCAGCCCGTTGAGGGCGATCATACGGGCCAGCGCGGCGCGCCCCCGGCTCGACAGCCCGCGAGTCAACGATAGGAAAATAGGGGTGTTACCGATCGGATTGACGATCGGAAAGAGAGCGCCCACGACCAGCAGAGTGTACTTGGCGACCGCGCTGAAAGAATCGAACATTCGTGGGGCAGGATGGCATCCCTTGCGGCGATTGTCAATCGATTGTGAATCGGGGCATTTGCGCCGTGCCCGCCTGTCACCTAATATAGGTATTCAACTCAAGTTCCAGCGCATCCTGTGATCGTTCCTGTTGGCGAGCGAAATCCCGAGCCGCTTCTCCGCGAACCGCTGCGTTTGCACGACGATACGCAGTTCGCCACGGGCCGAATCGCGGTTTTCCAATACTCCGCCGTCATCATCTTCCTGTTCCTGATCTCGGGGTTCTGGACGCTGCAGGTCCGGAATCCCGACTATTACGCCGAAAAAGCCCAGCAGAACCGCATCCGCTCGCGTCCGCTGCTGGCTGCCCGCGGCCGCATTCTGGACCGCGACGGCCGCGTGATCGTCGATAATCACGTCTCTTCCACCCTGCTGCTGACGCGCGAGAACCTCAAGATGGAAGACCTGGAGCCGATCGCCGACGGTCTGAACCTCGACTTGGACGATCTGCGGGAGAAGGTGCGCCGGAAAGCGCGCGAACCGAAATATGAAGCCATCCGTTTGAAAGACGAGCTGACGCCGGCCGATCTCGCCTTCATCAACGCGCACCGCGACGCGTTCCCCGAGCTGGACGTCATCCAGTCGCAGCCGCGCATGTATCCGCAGGATGGCATGATGGCCCATGTGATCGGATACACCGGCGAAATCAGCGGGGCGGAACTCGATTCGCCGGAATTCGCCAAGTACAAGCTGGGAGACGTCATCGGGAAATTCGGCGTCGAGCGACAGTACAACGACACGCTGATGGGGGAGGACGGCCAGCAGCGCGTGGAGGTGGACAACCGCGGACAGGTGCGGCACGCCGAGGAAGAGAAGCCAGCGATGCCCGGCAAAGATCTCGGCCTGACCATCGACCTGGATCTGCAGGCCGTGGCCGAACTGGCCATGGAGGGTAAGAACGGCGCCGTGGTGGCGCTCGACCCACGCACGGGCGAAATCCTCGCCATGGTAAGCCGCCCGACCTTCGACCCCAATAAATTCGTCGGCCGCATCGGCACCCGAGATTGGAACGCTATCAACGGCAATCCCGATCATCCGATGCTGAACCGGGCGATTCAGGCGCAGCAGGCGCCGGGATCGACTTTCAAGCCGATTGTGGCGCTGGCCGCGCTGGAGACGGGAACCATCACGGAACAGACGGCGGTGCACTGTCCCGGGTACCTTACCCTGTACGACCACACTTACCACTGCATGGAGAAGCAGGGGCACGGCACGCTCACGCTGCACAATGCCATCGTGCACTCCTGCGATGTCTTCTTTTTTTCGGTGGGCGTGAAGCTGGGGATCGACAACCTGGCCAAGTACGCCAATATGGTGGGGTTCGGACGTCCGACCGGGGTGGATTTGCCAGGCGAGGCAGCGGGGCTGGTGCCTTCGCCCACGCAGAAAATTCGCACGCAGCGCCAACAGTGGTTCGCCGGCGATACCCCTCCGGTGGCCGTGGGACAGGGTGCTTTGACCGTCACGCCGCTGCAACTCGCACGCGCCATCGGCGGGCTGGCGATGGGCGGCGTGTGGCGCAGTCCTCATCTGGTGCGGAATGAACGTGTGGCGGCGAGGAAGACGGAAGCGCAATTCGATCCGGCGCACGTTGAGGGTGTGATTGACGCCATGTACGGCGTGGTGAACGAAGGCGGTACCGGCGCGCCCGCGATGCTGCCGGGCATCGAACTGTGCGGCAAGACTGGCACGGCGCAGTTGGCGTCGCTGGATAAATCGAAGGCGGAAGCGGCGCGTCACGGCATGAATTTGAAGGAGAACGCCTGGTTCGTGGGGTTCGCCCCGCGGCGCGCTCCGGAAATCGTGGTGGTGGCGCTGTTCGATCACGGCGGGGTGGGACAATATGCCGCGACCATCGTGCGCGACGTGGTGAAGTCGTACTTCGATAAGAAGACGCGGCTGCAGACCTGGCGGCTGGAGCGGTCGACGGTGGTGGCGGGGGGATCGTTTCTGCGGCCGCCGGCGCCGGAAACGCACTAATTGGCCACGGATAAAGCAAAAACATAAGAAGCAGTTGTGTTTTATCTGTGTGCATCCGTGTTCATCGGCGGCTAATTCTATTTGGGCTTTTTCCGTATCCTGCTAGAATAGGAAAAGAGCTCTGGTCCCGCTCAATCGTTGTGATCGTACCTCCGGCCGATCGAAATACCGATCCGAATCCTCTCGAGCAGCCGCAGTTGCATGACGATACACGTTTTGCAGCCGGCAAGATCGCCATTTTCCAGTACTCCACAGTAATCATCTTTTTGTTCCTCATCTCCGGATTCTGGCGATTGCAGGTGCAGAGCCCTGAGATTTATGAAGAACGGGCGGAACAGAACCGCATTAAGGCGCGCCCGCTGTATGCTCCCCGGGGGCGCATTCTCGACCGCGACGGCCGGATCATCGTGGATAACCACGTCTCGTCCGCGCTGCTGCTGACGCGCGAGAATCTCAAGCCGGAAGACTTGAAGCCTATCGCCGAAGGTCTCGACTTAAATGTGGCCGATTTGCAGACAAAAGTGGGACGCAATTCCAAAAGTCCGAAGTACGTGGCCATCCGCCTGAAGGAAGAGCTGTCTCCCGCCGATCTGGCCTTCGTCAATTCGCATTCCGACGTTTTCCCGGAGCTCGATGTCATCAGGTCGCAACCGCGTCTCTATCCACGGGACGGCATGATGGCTCACGTCATCGGCTACACCGGTGAAGTGACGCAGACAGAATTGGATTCCGCCGATTTCGCCAAATATAAGCAGGGCGACGTGGTGGGCCAGTTCGGCATCGAACGCGAATACAACGACACGTTGACTGGAGTGGACGGCCAGCAGCGCGTCGAAGTCGACAACCGCGGGCAGGTGCGGCAGGAATTCAAAATGGACGAGAAGCCGGCCGTTCCCGGCAAGGATCTGCAGCTCACGATCGACCTGGACCTGCAGGCGGTGGCGGAGATCGCCATGGACGGGAAGAATGGCGCGGTGGTGGCGCTCGATCCGCGCACCGGCGAAATTCTGGCCATGGTCAGCCGGCCGACGTTCGACCCCAACAAGTTTATCGGCCATATCAAGACCGCCGACTGGAACGCCATCAACCAGAACCCCGATCATCCGCTGATGAACCGCGCGATACAGGCGCAATTCGCTCCGGGGTCGACATTCAAGCCGATCGTGGCACTGGCGGCGCTGGAGACGGGAACTATCGACGAAAACACGCCGGTGCATTGCCCAGGCTACGTGAACTTGTACGGCCACACCTATCATTGCTGGGAAAAGAAAGGCCACGGCACGCTCTCTTTGCATAATGGCATCGTGCATTCCTGCGACACTTACTTCTTTACGATCGGCAACAAGGCGGGGATCGATAACATGGCGCTCTATGCCGATATGGTGGGCTTCGGCCACGCCACGGGCGTGGATCTTCCGGGCGAAGCGGTGGGCGGCGTGCCCTCGCCGGCGCAGGTTTTGCACACCTACCACCGCAAGTGGTATGCCGGAGAAACGCCGTCGGTGGCCATCGGACAGGGAGACCTGAGGGTTACGCCTATTCAACTGGCGCGGGCCATCGGCGGCCTGGCCGTAGGCGGCGTGTGGCATACTCCTCATGTGGTGAAGAATGATGCCGTGGCCGCGAAGACCGTCACATGGCCCCTGGATCCGGTCCACGTACAAGACATCGTGGACGGTATGTATGGAGTGATTAACGAAGCCGGCACGGGGGCGCAAAGCGTGATTCCGGGACTGGAATTTTGCGGCAAAACGGGATCGGCGCAGCTGGCTTCCGTGGACGTGGCGAAGGCGGCCGCCGCCAATCACGAAACGGAGTTGAAGGATAACGCCTGGTTCGTCGGGTTCGCCCCGCGGCGCGCTCCGGAGATCGTGGTGGTGGCGCTGTTCGAGCATGGCGTGCACGGAAATCTTGCCGGGCCGATTGTGCGCGACGTGGTGAAAGCTTATTTCGACAAGAAGACCAGAATCCAGACATGGCTCCAGCAAAAGACGACGGTTGCGGCGGGGGTTGCCGCAGTGAGTACTTTGGGATTGCCGGAAGCGTCGCACAACTGATATGTCCCGCGCGCTAGCCCCTCGCGACATCGATTGGACTTTGCTGATCATCGTGCTGCTGATCTGCGGAGTCGGCATTCTGCAAATTTACAGTGCCACGCTGGGGACGGATTCCCACAGCGCGTGGTGGAAGCAGATCCTCTACATCCTGGGGGGACTGGTGCTGATGGCGCTGGTAGTGCCCTCTGACTATCATGCTCTGTTGCATCAGGTGCCGATCCTGTACATCACCGGAATGACGGGGCTGGTAGTGACACTGGCCATCGGCCAGCAGGCTTTCGGCTCGCGGCGTTGGATTCCGATTCCGCACACCGGGATTCACTTGCAAGTATCGGAATTCGTAAAGCTGGTGATAATATTGTTGGTAGCCCGCTACCTGACGGATTTAAAGAAGGACGATTTGGACGTTAAGGAGATGTTGAAGCTGGCGGGCCTGGTGTTGATCCCCGCCGTCCTGGTCTTCAAGCAACCAGACTTGGGAACGGCCCTCACCTACGTTGCAGTATTGGCTGGAGGGGTATTCATCGGGGGGCTCCACTGGAAGTATATTGCGATTGCAGTGGTGGGCGCGGTACTCGTGATTTTGCTCAGTTTGCGCTTTTTGGAGGATTATCAAAGGGCGAGGCTCACCAGTTTCCTCGACTCGGACCAGGACCCGCAAGGGGCTGGATACCAGGTGCTGCAATCGAAGACGGCGATCGGGTCAGGCGGAATGTTTGGCAAGGGAGTTACCAAAGGAACCCAAGCTCAGCTCCACTTCCTGCCCGTACCTTACAGGGATTTTATCTTCTCGGCCTTTGCCGAGGAGCACGGATTTGTTGGCGTAGTAGTTGTTTTGGCGTTGTATTTTGTGATGATCATGCGCATAGTTCAGAATGCGCAGACGGCTCCGGAACGGGCCGGGATGTACATTTGCATGGGGGTAGCTGCGTTGCTGCTTTCACACATCCTGATCAATGTGGGGATGGTGGCCGGTTTGATGCCGGTAACCGGAATTCCGCTGCCCTTTATGAGCTCCGGCGGATCCAGTATCTGGACGAGCTTTTTAGCGCTGGGGCTGGTGAACAACGTCCGCCTCAGAAGATTTGTGAATTAGAAGATTTCATTCGGGAGCCTGTTGGAGACCTGCCGGTAGCGCTTGGGGCGCTTTCCGAGGAAGAGTAGTTGGTTCCCGGCCGGGTGGTGTATGAGCGAGCTACTCCACCCCCGGCCATGTGAGATGGAAACGAGTTTCGCGTTGGTTCCCGCCGTACGCGGGGAACCCGAGACATCGGGCGCTCACCTTCCTTGTACCGTCCGGCCCTCCACGCTCCGCGGGGAGGCATTCGATGTCGAAAGAGTTAGTGATCTCTGCGAATCGCCACGAAACACGAGTGGCGATGATCGAAGACGATCAGGTAGTTGAAATTTTCCACCAGCGGGAGAATGAATACTCGCTGGCGGGCAGTATCCATAAAGGTAGAGTCACGAGGGTGTTGCCGGGCATGCAGTCGGCATTTGTCGACATAGGCCTGGAGCGCGATGCCTTCCTGTACGTCTCCGATTTCTTCGAAGACAACGACGAGTACGACAAGATCGTCACCGGCGTGGAGGAAAAGGTCCTGAAGTTGGACCGTACGGGGCAGCCCGTGCCCGCCACTGCGGAAGCTGCGCCTCTGCCCGCGTCCATCGTTTCCGATGGCGCGCCGGCAGTTGCGGCGGCCGAACCTGCCGCTCCCGCTGTGGCGGGCGCCGACGCGCCGGCCCCGATGGGTCCGCCGGCCCCACACCAGGGCCATTCCGACCAGCGCCGCGACGATCGCGATTCGCGGGGACGCCGCGGGCGCCGCCGGCGCGGCGGTAAAGGGCGCGGGGCGCTGCCGGATTCCAAGTTTTATTCGCCCGGACCCAGAGGCGGTCACGAAGCTCCCCCAGCTGCGCAGATTCCGGAAGCCGCGCCTCGGCCGGAAATCGAGTTGGCGGCGTCAAGCGCCGCTCTGGCAGCCAGTGAGGGCGAAGACTTCCTGGTACTGCCGGGAGAGTCGTTGGCCAAATATACCGCCGGGGCGGACGAAGCTGAAACCCCGGGCGCCGCGGCCGACGTGTCCGACGACGTCGAAGATATCGACGTGGAATTCTCGGAGCCGGGAGCGGAAGACGCGGCCGAAGAGGCCATAGCGGAACCCGACGCGGAGCCTGCGCCGGTTGCGGCCGCAGTGCACGAACCCGAGCCCATCTCGGAGCCGGAGTTGCAAGAACCTCCGGTGGATATCGAAGAGCCTGAACCGGAACCTGAGCCCGAGTCTGAGCCGGAGCCCGAACCGGATACCGAAGGGGCGGAAATGACCGAAGCCGAAGTGCTGGCGCTGGAAGCGGAAGCCGGCATGGTCGAAGAGCCCGCTCTGGACGAGACCGAACCGGCTGGAGCCGAAGGCGAAGAAGCTCTCGTGGTGGAATTCGAAGGACCGGAACCGGCGCGCATTCCCACCAGTTTGACGGCGACTTTACGCGAGCAGGGTCCGCGTTATCAGCACCGTGTTTCGCGGCGCATGCGGCGAAAAGGACGCGGCGGCGATCGCGACAATCGCGGACCGCTGCCCGGCGGCGTGGCGGAAGCCACGCGCGCACCCGAAGTCCGGCCGGAATCGAGACCTGATCAGCGGCCCGACCAGCGCGGCGAACAACGCACCGGTCAGGGCCGCAATATTCCCGAGACGCGAGAGAAAAGCGCCACGCCTTCCATCAGCGATCTTTTGAAGGAAGGGCAGGAAATTATCGTCCAGATCGCCAAGGAGCCCCTGGGACAGAAGGGTGCGCGCATCACGTCGCACATTGCCCTGCCCGGTCGCTTCCTGGTCTACATGCCGACCGTCGACCATATCGGCGTCTCGCGCAAGATTCCCAGCGACGACGAGCGCCTCCGCCTGAAACGGATTCTGCAGGCCAATCGCACCGGCATTCCCGGCGGATACATCGTGCGCACGGCCGGCGACGGCCGCACCGAAGAAGAATTGCGGGCCGACATGATGTTCCTCTACAACATGTGGCTGGATATGCGGCAGAAGGCCGAGCGCAAGCCGGCGCCGCTGTTGATCCATCACGACCTCAACGTAGTGGAACGCATCCTGCGCGATCAGCTCACCAGTTCTTTCAAGTCGATCTGGGTCGATAACGAAGACATTTACGAGAGCGTGCTGCGATTCGTGCAGCGCTTCCAGCCGGCGCTGGTGAGCCGCGTAAAGCTGTACACCCGCCCGGCGCCGATTTTCGACGAATTCAATATCACTTCGGAATTGGAGAAGGCGCTGCGGCCCAAGGTGTGGCTGAAGTCGGGCGGCTACATCGTCATCAATCAGACGGAAGCGCTGGTGGCCATCGACATCAACACCGGCAAGTACGTGGGCAAGTCGAATCGCCTCGAGGACACCATCGTCAAGACGAATACCGATGCCGTGAAGGAGATTGTGCGGCAGATTCGCCTGCGGGACCTGGGCGGCATCATTGTGGTCGACTTCATCGACATGGACGAGCGCAAGAATCGCCAGAAGGTGATGCAGGCGCTCGAGGAAGCCATGCGGTCCGACCGCGCGCCCAACAAGATTCTGCAATTTAACGATTTCGGACTGGTGGCCATTACCCGCAAGCGGGTGAAGCAGAGTCTGGAACGGACGCTGTGCGTGCCCTGCTCGTATTGCGAGGGAGCAGGGTATGTGAAGAGTCCGCAGACACTGGTGGGCGAGATCCTGCAGGAAGCGCATAAAATCGCGCGCGCCGTGGAAGGCAAGGACGTGATGCTGCGCGTCTCGCCGGAAGTGGCGAAACTGCTCAAGTCGAACCAGAATACCTATCTGCCGGAACTTGAGGAGATCCTGGGGAAGACGGTGATCGTGAAGAGCGATCCTCTGCTGCACCAGGAAAAGTTCGACTTGGCGTAAGCTCCTGAAGTCTTCGCAAAAGCAAATTTAGCCACGGATGGACACGGATTCACACGGATAAGAACTGAATTTGGTTTTTATCCGTGTGAATCCGTGTCCATCCGTGGCCGATAATCTTATTCGTAGCGAAGGGCGATCAGAGGATCGACTCTGGTGGCCCGCCGCACGGGGAAAGAAGCGGCTAGCGCGCTCACGAGCAGTAGAACGACCAAGATGATGGCGTAGTTCACTCCGTTAGCCGGTTTCACGCCAAACAGCATTCGTGACAGCATCGGCATGAGCAGCAGCGAGAGCAGGAAGCCGCCGATTAATCCCAGCACCACGGACACCAGCGCATCGGCGCTCACTATTCCGATGACATGGGCGCGATGCGCTCCAATCGCCATGCGGATGCCGATTTCGGTGGTGCGCCGGGCCACGGCGTACGACAACACTCCATAAATTCCGATGGCGGCGAGCAGCAGTGCGAGGGCGGAGAGCAATATGGAGAGGAGGGAGACGAAACGGCTCTCCGAAAGTGCCCGCGCCACCAACTGCGACAGTGGCTCGACCTGCGAGACGGCCATGTCTTTGCTCACCAGCGATACCTGCTTGCGCGCCGCGGCCGCGATATCAGAAGCACTTCCACCGGTACGGATCACGATGGCCATGTTGGGGCGCGGAGCAAGTTGAAACGGTAAGTATATCTGCGGCCTGACGATGGCCGTCAGCGAGTGGTACTGAACATGGCGCACGACTCCCACCACGACCACCCAATCGCGCTCGAATTGAAAAGGGCCGCCGGGAGAATCGGAGACGCTCAGCTTCTTGCCGAGCGCATCGGCGCCGGGCCAGAGCTGCCGCGCCAGCACATCATCGATAACGGCAACGTGCTGGTGCGCGGCATCGTCGGACTCCGTAAAATCGCGCCCCGCGATCAGGGCCGCGCCGATTGTCTGGAAGTATCCGGGCAGGATCGACCGAAGATCGGCCATGACAGTGTTCTGCGCCTCGGGCGGCGCGCCCTCTTTCCAGTAGTAGTCGTACCAGTTGCCGGTATCGTCGAGCGGAAGATGGGACACCGCCGCGGCGGATTGAATTCCCGGAAGAGTCGCCAGGTTCTGCTGCAATTGGTGGAGCAGCGCGTAGCTCGGGACCGTGATGCGAAACGTCGAAACTTTTTCGGGACGAAAGCCCGGGTCCAGATGCAGGACGTTGACGAAGGTTCGCATCAGCAGACCGGCGCCGGCCAGGAGCACGAATGCGAGAGCGACTTCGGCGGACACCAGCAGATTCATGCCGTACCGTCTCCTCCAGCCTGCCGTTTCTTTTAGACTGCGCGCCAGGTCGAGTTTGCGAACTGCCATCGCGGGCGCCAGACCGAAGAGCAAGCTGGTGAGAATGCCCACCGCGAAGGTGAACGAGAAGACGGACCAGTCGAGGTTCACGTCGCCGACATTCGCGAATGACGGCGGCCGGGTGGCGAGAATGGCGCGGATCGCGGCCCAACCGACGGCGAGCGCTCCGGCGGCGCCGGCACAGCCGAGCAACAAGCTCTCCGTCAAGAGCTGGCGCACCAGCCTTCCGTGCGATGCACCGAGCGCGGCGCGAATGACGATCTCGCGCCGGCGCTGCCGGGCCCGCTCCATAAGCAAGTTCGCGACGTTGGCGCAACCGATCAGCAGTACGCAGGCAACGCCGCCGAAGAGAAGGAGCAAGGTGCGGCGGACCTCGCGGACGTCGTCCGCCTGCAGGGAAAAGATGTAGAGCCGGAACTTGGAAAGGGTCGACCGCGTGTCCAGTGAGTTTACTTGCGCGGCAATGGCATCGGCGTCGGCCTGCGCGCGGGCAAGATTGCTTCCGGCGCGCAAGCGGCCGATGAGATGGAGAAATGCCGGGCCGCCGGGGTCGGAGCCGTCGATGGGGAGGGAATTGAAGACGTCGACGTTCAGCGGGACGCTGGCGTCGTTGGGGAATATCAGGCGAAAATTCTCCGGCAGAACTCCGACCACCACGGCCGACGACCTTCCAAAACGGACGGATCGGCCGACGATTGCAGGGTCGGACGAGAACCGCCGCGCCCAGACCGCGTGCGAGATGATCAGCGTGCGCGAGGCGTTGGGGGCATCGTCCTCGGAATTGAAGAAGCGGCCCAGCGCCGGTTTGTTGCAGAGCAGCGGCAGGAAATTGGAGGTGACCAGGCCGACCTTCACCTGCTCCGCTTCGCGTTCTCCGGGCAGCGCTCCGGTGGTTACCCAACTGCCGCCCACCTGGTCGAATTCCCTGGTCCGCTGGCGGATCTGGAAGAGTTCGAAACTCGAAGCCGGCGCGCGGTTGGCATATCCCAGGCCCGACCAGATGACCGCCAGGCGATCGGCATGCGGGTACGGGAGGGGCCGCAGGAGCACGGAATTGACGAAGCTGAAGATCGCGGTGTTGGCGCCGATTCCGACTGCCAGGGTGACGATAACCACCGCGGCGAAGCTCGGGCGCCGGCGCAATTGACGCAGCGCATAGCGGATGTCCATGGCACGATGCTAGCCGAATGGACCGCCGGGATCGACTTTCTGCAGCCGGCGGCAGGCCCGTTGCAGCCAGCGGCTGGCCTCGTGCGAGTTGCATCGCGGGTCGAGATGAGCGAGGGACGGTCCCTGCCGGAGACGTCTCTGGCGGCAGAAACGGAGTTCGTTACCGGGACCGCTCCCTCACGGTCGCGGCTCGGTATCGGCGGGTTGCGTTTCCGAGCCGCGCGCGTCAGCAAGCGGGTTCGATTTCAACCGAAAGTCTCCGAACTCCCGATGTCGTGGAACTTCAATGAGCCCGCAACCCGCTCCCTGTGGTCGCGGCTCGGAAACGCATGTGCCGATAGGGAGCCGCGACTCCACCCCGAAATAGTACCGGCCCGTTGCAGCCACTTCGTACTAGTCCTAACTATTGATATCGGGACAGTACCTGGGTGGCACGTCTGGCACTGGCCTCCAGCAGCCTTTCCGTTCGATAACAGTTGTGTAAGGTCGTGACGAAAATGAACTACCGGCATTTAGCCCTGCACTGTGAATGTGGCGAGGTACCCGATCGGATCGCGGAAGTCGGCTTCACGGACGATCACAGCCTGGTAATCCACTGGTGGTGCACGAAATGTCAGAAGGTGGTCTACGTCACCAAGTCGCTGACCGACTGTTGGCGCGAGTGTCCCAGCCCGAACTACTCGCTGGACAAAGTCCTACCTGGCCTGAGCGCCGGCTCGTATGAAGAGCAGGACGCCAACTTTCTGCGCAGTATCGGCGTGCAGGTGTAAGAGCTGTCCGGGATCAGCTTTCGGCGGCCAGGACTAATCCCTGGAAATACTCCGCAGTCTTGGCCAACCCCTCGTCCAGATCCACGCGCGGTTCCCAACCCAGTAAGTTGCGCGCCTTGGTAATGTCGGGTTGACGCTGGCGCGGGTCGTCTTCCGGCAGCGGCTCCGAGCTCAATTCCGATCGCGATCCGGTGAGGCGCCGGATCCGCTCGGCGAATTCCCGGATGGTCATCTCGCACGGATTGCCGAGATTCACGGGATAGCGTTCGTCGCTTCCCATCAGCCGAAAAAGTCCATCCACCAGGTCGCTCACGTAGCAGAAGCTGCGCGTCTGCGAGCCATCGCCGAAGATCGTCATCGGCAAACCGCGGAGCGCCCGATCGAGGAACGCCGGCACTACGCGGCCGTCATCCAGCTTCATGCGCGGACCGTAGGTGTTGAAGATGCGCGCGATGTTGGTGCGGAGCCCGTGAGCGCGATGATACGCCATGGTGAGCGCCTCGGCGAAGCGCTTGCTCTCGTCGTAACAGGAGCGCGGGCCGACGGGATTGACGTTGCCCCAGTAAGTCTCCACCTGCGGGTGGACCGCGGGGTCGCCGTAGCATTCCGACGTGGAGGTGAGCAGATAGCGCGCGCCTTTTTCGAGCGCCAGATCGAGGGTGCGGCGCGTGCCGATGGAGCCCACGTCCAGGGTTTCGATGGGATGCTCCAGGTAGTCCTTGGGACTGGCGGGCGATGCCATGTGCAGCACGCAATCCACGGGACCTTCCACCGTAAACTCGTGGGTGACATCCTGCTCGCGAAACGAGAAGCGCGCCTCCGCCGCCAGATGCGCCAGATTGCGGCTGGCGCCTGTGAGAAAGTTATCCAACCCAACCACCGTGTGCCCTTCCGCCAGTAAGCGGTCGCACATATGCGACGCAATAAATCCCGCGGCTCCGGAGACGACGATTCGCAAATTTCCTCCTGTCGGCCCATTCTACCGAATGCGCAGCTTACGCCGATGGAAACCATGTGCGGGAACGCATGCTACATTCAGATTCGGGGAAAAAACATGACCGGCGAATTGTGGATAGAACGGGTTTTGTTGGTCTTGACGATAGCGATTTCCCTGGCGATCTTCTGGCGGCGTTTGAGCAAAGTGCTCGACATCGTCCGGCGCTCGCGGCCCACGCCCGATTTCGAGTTGGCGCCGATCGGGCCGCGCGTCCGCCAATTCATCTGGGAAGTGATGCTGCAGGGAAAGGTGATCCGCCAGCGGCCATTGCCGGGGCTCGCGCACGCCTTCGTTTTTTGGGGCTTTTGCGCATTCGCACTGGTGACGGTGAATCACATTGCGTCGGCCTTCGGCCTACGATTTCTCTCGACGGAAAGCGGCTTTGGACGGTTCTACGTCGGGTTCGTAGCGCTGTGGGCTGCCGCGGTCGCGATTTCGATCGCGGGATTATTCATACGGCGATTCGTGGTGCGGCCGAAGTGGCTGGGCGAGGTGTCACCGGAATCGGGCGTGATCGCGTTTCTGATATTTGCCCTGATGGTGACGTATCTCACGGGGCTGTGGTTCGGCGAAGGCGCGCTGGGCGGGCGCGTGAGCTGGTGGCTGCATACCGCGGCGCTATTGATTTTCCTGCCGCTGATTCCGCACACCAAGCATCTGCATCTGGTGCTCAGTCCGGTGACGGTGTTCCTGCGGCGCGCGGGCTTCAGCCGCATTCCGCCGCTCTCCGGCGATGAAGACTTCGGTCTCGACACCGGCAAGGACGTCACGCGCATCGACGCGTTGCAGGCCTTTTCGTGCGTGGAATGCGGGCGCTGCACGGAGCATTGTCCGGCGTACAACACCGGCAAGGTGCTCAATCCGAAAGAAATTGTTTTGGGCTTGCGCGGCTACCTGAAGGAGTTCGGACCGGCGGGTGAAGCGGCGCTCCTGGGCAAGCACATCTCCGAAGAGGCTGCGTTCCAGTGCACCACATGCGGCAGCTGCGAGTTTCAATGTCCGGTGGGGATCCAGCATTTGCCCATGATTATCGGGCTGCGCCGCGGCGCGGTGAACACCGGCAAGTGGGAAGACGAGCACGGCACCAAGCTGTTCCTCAATCTGGAGCGCAATGGCAATGCGCTCGGGTTCCCGGGCAGCGAGCGGCAGAAATTCATCGAGAAAAGTAGCCTGCCGATTTACGACGGCACGCAGGAATACTGCCTCTGGTTGGGCTGCATGGGCGCGTACGATCCGCAGGGGCGCGAGATCGTGCTGGCGCTGGCGCGTGTGCTGCGGCACGCCGGAATCAAGTTCGGCGTTTTGCGCAAAGAGAAATGCACGGGCGATCCGGCGCGGCGGCTGGGAAACGACCTGGTGGCGCAGCAGATGGCGGAAGCGAATATGGAAACGCTGCAGGCCGCCAAGGTCGGCAAGATGGTCTCGATCTGCCCGCACTGCGTGCGCACCATCGGGACGGACTGGCGGGAGTACGGCGGGACTTTCGAGATCGAGCATCACAGCGAGCTGCTGGCGCGGGTGCAGTCGAAGCTGCCCTCGGCGAGCGGACCGCGCGAATCGGTGGTGTTCCACGATCCGTGCTACCTGGGCCGCTATCGCGATGTCTACGATGCTCCGCGCGAAGTGGCGGGGCTGGCGGCGAACGTCGTCGAGCCCGGACGCACGCGCGAGCGGTCGTTCTGCTGCGGCGCCGGCGGCGGGCAGATGTTCCTCGGTGAGGAAAAGGGCAAACGCGTGAATGTGGCGCGCGTGGAAGAGCTGGTGGCGACGGGCGCACAGACCATTGCGACGGCCTGTCCGTTCTGCCAGACGATGTTCCGCGATGCGCTGGGCGCGGTGTCGGCGAGTTCGCAGAGCGCGCCGCCCAAGCTGTTGGATATCGTGCAATTGGTGGCGGCGGGATTACCTGCGGAACGCGAGTGACAACGGTCCGCGGAATGCTATAATCTTTTCGTGGCGCCGCGCAGGCGGCATCACGCCCTCCGTCACACCTCAGGATCGGGCGCGTAGCTCAATTGGCAGAGCAACTGACTCTTAATCAGTAGGTTGAAGGTTCGATTCCTTCCGCGCTCACCAGCATCATTAGAAATCAAAGGAATTAAAGGAAGGCCAGAAAATGGCCG